>Ga0256835_1002477_pt1 | contig 10133 bp, 11 predicted proteins | sample PIR30metaG_FD_185972 | JGI IMG/M metagenome (GOLD analysis project Ga0256835, IMG submission 185972) | Hydrothermal vent microbial communities from East Pacific Rise, Pacific Ocean - PIR-30 | ecosystem: Environmental > Aquatic > Marine > Hydrothermal vents | place: Pacific Ocean: East Pacific...
TTAAATGGTTGATGAACGGTGCCATTCCCACCGAAACGGCTCGCGCCATCCTCAAATACGAAGGAGCCCTCTACAAAAAACACTTGTTGATAGGGGTGAAAAAAGGCGCTTTCGACATGGAAGAAGCCGAACGCCGTTTCAACGAATGGTATCAAAAACATTTGGCCAAAGTGCAAGCGGCCAAAGATGCCGAAGCGGCCAAAAAAGAAGCCCAACACAAGGCCGATATGGAGCGCGAAAAAGCTTATAGCGACGCTCGCGCCGCCAAAAATCAACCGGCTGCCGAAGAATCCGCCGCCGAAGAAGGCGAACAAGCAGCCGAAACACAAGACGAAGCCTCCAACGAAAGCGAAGCTTAATCCACGGTCGAAAGTTTTGCCGGTATGAAAAAAGAAGATGCCTATTATCTGGGCAAAATCATCAAGCCCTACGGTATTAAAGGCGAAGTACTGGTAAAACTCGACACCGACGAACCGGAAAATTACGAAGGTATGGAATCGGTTTTCCTCGAAATCGGAGGAAAACTGGTTCCTTTTTTTATTAACGACAGTTTTCTGCACAAATCCCTGCTCCTGCGTGTGGATTTCGAAGATGTGGACAGCATCGAACAAGCCGAAAAACTCGTAGGACGCAAACTCTACCTGCCCCTTTCGGAATTGCCCGAACTGACCGGCAAAAATTTCTACTACCACGAAATTCTGGGCTTTAAAGCCATCGACAAACGACTGGGGCCCATCGGGCTGATCAAGTCGGTAAACGATATGGCCGCCCAGCCCTACATGATCATCCTGCATCCCGAAGGAAAAGAAATCCTGGTGCCCATCCACAACGACATGATCGAAAAAGTGGACCGCGAACAAAAAGAGATGCACCTTACCTTGCCCGACGGCCTGGTGGACGTTTATTTGCAAAGCGGTCCCGACACACCGGAAGAAGACAAGGACTTTGACCGGCCGGTGTAAAAATATCTTCCGTTTCAAGCCTTTTGTCCTCTGCCATGACCTGAGCGGCCTCAAGGTCAACACCGATAGTGTGTTGCTGGGCGCCTGGACCGACGCCACCGAAGCCCGCCGTATTTTGGATGCCGGCTCGGGCAACGGACTTTTGTCGCTCATGATGGCTTACCGCTACGGCCGGGCCCTGGTGGAAGGCATAGAAATAAACGCCCGGTCTCACGCCGAAAGCCTGCGCAACCTGGCCCTCAATCCCGGTTTGGCACCACGCATCCATTTGTATCATCGTCCGTTGGAAGACTGGAATCCCGGGCGGCCTTACGACTTGATTATTAGTAATCCCCCTTATTTCGACCGGCCCGCTCCCATGGCGGACGAAGCCCGCCGGCAAGCACGCCACGGCGGTTCGTCCTTTATTCGGGCACTCATGCAGCTGGCGGGGCAATACCTTACACCGGACGGAGCGCTCTATTTGATTTGGCCCGCGGGGCGGCGTCACCTTCTGTTAGCCTACGGTTACGAGAACGGCCTATTCCCGGCTCGCGAAACCATGGTGGCCGATTATCCGGGCGCACCTGCCAAACGCACCTTGTGGAAATGGACACGCCGGCGTCAACGCCCCTACCGGCTCGAAACCCTTTATCTACACCGTCCCGACGGCAGCCCCACCGACGCCTACCGCCGTTTGACCGGAAATTATTATCTTTAAGAAAATCCCCAAGCCATGAAAACAACGGATCGCATTCGCCTGATGCAAGGCGACATTACACGTTTGGCCGTAGATGCCATCGTCAATGCGGCCAATCCCCGCTTATTGGGCGGCGGTGGCGTGGACGGGGCCATCCATCGTGCGGCGGGCCCCGAGCTGCGGGAATACTGCAAAACTTGCGGCGGCGCCCGGCCGGGCGAGGCCAAAATATCTCCGGGCTTTCGTCTGCCCGCCCGCTATGTGATACATGCCGTAGGCCCCGTGTGGCACGGCGGCGACCAAAACGAAGATGAAATCCTCCGCCAAGCCTATCTCAACAGCCTCCGGCTGGCCGAAGAATACGGCCTCCGGACGGTGGCTTTCCCCAATATTTCGACTGGCGTGTACGGATTTCCCAAAGAACGGGCGGCCGATATCGCCATCGATACGGTGCGCCAATGGCTGGCCACCCACGATAAGCCCTACGAAGTGATTTTCGTGGTATTCGACCCCGAAAACCGGGCTATCTACGAACAAAAACTGGGCATAAAAGCCGAGCCGGTACCGTAAACACTCCCCTCTTGCTCGACAAACACAAAAGGCACGGATCCATCGTCCGTGCCTTCCGTATCTTGATGCGTCGGCGTATTGTTGCTTAGCCGTTAATCACAATTCCGAAGGCCAAATAAGGCTTTCGGTAGGCGCTCTCGTCGGTTAGTATTTTTTTGGGGTGATTATAATAAGCCGGCACCACCAGCACACTTTCAAAGCCTATCTTCTCGCCCAACATGTAGGTAACGCCCAGCATGGGAACCACCTCGATATAACCCAATCCAAGCGAAAAATGCATATCCAATCGCTCGCTTATCTGCCATAAATTGGTGGAATGCAAGCGAAACAATAGCAGGGCCGAATAATCCATGTTCTCGTTTTCCAACGATGACAAAGGGTCAAAGGATGCCATCATCCCCCATGAAAGATAATCGTTTATGCCTTCTTGAAAAGTCATCGAAAGGCCTATTGAACCCCGCGGAAAGACCTGTAGGGCCGGAATATATTTGCTATCGCTATAGCCGTCGAACGCCTGCGCCCGGCCGCTCGATAAAGTGCCCAGTGTCAACAGGACGCTCAACACAACAATTATGATGGTTTTTTTCATACTTTTAAAATTATATTTTTTGGAGATAAAATATATAGCGTTTTTCGCCTTTGCGGGCTTTGGGATAATATTCGCTTATTAACACATAGCCTTTTTTGGCCGGGTACATGCGTATTTCCTTTTTATGCCGGTCGAATTTCAAGACCTTTTCTTCCAAATTCTTGGAATCGAAATAGTATTTTACAATGCGGTAAATGGCGTTATGTTTGTCGCGGTTTTTGATCACCACGAATCGTCCTTCGTCGTTTTGCAAGGGATGAGTAAACCGGTAATGCGAATAATCGGCGCCCAAAAATTTATAGGCTTTGGAACGAACCACTTTAAAATCGGGATCGGTGATCATGACAAACACACTATAGGTACTATAACCTTTCTCGGCTTGGCCTACCAGGAGCATTTCCTTGCCGGGCAGCCATTCCATTTCTTCCATCACCAAATCGCCTTCGCCTTTGACCTTACCGAACTCGTTAATTCCCGGAACGGGCATCTGGGTGTAGGGCAGGAATTGGAAAAGCGTATTTTTAAATTCTTTTCCGTCCCACACATGGACATTGCGGTAAATACCGGCCCAGCGGTCGGATTTTTTGCGTTGGGCATCGCGATAACGTCCCGAGATAATGATGGTGCCGTGGTCCACTTTCCAAAAAGATATTTCGCCTTTGTATCCGGGCTTCATGCTTAATTGTTTTTTCCCCAGCAAATCGCCGGTTTTAAGACTTCGTGCCCGTAATTCGAATACCGGATTCTTTTGGGGATTCAAAGGCGCATACATGGCAAAAAAGTAATCGCCGTGGATACCCATCAGTACCTCGGCATTAGAAGTTTTCTTGAATATCTTGGCGTATTCGATCCATTTTTCCCATTGTTTTTTACCTTTCATGTCATAAAACACATAGCCGTACACCATTTTGACGCCCGAAGGTTCGAAATAATTGGCATACACCAAAAAACCGTCGCGGGCGGGCCAACTTACCACGCGATCTATCTTGCCGCGCCCCTTGCCTTTGATTTTAACAATTTTATTTCCCTGTATGGTAAAATTATTTTCGGCTATCTGACGAAGCAAAATTTTATTGGACGGAATATCCAACATAATAAAGTGGGTCAATATATGCTCGTTGTAAGTGCCGTAACGGGTGACCTGTACAATGTATTCTTCCAGAATCAAAAAGATTTTTTCATTGCTATAAGAAATATCCGTCACTTTCAGTTGGGATTTTTTGTGGCGTACCGGCTCGTCGATCACTCCCTTGATCATGGGATTGAGGTTGCGATCCAAGACGGTATAATAGAGTTTTTCCATCTTGTTGGCCGGTTTGACGCTTTTGGAAACGGACAGGAATCCGTACACGTCTTCTTTTTCCATATCCGTCAACGGATAAATGCCCAAGAAATCCTTTTCGGCCGACCGAAGGATTTTGTATTGTTGGGCTTGCATCAGGGCAACCGGGCCCGTAATGAACAGGAGGAGGATAAGTAAGTGTTTTATTTTCATGGCGTATAGATTTGGTTCGAGAGGTGGCGTTGCCGCAACAGGCGGCTGTAGTCGTCCAGGAGTCGTTGCATTTCGTGTTCGTCCATATTATTCATAAAATCGATAAAGAGATGCATGCTTTCGGAATGGATGCGGGGATTATAAGCCGGGATATATTTGCCGGATTCCAAGCGTTGACGCGCTTGCGTGAGGGCGCGAAAGTTCAGCACAAACATTTTGAGCAGAAACGGATCCCGGGGATGATGTTGTAATGCCTTGAGCGTGTGGTATAACGACAAACCGTAAGCTTTTTGATGATAGAGGTTAAACAGCCGCTCGTAAGGGGCGTTTTTCTTCAGCTTTTCGAACTCGCCGGGAGATACGCCTTCGTTCTTTACTTCGGCGCCGGGGCAGCAACGGCGGCTAAAACGACGCAGCACTTCCACCCGTTCGGGAATTCCGGGGTGGGTTTTCAGTGAATCGGCTTCGGGGTCATCGGTATAGAAATAGGTGGAAAAATCTTCGCGCTGCAACCATCGCTCGTTAAAAGGCTGCGAAGCGGTATGGAACCACCGGCGCAAAAAAGCTACAGTAAGCGAATCCCTTTCGGTATCCACACTATCCAAGAGGGCCAAAGAGCGCAAATATTGATCGGGCGGAAAACCGGCCCGTACATAAATGATGTAGCCCAACGAATCGGCCTCCAACTCTTGCCGGCGCGATTTGCGACGTCGTGAATACAACACTTGCTTGAGCAAGCGCTCGGCTTTTTCGGTGCGTCCGTAACGGCCGGCATATATTTGTTTGACCTTTTTCCGGTAATCTTTCGAAGTGAGATAAATGACATAATTCCGGTAGCTTTGCCCCAGATGATCCAAGTAGTAATGCGAAAATTCATGGGCCAGTACGGCGGCCAATTGGGCTTCGTTTTCCAGCCTGTCCACCAAATCCATATGGATGGCGATAGTTCCTTCGCCCACACTAAAGGCATTGGGCGTGGGATGACGCGAAAATTTCAAGATAACGGGCCCCGGCGGGCGATAGCCCGACCCGGAAACGAGCCGGTCGAAAAGCCGGCGAAGATAGTCGTCCAATTGGCGATTGAAATAGAGTTCGTCGTGATAAAGGAATTCGTCCGAAACGGCCGAAAAATAATTTTTCAGGTATTTGTTGGCCAGCCGGCGCTGCTTGGCGGACCGTAACGGCCGTATCGCTCCTTGACGATAGGCCCCGGCGCGGGTTTCGAAAGCTTTTACAAATGCCTCGCGTTGAACCGCCCCGGCCGTGTCATACGGAATATACACTTGTTGGGCCCGGAGAAAAAAGCCCGAAAAAGCTAGTCCCAACCATAACCATACAAACGTCGCCGAACGCCGCATATAAAATATTATCCAAAAATTATTCCGATCTGCAGAAAAGGCTTTTCATAGTCCTGCAAATAACTATGCCGCATCCCAAAACCGGGATTCAATCCGAACATATTAGGCTTAATAGGAACATTTACCTGTATTTGGGCACTCCATAAACGCGCAAATTTGTAGCGTACGGCCGTTTGGAAACCGAAATTTTTCATGATGTTGAAGCCCGAGTACAAATCCCAATCGTCGTTCATGCCCAATAATTCACTGTAATGAAAATTAAAGTTAAAATCCAAATAAAAGGCTTCAAAGGATTTGGTATCCTCATCCATTTCGGTATTTCCCTCTGCATCCGGAATCACCGGGCCGTTTACATACGTGCCCCCCACCAAAAATCCCACCGAAAAATAATGACTAACGCCTATCTCCGATCCCAATTCAATCCCCAATGCTCTGTTGGGATGGAAGGAATGTAAAAGCATCATATTAACATCGCCCTTACCATCGAAAGCTTGCCCGTGCAGAAAAGGCATAGCCCATAAAAATGCAAAAACAAACAAATATTTTTTCATACGTATAAGATTTTACTCTTCAAATATATAATTTTTTTTCATGCCCGCAAATTGTATTTTTTTTAAACCAATCTCGCGGGATAACTTGCAATATATTCAAACGAGCCCGTAAGTTCGGGTCCGCGAATGTTATTTTTTAATAAAACAGCATTTTTCCTACTTCCCTTTAGTATAAGCTTCATCCATAGTGTGCATTTCTATTCCATAAAAAACCGCCCCGAAGGGCGGTCGATGGATTAGCCGGAAATTTCGTCTTCGGGCTTGAGTTCGAATGACTCCATGAACTTGGTCGTGTAGTTGCCCGCCACAAAATCCGGATCGTCGAGCAACTGACGGTGGAACGGAATAGTGGTTTTGACCCCTTCGATGACAAACTCGTCCAGCGCCCGCTTCATCTTGGCGATGGCTTCTTCGCGCGTTTGGGCGGTGGTGATGAGCTTGGCAATCATCGAGTCGTAGAAGGGCGGAATAACATAGCCGGCATAGGCATGCGTGTCGAGCCGTACGCCGTGGCCGCCGGGCGCATGAAAGACCGTAATCTTGCCGGGCGAGGGCCTGAAATCGTTGTACGGATCTTCGGCATTGATGCGGCATTCGATGGAATGGAGCTTGGGATAATAGTTTTTGCCCGTAATGGGCACGCCGGCTGCTACCTTGATTTGCTCCCTAATCAAGTCATAGTCAATTACTTGCTCGGTAATGGGATGTTCCACCTGAATGCGCGTATTCATCTCCATAAAATAAAAATTCCGGTCTTTGTCGACCAGAAATTCCACGGTGCCCACCCCTTCGTAATTGATGGCTTTGGCGGCTTTGACGGCGGCTTGGCCCATGCGTTCGCGCAATTCGTCGGTCATAAAGGGCGACGGTGTTTCTTCCAACAATTTTTGGTGGCGCCGTTGGATGGAACAATCGCGCTCCGACAGGTGGGCCGCATTGCCGTATTGGTCGCCGATAATTTGAATTTCGATATGACGCGGATCCACGATGAGTTTTTCCAGGTACATACCGTCGTTGCCGAAGGCCGCTTTGGCTTCCTGGCGGGCGGTTTCCCAGGCCCGTTTGAGGTCTTTCTTGTCCCAAACGGCACGCATTCCTTTGCCGCCGCCGCCGGCCGTGGCTTTGAGCATCACCGGATAACCGATTTCATCGGCCAGGCGTTCGGCCTCCTCGTAGGATTCCAGCACACCCTCGGAACCGGGGATAACGGGCACGCCCACTTTTTTCATGGTTTCGCGGGCGGTGGCTTTGTCGCCCATCAGGTCGATCATTTCGGGCAACGGCCCGATGAATTTGATATTATGATCGTTGCAAATTTTGGCAAAGCGCGAATTTTCGGCCAAAAAGCCGTAACCGGGATGGATGGCGTCCACATTGGTAATTTCGGCGGCCGCCATAATGGCGGGAATATTGAGGTAGGACTCACTGCTGGGCGCCGGCCCGATACAAACGGCTTCGTCGGCAAAACGCACATGCAGGCTGTCGGCATCGGCTTTGGAATAAACCGCCACGGTTTTGATGCCCATTTCGCGCGCCGTGCGGATAATCCGCAGGGCGATTTCGCCGCGGTTGGCAATGAGTATTTTCTTAAACATACGCAGCCGGTTTACATAGGTTCAACCAGGAAGAGAGGTTGGTCATATTCAACGGGCGTGCCGTCTTCGACCAAAACTTTGACGATACGTCCCGCCACTTCGGATTCGATTTCGTTAAACAATTTCATGGCCTCGATAATACAAACCACGTCGCCGGGCTTGACCACATCGCCCACTTCCACATAAGGCGGTTTGTCGGGCGCGGGACGGCGGTAGAAAGTACCGATAATGGGCGCACGGATTTCCACATAATTGCCCGTGTTTTCTTCGGCGGCCGCAGGCGCCGCTTCGGTTTGCGGAGCGGCCGGTTGGGCGGGCGCTGCCGGTTGGGCCGGTGTGGCGGCCGGCAAGATGCTTTGGACTTCGGCCTGAGGCAAGGCCGTTACCTTGATGTCGGGCGTGTTTTTGATAACGATTTTGAAGTCACCGGTTTCGAGCTTGACTTCGCTCACGCCTGACTTGGCCACAAATTTTATGAGATTTTGAATTTCTTTCAAATTCATGGTACCGGATTTTTATTTCACAGGGCAAGGTAATATTTTTTTCCTAAACGAAAAATTAAAATTTTTCATTTTAACAAACTCCCCGCCGGCAAGCCGGCGGGGAGTTTGACGCTAAGCAGTTGATTATCTTAGTCTTGCGTTACTTCGGGATCAAAAAGCACTTTGCCCCGGTAATATAATTTTCCTTCGTGCCAATGTGCACGGTGGTACAGATGCGCTTCTTTGGTAGTCGGATCAATGGCGATTTGAGGCAATTTCAGCTTATAATGAGTTCGCCGTTTGTTCCTGCGCGCACGCGATTGTCGTTTCTTAGGATGTGCCATAATTATTCGGTTTTATTGTTTTTCAATTGTTTGAGTTTCTCCCAACGGGGATCGATAGGTTGTTCGGCCGGTTCTTCCCGTTCGCCTTCGTCCGTTTGGCCGGCACGGGCCGGATCCAAGCGTTTCATCGGAATACTCAGAAGCGTCAGTTCGTACATGGACTGGGCCATATTGAAAGTGGGCGTTTGATAAGGAATGGTAATCATGTCGATGTTATCGTCGTTGTATTCGTGCCCGTACTTGAGCACAAACGACAAGCTCCCTTCCAACGGCTGACGGTAGGGCTCGCCCGTACGGTCATCGGGCAATTGCACCGAACCTTTGCCTTTGATTTCCACTTCCATCAAATGGCCGCGCTTGGTAATGTCCAAATCCATATCCATCTGCGCATCCTCGAATTCCATGGGACCGAAGGCGTCAAAGAACGACTGGTCCAACCGGTACCGGAACCGGTTGTGCCCTTCTTCCAGGTCGAAAAGTTTGATATCGTACCGGCGTTTGTCGTTTTTCATCCCCCTTGGCTATCGAGTGTGCAAATTTACAACTTTTTCGGCAAATGTTTATTTACCTTCCAAGGCATCTTCCTGTAAGGTCTTCCACAACAAATCCTTGAGCTCCTGCAGCCCTTCGCCCGTAAAAGACGATACAAAAACATAAGGAATCTTCAGGCCTGCTTGTTCCAGCTCGCGGCGTATTTCGTCCTTGAGCTCATCATCTAACAAATCGGCCTTGGTGATGGCCAATACCCGCTTCTTGTCCAATAATTCGGGATTGTATTTTTCGAGTTCCTTCAGCAGAATTTTATATTCCTTGACGATGTCGTCGCTATCGGCCGGAATGGTAAACAACAATACCGAGTTGCGCTCGATGTGCCGCAAAAAGCGGTGACCGATGCCTTTGCCTTCGGCCGCCCCTTCGATAATCCCCGGGATATCGGCCATGACAAAGGACTTGTAGTCGCGATAAGGCACGATGCCCAGGTTGGGCTTGAGGGTGGTAAACGGATAATCGGCGATTTTGGGCTTGGCGGCCGTCAGTTTGGATAACAAGGTGGATTTGCCCGCATTGGGGAAGCCCACCAGTCCTACGTCGGCCAGGACTTTGAGCTCCAGGATTTTCCAACCTTCTTCGCCGGGCAATCCGGGCTGGGCATAACGCGGTGTTTGGCGGGTGGCCGATTTAAAATGCCAGTTGCCCAAGCCGCCTTTCCCCCCTTTGGCGATAATAAGCTCTTGGCCGTGCTCGGTAATTTCGCCTTGAATTTCGCCCGTTTCGGCATCGCGAATAACCGTGCCCAAGGGCACTTCGATAATCACGTCCTTGCCGTCGCGGCCGTGTTTGCGGGCGGCTCCGCCCGGCTGACCGGCTTCGGCCTTAAAATGTTTGTTGAATTTGAGGTGGTATAAAGTCCAATAATTGCGGTTGCCGCGTACGATAACATGCCCGCCCCGACCGCCGTCGCCGCCGTCGGGACCTCCTTTGGGCACATATTTTTCACGGCGCAAATG
>Ga0256835_1002478_pt1 | contig 10128 bp, 8 predicted proteins | sample PIR30metaG_FD_185972 | JGI IMG/M metagenome (GOLD analysis project Ga0256835, IMG submission 185972) | Hydrothermal vent microbial communities from East Pacific Rise, Pacific Ocean - PIR-30 | ecosystem: Environmental > Aquatic > Marine > Hydrothermal vents | place: Pacific Ocean: East Pacific...
TGGGCCTGAGCCTTCTGGATGCCCCCTGAATCACCGCCTCCAGCAGGTCGTATCCTCGCCCCTTGAGGATATTCATGTAGTCGGTCATCAGAATGGCGTTGGATAGGGCTATTCCCATCACCATTATCATTCCCACAAAGGCATTGGAGGAAAGGGGCTCGTTCCACAGTATCAGGAAGAGAGCAACACCCACGAATGCGAAGGGAACTGAAAGCATGATTATGGCAGGATAAACGAAGGATTCCAGCTGCCCGGCCATGATGAGGAAGAGCAGCACCAGACCCATGATGAGGGCAATCATCAGCTGTCCGAATGCCTCCCTCTGCCTCTTCACCGAACCTGCCAGTTCGATATCCACCCCCTGCGGGAGGGTTATCTCCGAAAGGGCTGCCTCTATGTCCTTCACCACCTCGCCAAGGGCCTTTCCGTAGTAATCGGCCTCGACCCGGACCACCCTGCGCTTGTTGATCCTCTCGATGGATAGGGGACCATATCCAAATTTGATTTCCTTAATCACGTCACCCGCATAGACCATCTTACCGGTGGGTGTGGGAATCATGAGGGTTCTGATTACGTTTATGTCCTTCCTGTATCTATCCTCCAGACGGACGTTAATGGGAACGTCCTGTCCCTCCACCACGATATTACCTGCATCCTGCCCGAATATGGCTCCCCTTATCAGCATTCCCGCCACGGCGGGCGTGAGTCCATAGGAAGCCAGCTTCTGCCTGTCGAATACGATCTGGATCTCCGGACGGGAGGTGGAGCGGGATATACTGATTGCTGTCAATCCCTCGATCTTCTCCAGTTTCTCCTTGATTATGCGAGCTATGGAATCCGTTTTGGGTATGTCGTATCCGTAGATCTCGATGGAGATATCCTTACCGCCACCGAATATTATCCTGTTGGCCGTGTTTCCGGCTGTGACCTCGATCTTCTCCGGACCGGGAATATCCTTCAGCTTCCGGTTCAGGATGGCGGCCACCTCCTTATCCTTAAAGGGAACGTCTTCCTTGATCTTTATGAAGCACGTGGCGAAGTTGCTGGACTCCACCTGACCAAAAGTTGCTGCAAATCCCTTTGATGATGGACCCACACGGCATGAGGTGTATTCCACATAAGGACTGGATTCGATTACCTTCAGGGCCTCGTCGAAGACCTTCTTGGTGACCTCGAGGCGGGTTCCGGGGGGCATGAGCATGTCCATCGTCACGCTTCTGGACTCGGGGGCCAGAAGGAATTCCACCTTCACGAACCTGAACAGACCCATCCCCAGCAGGAATATGATGACCGATAGGGATATGGCAAGGAATCTATGACTTGTACTCCAGCGAAGGAGCTTCCTGTGCCCCTCCTCTAAAGCGATCAGAAATCTCTCAATGGCTTTCCCTATGATGGTTTTCGGAGGGGTAAGGGGACTCATAAAGCGGGCTGCCAGCATGGGGGTAAGGGTGAAAGCCACCAGGAGGGAGGTCAGAAGGGTAACGGCGATGGAATAGACCAGCTGACTGAAGAAGAGTCCGACGAATCCGGATGCCAGAAGCAGGGGCAGGACGACGGAGATCCTGGTGAGGGTGGATGCTATGATAGCCTGCGACACTTCCTGCGTTCCGAATATGGCGGCAGCATCGGGCTTTTCTCCCTTCTCCCTGTGGTAGAAAATGTTCTCGATGACCACCACCGCATCGTCCACCACCATTCCCACCGCAAGGGCAAGGGCGGAGAGGGATATGAGGTTTATGGTGCTCCCCGTGATATACAGGTAGATGAAGGCGGCAATCAAGGATATGGGGATGGCAAGAGATATGATGAGGGATGCCCCCAGATTGCGCAGTATGAGGAACGTGGCAAGGACCACGATTATGATAGCCAGAATCAAGTCTCTGGACAGGTGATTGATGGAGAGCTTCACCTGACGGGAGAAGTCTATGGGATAATAGACCTCAATCCGGTACTTCTCCGCCAGTTCCTCCAGTTTCTTCTTCACGCCATCTGCCACGGAGACTATGTTGGAGCCGGATTTCTTGAATACCCCTATGACGACCCCTTCCTTTCCATTGACTATTCCGTAATTCTTCCTGTCCTCATAGCCGAATTTAACGTCCGCAATGTCCCCGAGGCGAAGGACAACGCCCCTGCGGGTGGGGATGGGTATATCGGCCACCTGCTCTGGATTGGTGAGCTTTCCCTTGATTCGAATCACGTAATCTATATCGCCGAACTCTATATTACCCGACGGTATGTCCATGTTGGAGGCCTCTATTGCCCTGACCACGTCCGAAAAGGTGATGCCGTATTTCTCCAGAGCCTTCTTATCCACCGATACCTTTATCTGTCTGGGACGTCCCCCTCCGAACAGCTCCACACCACCGACACCGGGAACGATTTCCAGTTCATCCAGAATCCTGCTCTCCACCAGATGCCTTATATCCACCAAGGTATCCTTCGATGCGATGGATATGATGAGTATGGGGAACTGGGAGAGGTTGAATTTCACCAGCTGGGGCCTCTGGACGTCCTCCGGAAGGAAGAACATGGCATTGTCTATCATGTCCCTCACGTCGTTGGCAGCCTCGTCCAGATCCGTCCCCTCCTGAAACTCCAGAATGATGCTGGAAAGGTTCTCCTGCGAAAAGGAGCGTATATTCTTGAGATTGGGAACCTGAGACAGCTGGTCCTCCAGGGGCTTGGTTACGTTTTCCTCCACGTCGTAGCTGGAAGCACCCGGATACATGGTTATGACAGATATGGAGGGCAGGGAAACGTCGGGGAACATATCCACCTGCAGCCGGCTGTAGGCGTACAGTCCGAATACGATACCCACAAGAAATACGACTGTCGTGAGAATGGGCCTCTTGACAGCAGTTTTAATCATTGGACAACCCTCACTTTCATCCCGTCCACGAGGTTTCTATTACCCAACGTTATGACCGTGTCGCTCAGACTTAAACCCTCGAGAATCTGCGTCCAGTCACCGTTGGAAATCCCCACCTTCACCACCCTGCGTCTGGCGATTCCATTCTCCAGTACGAATACGCTGCGGGTCTCCACACCGAGAACAGCGGAGGTGGGCACCAGAAGAGCATCCTCAGCCCTGCGGACCACCACCTCGGCATCCACCATCTGCCCCACCAGTCCATCGGTGCGGGCCCTCACTTCGAAGGTGGAACTCAGGGGGTCCAGCATGGAGGACTTGTAGTATATGCGAGCTTCCCGACCATCCACCCTCACCACGTCCCCCACATTGACACTCTGGAAGTATATTCCGGGGACTTTCAGCTGGAGGTAGGGTTTGCCGTAAATCTGGGCGATGGGGGTCTGGGGGGATACCATCTGCCCGGCAGGTATGTTGAGGAGGTGAATGCGTCCGGATGCCGGAGCCTCGACGGGATATGCCTTATAGTCCATCCCGGGCATGCTCCTGTCCAGATAAGCGATTACCTGTCCCTTCTTCACCCGGCGACCTTCCGAAACCGTATAGCGAAGGAACTTACCGGGAACGTCGGGAAGAACGGGTGTCAGCGGATCAGCAGAAACCACCCCCGACAGGGTTATGCTCTCCTCTATGGTACCCTTATGGGGAAGGGTCACCCTCACGGGCACCACCTTCTCTTCCTGAGCCTCCACCACCTTCCCCTTCCTGCATCCCTGAGCCACCAGAGTCAGGGCAACCAGCAGGGGAATTAATCTCTTAACGTCCATTGCTTTCTCCTCCTATCCTTACCACCCTCCACACTTCCAGGAGGGACTTCTTGTAATCCTTGAGAGCCATGTCGTAGCCAATCCTCGCTGCAATGTAGGCCCTCTGCATATCCCTGAACTTAATGAGGGGTATCAATCCCTTTTCGTACTGCTCCTTTGCTGAATCGAACATTTCCTTTGCCACGTTCAGATTGGTCTCCATCTTCCTCAGATTCTCACGGGCTATATCGAGAGAACGAAGAGCCTTATCCAGCTCCACGCGAGCCTGCTTGCGGGCAAATTCGATGGAGAGGTCTATCTGGTCCATCTGGGCTTCTATCTTCTTTACTTCCCCCTTATTCCTGAAGCCATCGAAGGCATTCCAGACTCCTACAAGGGAAACGGTCCACGTGGAACCCCAGTCGCTCTGGAGATTGGGGGCCGGGCGGGAGAAGGTATAATTGGCCTGTCCCATAATGCTGGGCTTCGTGGCGGATTTCTGTATCTCCAGCAGGTAATGGAGGCTCTTTTTCTGCTCGTGCAGGAGTCGAATATCGTAGCGTTCCATAATGAGCGAATCCGCATTCTCCACCACAGAGGAATCCACAGAAACGCTCTGAAGACTATCGGTGATTTTAATTTCCTCATCCGGGGGAAGATTGAGAAGGACTTTGAGATTGTCCTTCATGTCCTCGTATAGCTTTCGGGCATTCTCGTAATCGTAGCGGGCATTCTCCAGCTCCACCTTCGCCTGAAGGTACTCGAGGCGGGATACCAGTCCCTTATCGTACCTCTTGGAAGTAGATTTAAAGACCTCTTCCATGTCTTCCAGAGTCCGCTTCTTCAAGTGGAGCAACTCCCTGACCGCCAGGAGTTCCAGATAAAAAGAGCGAACCTGATACTCCACCGTCAGGAGGGTCTGCTCCCTTTCCACCTCATGAGTCTCCATCTGATGACGGGCGAGGCGATAGGCATTTATCTCCCTGAACCACGTGAAGATGGGTTGCTGGAGGGTAGCCTGAAAGTTGAAGGCATGGCGGGGACGGAGAGGTATGGTAATCAGGGAAGTGGTATCGGGAACCACTATCAGATCGTTGGGATCGGGGGTCTGGTTGTTGGGGTATCCGAGGTATCGGGTGGGGAAGTGCAATTCGGCGGGGTTGGCGTTGTACGTATAAACGCCCTGAAATTTCAAATTGGGCAGGAAAGCGGAACGGGCTTTAATGTAATCCCCTTCCAGCGCCTCTCTGCGGACGTCGAGGGCCTCCACCTGAAAACTGTTCTGGCGGGCTATTTCCACAGCCCTATCTATATTTAACTCCACGAGGGATAAAACCAGGAGGCTTATCATGCCTTACCTCCCGGAAAATCCTCTGAATATGAGATCCTTCACTGTTTCCTTATCTTCGTACCTGACTTTCCCTTCCGATCCATAGAAGGCGCCGGGGATACTGAAGAGCATCCATCTGACGGCAAAATCGCTGTCCATGGGTCTGAACAGACCCCTATTTATTCCTTCATCCACGATGGATTTGAGGTTGATCATTATGGCTTTTCTGAGGGGCATCACCCGGGTCATATACATGTCCTTGAACCCCTCTTCGAAGATGATTCTCCTCTGGGCGAGTTCGGCCATCGCCAACATATGGCGGGCGCTGTAGAGTATATCCCACATCTTATCGATGAATCGGGAAATCTTTTCCACGGGATCCAGATCCAGTCCGGACAGTTCCTGAAGGAAGTCCAGCAATCTCACGTGCTCCGCTTCTATGATAGACAGGAGAAGTTCCACCTTGCTGTTGAAGTAGAGATACACTGTTCCCTTTGCCACACCTGCTTCCCGGGCCACATCGTCCATGGTGGTCCTGTAGTAGCCCTTCTCGTAGAACAACTTACGGGCTACCTCCATGATCTTTTGCCTTTTATCGGCTCTTTTTCTTACTGACCGGTCAGTCATGAGAAAAAGTTTAAAGCATTTTTGCCCAAAATCTTACCCCTTTATTTCCCGGCAGGGACCATGAAAATCCTTTCCTTTAAAATTGGAATCATGAAGGAATCTCTTAAGAAGATCCTGGAAGGATTGAGCGACGAACATTTGGCGCTCTTAATAGCCGGGAAAGTGGATGCCCTCCCCATATCGGAGGAGGAGAAAGTCCTTCTCCGCAGGGATATGGATTCTGCAGAAATCATTGCAACTGAACTTCTGGCCCGCAGGAAGGGGTTCGTTGTGGAGGAAACCGAACTGCTCAAACTCAAGAAGGAGGGTACCCTCCTGGGGCATGTTCCCCTCTATGAACTGGGAGGCCTGTACTTCATCATCTACGATAACCGCGTTATAAAGGTGAATCTGGCACCTTCCAAGGAATCCGAAAAACCAAGGAAGAAGATTGTGAAGGGAGGGGTGAAGCTGCCTTGAGCTTCAGAAGGGTTCTCATTGCCAACAGGGGCGAGATAGCCCTTCGCATCATAAGAACCCTGCGGGAAATGGGTATAGAAAGCGTCGCCGTCTATTCGGACGTGGATGCCCATTCCCCCCACGTGTTTGCCGCCGATATAGCAGTCCATCTGGAGGGGAAGACGCCCGCCGAAACCTATTTGAATATGGAGCGCATCCTGGAAATATCCAAGCAGTACAATGTGGATGCCATCCATCCCGGTTATGGATTTCTCGCCGAAAACCCCCAGTTCTCCCGTATGGTGAGGGAAGCGGGAATCGTCTTTATCGGTCCCACGCCTGAGGAGATAGAGAGGCTCGGCGACAAGGCAACAGCGAAGGAAATTGCCCGAAGGGCGGGGGTTCCCACCGCTCCTTCCAGCCCTCCCCTCAGGGACGTGGATGAGATAGCCCGATGGGTGGAGAAGATTGGGCTTCCAGTTCTCCTCAAGGCTTCCGCAGGCGGGGGTGGAAAGGGAATGAAGAAGGTGGACAGTATGGAAAACCTTCGCAACACCATAGAGATGGCAAAGAGAGAAGCCCTGTCCGCCTTTGGCGACGATACCATAATCGTGGAGAAGTTCATCTTTCCCGTGCGCCATATCGAGGTGCAGGTGATGGCCGATCAGCACGGGAATATTCTTACCATCGGGGAGAGGGAATGCTCCCTCCAGCGCAGGCATCAGAAGATAATAGAGGAAAGCCCTTCCCCCGCCCTGAGCGATGAGAAGAGGCAGGAACTTCTGGAATACGCCCGCAGGATAATCGCAGAGTCGGGATACACGGGGGCTGGAACGGTGGAGTTCATGTACTCCGATGGCAACTTCTACTTTTTAGAGGTCAATACACGCATTCAGGTGGAGCATCCGGTGAGCGAGATGCGGTTCGGTCTGGATTTGATACGGATGCAGATAGAGGTGGCACAGGGGCTTGCCCTTCCCGACGAGATTCCATCCCCCGTGGGTCATGCAATAGAAGCCCGACTCTATGCGGAAGACCCCTTCGCCAGCTTCTTCCCCCAGACGGGGAAAATCCACGCCCTCGAATTCCCCCACATTCCCGGTGTTCGAATTGACTACGGAATAGTCGAGGGAAACGAAATCACCCCTTACTACGATCCGATGGTTGCCAAGATAATCGCCCACGGTCCCGACAGGGAAACCGCCCGCAGGCGTCTGATACAGGCTCTGGAAGAAATCCTCTTCATAGGTCCAGCCAACAATCAGCACTTCCTTATCTATCTGCTCCAGTCGGATGAATTCGTAAAAGGGGAAACCTACACCCACTCGGTGGGGGAGATTTTAGAGAGATACAAGGGGGAGGAATTCGAAATTCCCGAAGAGGTGCTGAAAGTGGTGGCAGGGCAATTGAAGAAGCCCACGAGGCGCAAAGCATCCGGAGATGGCAAACGCCGCACCAATTTACTGGAGAGGATAAAGCCGGGGATATATCCCTGAATCACAGAATAAATCTGTCCTCCGGCACGTCAGGTCCGTACTGAATCTTACCCGTCAGATTCTTCTCCTTGAAGGTGTAAATGACTATGGAGTCTTCCTCCGAATCTATTACTTCTTCCAGCTCCCTGATGAGCCGATTCAACTTTCCCTTCGTCAATTCGCCTTCGAAGACAGAATTCTGCACCCAGTAAAGGTACTTCTTGCAAATCTTATGAACGATTAAAAGCCGCCTCTCGTCAGCAATATCGTAAACCAGAACCACCCTCACCTCTCCACCCTCCTGAGAAGGGAAAAATTATATTGGGGTCGGGGATGAATCCATCCCCTAATGCAGGAAATCCGTGCTTAAAATCGAATAGGTGTTAGAAAACACAATCACTTCAAAGATTCGCAAAAATCCCATTGGGTATTTCTCCAACTTACCGTTCGCTAATCAACCGCCCGGTGTCGGACTCGTCGCCAATTCCCAATGGGTATCTCTCCAACATGTATTGGGCAATGAAGTATGTGGATGCTTTCAAGTCGTCACTTCCCACTGGGTATTTCGTCCACAATTTTTAACAGGAGATGATTGGTTATGAAGTGGCTGTCGCCAGTTCCCATTGGGTATTTCTTCAACGGCGGTCTGGACGGCTTTGTCGCCGCCTTTATGAAGTCTCTACTTCCCACTGGGTATCTCTTCAACATGAAGATTGACGGATGGATAATGGCTCCTGCTCCAGAGTTTCCAATTCCCACTGGGTATTTCGACCACACAAAATGTTCTACTTCGACCTGCCCACATTCACCGAAGTCGCCAATTCCCATTGGGTATCTCTCCAACGGCTCCCAACAAGTTCAATCCCAATCCTATCGATTTCCAGTTGCCAATTCCCATTGGGTATCTATCCAACTTGATAAGTTTGACTTTAATATCAGCGACTTTGAAGGGGTCGCCAATTCCCACTGGGTATCTCTCCAACGAGAAGATGAAGGTGGAAAAGATAGTGAGCCATGTCGCCAATTCCCATTGGGTATTTCTCCAACTGACTTCGACCACCATCAGAATGTTTCTCTTCCGGCTTGTCGCCAATTCCCATTGGGTATTTCTCCAACCTCAAGAAGAAGGCGACGCCGCCCAAGGCAAAGGCCCAGTTTCCAATTCCCATTGGGTATTTCTCCAACTTGTTTGAAAGAATGAGAACTTATGTTGGAGCGTTTCAGATAGTTTCCAATTCCCATTGGGTATTTCTCCAACCCGAAAAGCAATCAACTATTTCCATAGCAAGCTCTTATTGGGTTTCCAATTCCCATTGGGTATTTCTCCAACTGGCAGATACATTAAAAACGAATAGTCCAGTCGATCCGTTTCCAATTCCCATTGGGTATTTCTCCAACTGTGATAAGAATGGCCCTTCTTTTTTACCATAAAAGAAGGTTTCCAATTCCCATTGGGTATTTCTCCAACCCCGAAGGAGGTTGAGCTATGAAGATAACTGTGGAACGTTTCCAATTCCCATTGGGTATTTCTCCAACTTTTAAAGTCTCTCTATAGTTATTACTTGCGCTGGGTTTCCAATTCCCATTGGGTATTTCTCCAACCTTTATTGAGCTCTTGGACGTAATCAAAGAAGAAATCAAGAGTTTCCAATTCCCATTGGGTATTTCTCCAACGCGTAGAAACTATTTACGAACACGACTGGGAAGCCTGGTTTCCAATTCCCATTGGGTATTTCTCCAACTAGCTATTGCTCTTGCGGTTGTGGTTTCAATTATAGAATGTTTCCAATTCCCATTGGGTATTTCTCCAACATTTTTACTGCATCCAGATTGAGGTAATCCGGACTCGGTTTCCAATTCCCATTGGGTATTTCTCCAACGATAATCAGGGGGACTAATTGTCCCCCTTTGTTTTATGGTTTCCAATTCCCATTGGGTATTTCTCCAACTGTAAAAATTTTCTTTATCTTGCTGGGACTTCCCTTCACAGTTTCCAATTCCCATTGGGTATTTCTCCAACATAAACATAATTAAACAAAACGGCTTGCCTATAATTAGTTTCCAATTCCCATTGGGTATTTCTCCAACATTGTTCAACCCAAGAACTGGCATAATCATCCCGAGTCGTTTCCAATTCCCATTGGGTATTTCTCCAACTGGGCATGACCTTCAAGCCCTTTACAAATTACCAGAGTTTCCAATTCCCATTGGGTATTTCTCCAACAGATTTTTCTACAACCCTATTTCCATATTTTTCCATCAGTTTCCAATTCCCATTGGGTATTTCTCCAACGCCGATATTGTCTTCAAAAAAGTTACACCAGAAGGGGTTTCCAATTCCCATTGGGTATTTCTCCAACATATTGTCTTTACAAAAAGAGATTCCAGTGGGAAAATCGTTTCCAATTCCCATTGGGTATTTCTCCAACTTAAAATCCCTGGGCTTCAGCCGTGCGGGTTCGGTTTCCAATTCCCATTGGGTATTTCTCCAACATATTATCTATGACGGCCCTTAAAAGCTTTTCGGATTGTTTCCAATTCCCATTGGGTATTTCTCCAACCCAAGGCCCTGCCTAA
>Ga0256835_1002479_pt1 | contig 10123 bp, 7 predicted proteins | sample PIR30metaG_FD_185972 | JGI IMG/M metagenome (GOLD analysis project Ga0256835, IMG submission 185972) | Hydrothermal vent microbial communities from East Pacific Rise, Pacific Ocean - PIR-30 | ecosystem: Environmental > Aquatic > Marine > Hydrothermal vents | place: Pacific Ocean: East Pacific...
CCACCACCACGGCAGGCCGGTGAGCGTATGCGGCGAACTGGCCGCCGACGCCGCGGCCGTACCCGTGCTGCTGGGCCTGGGCATCGACGAGCTGAGCGTGGCGCCGTCGGCGGTGTCCGACGTCAAGGCGCTGGTGCGGCGGCTCGACAGCCGACGCTGCCGGGAGCTTGCGGCCGAAGCGCTGGCCTGCGACCGAGCCGCCCGTGTCCGGCAGCTTGCCGGGGCTTTCACGGCGACGCTTTGATCCGGGAGGAGGGTCTACAGGTCATGCCGGGCGCTGCCGGGACGCCCATGGATGATGTCGGTGATGCGGTAATCGTCCAGCGGGGAAAAAGGATAGAAGGAGCGCGGCAGTTTTCGGTAATCCAGCGACAACAGGTCGGCCGCGGCCGCCCCCGGCGTATGGGTGGGACAGATTCGACCGGCAAAAAGCCGATAGGCCGCCTTGAACGAAGAGCAGGCCTTGACCACCACCAGGTCGTAGAATTTCGGCTCAATGCCGAAGGCCCGGTAAAGCTGGGGATCGCCGTTTCCGGACACCTTGTGACAGACGACGATGTCGATGGTGCCCGCGATGGAAAGCACGGCCGCCAGACCCACGTTGATGACGATTCCCCGTCCGGCCGGTCCCTCCTGCGTAAAGGTCCCGTCATGCAGGGATTTAACGGTGGCCTCCACCCGGATGGAGCGGTTGTGCACCGGGTCCCGGGTGCCGCCCAGCGAAAACACCGCTTTTTGCCCCACACCGAGAATGTGGGCCTGCTTGACTGCCGGCGCATCCGTGAGAACCGCCGCCGTCCGAATGCGCGAGCCGCTTTCCAGCACCCGGGCGACAACCGCGATGCTGTCGCCGGCGGCGCCGGCATTGGAGGAGTCTGCGCTGTCGACGAGGATGACCGGTTTGGGGGTGTCCGGCTTTTCGGCCAATGCGATCACTTCGTCGACTGAATACATGCGGGGCTGGAACGCATCGCGCAGGCCCACCAGCCGCCGGGCCATTTCGACGGCATGCGTTTCGGCCGTCTTTTCATCCTCGGACACGGTGACGACGCTCGAGGCGCCCTCGGCCACGTCCAGCCAGGGCTGCATCATGAAGATGGAAAAATCCACCAGTTGATTGGAAGACACCAGGGACTGCCCGAAATGCATCAGTTCCGCAAAGGGCCCCTCCAGGGTGGAGTAACCGTTGGCCGGCACGATCATGGGAATGCCCACACGCACCAGGTGCAGATTTTGTTTTCCCTTCAGGCGCATCATGGCCAGATTCGCGGCGCGCACACCGGTTTCATAATAATCGGTGTGCGGATACGTGTGAAAACCGCAGATAAAATCCGCATTTTCGACCATCTTGCGGGTAACATTGGCGTGCAGGTCGGCGGAGACGGCGATCACGGCGTCCGGCCCCACCCGGTTGCGGATCACCTCGAGAATCAGTCCGCTGGCATCGTCACAGGCGGTGGTCTGGGTGGCCCCGTGCAGGGAAACCAGCACCCCCTCCACAGGTCCCTGCCGCCGAATGGTCTCCGCGGTCTTTTCCAGAAACCACTCCAGGACCGAATGGTCGATACGCCCCCCGCTTTGAGCGTACATGGAACAGGCCGGCACGGCGGTGGCGCCGTTTTGTGCGATGACATCGAACATGCCGGCCACCGCACGGGGTTTTCCCTGCAGCCTGGCAAACATTTCCGCGCCCACGCAGATGCCGTAGTACTCGAAAGTATCCATTCCGGATACATCCGGGTTGAAGGAATTGCTCTCCTGGTTGAATTCGCAAACAAGGATTTTCATGGGCCACTCATCTTGACCGGTTGAGTGTCTCGAACAGGTGGCGCGTGGAGGGATACAGGTCCTTGTAAACACCGTAGAGCTCGTCGTACAGCGCCCGGCGGCCCTTGTCCGGGGAATACACCCTGTCTTGCCGGATCATCCTGTCGGCTGCATCGAGATCCGGACATATTCCCAAGCCTACGATGGCACAGTAGGCCGTACCGATGGCACCGGCATGGGCCGCGTTTTCGGGAATGACGACGGCAATACCGAGGATGTCGGCCAGGCTCTGCATCCACGGTTTACTGTTGGCCCCTCCGCCGACCACCCGGATGGCATCCAGCGCCTGTCCGGTCTGCGCGCGATACATTTCGATCTTCCAGCGCAGCGAAAAGCAGACCCCCTCCAGCACCGCCCGCATCATGTGCCGTCGGTCATGCAGGTTGTGAATGTTGAAAAACACCATGCGCGCTTCGTTGGACAGGGGCGGCAGTTCGCCGTGCAGCCATGGGGTGGCGATCATGCGGTCGCATCCCGGGGCCACGCCGGCGATATCCTGGTCGACAAACCGGAAAACGCCCTCTGCCAGACGTTCTTCCTCGTTTCGATAGAATTGTTTCACGGCCCAGTTCTGGGCCATACAGGCCGCCTGCAGGACATACAGCAGCAGTTCCTTGCCCCTGTCGAAAGCCTGGTAAAGCTCACCCACACCGGGTTTTCTCCCGGGCACGGAAACGGCCAGCCAGCCCGAGGATCCCAGATAGATATGGGCGCTGCCGACAGTGCTGCAACCCGCCCCGATGGCGATGGCCGGGATGTCGCCGCAGCCTCCGAAAACAGGAATATTCTCCACCAGTCCCATTTGCGCGGCGGCTTCGGCCGTCAGTTGTCCTACTTTCTGCGTCGGCATGACCATGGGGGGGAACTTGCCCGTGTCGAGTTCGGCTGCCGCCAGCACCCGTGTATAGTCTCGCTGGATGTCGGGGTCCGGGTGATGGATGAAGTCATTGGTCAGATCAACGGCTTTGACCCCCGTGGCCCTGTACTTGAGAAAAGCGTTGACTTCCAGGAAAGTTTCCGTCTGTTCGTAGATATCCGGGCGCTCCTGGCGTACCCACATCAATCGCGCCCAGTAGTCTCTTTCGGTGAACGTGTTCGTCCCCAGCCGGGCATTGAGCTCCCTGGCCTGGGCTTTGGCCCGGCCGTCCAGCCAAATGATGGCGTTGTGCAGCACCCTCCCCTGCGCATCGAGGGGAATGATTCCCTTCCATTGCGTGCCGAAAGCCATTCCAACGACGCTTTGGGGCGGCAGCGCCTGGCGGGTGACCACATCCCGGGTTCCCCGGCACACGGCCGCCCAATATTCATCGGGGTCCTGCTCCGCCCACCCGGGGCGGGGCGTCAGCAGCGCATAGCGCACGATTTCGGAATCGATCAGTGAGCCATGCAGATCGACCAGGGCGATTTTCACGCCGCTGGTGCCGAAATCGTAGGAAAGGATGCAGTCCGTTTTCATGTGAAGCGCTCCAGTGTGCGGGCCATGACGGCAAGAAACCGGCGGCAGTCGTCTTCGTCGATCTGGCCCATGTTGGCGATCTGGAACATATTTTTTTCCAGCAGGGGCCCCTTGCCGGGGTAAACCGTGAAGCCCTGCTCTTCCAGGGACGTGATAAACGCCGCCAGATTCGCCTCCTGCGGCAGAAAAACCGAAGTGACCGTGTTGGAGGCAATGTCGTCGCCGACCAGCGTCTTCAGGCCCATGGCGCGCACGCCCTCACGGATGATGCGGGCACAGCGCCGGTGCCGGTCGATCTGGTTCTCCAGCCCCTCGTCCAGCAATCGTTTCACGGCCGCCTCCAGTGCGATGAACATGGTGACCGACGGGGTGTTCGGCGTCTGGTGCAGCTCCTCGGAGAAGCGGTACAGGCTGTGCAGATTGAGGTAGGCGTTGCGCGGTTTTGCCGTAGGAAGGCTTTCCAGAATGCTTCTTTTCACGCAGATAATGCCCACCCCGGCCAGGCTGGCCAGGCACTTGTTGGACGAGCAGGTGCAAAAATCGATGTGGTCCCGAACGACGTCCAGATCCTCTCCGCCCACGGCGCTGACAGCGTCGACAAAATAGCGTTTGCCGTACTTTTCGGCCAGCCGGCCAACGGCGCTCACCGGGTTTATGACACTGGTACTGGTTTCGTGGCATACCATAGCGATGGCGGTAATGTCGGCATCTTCCCGCAGGGCCTGTTCCAGGTCTTCGTCCCGCACTGGCTGCCCCCAAGGGTAACGAACCACGCGGGCGGGCACCTCGTGAATGTCGAGCAACGTCTCCAAGCGGTCGCCGAAGACGCCGTTGTTGACCAGCAGGACCTTGTCACGGGCGCCAAACACCGAAGAGAGGGTGGTTTCGTTGGCCGCCGTTCCCGATCCGGTGATCAGCAGGACGGTGTAGCGGTCATCGGCCCCGAAGATCTTGCGCAATCCCTGCTGGGTGTTCTGGATCACCGCCTCAAAATCCGGCACGCGGTGGCAGATCTGCTTGTGGATCAGGGCCAGTTGGACCTCCGGAGCCACCAGCACCGGCCCCGGGCAAAACAGGTAGTGTTTCGGATGTACGCTCATTTGCTCCTCTTATCGACGGTATCGGGTATTGACAGGATGGAACCGGCGGTAAAGCCCAAAGGCCGGTTGCGGGCTAAACTTTAAAGCAGTTGACCAGGTGTCCGGACCTCTTTTCGGCAAGGGCCGGTTTGCGGGTGCGGCACTGCTCATCTCTGGCCGGATGGGTGCAGCGCGAATAGAAATTGCATCCCGGCAGCATTTCCGTGGGGCTGGGGACTTCACCTTCCAGCACGTAAAGCGGTTCCCCGGTGAGCCCTTTTTCCAGGGTCGGCACGGCATTCATCAGCGCCTGGGTATAGGGATGCATGCTGTTGACGAAAATTTCCGGGTTGTCGGCGTACTCGACACAGACGCCCAGGTACATCACGATGACCTTGTCGCACAGGAACTGCACCGTCGAAATGTCATGGGCAATGAAAACGATGGTCAGGTTGTGCTGGGCGTTTAGTTTCAGAAACAGGTTCATAATCTCGATGCGGCTGATGGGATCGAGACTGGAGATGGATTCGTCTGCCAGAATCAGTTCCACATCCAGCAACAGCGCCCGGGTGATATTGATCTTCTGTGTGACGCCGGCGCTGAGCTCGTGGTGGTATCGCGAAAGCACCGACAGCGGCAGCTGAACGGTCTCCAGGGTTGCCTCTATCTTTTTTCTCCGCTCGGCGGCATTGCCGAGGCCGTGGATCTCAAGGGGCTCGTTGAGGATCTGCTCCACGGTTCGTTTGGGCGGGAGGGCCGCATAGGCGTCCTGCAGGATCAACTGAACACGTCGCGAATTTTCCCGCTGTCGGCCGGTGGTGTCGCACTTGATCAGGTGCTCGGCGTCGAACCGGATGCCGCCGCGGGTGGGCATTTCAACGCCTGCGATCATCTTGGCAAGGGTGGTCTTTCCACACCCCGACTCGCCCACCAGGCCATAGATCAAGCCTCTTTCCAATTGGATGGTGATGCCCTGCACGGCGTGCACGTAGCTGGGTTTGCCGAAAATGTTTTTGCGCGGCAGCTGGTAATCCTTGTACAGGTCCTGGATGTCGAGGATGATGTCGTTGGCACTCATATTGTCTTTTCCTGTTGCCTGGTGTTCACACGAAATGGCACCGGCAGTGGTGCCCCTCGCCGACCTGCTTCAGCTCCGGTGTTGACGCGCTGCACCGGTCCCCGGCATGGTCGCAGATGGCCGCAAATTCGCAGCCGCCTTCTGTGCGCTGCGCGGCGGCGCCGGCCTTGACCCGAAACCCCCTGAACTTCTGATCCCGGTCGAAGCCTTCGGATTTGGGCGTGACCTGCAGCATTTTCTGGGTGTAGAAGTGCCTGGGCGAGCGGAGGATGGTTTCCTTTGGGCCGATTTCCAGGATCTTGCCGCGGTACATGATCATGATCCGTTCGGCCAGCAGGGAACAGACCGGGAGGCTGTTGGAAATCCAGATCAGGCTCAACTGGTTGTCCTGTTTCATCTTGCGCAAAATTTCGACAATCTGCGCCGCAACGGTCACATCCAGCGAACGGGTGGCGTCGTCTGCAATGAGCAGTTTCACATCCCCGCACAGCGCCAGGGCAATGGCGACGCGCTGTTTCATGCCGCCGGAGAGCTGGTATGGATAGCTGTGCATCATTTTTTCCGGATCAGGCATCCGCAGGCTTTTGAAGATGGACAGCCCCTTTTCGATGACGGCCTCTTTGGACAAGCCTGGGTTGTGGGCCATGATGGTCTCGCGCACCTGTTTTTCAACGGTGCAGATGGGGTCGAGGATCTCCAGCGGATTGTCACTGATCATGGCGATCTGGAATCCGCGGATCGTGTTGAGGCGATCCTTCGGAATCTGATAGAGGTCCTCTCCCTCGAAGAAGATCTTTCCGCTTTTGAGCATGCAGGTGCGCGGCAGGATGTGCATGATGGCGCTGACCAGGATCGATTTTCCGCTGCCGCTCTCGCCGACGATCCCCAGCGTTTGGCCCCGGTCCAGGGAGAAGGAAAGATCGTCGATCAGCTTTTTCTCGGCTCCTCCGGGCTCCTGCCTGACGACGTTGATCCTGCGGGCCTCCAGAAGTATGCGGTTCATTGGGTTGCTCCTGCTCCTTGAGTGGGGGTCATACCGAGAGGGTCCTGACGATGGATCGGCTCATGAAACTCAGGGAAATGGTGATCACGGTAATAAACAAACCGGGAATGGTGGTGATCCACCAGGCGTTGATGAGATAGTTGAGGCCGTCGCCCATGATCGTTCCCAGAGAAATATTCGGAGGCTGAATGCCGATGCCGATGAAGCTCAGCAGTGCCTCCCACACGATCATCAACCCGAACTCAAGGACGACAAAAGACAGCGTGGAAAGCACGACATTTTTCAAAAAGTATTTTTTCAAGACCCAGAAGGACGAGGCGCCCATGATCCTGGCCGCGAGGATGTAATCCTTTTTGGTTTCCCGCAACACATTGGAACGCGTGGCACGGGCGTAAATCGGCCACCCCGATATTCCCAGGACCACGGTGATCGAAAGGATCGTGGGCGGCGCCACCGCCAGCAGAATAACCGCAATCACCAGCAGGGGAAGCGAAAGCTGGATATCGGTCATGGTCATGATGATGGTGTCCACCGTCTTTCCATAGATACCGCTCAGCAACCCGACGAAGATACCAATTCCGAAGATGATCATCACCGAGAAAAATGCGATCATGATGGAAGTGCGCAGGCCGAACAAAATGCGCGAGGCGATATCCCTTCCCAGGCTGTCAGTGCCGAAGAGGTGGTCGAATGAAGCCTTTTGCCCGAAAAAAAGCGGTGGTGTCAGGCGGGCCCGGATATCCATCTGGTCCGGGGAGTGCGATGCGATCAGCGGTGCGAATACCGCCGCCAGCACGATCAGCACCAGAACAAGAGCGCTGATGAGAAAAGTCTTGTCCCTGAAAAGCGCCCTGGCTGTCTGAAAGGGGCGCTGCGTCTGCTGTCGAGACTGTATAGTACTTTCCGTCATTTGACTACCCATATAAACTTCTTGGTTTGGCCGCCACCCCGCCGTGCCGCGCGCAACGCTTCCCTGCCGCACGGCCGGCAGCGGTCCGGCAACCATTTGCCGGCATTTTTTTAGCGGTCAGGCGGCCCGGTCAGAGAACTCCCGGGCCGCCCGAAACGGCTTTCATGGCCGGCGGTCTATTCCTTGTACACGTCGTTTTTGCCGTAAGGCTTCTCGATATCCTTGAGGTAGAAGAAATTGGAGGGCCATCCCTTAAAATTCTTCACGTTGGTGCGGTAACCCCAGATGAATACCGAGGTAAACAGCGGCAGGGCGGGCACTTTCTCCATGAGCAGCGGAAGCGTCTCGGTCTGCAGGATCTTCTTGCGCTCATCCAGGTTGACGGCCGCCTGCTCCTTGTCCAGGCTGTCGCTGATTTCCTTGTCATCGATGAAGGTCATGCGCTTGGTGCTGCGGTGAAAAATGGTCCGGATGATCTGGTCCGGTTCAGGCGTTCCGGAACACCAGCCGGTGTCGATCATGTGGCCGGCCTCCGGGTTGTACAGTGATTCGAGCCAGGGAGCGGTCTCGAGCACCTTGAGCTTGACCTTGACACCGATGGTTCCCAGCGAAGCGGCGATGTACTCGGCGTATTCCTTGGTCTTGGGATAGAACCCGGTGGAGGTGATGTATTCCAGCGTGGGGAACTTGCTCATGTCCTTGTATCCGGCTTCGGCCAGCAGCTTCTTGGCCTTGGCCGGATCGTACTTGATGTTGTTGGGGCATTCGATGTAACCGAATTTGGCCGGTGGAATATGGGCGGCCACGGGGTTTCCGGCCGCTCCCAGGATGTGCACGATGCCCTCGCGGTCGATGGCGTGGGAGATGGCCTGGCGTACACGAACGTCGTTGAAAGGCGGCTTCTGGCATCGGAAGATGAGCCACTTGTTTTCCACCGAGGGGGCCTTGATGACGGCGGTGTTCTTGTTTTCCTCGATGCTGCCGATGTGTTCGGACTCCACCCTTTCGATGGCATCGTATTCGCCGCTAAGAAGGCCGAAGAGCCGTACGCTGGAGTTGGGCACATAGATCCAGTGGAACTCCTTCAATTTCGGCGGACCGGCCCAGTAATCGGCATTGGCGGCCAGAATGGTCGTGTCCCCCTCCTGCTTGACGAACTTCCACGGACCGGTGCCGTTGGGACGATCCTTGATCTTGCCGCTGGCGATGTCTGCCGCGGACATGATGCTCACCAGGCCCAGGGAGTAGATCAGGGAGCCGACCGGCTTTTCGGTCTTTACGTGCACGGTGTAGTCATCCACGACCTTGGTTTCCAGTTTGCCCGGAAGCCACCCGAACCCCGGTTTCTGGGGATCGGAGTAGTAGTCCAGGGTGGCCTTGACGTCCTTGGCGGAAAAAGGGGTGCCGTCGTGGAACTTGACACCCTTGCGCAGCTTGAATTCCAGCGTGAGCGGATCCACCCGTTTGTAGGACACGGCCAGCGCCGGGATAAGTTTGCTGGGGTTGTCCACGCCGCAGGGTTCGGCGAACAGTTTGTCGAAGATGTGGTTCTCAATGCCGATCTGCGCCAGAATGGTGTGGCTGGTGGTGTCCCAGTTGCCGGTCAGCGGCTCGGCGGATGCAAACCGGAACACATCCCTGTCCTCGACGCTGTAGGCCGGCATCAGGCACAGGCTCAGCGTTACGGCGACGGCGACAAGGCTGAACAGGATTGTCTTTTTCATTTCGATCTCCTCGCTCTGAAGGCTCACCGGTGCTTGCTACGGTGAGCCCGATTACAGAAAAAAGCAAACGATCCTTCACGTTTTTCTCGCGTGACCGCCCCCCGGGGGGGCGAGTCCGCAGGTTGTGTGCCTCACCTCCTTTCTGACCGGCGGGAAATGAACGGCCTTCGGGGTCGCTGCCGTGGGCTCCGCTTGCGCATCAAGACCATTCCCGCACCCTGGGGTCCAGGGCACCGTACAGGATGTCCGCCACCAGGTTCAGGGTGACAAACAGCGCTGACAGCGCGATGACGCCGCCGACGATAAGCGGATAATCCCGCTGCAGGACCGCGTAAATGAAGAGGGTTCCCATGCCCGGTAATGAAAACAGATACTCGATGATGATGGCACCGCCGAACAGGGGGCCCCATTGCAGGCCCAAAAAAGTGACGATGGACCCCAGAAAATGCTTGGCGATGTGCAGATTGATTTTCCCTGCGGGGATTCCCCGGACCTGCATGCCGGTGATGAACTGTTTCGAGAAAATGTCCTTCAACGATTCGTACATGGTTTTAAACGCCGCTGGAATAAGGGTCAGGGCCAGCACCGTCGAGGGCAACACCATGCTTTTGAAGCCCCGATAGCCCACCGCGGGAAACAGGTTCAATTTCACGGAAAACAGCAGGATGGCCATGATGGCCAGCCAGAAATTGGGAAAGGACTGCAGGAAAACGGTGGCGATTTCGATCTTCTGGCCGATGCGTTCGCGGCGGGCGCCCACCAGGGCCAGGAGGCCTCCCACGGACAACCCGATCAGCAGGGCCAGCCCGATCAGTTCGAAGGTGAGCGGAAACCGCTCCACGATGAGTCCGCTGACCGAGGCTCTGGCGTGCGCCTCCTTTTCGATGGACTTCATCCCTTCCGTGCCTTTTTTGGCCATGTCCATGCGATGGGCCGAGGATCCCCCCACCGATTCGCCGACGCCGCCATGCTTGCTGCGAAAAAAGGACTGGCCGAAATCACCGCCCACGGCCTTCTGGATAAAATCGACGAACTGAAGGACCACC
>Ga0256835_1002480_pt1 | contig 10119 bp, 21 predicted proteins | sample PIR30metaG_FD_185972 | JGI IMG/M metagenome (GOLD analysis project Ga0256835, IMG submission 185972) | Hydrothermal vent microbial communities from East Pacific Rise, Pacific Ocean - PIR-30 | ecosystem: Environmental > Aquatic > Marine > Hydrothermal vents | place: Pacific Ocean: East Pacific...
GGTGATGCCTGGAGACAACGTGGAGATAGAGGTGCAGTTGATCAAGCCGGTGGCGATGGAAGAGGGTTTGAGGTTTGCGATCAGAGAAGGTGGACGGACGGTAGGTGCAGGTGTCGTCACCAAGATTCTGGAATAGCTTTAGGAGGCTTGAGGTCCGGTCATGATAGTCCCGACCCAGAGGATTCGTATAAAATTGAAGGCTTTTGATCACAAGGTCCTGGATCGTTCGGTAGCGGAAATTGTACGGACGGCGCGGGATACCGGGGCGAGGGTAGTGGGTCCGATACCGCTTCCCACGAAGATCAGTCGCTGGACGGTGCTCCGTTCACCGCATATTGACAAGAATTCACGAGAGCAGTTTGAGATACGGACCCACAAACGCTTACTCGATATTCTGGAGCCCACGCAGCAAACCATCGATGCGCTCATGCAGTTAGAGCTTCCGGCGGGTGTAGAAGTGGAAATTAAGCTCTAAGAGGTGAAGAGGGATGGCCATGGTGGAAGGACTGATCGGTAAGAAATTGGGGATGACACGCATCTTTACCCAGGATGGGGAAGTGGTCCCGGTGACGGTGCTTGAGGTGGGCCCTTGCACCGTAGTCCAGGTGAAGACCGTGGAGCGAGACGGTTACAACGCTGTGCAGCTGGGTTTTAAGCCCAAGAAGTTCTCCAAGCTCACCAAGCCCATGCGGGGCCATTTCGCCAAGGCCGGGCTTGACCACGGCTTCTACGTGATGCGCGAGTTCAAGGTGGAGGATCCGGAGGCCTTTTCTCCGGGTCAGGTGATCACGCTGGAGAACCTTTCTCTTGAGCCCGGGCAGAAGGTGAAGGTGCGCGGCAAGAGCAAGGGGCGCGGTTTTACGGGGGCCATCAAGCGCTGGGGTTTCCAGCGGCAGCCCATGAGCCACGGTGCCAAGCAGGTGCATCGTAAACCGGGCTCCAGCGGAGCGAGTACTTTCCCGGGTCGGGTGATCAAGGGCAAGAGGATGCCCGGTCATTACGGAAACGAGATGGTAACCGTAAGGAACCTGACCATCGTGGACCTCAAGCCGGAGAAGAACCTCCTTCTGGTGAAGGGGGCGGTTCCGGGTTCGGTAAACAGCTACGTCTACGTCTATTTCAATAAGTAGCGGGAGTGAGAAGATGGCCACGGTGGCGGTGGTAAACCATAAAAACGAGAGGGTTGGGGAAGTGGATCTTCCAGAGACTATTTTCAACGTTCCGGTCAAGGTGGGGCTACTCCACGAGGTGGTCCGTTGGCAGATGGCGCGCTGGCGTGCAGGCACGGCTTGCACCAAGACCCGCGGTGAGGTGCGCGGGGGTGGCCGCAAGCCCTGGCGCCAGAAGGGCACCGGTCGGGCCCGGCAGGGGAGCATCAGGGCTCCTCACTGGGTCGGCGGTGGAGTGGTCTTTGGCCCCAAGCCTCGGGATTACGAGTTTAAGCTCAACAAGAAGCAGCGCCGTTTGGCCCTCAAGATGGCCCTTTCTTCGCGGGCTCAGGAAGGGAAGGTGCTGGTGGTGGACGATTTTGGTCTCTCCGAGATCAAGACCAAGAAGCTCGTTGAGTTTCTGAAGAACCTGGGCGCGGAGGACGCTTTGATCGTGGTTCCCGAGCGGGACGAGGTCCTGGAGAAGAGCGCCAGGAATCTCCCCACGGTGAAGGTCCTCGCGGTGGAGGGTCTCAACGTTTACGATATCCTTGATTACGAGTACCTCATCGTCAAACGAGAGGCTCTGCCAAAAATTGAAGAGAGGCTTTCAAAATGAAGGACCCTAGAACGATCATTTTGCAACCGGTAATTACGGAAAAGTCCATGTACTTGAAGGAAAAGAACAATCAGGTGACCTTTTGGGTCCATCCGGAAGCCAACAAGATAGAGATCAAGAAGGCCATTGAAGAGCTCTTTAACGTCAAGGTGGAAAAGGTCCAGACCATCAGGGTCAAGGGCAAACCGAAGAGGATTTATCGTTTTGAAGGGCGTCGTCCGGTGCGCAAGAAGGCCATCGTCCGTCTGGCACCGGGTGAAACCATCGAATTCTTCGAAACGGTCTAAGGGGTTTGAGCGATGCCGATCAAAAAGTGTAAACCAACTTCTCCTGGCCGTCGGTTCATGACTTTCGTCATTGATCCGGACGTCACTCCGGACAAGGAGCCGGAGAAGTCCCTTTTGGAACCTTTGCCGAAGACCGGTGGCCGCAACACCTACGGCCGGGTTACCGTGCGTTTTCGCGGCGGAGGACACAAGCGCCTCTATCGCATCATCGATTTCAAGCGCAACAAGGATAACATCCCGGCCAAGGTGGCGGCCATCGAGTACGACCCGAATCGTTCGGCCAACATTGCCCTTCTTCACTATGCGGACGGCGAGAAGAGATACATCCTGGCTCCTCTCGGCCTGAAAGTGGGAGACGAGATCATGTCCGGTGAAGAGGTCGAGGTGAAGGTGGGCAACTGTATGCCGCTCAAGAACATTCCGCTCGGCACCATCGTGCACAACATCGAGCTCCGCCCGGGCAAGGGCGGGCAGATGGCGCGGGCCGCAGGGGCCTTTGCGCAGGTGATGGCCAAGGAAGGAGGCTACGTGCACCTGAGGCTTCCTTCCGGCGAGATTCGCATGGTGCACGAGAATTGCCGCGCCACCATCGGACAGGTGGGCAACATTGATCACGAGAACGTGACCATCGGCAAGGCCGGTCGTTCCCGCTGGTTGGGGCGGCGGCCTCACGTGCGCGGTGTGGCCATGAACCCGGTGGATCACCCCATGGGTGGTGGTGAAGGACGAACCCACGGAGGGCGTCATCCTTGTTCTCCCTGGGGTCAGCTGGCCAAGGGCCTCAAGACCCGCGGGAAGAAGCCCTCTGACAAATTCATCGTGAGAAGACGCAAGGAAGGTTAAGGGGTGTAGATTATGCCGAGGTCTAAGAAGAAAGGGCCTTTTGTAGACGAACACTTGCTCAAAAAAGTTCGCAAAGCGGTAGAAACGGGTGACAAGAAGGTCATCAAGACTTGGAGTCGCCGTTCGATGATCTTGCCCGAGTTTGTGGGTCTCACCTTTGCGGTGCACAACGGGCAGAAGTTCATTCCGGTGTACGTGACGGAGAACATGGTGGGCCACAAACTGGGAGAGTTCGCCCCCACGCGTACCTATCGGGGGCATGCCGGAGACAAAGGCAAGGTCAAAGGAAAGAAGAAATAGGAGTTGAGTCATGGAAGCGCGAGCGGTGGCCAGATATGTGCGCATCTCCCCCTATAAGGCGCGATTGGTGGTGGATCTCATCAGGGGGAAGCCGGTTTCTGAAGCCTTGAACATCCTGAACTTTACGCCCAAGAAGGGTGCGCGGTTGGTGAAGAAGGTGCTGGAATCCGCTATCGCCAACGCGGAGCACAACTATCAACTGGATCCGGATCGGCTCTACGTGAAGAAGGCCTACGTGGACGAGGGGCCGCGGCTCAAGCGGATCTGGCCCCGGGCCTTCGGAAGGGCGAGCCGTATCCTCAAACGTACGAGCCACATTACCATCGTGGTTGAAGAGAAGCCTTAAGCAGGAGGGTGAACATTGGGTCAGAAAGTAAACCCCATCGGGCTTAGGATCGGAATTACGCGGACTTGGGATTCCCGGTGGTTTGCCAAAAACGATTTTCCCAAGTTGGTGCACGAGGATTACAAGATCCGCCGCTACATCAAAGAGCGTCTAAAGCATGCGGGGATCGCCAAGATAGAGATCGAGCGGGCGGCGAACAAGGTTCGGATCATCATCCACACGGCGCGACCGGGAATCGTCATCGGAAAGAAGGGGGCCGAGATCGAGGCCCTGAAGAAGGCTCTGGAAGAGCTGACCGGCGGCAAAGAGATCCATATTGATATCATCGAAGTTCGTCGTCCGGAACTTGACGCCCAGTTGGTGGCGGAAAATATTGCCACCCAGCTCGAGCGCCGGGTCTCTTTCCGGCGGGCGATGAAGCGCGCGGTAGCGTTGGCCATGCGCTTTGGGGCGCAGGGGATCAGGGTCCAGTGCGCCGGACGGCTCGGTGGGGCGGAGATCGCGCGCAGGGAGTGGTATCGTGAGGGGCGGGTGCCTCTGCACACCCTGCGGGCGGACATTGACTACGGCTTTTCGGAAGCCATCACCAAATACGGAGTGATCGGCGTCAAGGTGTGGATCTTCAAGGGAGAGGTCTTGCCTGAAAAGGGCGAGATGCCCCCGGTAAGCCTTTAGGGAGGAATGAGAGATGCTTCTTCAACCACGAAAGGTCAAATATCGCAAACAGCAGAAAGGCCGCAACCGAGGCAAGGCCTGGCGCGGGAACGCCGTCACCTTTGGTGAGTTTGGTCTGCGGGCCCTTGAGCACGCCTGGCTCACGTCCCAGCAGATCGAGGCCGGGCGTGTGGCTATCGTGCGCTGCGCCAAGAAGGGGGCCAAGGTCTGGATCCGGGTCTTTCCGGACAAACCCATTACCAAGAAGCCTGCGGAAACCCGTATGGGTAAGGGAAAGGGTAACGTGGAAGGCTGGGTGGCGGTGATCAAGCCCGGTCGCATCATCTACGAGATCGAGGGCGTGCCCGAGGAAGTGGCCCGCGAGGCCCTGAGGTTGGCGGCGGCCAAACTTCCTTTCAAATGCAAGATTGTCTCGCGGGAGGATCGTCTATGAAGGCTGAGGAATTGCGCCGCTTGTCCACGGTGGAGCTCCAGGAGAAGTTGCGCGAGTTGCGGGAGGAGCTCTTTAATCTGCGGTTCCAGAAATCTATTCATCAGTTGGAAAATCCCATGCGTATCCGCGAGGTAAAGCGCGATATCGCCCGGGTGCTTACGGTCATCCGGGAAAAAGAGTTGGGATTGCGCTAATTTCTAAAAGGGTGGCGACATGAAGGAAAGCAAGGCCAACCAGAAACAGTTTGTCGGTGTAGTCGTGAGCGACAAGATGGACAAGACCGTAGTGGTCATGGTGGAGCGGTTGGTTGAGCATCCGCTCTACAAGAAATATATCCGGCGGCGGAAAAAGTTTATGGCCCACGACGAAGAGAATGCTTGCCGTGTGGGGGACAAAGTCCTCATCGAGGAGACGCGCCCCCTTTCCAAGCACAAGCGTTGGCGGGTGCGTCATATCCTCGAACGGGCCAAAGTCCTTGAAAAGACGGAGGATAAGTCGCAAGAAGCGCAAGGATAAGGTGGTGAGAGACGATGATTCAGCAACAGACTTATCTCAACGTAGCTGACAATTCCGGAGCCAAGAAGATCATGTGTATTCGTGTGTTGGGTGGTTCCGGTCGTCGTTACGCCCGTATAGGGGACGTAATCATTGCCTCCGTGAAAGAGGCGTTGCCCAATTCCAAGGTGCAGGCGGGAGATGTCGTTCGCGCGGTGGTGGTGAGGACGAAGAAGGAGCAACCCCGTTCCGATGGCACCCTGATCAAGTTCGACGAGAACGCCGCGGTGCTCATCAATCAGTGGGGTGAGCCCATCGGGACCCGTATCTTCGGTCCGGTGGGCAGGGAATTGAGGGCCAAAAATTTCATGAAGATCATCTCTTTGGCGCCAGAAGTCCTGTGAGGGGAGAGCTATGCCACTTTTTAGGAGCAAGGCTAGAAGGGGAGTAAAGCCGCATCAGGTCAAGTTGCACGTCCGGAAGAACGACCAGGTGGTCGTCATCGCCGGCAAGGACAAGGGCAAGATCGGTCGTGTGTTGCAGGTGTTTCCGCGGCGGCAGCGGGTTGTGGTGGAAGGAGTGAACATCGTCAAGCGTCATATGCGGCCTACGCCCTACGCCGAGGGCGGCATCGTGGAAAAGCCGGCCCCGGTTCACATTTCCAACGTGATGGTGGTGTGTCCCAAGTGTATGCGTGGGGTGAAGATCGGTCGCAAGATCCTGGAAGACGGGACCAAGGTGCGCGTGTGCAAAAAATGCGGAGAGATAATCGAGGCGAAGGAGTAGGATGGCCATGGCCTGGCTCAAACAATACTACGAAGAGGAAGTAATGCCCAAGTTGATGGAGAAGTTCGGGTACAAGAACCGTCTGGAAGTGCCGCGACTGGAGAAGATCGTCCTCAACATGGGGTTGGGGGAAGCGGTTCAGAATCCCAAGATCATTGATCAGGCGGTAGAGGAGCTGGCGATGATTGCCGGCCAGCGTCCCAGTGTGCGCCGGGCGCGGAAGTCCATTGCGGCCTTCAAGTTGCGTGAGGGGATGCCCATTGGGGTAATGGCCACGCTTAGAAAGCAGCGGATGTATGACTTTTTCACCCGGCTGGTGAACGTGGCCCTTCCCCGCGTGAGGGACTTCCGCGGGGTGCCGAGAAAGGGCTTTGACGGTCGTGGTAATTACACCATGGGTATTTCTGACCATACGATCTTTCCCGAGGTTGATCCCAATAAAGTGGACAAGATCAAAGGGATGAACATCACCTTCGTCACCTCGGCCAAGACAGACGAAGAAGCCTATGAGCTGCTAAAGCTTCTGGGAATGCCTTTTAAAAGGAGATAGTTATGCCTCGCAAAGCGCAGATTGTGAAGGCGTTGAAGGAACCCAAGTTCAAGGTGCGCAAGCGCAACAGATGTTCCATCTGTGGGCGGCCGCGGGCTTTCCTGCGACGTTTTGGTCTCTGTCGTATCTGTTTCCGGAAACTTGCCTCCGAGGGCAAGATCCCCGGAGTAAGAAAAGCCAGTTGGTAAGGGGTGTTGCGTTATGATGACTGATCCCATTGCGGATATGTTGGCCCGCATTAGGAACGCTTCTTTGGTGCGCCACAAGACGGTAGAGATCCCGGCTTCCAAGATGAAGCTGGCCATCGCCAAGATCCTCAAGGAAGAGGGCTACATTGACGACTACCGTTTCATTCAGGAGGGCCCTCAGGGCAAGATCGAGATAGTCCTTCGCTACGACGAGAACAAGCGTCCGGTGATAGCGGGTATGCGCAAGGTATCCAAACCCGGTCGGCGGGTTTACGTAAAGAAGGACGAGTTGCCCAAGGTGATGGGAGGTTACGGTATAGCCATCATTTCCACCTCCCAAGGCATCATGACGGACCACGAAGCCCGTCGGCGGGGTATCGGCGGAGAAGTGATTTGTGAAGTCTGGTAGCGAGGTGAGGGAGTATGCTTTCGCGAATTGGTAGAAGACCGGTCCCCATTCCTCAAGGGGTCAAGGTGGAGATAAGAGACGGCATCATTGCGGTGCAGGGCCCCAAGGGCAAGCTCGAGAAGGCGATTCCGCCCTTGGTGGAGGTCAAGGTGGAGGAAAACGAGATTCGTGTCCTCCCGGCCCAGACGCAGAAGCGTCTGGCCAAGAAGGTGAAGGCCTTTCACGGGTTGGCGCGGGCTTTGATCAACAACCTGGTCGTGGGGGTGACCCAGGGGTTCACGCGGTCCCTCGACATCGTTGGCCTGGGTTATCGGGCGGAGTTGAAGGGCAACACGCTGGTTCTCAACGTGGGTTATTCTCACCCTGTGGAGTTTCCTCTGCCTCCCGGGATTTCGGCCAAGGTGGAGCGTGGTGCCGGAGAGGTCCAGTTTCGCATCACCCTGGAAGGAATAGACAAGGAACTGGTGGGACAAACAGCGGCCAACATTCGGAAGATTCGTCCCCCTGAGCCTTACAAGGGCAAAGGGATCCGTTATAGCGACGAGAAGATCCTGCGGAAGGCCGGCAAAGGCGGTAAGAAATAGTTGAAGGGGTAGTGAGACCATGGGGAAGACGAGCAAGAAGCTTTTGAGGCGTTTACGGAGAAAACGCCGGGTTCGTAAGAAGATCTTTGGCACGCCGGAGAGACCGAGACTTTCTGTCTTTCGCTCTTGTAAGCACATTTACGCCCAGATCATCGACGATACTACCGGCCGGACTTTGGTCGCCGCCTCTTCTTTGACGCCGGAGATTCGGGAAAAGGCGGTGGAGCTCAAGAAAGAAGGAGGCAAGACGGCGGTGGCCAAAGCGGTGGGTGAGTTGCTGGGTCAAAGGGCTGTTTCTGCGGGAATCAAGAAAGTGGCCTTCGATCGCGGGGGTTACAAATATCATGGTCGGGTGAAGGCCCTGGCCGACGCGGCCAGAGCAGCAGGCTTAGAGTTCTAAGGAGGGAAGAGTCTTGGTGTCAGCGCCTAAGGAAAACGAACAACTCATCGAAAAGATCATCTTTATCAACCGCGTGGCCAAGGTACACAAGGGTGGCCGTCGCTTTCGCTTTTCGGCCATCGTGGTGGTTGGTGACGGTGCCGGCAGGGTGGGATACGGTCTGGGGAAGGCCCCCGAGGTGCCGGACGCCATTCGCAAGGCCCTGGAAAAGGCGCGGAAGAACATGATCAAGGTGCCGGTGATCGAGGGGACGATTCCCCATCCCATCATCGGAGAGTACGGTGCCGCCAAAGTCCTGCTCAAACCCGGCCCTCCGGGTACGGGAGTTATCGCCGGCTCCACGGTGCGAGCCATCATGGACGCCGTGGGTATTAGAGACGTGGTTACCAAGTGCATCCGGAGCACCAATCCGCACAACGTGGTCAAGGCCACCTTCCAGGCGCTGGAATCTCTCCAGAGCCCGGAGTATGTGGCCAAGAAGCGGGGAATCCCTCTAGAAAAGGTGAGTGGTGAGAGCCATGGCGAAGCAGCTTAAGATCACCTTGATACGCAGCAAGTACGGTTGGTCCAAGAAACAGCGGGCCACAATAGCGGGCCTTGGTCTGCGTCGTATTCGTCACTCGGTCGTGCGGCCGGACAATCCGGCTATTCGCGGGATGATCGAGAAGGTCAAACATTTGGTCAAAGTGGAGGAAATCGATGGCTGAAGGGATCAGCCTTTCCAATCTCAAACCGTTTCCTGGTTCCAAAAAGAAGGAAAAGCGCGTAGGTCGTGGTCCGGGTTCGGGTCACGGCAAGACCGCCTGCCGCGGTCACAAGGGGCAGAAGGCCCGCACGGGTGGCGGTGTTCCGCCCTGGTTCGAAGGCGGCCAGATGCCCATTTTGCGCAGGCTTCCGAAGCGCGGCTTCAAGAACCCTTTTCGGGTGGTCTATGCGGTCTTCAACGTGGGTCAGTTGGCCAAGAAGTTCCCTGCGGGGGCGGAGGTTACGCCGGAGACCCTGAAGGAAGCGAAGCTTTTGAAGGGAAAGCCCCTTCCGGTAAAAATCCTCGGTGACGGAGAGATAAACGTCGCGCTGAAGGTCAAGGTTCACGCCATCTCTAAATCGGCCAAGGAGAAGATCGAAGCCGCAGGGGGTTCGGTAGAGATAATTCCTCTTTAGGAGCCAAAAGTGCTAAAACCGCAAGGTATCGAAAGTTTTGCCAATATTCCGGAGCTGCGTCGGCGGCTCCTTTTTCTCTTGGGGGCCCTGGCGGTTTACCGAATTGCGGTCCAGATCCCCACGCCGGGCATCAACGCCGATGCCCTGGTGGCCCTTTTCTCGAGGGCCGGGGGGACCATCTTCGGGTTCATTGACATGTTCTCCGGAGGCGCCCTCCGGAAGCTCTCCATTTGCGCGCTGGGCATCATGCCCTACATCAGCGCCTCCATTATTCTCCAGCTCTTAACCGTGGTCTTCCCGAGCATCAAGGAGATGCAGCGCGAGGGCCCGGAGGGTCGGCGCAAGATCGCCTACTACACCCGTTACCTCACGGTGGCCATCTGTCTGGTGCAGGGGTTTGGCATCGCCATGGGGCTTGAGCGCATGACCGGGCCGAACGGGCAGCCCATCGTGATGTTTCCGGGATGGGGGTTCCGGCTGCTCACCATGCTGACCCTGACCACGGGAACGGTCTTCCTCATGTGGCTCGGTGAGCAGATGACCGAGCACGGCATAGGTAACGGTATTTCCATGCTGATCTTTGCCGGAATCGTGGCGAGGCTCCCGTCGGCGGTGATGAACACCATCCGCTTCGTGAAGACGGGAGAGCTCTCGGCGGCGGTCCTGGTCTTTATCGTCATCCTGGTGATAGCGGTGGTGGCCTTCACCGTGTTCATGGAGAGGGCCCAGCGCCGGATTCCCATCCATTACGCCCGCCGACAGGTGGGGCGCCAGGTCGTGGGAGGCCAGACCTCCTACTTGCCCCTCAAGGTGAACATGGCCGGCGTCATCCCGCCGATCTTTGCTTCTTCGGTGTTGATGTTCCCGGCCACGGTGGCCACCTTCCTCCCGTTCG
>Ga0256835_1002481_pt1 | contig 10117 bp, 13 predicted proteins | sample PIR30metaG_FD_185972 | JGI IMG/M metagenome (GOLD analysis project Ga0256835, IMG submission 185972) | Hydrothermal vent microbial communities from East Pacific Rise, Pacific Ocean - PIR-30 | ecosystem: Environmental > Aquatic > Marine > Hydrothermal vents | place: Pacific Ocean: East Pacific...
TGGCTTCAAAACTTATAGATGCTATTGCAAGCGGGAAACTGACAAAAGAGCAGGAGGATAGGCTGCTGAGTCTATCCGGCGGCCAGATGAAATCCCTGGGCTTTAAAGATAGAAACTAACTTTAAACTTACATCTTCCGATTATAATAGTCTAAATATTTAATTAAAGGACTATTTATGAAAAGGATGATTGTAAGCGGCTCACTTCTGTTTTTGCTGGCAAATATCCCGTTGTCGGCCGATGATGGCGTAATTTCGTGGAGGGTATTTACCCATAGTTACTCTTTACAAGGAGTAAGGGGCTCTTTAAGTATCGATTATGGCTATTTGAACTCTCTTAGAAAAAAGGCCGGAATGATTGAGCTTAAAAGAAACTCATATCTGGAAAAGGCTGCAAAAAATCACTCTTTATATTTGGTAAAAAACAATGTTTTTGGACATGGTGAATCTCAAAGTGGCGAAGGATTTACCGGATATAAGCCGGCAGACAGGGCCGTATATGCTGGATATCCATCAAGATATGTTTTGGAAAATATCTCCGCTGGCGATAGAGATGGCAAAGAGTCCATAGATGGGCTTTTTAGTGCTATCTATCACAGATTTGGGTTTTTGAATGAGGTAATAGATGAGGTTGGGGGTGGCGTTGCCTCAAGTCCAAACTACTATTATAGAACTGCCTGGACCTATGATATGGGTAATTCCAACATAGCGGCTCTATGTACCGATAGTAACACTTACAGCGGTTCGGGATATTATTTTCACGATATATGTAAAGATAAAAATAAAAAAATCTCTTCTGATAAATATCTTAACGCACTCTCAAGTATCGGAGTTAAAAACAGTGCTTTGATACTTTGGCCCTATAAAAATGCCACCGATATTCCTCCGGTTTTTTATGAGGAGTCTCCCGACCCGCTTCCAGATTGCAGTGTAAGCGGATATCCCGTAAGCGTGAAATTCAACCGTTATAAAACTTCCACCTCTCCACAGATGGAGAGCTTTAAACTCTACAAAGGCGGCAAAGAGATAAAAGATGTGAGGGTTTTAACCGTTGACAGTGACCCAAACAGCAAATTTAGCGAGTATGAGTTCGCACTCTTTCCCATCAAAAGGCTTGAGTGGGGAGAGGAATATAAGGCGGTTTTTAAATATCATACCGGCGGAGATTCCAAAACCCTTAGCTGGAAATTCAAGACAAGAGAGCTTCCATATGATTACTATGTTGTAACTCCACAAATTGATGAGCTTAAGCTCTTATCCGGAAAAACTTATGCTCTATATTTTCCACCAAAAGACTGTAATGATAAATTAGGGGGATATAGCTGCCAACGTTCTACTTTGATTATCTCAAGTGATTTTATAGATCATAATACTCTTAAGATTAAGCTTACCGGGGATGTTGGAGGATGGGTTAAATTATCTTTTAATAATGGCAAAAAATTAAAACTTATCGTCTCAAACAGTGAAAGCCCGAATCTACACTTAAAAGATGGCACCATTTTGACAAGTTCCAGCAGCGTTAGCAGCTCTGTATCCAGCTCAAGCAGTTCCAAAAGCAATGTTATAATCACCATTAGCTGTCCGGATGGATACAGTTACAATGAGGAGACAGGGCTTTGTGTAAAAGAGCAAAGCTCAAGTTCTGCCTCCAATAGCAGCTCAAAATTGAGCTCAAGCAGTTTAAATACTTCAACCAGCAGCAGTTCAAGCTCCAGTAAAAGCAGTTCGAACAGCTCGAAATCAAGCTCCACTTCAAGCAGCTCTGAAGCCAGCAATAGTTCTCATAATACCTCAAATCATAATATAAAATGTCCATCCGGATATACTTACAACCCGGAAATCGGATTTTGTATATCAAAAGATGAGCCTGCCAGCAGTTCTTCAAGTTCTAAAATCAACTTTAGCAGTTCCACATCCAGTCAGATCTATGATCCTGTAAAAAATAAAATCAAGAAGATATTAAAAGCTGTAAAAGATAAACCTTTAGATATCAACGGCTATTTCATCCACTACAGTGATGGAGCGTATGACTGGATATATGTCTCAAAAAGTAAAAGAGTATATAAGCTCGAGGGTATGGATGAAGATGGATATCTGAAATGGCTAAATCTCAGTTGGGTTATAAACGGTGTAAATATAGATAAAAATAGCTGGAAAATATATTTTGATACCGGTATCTTACCTGGAATGGAGCCCGAATTGACCCAGATTATAGATGCGATAGAGAATAAAAACCTGGATATAGATGGTTTTTTTACCCACTACGGCGATGGGGCGTATGACTGGATATACGTATCAAAAAGTAAAAGAGTATATAAGCTCGAAGGTATGGATGAAGAGGGATATTTGGAGTGGCTGAAACTCAGTGACTATATAGATGAGGTCTTTATCGATAAAGAGAGCGGGAAGATAATTTTGGATATAAAGGAGTAGGAAGGCTCAGACCTCCCCTACCTCCTCCTCTATCTCTTTGTTCGGCAGTAAAAACGCTATCGCCATCAGCGCTATTCCATAGACGAATATAAACCAGTCCGCATTATCTCCCATAAGCTGTGTAAGGGTTATTTTGCCAAGGTCCGGTCCCATGATATTTTTTAGTTCCGGATAGAGATATGTAAAAAGAGCCCCCGCTATGATTCCGCCTATCATACCTACCGTAACGTCAATATTTCCCTCACTGACCGCCACCGGTCCGGTTCCAGGACACAGACCCAAAATCGCCATACCTATAGCGAAAATTGTCCCACCAAGGATAAGTCCGCCTAAAATTATCGGTTTGATATGATAGTGGGCCCATCCCATCTTTATCATAAAATATAGTCCGATACTTGCAAGGCCTATACCAAAAAAGAGCATTTTTGGCACCTTGAACCCTTTAAGCATCGCAAATCCGGCAATTTTGTCGAAAGTATCCACCCTTGTCCACTGGATAATCACTCCAAAGACTATTCCTATAAATAAAATCGTCAAAATAGAGCCGTGGTTTTGGTTTTGGACCAGCTGGAGTGTCTCTTTGGCAAATTCTATGATATTGAAATTCATAATCTCTCCTACAAATTTTTATAAAAAAGTCTGCCAGTAACGATAAGCACCACAATCGCCACGCCGCCAAATATAAGTCCACTTACAGCCGTCTGGCTTGCCCCGCTTAAGAAGTGCCCACTGGTGCACCCTCCAGCGAGTCTTGCTCCAAAAACTATCATAAAACCGCCTATAAAGCTCCAAAAGAGCCGGCTGGCTACGGAGTTGTTCTTGTGCTTTCTCCATAGTGGAGGAATTACCCTGAATTTAAATGTTTTGGTGATAAACAAAGATGTGAAAGCTCCCCCTATCAACACTCCTATCAAAAACACCACTTCCCATGCACCGGAATTTTTAATGTGTTGAAAATACTCCGTATCTTTGAGATTGAAAAACCATGCCCCCATGTAGCTGATTGCGGTGGATGCGCCTATAGGCCTGTCAGCCCCCCAGATAGAGAACGTATACCAGATAAGAATGGCTATGAGGATACCGCCCTCTATCCATCCCAGTCTTTTTGGTAGTTTCATAAGCAGCCTTTATAAGAAAATTTTGCTCAAATTATAGAAAAATAGTAAGAGTTAAGTAAAATAAATTAATTTAAACGGTTAGATAAATTGAAGTTATAGATATGGGCCCCGGCTTAAAGCTGGGGACCCGCTTTAGTGTAGTCTGTGTCGCCGTAACCCTCATACCTTTTGAAGTTGTCGATAAAGAGTTTGGCCAGATGTTTTAGCTGTGCGTCATAGGCCTCTTTATCCTTCCATGTATTTCTGGGATTTAGTATGTTGCTGTCTACGCCTTTGATGGATTTTGGGATTGAGAGGTTGAAAATAGGAAGCGTCTCGAACTCACTATCGTTTATTGAACCATCGAGTATGGCGTTTATACAGGCCCTTGTGGCTGGAAGGCTCATTCTCTTGCCAACTCCGTAAGGTCCTCCGGTCCATCCGGTATTTACCAGATATACATTTACGTCATGTTTGTCGATTTTCTCTCCCAAAAGCTTTGCGTAAGCCGTGGGGTGAAGTGGTAAAAAGGCCTCTCCAAAACAGGCGCTAAAGGTCGCCACGGGTTCTGTGATACCTCTTTCCGTTCCGGCTACCTTCGCGGTATATCCGCTTAGGAAATAGTACATCGCCTGCTCTTTTGTGAGTTTACTCACAGGTGGCAGCACGCCAAAGGCGTCCGCGCTTAAAAATATGATGTTTTGCGGATGTGGTCCTTGAAGGTCCTCTTTATGTTTGCAGATATGATAAATCGGATAGCTTACGCGGGTATTTTCCGTTTTGCTGGAATCTTCGAAATCGATTGAGCCTTTTTCGTCAACCACCACATTTTCCAAAAGGGCGTCTCTTTTGATTGCGGCGTAGATATCGGGCTCTTTTTCGGCATCCAGGCCTATTACCTTGGCGTAACATCCACCCTCGAAATTGAATATCCCCTTGTCGTCCCATCCATGCTCGTCATCACCGATAAGCCGTCTGTTGGGGTCTGCGCTAAGTGTTGTCTTGCCGGTGCCGCTAAGGCCGAAAAATAGGGCTACGTCATCTTTTTCACCAATGTTCGCGGAGCAGTGCATACTAAGTTTGTCTTCGAGTGGAAGCCAGTAGTTCATCATGGAAAATATTCCCTTTTTTATCTCTCCGCCATACCATGTTCCGCCGATTATCGCGATGTTCTCCTCTATGTTGAAGACGATAAACACGTCGGAGTTTAGTCCATGTTCTTTGTATTTCTCATTTTTAAGGTTTGCGGCCACATAGAGGGTAAAATCGGGATGGAAGTTTTGCAGCTCCTCTTTGGTGGGTCTTATAAACATATTTTTTACGAAATGGGCCTGCCATGCGATTTCGGTAACGACCCTGATGGCCTTTTTACTCTCGTCGCTGGCCCCGGCGAATGCGTCCATGATATAGAGCTCTTTGCCGCTTAGATACTCTTTTACGTTTTCAAACAGTTCATCGAATATCTCTTTGGAGATGGGTTGGTTTATATCGCCCCAGGCTATATACTTTTCACTGGGAGGCTGTTTTACGAAGTATTTGTCTTTGGGGCTTCTGCCGGTAAAGATGCCCGTATCCACAGCTACCGCGCCAAGTTCGGTTTCCACGCCCTCTTTTTGCTCTATCTCGTGCCTGAAAAGAGTTTCGTAATCCGGATTGTAATAGACCTTTTTGACATCGTTGATGCCAAGTTTGTCGAAATCATTTATTTCCATTTCAACCTTCTTGTTGTTGATTTGTAATGAAATTGTAACACTAAGACGCCATTTTTGCAACTACTCTTTATGAGCCGCCGCATACTCGGGACTGCAAAATATTCCGCAGTGGCATTTGCCCTCTTCGGGTATCTCTTTTTCGATAGCGGGTTTGCATGGACATATCCTGTCGTCCGCACTCTTGAACTTTCCATCCTCCTCTATCACCATAAAGCAGGGACAGTATCTTTTTCCATAAAGAAGTTTATGTCTTGCCAGGCCCATTATGACGCCTTCGTTCACCTCTTCGTTTGGATTGTATACCCAGCCGAACTGCTTACAGACTTTGTCCGTAAATTTTTTCGTCTTTTCCAGCTCTTCCAAAAACTCCGGACTGCTCATGTCTATCTGTCTCATATACTCTCCTTTTTGGAATGATATCCACAACTTTTTTTATTTAATATTAAAAATTCTCACTCCACTCCGCTTTTAGAATTTACAAAGAGACACTCCTGCAGCTCCACCCTTTTTAACCGGCCATCTTCTTTTGTGAATTTCGTGATTATCTGTCTGTTCTCTTTTATAATGGGCGCTACCAGTATTCCCCCATCTTTTAGCTGCTCTGTCAGATTTTTTGGAATCTCTTTAAGAGCCGCTGAGAGTAAAATCCTGTCATAGGGGGCGAACTCCCTCCAGCCAAGCATTCCGTCTGCGTATCTTACATGTATGTTGGTGATACCCAGCTCTTTGAACCTGGCCTTTGCCTCTATAACCAGCTTCTCGATTCTCTCTACCGTAAAAACCCGTCTTACTATCTGGCTAAGTATTGCCGCCTGGTATCCGCTGCCGCATCCAATCTCCAGCACGCTGTCCGCACCCACGGGCTCCAGAGCCTGAGTCATCCTGGCTACGGTCAAAGGGGAGCTTATCCACTGGTTGGCACCGATTGGCAGGGCGTTTAGCCTGTATGCATGGTGCGTAAACCCCTTTGGGACAAACAGCTCCCGTTTTATATTTGAAAAAGCCTCTTTTATCTTTTTGTCCAAAGGAAAGTTCTTATCTATCTCCCGGGCCATTTTTTGGCACTTTTGGAGTTCGATTTTCTCTGTTAAAATCATAAGCCTATATCCATATACCTTCTCATTTTTTTAATATCCTCCAAATCCACCTCTTTTGTCAGCAAACTCTTTCTGTCATCTGCGTAAACCTCGCCAAAGGGTGAGATTATGGCGCTGCTTTTTGCCATATCCTCGTTTGCGCTGTCGCTGGCTATGACGAAGCACTGGTTCATCACCGCCAACGCCTGTGAGAGCTGCTCGAAATGCCTTTTCCTGGCCTTTCCCCACATAGCAGGCAGCAGTATGATGTCACTTCCTCTTAGCCTTTGCCAAATCTCCAAAAACCTGAGCTCGAAACAGATTAAAAGGCCAAATTTCAATCCCTCTATCTCGAATATCTTCATATCATCCATTTTGCCGGGAGTGAAATAACCGGTCTCTCCGCCGAATTTAAAAAGCTTTATTTTGGGTTGGCGGTATACCACCTCCTCTTTGTAAAGCACGTTTGCGATATTGTAAAACTTCCCGTCAATCTTCTCTATCTGGGTATAGCATACGACTCTGTTTTTTGAAAGGGGCAGCATCTCTTCCAGCGCCTTTTTGCCAAAATCCGCCGCCTCATCGAATCTGTCGTATGCAAAGCCCGTCATCACCACTTCAGGAGCGACCGCTATATCGCCGCTTCTTTGAACCAGCTTTTTAACCCTTTTTAAATTATCGTTAAAATCCTCTTTCGTTTTACACTGCAGCGCACTAAAAGTCATCAAAATCCAGGCTTCCTTTTGAGTAGTTCGTCACGTTTCCTTCAAAAAAGTTGGTCTTTTGGTCGTTGAATTTGGCAAAATCGTCCACCCATTTTATAGGGTGCTCCACGTTATAGATAGGCTCAAGCCCCACCCTTTGCAGTCTGTCGTCAGCCAGATACTTTATATACTGCTCTATTATCTCGTCAGTTAGGCCCAAAATCTGTCCCTGGGTGATGTATTTGCCCCAGCTGCTTTCAAGCTCCACCGCCCCTTCGAACATCTTGTATACGTCGTCTATAAGCTCTTTTGTAAAGAGTTCGGGACGCTCTTTTTTGACGGTGTTTATCATATTTTGAAAAATCAACAGATGCGTAACCTCGTCTCGTTGTATAAATCGTATCATCTGAGCGCTTCCAAGCATCTTTCCGCTTCTTGCCAGCGTATACATATAGGTAAATCCGCTGTAAAAGTAGATACCCTCCAGTATCTGGTTTGCAAACATCGCCTTTACGATATTTTCGTCGCTGGGGTTTTGGGCCAGCTCCTCGTAAACCTTTGCTATGTAGTCGTTTTTCTGTTTTAGCTGTAAATCCTCTCTCCACAGCTCGTAAATCTCGTCGGTATTTTGGCTGATACTGTCCACCATCACCGCATAGCTTTGGGAGTGCAACGCCTCCTCGAAGGCCTGGCGAACCAAAATCAGGTTAATCTCCGGCGCGGTGATATAGGGGTTTACGTTGTCGATAAGGTTGTTCGTCTGCAAAGAGTCCATAAATATCAGCTGGGCCAAAACCTTGTCGTATGCCAGTTTTTCCGCATCGGTAAGCAGTTTGTAGTCTCTGGCGTCGGGTGTCATATCAACCTCTTTGGGAAACCAGGTGTTAGCCAGCATCATCTCCCAAAGGTTGTAGGCCCACTGGTATTTTATCTTGTTTAGCTCAAATATACCTGTTGGGTCCCCTCCAAAGACCCTTCTTTCATTGACGCTCTCGTGAGAGTTGGGATTGTATATCTTCTTTCTTTCATATATCATTTTTGCCTCCTTAAGGAGATTGAAAAACCCAAAACCCAAAATAGATTTTTCAATCTCCTTGATAAATGTAAAATTTAAGATATATAATTACTGCTTAAAACAATATAAAAGGAAAACCATGAAAACCGCAACAACGTTTGGAGCTTCAAAAATAGATAAAAAGAGCCCATATTACAAAGAGGGGATAGAGCTTGGAAAGCTTCTTGCCAAAAAGGGTTACAGGGTAAAGTGTGGCGGATATGGAGGGCTTATGGAGGCGGTAAGCAAAGGGGTCTATGAAGCCGGCGGGGAGTGTATAGGCGTAGGACTGGAATATTTTGATGCCCTGAGGCCAAAAAATCCCTATCTTTCAAAGAAGATTTTGGCAAAAGACCTTTATGAGAGGTTGCGGCTTTTGATAGAGGGAAGCGAGCTTTTCATAGCCCAGTATGGGAGCATCGGAACGCTAAACGAGATATTTATGGTGCTGGCGCTAAAATATGGCGGCATAAAACCAAATATCCGGATAATCCTGCTTGGAGATATCTATAAAAAGATGGCCGGATGTGAATTTTTGGATGAGAATTTTAGAAAAAATGTGGAGATTTGCTCCAACCTAAAAGAGCTGGAAGATAAAATATGATATCATATATGAAAAAGGAGAGCCCATGGAACAGCTGTCGGTGGCGGAACTTCAACGAAATCTTCACAGACTCAATGATTTTGATATTATAGAGTTGATTGATAAAAGAAAAGGGGAGATAAGAGGATATCTGATAAACAAAAAATACAGGTTTCTTATAGAGTCGATCGAGTCCAAACCCTCCTACTCATTAGCGGGTGCTTTGAAAAAATACAAAAACCCCAATCTTATAGAGAAGGAGCGACAGTGACGGTTATAGACAGCTCTGTGATACTTAGATATCTTCTGGCCGACAGTGATAAAAACTTCAAAAAATCGAAAGAGATTGTAGAAGGGAACAGCTGTCTGGTTATAGGGGAGGTTTTGTGTGAGAGCGTAAGAGTGCTGGAGCGGCTTTACAAAGTCCCAAGAAAAGAGATTTCTGCCACGCTTATCGAGTTTTTGAATCTGGAAAACATCATTGTGGAGGATATCTATATCAAGGCGCTGGTGATATACGAGAGGGAGAAACTGGATTTTTTAGAGGCTCTGCTTTGTGCTTATAAGGAGGATTTCAAGGTATCCTCCTTCAACAAGCGCGTCAAGAAGTGTTAATCTTTGATAGATTTTACCCACTCCTCCATCGTATCGTTGGCTTCTGCGTTGGGGGCTTCCAAAAAACTGATGACGAATCTGTTTTCATATTCGCATATTCCTATGCTTCTTGGCCTGACCGCAAGCACTTCCGGTTTTGGCAGCTGTTTCCCAAAACAGAATATCACGTTCTTCGCGTCTATAATCCCTTCGGCTATCACTCCCTCATCAAGGCTTTTGGTATGTAGATAGTGCTCGAAAACTGCGATAAATTCGGCAATTTTATGTGAGTAGATTTTCTCTTTTAGATAGTGCACTACCTCATCCGCACTCTTGTATTTTGTCTCATCTTTTGATATCTCCAGCACGAATACCGGATATTTCTCCATCAGGCTAAGCTGTTTCATCCTACCTCCTTTTTACAAGGATTATAATAGCTTATTACTTTTATAACCATTAATTATCCGGTATAAACTCCAGGCATATGCCGTTTATACAGTATCTAAGTCCTGTAGGGGGTGGTCCATCTTCGAAAACATGGCCAAGGTGGGCTTTGCATTTGCTACAGTGCACCTCGGTTCTTGTCATGTTGTGGCTTTGGTCTATCTCCGCCTCTATAGCCTCAGGCGTTAGGGGCTCGTAAAAACTGGGCCAGCCCGTGCCGCTGTTGAACTTGGTTTTGGATGAAAAAAGCGGGCTTTTACAGCATTTACAAAGATAGATACCATCTCTTTTTTCATTTAACAGCCCGCTGGTAAACGGCGGTTCGGTTCCTTTTTCAAACATAACGTGATATTCAAATGGCGTCAGCCTCTCTTTACAGCTCATACTCTATCCCCAGCATTTTGGCGGTCTCTATATAGAC
>Ga0256835_1002482_pt1 | contig 10117 bp, 12 predicted proteins | sample PIR30metaG_FD_185972 | JGI IMG/M metagenome (GOLD analysis project Ga0256835, IMG submission 185972) | Hydrothermal vent microbial communities from East Pacific Rise, Pacific Ocean - PIR-30 | ecosystem: Environmental > Aquatic > Marine > Hydrothermal vents | place: Pacific Ocean: East Pacific...
TAGTGTTCCTTTTGAAATTGTTCCGGGAATTATAAAAGATATTTGTATTGATATTACTATTTACAGGTTATTTTTGAGAAGGGAGAATGTTCCTGAGGATATTCAAAATAGTTATAAAAGAGCGGTTGAAAAATTAAGGGATATAGCAGACGGTAAAATTTCTCTTGGGAATAGTAATGTTAGTGAAGATGATATTACTTTTTCAAATAAGACTGAAGATGACAGATATTTTAAAGATCCTGAGGGGTATTTATGAAAATTAGTATTATTGAAAAATTACAAAACATCAACTCTGTAAGTAAAAATTTTTATAAAATACCGAGATTGTATGTTGGTGTTGGTGAATATATGTTAAGTTCTGTTGAGAAAAACTTTCAGTTATCAGGCAGGCCTGAAAAATGGAAAAGGCTTTCGCCTGCTACATTAAAGAAAAGAACATCCGGTAAATCAAGAAGGATAAGAAGAAGTATTAATGGAAATAAAATATTAATACAAAGTGCAAGGTTAAAAAATTCAATTTCTTATACACCTACAAGAACAAAGGTTTTTATAGGTACTAATATTCTTTATGCTGCAATACATCAATTCGGAGGTTATGCGGGAAGAGGAAGAAAGGTTTATATTCCTGCAAGACCATATCTATTGATACAAAATGAAGATAGGCAATGGATTTTTAATCTTTTTCAAAGGGAGATATTTGAAAAATGAAAGAACTTTTAAACTGGGTTAAAACAAGTATTAAAGATAATTTAAATGATTTTAAAAAGGTTGAAATTGTTCCTGATATATATCTTATTCCTGATGAAAAAGGTTTTCCTGCTGTATCTGTAATTGATAATGGTATAAAAAGAAATAATATAAAAGGACAGATAAAAGAAGATTTATCTGTTAAGATTGCAGTTTTTAATTCAGTTTTTAAGAGAGAAGAATCAATAGTAGGAAATAATAATAAAAAAGGTATAGAGGATTTAGTAAAATTAATAGTAGATTATTTCAAGGATAGATATCCTGATGGATATTACTATAATGTAGTAATATCAAACGAAAGCGGAACACAAACACTTACAAATGATTATGAAAGATTTATTGTTATGAAAACAATTGATTTAATTTTTTATAGAATTAGTTAAAGGAGGTAAGTATGAAAATAATTTATAACGGGAAGCAAGAAAAAGTAAAAATTCTTGGAATAGGTGATTTTGAAAAAGGCAAAATTTACGAAGTAGAAGAAAAACAAGGAGATAGATTATTGAAAATCTCCGGGTTTAAAAAAATTGAAAAGAAAGGAGGTAAGAAATGAGTGAGATAGCAACAGGTGCAACGCAAATAGTTTGGGTAAAAAAAGAAACTACTCAAGGAGTTTTTGAAAAACCGGCTGCAAGTGATGCAATACTTGTTATAAGTGATATTTCAGGTAAGCAGGATAGAATATTTCTTGAAGATGAACAAAAAAGGTTGAGTTTATCAAGACTCGGAAAGATTGCAGGTCCTTACAATCCGGGAGAGTGGAGTTTTACTTCATATATAAAACCTTCCGGTTCTCTTGGAGTTGAACCAGCGGGAGATGTTTTGTTAGAAGCACTTTTCGGAAATAAAAGTGTTAGTTCTGGTGTTAATGTTGAGTATAGTTTATATAAGGTAGATGATGATATTAAGACATTATCAATGATTATTAAAAAAGGATTTGAGACATATTTTATCACAGGTGCTTTTGTTGATAAAGGAAGTTTTCCTATTAAAGCAGGTGATTCTAATGATGCTATTTTTCAAGCATCTTTTTCAGGAAAGTTTTTAAAATCATACCTTGCAGGAACAGATGAGTTAAGTTCTGCAATAGACGGAACGACCACTCCTGTTACTTCTATTCCTGTTGTTGATGCAAAAAAGTTTGAAGTTGGTGCTTACATTATTATTGGTTCTGATGATAATTCAGGTGCAGGTTTTAAAATAACAGCAGTTGATTATTCAAGTAATACTATCACAATTGATACAGGGGTTAGTACTGCTCAATCTCAGGGTGCTGTTGTAAAAGGCTGGACTCCTGATGTTGTTGAGAGTGGATATCTTGTTCATGGTAGATTTGGAGTTGTTCAGAAGTCAGAAGACGGATCAACTTACGATGACTTTGTAATTACTGAAGCAACAATTGAGTTGACTAATAATTTTAATGTATTGAATGATGAGAAAACCGGAGATTCATATCCTGCTACTATTACTAAAACAAGTGTCAGGGATGTTGATATTTCAATTACAAGGTACTTTTATCCCGAAGAAAGCAGAAGAAGATATGATGCGAACAATCAAACGAGATTTTGGATAAAGATACCTGTAGGAGATACAGCAGGAAAGAGAGCAAGATTTGAATTTGTGAATGTTCAATTTGATAGTCCGGAAGTTTCCGGAGAAGCAGAAATGAATGTTTCTTTGAAAGGCAAGGCTTATGCAACAACAAGTCTTGATGATGAATTAAAATTAATATTTGACTAAGGAGGTAATATGATTAAGGCAAGAAAAGTTGATGAAGTAAAGAGCGTTTGGTTTGAATGGGATGAAGATTTTTTGGTAAAAATAAGATATATAAACAAAAGAGAATTAGATAAAATCAGAAAGAAAGCAACTGTTACTACTTTTAAAAGAGGTGGTAAGGTTGTAGAAGAAGTTGATACTGATAAATTCGCAAGAGAATATATGGATGTTGCAATACTTGATTGGAAAGGAATGAGGTATAAACACTTGTTGGAAATTTGTGAGGATATTGAAATAGAAGAGGATCCTGAAAAAGAAATAGAGTATTCAGAAGAAAATAAGGAATTTATTCTTGAAAACTTTAATCTTGATTTTTCAAGTTTTATTCTTGAAGCAGTTAAAAATGTATTAAGAGTTGAAAAAGAACTTCAGGAGAGTGGCGAAAAAAACTTGAAGAATACCTCAAATGGCTAAATAGTCATGCAAAGGTAAATGAAGAAGAAGCAAGATTATTTGAAAAACAATTCGGTAGAAAAATTGAGAATTGGCAAAAAGGAGTTGTTCTTGAAGAAGAGAATATTGAATATTTGGAAATATGGGAAATGGTAAAGGATCAAGTTAAAATTGCTCCTAACGGGAAAGTATATGCTCTTGATGTTGGAAGTATTTGTTTATTTCTAAAAACAACAGGTTATAATCCCGATGAGATTGAAAATATCATAAAAAGGTTAAAGATAATATTTAAAGAATTTTACAAATGAGAAAAACAGATTCTTTGGTTCTTGAAATTACAGTTGATGACAAGGGAAGTCCTGTTGTAAAGAATTTTAAGAAGAATCTAAGTGATGTAAGTAAAAGTACGGTTAAAAATACAAATGATATGCAAACCGGCTTTAAAAGTTTGTGGAAACAAATGGCATTGGGACAAATGGCATTTGTTGGTGTTCAACAAGGTTTGCAATCAATTCTCGGAACATTAAGGGGTTCTGTTAAAGCATTTCTTGAGCAAGAAAAGGCTGATAAGATGCTTGAAGCATCTATGAAGAATCTCGGTAGTTTTTCTCAAACTGCTTTTGAAGGTATGAAAAAGTTTGCTTCTGAAATACAAAAAGTTACTGTTATTGGTGATGAAACTACTGAACAAATTATGGCACTCGGAATGAATATGGGAGTCAGTGCGGATCATATCAAAGAGGCCACTAAACAAGCAATCGGATTATCAAAGGCATATAAGTTTGATTTGAATACAAGTATGAGAATGGTCGCTTTAGCAAGACAGGGAGACTTCAATTTGTTGAAGAGGTATATCCCTGAGTTAAGGAAAACAAATGACCTTACGAAATTACAGGCAATATATACAAAGAAGGCTGCAGATGGATTTAAACTTGCACAAGCAGAAACGGAAACTTATGCGGGAAAGATACAACAACTTAAAAATGCTTGGGGAGATTTTCAAGAGAAAATTGGGAAGGTAATAGTTGATTTAGTAGTTAAAATGCTGGAATGGAAAGAGGTTATATTATCTGTTGCTGTAGCGTTGGCTTCTATGAAATTAAGTTCAGTGATTAATGGGCTTGGAGGAATGAGTAAACTTATACCTGATTTAGTGTCGAAGATGAAATTATTGTCAACAACGGCAAATTTAACAAAATTGGCTTTTGGGGGACTTGTGGCTGGATTGGTTATTTTAGGCAAAAAAATAATAGATTTAACAAATGATATTAATAAGGCTCATGATGAGGGAATAAGAGCAATACAAGGGTTATCAGATACTACTCACAGGGCACATTTGTCAGTAAGAGAATATAAAAAATCGTTAGGAATTTCTGATAGTGAGTGGAAAAAACTTTTACAAAATTATAAACATATAGAAGATCCTTTGTTAAGACAACAAAAGTTAATACAGGATATTAAAAAAGGTAAATACGGAGATGAATTAAAAAAGCAGGCTGAAAAGGCAACAATCGCACATAAGAAATTGAATAAAGTAATACAAAAAACTGAAAAATCGCAAGATAAAGTAACTAAAAGTAAAAACGATATGATAAAAAAAATTAAAGAAGCAACAGAAGAAGCACTAAACGAATACGATGCTCTAAAAGAAGGCAATCAGATATATGCAGAGAATCAAAAAGCAATTGATGAGATGAGTGAAACAATAGATGGAATTCCTGTTGATAAATTAATAGAACTTGAGAATATTGAAAATGAGATTAATGCAGAAGGTGATGAATTGTTGAGACAGGCTGAAGAGTGGAAAAAATCAACGGAGAACAGTACGAGTGTTCTTGAAAAATATTCAAAAACTCTTAACAAAGCCGGGGAGTATATGCAACAAGGGGCTGATGTTTTAGCAAAAACAGGAATTTTAAGCGAAGAAGCAGCGGAAGGGCTTTATCAGGCGGGAGAAGGAGCAATGGAAGCGGCAAGCGGTTTAAGTAAACTTGCAAGCGGAGATATAATCGGCGGAATAATGGATTTGGTTTCCGGTATTTGGGATTTGGTTGCAGGTATTGGAAAACTTTTCGGTGGTGATGGTGTACAAGAAGCAATTGATAGAGAGAATTCGTGGATGAATATGAATGAAGAGTTGAATGATAGTTTACATGATTTAGCGGAAGAGGTCGGAGATACACATTTGGCAACTTCAATGATGTTAGATGAAATTATGGATAAATCCGAAATAACTGTAGATAATTTTGATCAATGGGCTCATAGGGTTCAAGAAATCTTTGCTGATTATGATAGAGGTTTAATAAATACAAAAGAATTACAGGAGTATATGGGAAAATCATTTTCTAAATTATTAGAAGAAGCAAGAAGACTTGGAACTGAGGGTTCTAAGGGTATGCTTGATTTAATCAGGGATATGAGAAACAGAGGTGTAGAAATTGCAGAGATAACAGAATATATAAATGAACAATTACAATCCGGAGCAGAAGCAATATCAAATTATTGGAAATCTGCGGTGAATTCACAGAATGACTTTGTTAGAGCGGAGCAATATACATTATCTCTTTTTAATGCTTTTATAGCAGAGGGTAAATCCGTTATGGAAGCAATGGAGTTGGTCGGTTCTGGCTTAGATGAGGCATTAAAGTTAATGACAGAACAGGGTTATGAAGCAACAGGATCATTTAAAGATTTACTAAAATTTCAAAAGAAAATAGCAGATAATAAAGATTTAATTGATAGTATTAAATATACAACAGAAGTCTTAAATGCATTGGGTAATACGGCTTATTTAACTTTTGATGATTTTCAGACATTTTCAAGAGATGCAGCATCGCAGTTTGAAAAGTTAATAAATGCCGGGTTTAGTGAAAAAGAGGCGTTAACAGCATTGCAACCTTTGCTTACACAATTATTGTGGTATTCGGAACAATATGGATTTACACTTGATGATAATATTAAAAAATTGATAGAAAAAGGTAAGCAAGAGGGTATGGATTTTGAGAAAAAGAAAAGTTATGAAGAAACAATGATTGAGTTGCAAAAACGAATGGTTTATGCATTAGAAAAAATGGCAGGGATATATAGAGACGACTTAACCGAAGCAGTTGAAGAGTGGGCAAATGTTACAGAAGATAAATTTAAGAGAATTGAGGAAAGAACAAAAAATTTAGCAAATACAACAAAACAACTTAATAATAGTTATTTTAATTCAGATACTATTGATACCTCCGGAGCAAAAGATGGTTTACAAGGTTTTGCTTCAGGTGGTGAATTTTGGGTAGATAGACCAACACCGATATTGGTTGGTGAAGGTGGAGAACCTGAATTTGTTTCAATTATTCCAAAAAGTAAATTACAGGGAGGGAAAAATACTAATGTTGAATTGAGACAAACCGTTAATGTTTATATACCGGCAGGATCTAATAAAGATGAAATTGCAAATGCTGTTATTCTTGCTTTACGAAATAATACAAGAGGAATTGTTGATGAAGTAAGAAGGAGAATAAATTAAAAAAATGGGAAACGGTGGATTTATTAAAAATAATTTATTAACTAATGTTAATTCTATTATTGCAGATACAGAAACAAACGACTATGAAATAGAAAATGCTGTTAATGGTGTTCCTTCTGAAGTTTATCAAGCAACAACAGATTCTTCTATAATAACAATAGATTTAGGAGAACAAAAAAACTTTGATGCTATTGCTCTCATTAATCATAATATAAATACAGGTGATACTATTACGATTAAGTTAAGTAATGATAATTTTTCAACTATTGATGAAACAATAGATATTAGTTCAAATATAAATTCAGAAAATATGTATTATCTCTTTAATTCTACGAAGACATATCAATATTTAAAATTAGAGATAAGTATTTCATCAGGAAATGTTCAAATTGGAGAAATCTTTTTAGGCACAAAATATATATTTACAAAGAATTATAAATGGGGATTTAACCCTATTTTTAATGTGAATAAAAATGTAAGTATTGTAAATGGGCAATATTTTGAAGAGGATATATCTACACAAAGAGGCTGGAAGTTAAATTTTGAAGGAGTTAATGAGACAGAATATAACAATTATAAAGAATTGTTTATATCCGGTTATAAAATATTTGTTCCAGATGTAGATGATAAGGAATGTTATCACGGCGTAGTAATAGGAAATTTTTCTCCGCAGAATAGATATGGATACCTAAGTTTTTCGCTTGAATTTATGGAGAATGCGAAATGAGTTTTATAGTTGAACTTCATTGGCCATCAGGAATTGAATATTATACTGAAATAGGAAAAAAACTGCATAATGGACAAGGAAAAGCAAGAATTATTTCCATATCAGAAATAACAAGAGCAATTAATCCTGATAAGAGTTTTGAGAATTCTGTTGCGAATATTGAATTAGCAAATACAGATGGCTATTTTTCAAAAAAAATGACTTCTTCTGATCAATATATATTAGGAAATGATCTTAAAATATATAATGATTCAACATTGATTTTTTCAGGAAAAATCTCTGACATACCAAGATCTAATCCGAATGTTTTTCAGATTACTGCGGATGTTAATAAATTCGGATATTCACTAAAACCAAACAAAGTAATAAAAAAATCAGATTTTCCGAATGTTCCTGCTGAAAACGAAGGGAAATATGGAAATATTATACTTGGTACTGCTTCTGATGAAGGTGGTAATGCGAATGGTATTATAACTGCTTATAAAGTCGATACAGATAAATATTTGCTTTCATGGCATCATATACATTCATTAATAAAAGTATATGATAGTTCCGGAACAGATATAACTTCTTCCTGTACTCTTGATAACAATGCGGATGGCAATGCTTATATTACTTATACAAGTAGTGATAATGAAATATATGTAAATTGCTATGGAATGATAAATAGTTCTGGTGATCTAATTGTAAATCCGGCGAGAATGCTTGAAGCAATTAATGATAAATTCGGCTCATTTACTATAGACGGTATAACTGATGCAGAATCTATTTTTACAAGCAGAGGATATGAAAACGGAGCAGTAATTATTATTAATGATGATTTAAGTTGGGAGGAAGTTTTTAAAAATTATGCGATTAATTTTGATTGTTTAATTTTTCAGAAATCAAATGGAAATATCGGTTTAAAAGTTCTTGATTGGGGTACTGAAATTGCTACAAAAAGAATCAAAGAAGTATATGTAGATGATAAAACATTTGAAAATTGGAGAGATTTAAAAGAAATAATAAATGAATATAGAAGAATGTATTGGTATCATTTTAGAAATAATTTCTTTTTAAGATCTCCTGCTGATATTTCTGCTACTACAAAATGGCAAGCAACTACTACTGATATTGATTTACGATATATAAGAGAAAGTGATATTGCAAGAGATGTTGCTTCAAGATTAATATTCTTTAAAAGAAATCCAATAATTTGGTATTCATTTAGTTTACCAAAAAACAAAGGCGATGATATTGAGTTAGCAGATGTAATTGAATTTAGGTATAAAAATGGATTATATCCGAATGCATGGAGAATGATACAAATATATAGAAAAACATATTCTCAGAATGGATTAATTATTAATTTTGAAGCAATGGATATTACAGGAATAAATACAGGTTTGATTCAGTTATGGGATGAAAATGATGATAATGTTGTTCTTTTGAAAGATGAAAGTGATCCGGAATGTAATGTTTTATTGTAGGAGGAAAAAATGAGTTTATTTAGTGTTGGTGATAAGTTTGGTGTTCAATCTGCGAATGCAATACGAAAACTCTGGGCTTCTTCTACTGCTCCGAGTAGTCCTGAGGACGGGGAAGTCTGGTTAGATATCTCAACCTCTCCTTATTGGTTAAAGAGATACAATGCAACAACTTCAAGTTGGGAAAAGATAATGGAATTAGAACAAGGAGCAGGAAGCGGGCTTGATGCTGATTTGCTTGACGGACAAGAGGGTAGTTTTTATCAAAATGCTTCAAATCTTAATGCAGGTACGGTATCAAGAGCAAGATTAGGTGCGTTATGGAGAGATACAACATCTAATTTATACACATATCCATATATACAAAGTGGAGAAAATTATGGTGGTGGAACGGCAGGAACGAATGTAACTTTTGACTATGCGTATTCAAATACACCAAGAGTAATAGTATCTGCAGCACAAAATGACAGATTAGCAAAGGCTGGAAACATTTCTACTACAGGATTTACATTTTATACCACAAACGGAGATGGTTCATCTGCGTGGTTGGCAACTGTCGATTGGATAGCAATAGGACAAAAAACATAAAAGGAGGTTTTTATGATATTTAACAAACACACTATAAAAGGATTAAAAGATAAAACTGTTATTTATAATTTTGATATTGAAGAATCTTCAACAGGAATAATTATAAAGGATCTATATTTTGAAAGTCCTGTAGGTAAAAAACAACTTGAAGGAATACAAGTTGATATAGAAAGAGAAGAAATTAATAAAGTTGTAAATATAAAAGTGTTCGTAGATAGCAGAGAAGATGATGTAGTAGTTGATGAAATTTACGAAGGAGCAGAAGTAAAATCTGAATATATAGGATTAGAGGGAGATATTGTTGCAAGTATTTTTGTTCCTGCAGATGTAAATAAAGAAGTCGTTGTTGATTATAAGGAGGTTATCGATGAAAATCAAGAGAAATAAAATAGGAGACAAAAAGAAAATTTTAGAAAAAGAAAAATTGAGACAAAAATACTTAAAAACTATACAAAACAGAGAAGATATTATTATTTATATTCTACAAAAAATAGATTCATTAGAAAAAAAAATAAATATTTTAAATCCTAAACAAGGAGAAATAAAATGAAAGATAAATTATTTTTAGGAACAGAATTGTTAATAGGGAAACAGATTTATTTACCAAAACATTCTGGTTCTTTTAGTATGATTGATTATAAGAATGGAAAATTTGTTTTAAACGAAAAAGAAACAAGAGAGTACATTAGAGAACTTAAAAATGTAGGTGTTAATTCATTTAGAAGTTTAATTCCGTATTATGAACCTGTAGATCTTTATGATAAAGAAGGTGAAGGAAGGTTATATGAATACGAAATATTTTCACCGTTTGCATATTTGAAAGACAAAAAGACATTTGATTTAACTAAATGGAATAATAATTTCTTTACGATAATGAAAAAAATATTGAGATTTATAATAGAT
>Ga0256835_1002483_pt1 | contig 10106 bp, 10 predicted proteins | sample PIR30metaG_FD_185972 | JGI IMG/M metagenome (GOLD analysis project Ga0256835, IMG submission 185972) | Hydrothermal vent microbial communities from East Pacific Rise, Pacific Ocean - PIR-30 | ecosystem: Environmental > Aquatic > Marine > Hydrothermal vents | place: Pacific Ocean: East Pacific...
AATTTTTGGGCCACGTCACGGGTCATTTCCAAATGTTGTTTCTGGTCTTTTCCCACGGGAACAATATCGGCATCATAAAGCAATATATCGGCGGCCATTAACATGGGATAGCTAAAAAGGGCCACATTCACATCTTCGAGCCGTCCGGCTTTATCTTTAAACGAATGGGCCAAAGTCAAACGTTGAAAAGGAAAAAAAGCACTCAAATACCACATTAATTCCGTTACTTGAGGAACATCGGACTGGCGGTAAAAGACGGTTTTCTCCGGATCCAAACCGAAAGCCAACCAGGTAGCCGCCGTGCTGTATGTATTTTCTTTGAGTTGCTGGGGATCTTTGATTTGGGTAAGGGTATGCATATCGGCAATAAACAAAAAAGACTCGTTTGCCGGGTCTTTGGATTTTTCTATAGCCGGGACAATAGCCCCTAAAATATTTCCCAAATGCGGAGTGCCGGTACTTTGTATCCCTGTTAATATCCTTGCCATAAATACTACTTTCTTTAAAAAACTTATATTTGCAAAGTTACACTAAAAAAATAATTGGAAAAACATGAAGTGGATAAAGAAATTCTTGCAGATTCTTTGGCGAATTTGGTTTTTCATTGTAACGTCTATTGTTGTTCTTCTCATCAGCCCGTTATTGGTATATACTCTGATATTCGACAAAATTCTTTTGTTTAATAAAATCAAAAGGTGGGCGGCCAATACCATTTTGTTTTTTATGGGAATCAGGTGTAAAACCGAATTTCCTCCCGGTTATGATCCCAACCGGCAATATATGGTGATTGCCAATCATACATCGGCACTGGATATTTTTACATTGATCAAAATTTTTAGTTTTCCGTTTATTTTTATCGGGAAAAAAGAACTGTCAAAACTCCCTGTTTTCGGTTACTTTTATAAAAAAACCAATGTGACGGTGGATAGGAACTCTCCCGAAAGCCGTAAAGAAGTATATAATCAAGTGCAAAATTTTATAAACAAAGGTTTGAGTGTAGTTATATACCCCGAAGGAAAAATCCCCGATGAAGATGTTTTGCTGCATCCTTTCAAAAACGGAGCTTTTCGTATCGCAATCGAACATAAATTGCCCGTATTGCCTGTGGTTTTTTATGATAACAAAAGAAAATTTCCTTACCGGTGGACCGGAGGAAGCCCCGGAATAGTGCGCATCAAAATACTTCCTCCCATAGAAACCGCCAATCTATCCGAAGAAGATATGCCTCAATTAAAGGATTTATCTTATAATTTGCTCTATAACGAATTGATGAACGATGAAATAAGTAAAAATTTTAATGATTAATTTTTTTAAAAAATTTTTTTCTGACCCATTTCATTATTAATCCGTAACCGAAACCTCCTATAAGACTTATAATAAGAAAAATCAGCAATCCTTTTATTTTCGGAGCGGGTATATATTTATAAAATAATCCGGCGTTTATCAAAAAAATAATCAAAGCAAAACCCAAAGATTCCGCTACCCAATGTTTTATTTTCATCATCTATTATTTTAAAAAAGCGGTTATGAGATAATAAATCAAATTGAGAATCAAGCTCAATAATATCATGCTTGTAATGGGGGCATATATAAAATAATGGTCTCCTTCTATGCGTATATCACCGGGAAGTTTCCCAAACCAGGAAAAAAGTCCGCCGAATGCATAAGTTAAAATTCCCATTAAAATAAATAAAACTCCGAGGGAAATGAGCAGTTTTGAAACGGTTTCCATATCATTCAAATTTAATAGTAAAGATACTATTCTCCCCCGAGTTTGTCAAATTCAAAACTCAAAAAATGCTTATAATAACGCATCATCTTCTGGTAGTCGCCGTTTTCTTTAAAATAGGAAGGCTTATAAATAAAATCTTTTACCGGCAAAATTTCATAATGTCTTTTTCCTTTTTCGGTGTATTTATATACCCAAATGGGAATGATTTCCAGTTTGTCTATAGATACTCCTTGACTGTCTTTAATAAATTCCACCGAAACAAGCATGCTGCCGTCCCGGGGAAATTTTCTTTGATTGCTGAGGAAATTTCCCAGCGAATAAACCCTTAAATTTTCTTCCCCCTCTTGGGTCTTTTCCCATTCCACAGGTTGAATCACATGCGGATGAGAACCTATAACATAATTCACTCCCAGCTGTCGAAGGTATCCGGATAATGATTTTTGGGAATCTCCGGGAAGGTTTTTATATTGAGTTCCCCAATGCAAAAAAGCGATAATCACATCCGGATTCATGGATTTTGCCTTGGCTACATCTCCGGCAATTTGTTTTCTGTCTATCAAATTCACTTTTGCGGGATAAGGCACGGGAATACCGTTTGTTCCGTAGGTATAATTTAACCAAGCGATTTTAATACCGTTTTTTTCGGTAATGAACGGATAGAGCGAATCCTTTTCTTTCTGATTCCTGAAAGTTCCCGTATGCTCCAATTCCAACCGGTCCAGAATATCCAATGTTTTTAAAATCCCCCGTTTGCCTTTGTCGCAAGCATGATTATTGGCCGTTACAAACATATTTATCCCGGCTTTTTTTGCGGCCAAAACCAAGGAAGGAGGAGCGGAAAAAGCCGGATAACCGGAAAAAGGTTTCACTCCCAACGGAGTTTCCAAATTGATTACCGACAAATCGTGACTTTTAAAAATCGAAGAAAGATAGAGGAAATTTTCTTCATAATTATAGATGCCGGCACTGTCTATATAAGCCGCTTTGAGCTGCGGGCCGTGACTCATCAAATCCCCTCCGAAAAGAATTTTTATTTTGGGGATAGTGTCGTTTGCCGTTGCGGATTGAGCAAAAATCCATAAGGGGAAAAGAAATAAAAAAGGAAAAAATCTCATAAAAGCCGGCCTGTTTTTTGGCAAATATATAACTATGATTTTATATATCACAAACTTGCAAACCAATAAAACAAAATTTTATACGTTTATACATTTATATTTATTAACTATATTTGCAAAGTTTCATGAAGATGAGAAAAGCCTATATGAACAAAATAAATTTAAGTTTTTTACTGCTGTTCGCAACAATTTTTCAAGGATTCGGCCAGCAATATGAAATCGGCCTTATGGGCGGAGGAAGCAAATATATCGGGGACATTGGAAGAGAGGACTATTTTCTTCCATCTGATCCCGGAGCAGGTTTGCTTTTTAAAAGCACAATCAATCCGTGGATGTATATGCGAATGGGGCTTTCCTATTTGGGTATAAGCGGGGACGACAGCGATTCGGATTCGGCCGGAAGGCAAATGCGCAATTATGCTTTTGACGGCAATGTGATTGAAGTGAATATGGGAATTGAATACAATTTTTTCCCGCGTAATCCGTTTAAAAAAACTTTAAAATACAACCGGCTCACTCCTTATATGTTTAGCGGCATCAGCCTGATAAATTACAGCGGAAGCATCACAAATAAAGAAGGCCTTACCGCAGACTACAACGGTTTGAGCCTGGGAATTCCCATGGTATTGGGAGTGAAATATAAAATTTCCGAACATTTTTTATTGGCTTTTGAATCGGGAGCAAGATATACTTTCACCGACGATCTGGACGGAACCTCAAAAGATTCAAAAGCCTATGAATTCAATTTTGCGGGAACTACAAATATCAATTCAAACGACTGGTTTACCTTTACGTCGATAGGAATTATTTACACTTTTGGAGATCTCAGCTGTTATTTCGGATTCTAAAAAACTTCCATATGCCTGTTACTACACAAGATTTACTCCAAAATAAACTTCCCAAACATGTAGCCGTGATTATGGACGGCAACGGACGCTGGGCAAAAAAACAAGGAAAAAACCGGGTTTTCGGGCATCAGGAAGGAGTAAAAAGAGTGCGCGAAATAGTAGAAGAAACCGCCCGGTTGAAAATTCCCTATCTCACTTTATATACCTTTTCCACCGAAAACTGGAATCGTCCCAAAGAAGAAGTGGAAGCTTTGATGAACCTCCTTGTCGAATCCCTAAATGAAGAAGCAGACGAACTGGTGAAACAAAATATCAAACTCAACGCTATAGGAGATTTGAAAAAATTGCCTGCCTATACTTTTGAAGTTTTGCAAGAAGTATTGGAAAAAACAGCAGGAAATACGGGAATGGTTTTGAGCATAGCTCTAAATTACGGCGGAAGAGACGAACTTGTAAATGCGATGAAAGAACTTGCAAAAAAAGTTAAAAATAATATAATTTTGCCCGGGAATATTGACGAAAATAAAATAAATTTGCAACTTTACACAAATACTCTCCCGGATGTCGATTTAATGATACGCACCGGAGGAGAAAAAAGGATAAGCAATTTTCTTTTATGGAAAATAGCTTATGCCGAATTATATTTTAGCGATGTGCTATGGCCCGACTTTAAAAAAGAAGCCTATTATGAAGCACTTAATGATTATCAAAAAAGAGAAAGAAGATTTGGAAAAACAAGTGAACAAATTCAGAATGAGAAGTAAAATTTTAGCAATAGGAATATTTTTTTCTATCATCTTGGGAATAAATGCCCAGGAAAAAACAGACGATTATAAATTTTATCAAATTGAAGACATAAAAGTAAACGGATTAAAAGAATTTAACCCGCAAACCGTCAAAGCTTTTATAGGAATATACAAAGGGGACATCCTGGAAATCCCCAGTGAACAAACTACCGAAATCATAAAAAAATTATGGGATCTCGGATATTTCTCCGATATAAATTTATATATCATCCCCACCGGAGAAGAAAATAAAGTGATTTTGGAAATCGATTTGACCGAGTTGCCCAAAATATCGGAAGTAAAAATCAAAGGGGTTTCAAAAGCAAAAGCCCGGGAATTTGCCAAGGATTTGAATTTGAAAAAAAATGTAATCCTCAGTGAAAATTTAAAAAGCAAAACCAAAGAAACCATTTCAAAATTTTATATCAAAAAAGGCTTTTTAAATACAAAAGTAAATCTCACCACAAAAAAAGACACCGCCGAATTTGTCAAATTGCTGGTCAATGTCGATAAAGGCAAAAGAGTGAAAATAGACAAAATCAATTTCATTGGCAACGAAAAAATATCCGACAAAAAACTTAAAAAACAACTCAAAAAAACCAAGGAAAAACGTTTTTGGAGATTCTGGAAAAGATCAAAATACATCAAAGACGATTTTAATGAAGACTTGGCAAGAATAGAAAAATACTACAAAGAAAAAGGATATAGAAATGCCCGTGTATTGTCCGATAGCGTATATTTCAATCCCGATAAAAATTTAAATATTGACATAAAGCTCACCGAAGGAAAAAAATACTATTTTGGAGATATCGACATTGTGGGCAATAGTGTATATCCCACAAAAACCATCAAAAAAATCCTGGGGATCAAAAAAGGAGATGTTTATAACGGAACTCTTTTGCAAAAACGCATTAGCGATCCCACAAAACCCGACGCCGAAGATATCACAAACCTCTATCAAAACACCGGATATTTATTTTCACGAATCAATGCGGTGGAAAAAGGAGTTCGCGGAGATACAATCGATTATGAAATCAGAATTTATGAAGGAAAACCGGCCAAATTCAATAAAATCACCGTGCATGGGAACACGCGGACAAACGACCGTGTAATTTACAGGGAACTCAGGACTCTTCCGGGAGCTACATACAGCAAGCAAAATATTATACGTACCATTCGTGAATTGGCCCAAATGCAAATATTTGATGCCGAAAAAATCACCCCCGATATCAAAAACGTGGATCCCAACGCCGGAACGGTAGATGTGGACTGGAGTGTGGAAGAAGCCGGAAGCAGCCAGATTCAATTACAAGGAGGATTTGACGGACGTTATTTTATCGGAACTTTGGGATTAACTTTAAAAAACTTCTCCATGGCAAATATTTTCAACGGAAAAGAATACAAACCGCTTCCCATGGGAGACGGACAACAATTGTCCCTTAACTTTCAAGTTTCCCAACGCTATGAAACCTACAGTATTTCTTTCTCCGAACCATGGTTTGGCGGAAAAAAACCTCAATCCTTTACCGTATCAACCTATTATTCCACTTATTACGGAATAGATTACGAGTCCTATTCAAACGGATATTATGATATCGACCGCAGTCAAAAATTCATCATCATGGGATTGAGTGTGGGCTTGTCAAAAAAATTAAAAGTCCCCGACGATTATTTTTACTTGAGCAACTCCATTATATTAAATCATTATGATATCCAAAATTATGCTTCTTTGGGAGCTTCTTTCGGATTTTCAAACGGAACGGCCAATAACTTTGCCTACAATGTGGTATTCGGACGGGCAAGTAGCGGGCCCAACCCCATTTATCCCATGGGAGGATCGGATTTCAGTATCAATTTGAAACTCACCCCTCCATATTCTCTTTTCTCCAGCTTTGATTACGGAACCATTGAGCAAAACCCCGACTATCAAAACGAAGACGGAACCCCCGACTATGAAGAAATCAGCAGGAAAAAATACAAGTATATCGAATATTATAAGGTAAAATTCAACGGAACATGGTACACCAATATCATTGACAAAATGGTATTGCGAAGCAAAGCCGATTTTGGTTTTGTAGGAGCTTATAACGACGACTTGGGAACCCCTCCCTTTGAAAGATTTTATGTGGGAGGAAGCGGATTAACCGGAGGGAACCTCGATTCGCGGGAAGTAATTCCATTGAGAGGATACACCGATTCCGCCCTCAATGCGGCATTGCGCAACCAGGGAGGAACCATCTATAATAAATTCTCTTTTGAGGTGAGATATCCCATCACCCTTAAACCTCAGGCTTCCATTTATCTGTTGAGCTTTGTAGAAGGGGCAAATGTTTATAACAATATTAATCATTATAATCCGTTTCAATTGAAAAAATCTGCCGGAGGAGGTATCCGTATATTTATGAGTGCCTTTGGTTTGCTGGGTATTGATTTTGGTTACGGCTTCGACAAAATAGGCGGACAAAAATCCGGATGGCAAACCCACTTCATTATGAACCAGCGATTGTAATAAAGGCTTTGGCACAATTTTTTCTTAAATCTATATAAAATGAAAAAAATTTTATTCTTAGCACTGTTCACCGGATGGATAATTTCCGGAGCTGCCCAAGGCAGAATCAGGATTGCCTATGTTGATATGGATTATATTCTGGAAAAATTGCCCGAATACAACCAAGCCTTAAGCGAACTCGATCAAAAAGCCTTGAAATGGAAAGCTCAAGTCGAAAAAATGAATAAAGAAATCGAGGATATGAAAAGAAACCTCGAACAAGAAAAAGTCCTTTTAACCAAAGAACTATTACAAGAAAAAGAAGAAGAAATAAAATTTAAAGAAAAAGATCTTTTGCAATTTCAATTGGCAAAATTCGGTCCGGGAGGCGACTATGTAATGCAAAAACAAAATCTGGTGGCTCCCGTTCAAGACAGAGTATTCAATGCAGTGGCCAAATTGATTAAAGCGGCAAAATATGATATCATTTTTGATAAATCAAATGAAAATCTGGGAATTATTTATTCCAATCCGAAACTTGATATCTCGGACAAAATCCTTAAAATGATTTCCAAAGAAAAAGGAAAAGAAGACCGAGCCGAAAAAGCGAAAAACAGAAAAAAACGACGCAAAAAAGAAATGACGGAAGCCCAACAAAAAAGGGCCGACCTTGCCGCTCAAAGAAAAAAAGAACGCGAAGAAAAAAGAAAAAAAGCCCTTGAAGAACGAAGAAAAAAGAGAGAAGAAAAACAAAACAAGAATAAAGAGGAGCAAATAGAAAAAACTTCCGGAAAAATAGAAGAATACGGTGACCAATTAACCCCGGAACAACTCAAAAAACTACAAGAAAAAAAACCGGAACTCACTCCCGAACAACTCAAAGAAAAAAGAAAAAAAGAAAGGGAAGAAAGAAGACAACGAATTCTTGAAGAACGAAGAAAGAAAAAAGAACAAAAAGAACAAAATAAAGAAAACGAAAACAATTAAAATTAAAAATAGAAACATGAGACACTTAAAATTAGTATTGGCAGTAATGTTACTTTGGATGGGAACAACTGCAGTAAACGCACAAAAAATCGCTCACATCAACGTTCAAAAAATATTGACCGAGATGCCCGAGTTTAAAGCAGGTCAAGCCCAATTGAAAAAATTGTATGCGACCTACGAAAAAGAATTCAAGGAAATGCAACAAGCCTATCAAACAAAATTGCAAAAATATCAAGCCGAAGCAAAAACGGTTTCTGAATCCGAAAATCAAAAAAGAGCTCAAGAATTGATGGAAATGGAGAAAAAAATCATGAAAGCTCAACAAGAAATTCAAGCCGAAGCCGCTAAAAAAGAACAGGAATTGATTCAACCTATACAGAAAAAACTATTAAAAGCCATTGAAGATGTAGCCGATGAAAAAGGTTTTAAATATGTATTCGACAGTTCCGGACCTACAAATCTCATTGTAGCAAAAGGCTACGATCTTTATAACGATGTTAAGGCCAAATTGGGCTTCTAAAAAATAAACGAGAAATAAAAAATCCTCCCGCAAAACGGAGGATTTTTTTTATATCATTGACTATGTGTAACTTATGTGGCTTTATAAGTTTTATATTAATGATTTTTGTTAGTTATGAGTTAAAATCCATTATTATATTCCTTAATAAATTCGTAAATTTGGTGAAAACATATTAAAATAACATATTATGAACAACTTAAAAGAAGTTTTATATAAAAAAATCGAGGCCCACAGACCTCGTACCCGCCGTTTAGCCAAAGAATATGGAGACGTGGTAGTAGATAATGTAAGAGCCGGACAAATTGTGGGAGGAATGAGAGGGATCAAATGTTTGATAAGCGATATTTCCTATTTGGATCCCTACGAAGGAATCCGTTATCGCGGATACACCCTTCCCGAAGTCTTTGAAAAATTGCCCAAAGCCGAAGATGCCGAAATGCCCTATGTCGAAGGTCTTTACTATCTGTTGCTCACAGGGGAAATCCCCACAAAAGAACAAGTGGACGCTTTGATTATGGACATGAACAATCGACGAATCATTCCCAAATATGTTTGGGATGTAATCGATTCGTTCCCCAGTGAAAGCCATCCTATGGCCATTATGTCGGCGGCCGTAATGAGTTTGGAAAGAGAATCCCTGTTTGACATTAAATACCAACAGGGAATCAGTAAAATGGATTATTGGGAACCTACTTATGAAGACGCTACAAACCTGCTTTCCAAAATGCCTTTGATCGGAGCCTATATATACAATAAACTTTATAATCCCGAAGGAGGACACCGTTATCCCGATCCCACTTTGGACCTCGGAGCCAATTTTGCTTATATGATGGGCAAAGACAAACCCTATGATGATGTATCCCGCATGTATTTTATCATCCATGCCGACCATGAATTAGGAAACGTAAGTGCCCATACGGGACACTTGATTGCCAGTTCTCTCTCCAATGTATATTATGCCGTTGCGGGAATGATTAACGGATTGGCCGGACCGCTGCACGGATTGGCAAACCAGGAAGTATTGAGATGGTTACAAGGATTGATGAACAAAATGGGTGATAAAGTGCCCAGCAAACAAGAATTAACCGATTATGTATGGGAAACCCTCAATGCCGGACAAGTAATTCCGGGCTACGGACATGCCGTATTGAGAAAAACAGACCCCCGTTACATGGTTCAAAGGGAATTTTCTTTGAAACATCTGCCCGACGATCCTTTGTTTAAATATGTAGATGCACTCTATGAAGTGGTTCCCGAAATATTAAAAGAACACGGAAAGGCAAAAAATCCATGGCCCAATGTCGATGCACAATCGGGGGTGGTTCAGTGGCATTACGGAATCAAAGAATATGATTTCTATACCGTATTGTTCAGTATAGGCCGTGCAATAGGAGTTTTATCCAATATTGTTTGGGACAGAGCCCTGGGATACCCCATAGAAAGACCCAAGTCCATCACTACCGATATGCTCGAAGAAATGGTGGGCATTAAAAAATAAACATCAGATTTATTAGTTAAGTATGTAAAGGTCACCCGGAAACGGGTGGCTTTTATTTTTTATAAAGTTTTTGCCGTACTCCCTCATAAAGAATAACACCCGCAGCCACCGAAACATTCAAGGACTGCATCTT
>Ga0256835_1002484_pt1 | contig 10104 bp, 7 predicted proteins | sample PIR30metaG_FD_185972 | JGI IMG/M metagenome (GOLD analysis project Ga0256835, IMG submission 185972) | Hydrothermal vent microbial communities from East Pacific Rise, Pacific Ocean - PIR-30 | ecosystem: Environmental > Aquatic > Marine > Hydrothermal vents | place: Pacific Ocean: East Pacific...
CAGCGCCAGGGTTACCTCGCTGCCGCTGGCGACGATCACGCCCCGCGGCGCCTCCTCGGGCTCGCTGAGGACGTACCCCCCCTTCAGGGCCTCTGTGGCGGGGGCGTAGCGTTCGCGGTCTAGCACTGGCAACCCCTGACGGGTGAGGATCAGCGCGGTGGGGCCGGATGTGCGCTCGAGCGCCATCCGCCAGGCCGCGGCGGTCTCGTTGGCGTCGGCGGGGCGGATCACCCACAGGTTCGGCATCGCCCGCAGGCTCATCAGGTGCTCCACCGGCTGGTGGGTGGGGCCGTCCTCGCCGATGGCGATCGAGTCGTGGGTCCAGACGTAGACGACGGGCACGCCCATCAGCGCCGCCAGCCGTACCGCCCCGCGCATGTAGTCGGAGAAGACCAGGAAGGTGCCGCCGTAGGGACGGTAACCCCCGTGCAGCATCACACCGTTCAGAATCGCCCCCATCGCGTGCTCGCGCACGCCGTAGTGCAGATAGCGGCCCGTGGGGTTCTCGACCGAAAAATCGGCCATGTCGGGCGCCTTGGTGTTATTCGAAGGCGTCAGGTCGGCCGAGCCGCCAAGCAGCTCGGGCAGGTGGGGTGAGAGTGCGGCCAGCACCTGGCCGCTGGCCTTGCGGGTGGCGATCTTTTGGTCGGACTCGAAGCGCGGCAAACGCTCGCGCCAACCCGCGGGCAGCGCCCCTTGCACTACCCGGCGGGTGAACGCCTCGCCCAGCTCGGGAAACTCCCAGCTGTAAGCCTCGAAACGCTGTTCCCAGGCCTCCTGGGCCGTAAGCCCCTTGTCGAGGGCGCGGCGGTAGTGGGCGTAGACCTCGTCAGGAATCTCGAAGGGGGGGTAGGGCCAGCCCAGCTTCTCGCGAGCGGCCGCCAGCGCCTCTTCGCCCAGCGGCGCCCCGTGGGCCTCGGGGGTGTCCTGCTTGGGGCTGCCGTAGCCGATGTGGGTGCGCACCGCGATGATCGTGGGCGCGGAGGTGTTGGCGCGCGCCACTTCGATGGCGGCGCGGATCTCGTCGGTGTCGTTGCCGTCCTCGACGAAGAGGGTTTGCCAACCGTAGGCCTTGTAGCGTCCCAGCACGTCCTCGCGGAAGGCCAGGTCGGTGGGGCCGTCGATGGTGATGTGGTTGTCGTCCCAGAGCACGATCAGCTTGCCAAGCTTCCAGTGCCCCGCGAGGCTCGACGCCTCGCCGGAGACGCCCTCCATGAGGTCGCCGTCGGAGGCGATCACGTATGTGTAGTGATCCATTACCTCGAAGCGATCGCGATTGAACTCGGCCGCCAGCTTGCGCTCGGCCAGCGCCAGCCCCACCGCGGTGCTGATCCCCTGACCCAAAGGGCCGGTGGTCACCTCGACGCCCGGGGTGAGGCCGTACTCGGGGTGGCCCGGGGTCTTGGAGCCCCACTGCCGGAAGCGCCTGAGCTCCTCGAGCGGCAGGTCGTAACCGCTAAGGTGCAAGAGCGCATACAGCAGCATCGAGCCGTGGCCGGCCGAGAGCACGAAGCGGTCGCGGTCGGGCCAGCCGGGATCGGCGGGGTTGTGCTTGAGGAAGTCGTGCCAGAGCACGTAGGCCATGGGCGCCGCGCCCATGGGCATGCCCGGGTGGCCGGACTTCGCCGCCTCCACGGCGTCGGCCGCCAGGAAGCGGATGGCGTTGATCGCAAGCGTTTCAATGGGGGTTTCTTGCGTCATCGCCGTTCATCATACCAGCCGCGGCGTATCTGGAGTCCGCCAACGCTCCTATGGCTAGCAACGCAGGACCAGCAAGGCGCTCATGGCGTGACCGCCTTCCACCAGGATGCGGCCGTCGGGTTGCAGCGCCACCGCGCTGACCTCGTCGCTTTCACCGCTTACCAGACTGGTGACCGTCTTGCCGGCGTCGCCAAGATAGAAATCGATCGTCCCATCCATAAGGTGGCGCGCCAGCGCGACCCTGTCGCCACCGCCACTCAGCCTCCGCCTGCGATGAATATCTTGCCGTCGCCCTGCACCACCGGTTTTACCAAAACCCCGACGGCGGTATTCCGCGCCGCTGGTAAGCCGGTTCGGAAAAAGCGGAGCCGCCGTCCTGCGCCAGGGCCGTCCGCTGGTCGCTTACCGCCTCGCGCAGCACGATGCCGCGCCCCAATCCCAGACCGCTGAGGTCGCCGCCCGGGCCGTAGTCGCGCGGTCCGCTGCAGGAAACGATCAGGCCAATCAATGCGAGCAAACCCAGACACCGCTTCACATCGGAAGACCATAAAGTCTACTTTTGCCGCCTTTTGTCGACGATGCCGTCACTTTCGGCCGCGGAAGGTTATTCCAGCGCCTTCTTGATGATTTCGGGGGCGAACTCGGCCAGAGCCCGCATCAAACCAGTGACGCCGCGGGCGCGGCCGGGAGTGATGTAGACCGGCACCGCCAGCGCCTGCGCCTCGGCCCGCACCGGCTCGGAGAGGTCGTGCCCCACGTAGGAGCTGACGATCATTACCCCGTGGGCGCGGCCCAGGCGGCTCTGGATGCGGCGCAGACTCTCGCGCGCGGCGGTGGTGGAGTCGGAGTCGAACCAGTCTACCTCGAGCCCCAACGCCTCCAACCGCGGCTTGAGGCGGCTGCGCAACTGGGTGTGACCGCCCAGAACGATCAGGTACTCCCCCGAGAACCTGGGAAGACCCGCGGTCATCACCCCTTCGGGGGTCTGGTTCGCGAGCGTGTCGGGGGCGCCCTCGAGCTCGGCCAGCCTGGCCGAGGTGGCCTTGAGCTCGTCGAGGTAGAGTTCGAGGTCGGGATCGTGGGGGTTGAGGAAGAGCAGGTTGCGCAACACCTCTCGGGCCAGGTCGAGGTCTTTCTCACGATAGAAGGCCACGTCCAGGGCGCGCTTCCAGACCTGATGGGCTTCCTCGAAGCGACCCAGCCGCTCATGCTGCTCGGCCAGGTCGAAGAGCAGCTCGAGCACGTGGGGTCGGCGTGCTACCTCTTCCTCTAGCACCGCCAGCGCTTCCTCAGCGCGGCCCTGCTGGTTGAGAGCGCCCACGTAGGCGGACAACGCCTCCTCCGCCTCCTCGGCCGCGGCGAAGGGGCGCGAGAGCCGGTAGGCGCGCTCCAGGGCCTCGGCGCCGGCCGCGGCCGTATGGGAGAGCGCGCCCCAGAGTACCCGAAAGGCCTCCCATGCCCCCTCGAGCGACTCGATGAGCCGCACAAGCTCGTCGAAATCCTCCGCAGCCAGATCGCCCAACCCCGTCTCCCGCAGGGCGCCCAGAAATTCGCGGGCCAGCACCTTTTCCCCCGCCGCCGCCGCCCGCCGCGCCATCGCCAACAATCGCTGCGAGGGGTAAGGGCGGAAGGCGTGGGCGCGCTTGTGCGCCCCCAACACCTCGGCGAGCGGTGCTTCGAGCCGCTCGAGCACCTCGGCGAGCAACCGGTAGGCCGAACCCACCGACGCGCCGCGCGCCGCCCGCGCCGCCTGCTCCAAGAGCCGTCGCGCCTCGGCGAAACGCTCCTGCTCGAAGCGCAGCCGCCCCAGCGCCATCAGCGCCAGCGGGTCTTCGCTGCGCGCCACCGCGTCGGTCAGGTAAGGCTCCACCGCTTCCAGGGCTCCCCGCTCGATGACCTCCACCTCGTCCACGTCGCGGATGCGCAGGTGCGCGAGCGCCAGCCCCACTGCTCCGCTGACCTCGCCCAGGTCGTAGAGCCGACGCGCGTAGCGCTCCGCCCGGGCCCAAAGCCGCTGCCCCAGGGCCGCGTCCAGACCCAGGTAAAGGAGTTCGCGGGTGAGGAAATCGGGTGAGAGGTCCTCGGCGAACTCCACGCGCCGGCTCACTTCGGCGAGCCGGCCGGCTCGGAGATCGCGGAAGAGCCCCTCTGCGTAGCGCTCGAGCACCTCCGCGAGCTCGAGTGGGTACTCGCCGTCCAGGCGCGCAAAAGCGCGCAGGGCCTCGGCATCCCGCCCCGCCTGGGCGTAGGCGCGCGCCAACAGGGCCTGCCGTTCGGGGTAAGACGCGGCGGCTTCGAGACGCTCCAGCGCCTCCGCCCCGCGGCCCAGCTCGACCAATGCCCGCGCGCGCAACTCGCTTGCTTCTTCGCCGCCAATCCGGGCCAGCGCCGTTTCCGCCTCGCGCCAGCGACCCAGCGCCATGAGGGCGCGTCCGCGCAGAACGGCGGCTTCGCTACCCGTCGCGTTCTCGAGCAAAACCAAGGAGCGCGCCGGCTCTCCTGCTTCGAGCGCCGCGCGCGCTTGGGGAATGCGGTCAGACGCGGGCTCGCTCGCGACCTCGGCTACAAGTTCGCCTTTGGTCCCCAGGGCGCGGGCGCTGCGCAGCGCCCTGCCCATGCGGGCGCTGATCAGCACGTAGTCCCCCGAGCCTTCCAGCGCCACCTCCTCGAAGCCCATCGTTTCCAGCAGCCGCGCCATCGCCCGCGGGTGCTTGCCCAGGAAAGGCCCGTGACCGTAGAGAAGACGACCGCCAGGAGCGAGCACCCGCTCCAGCCGCTCCAGCCGCTCGCACATCGCGAAGGCGCGGTAGAAGTCGGCGTCGTCTTCGAACTCGGGCGGCAGGTCGCCGCGTAGGTAGCCCTCGGGCAGGACCGACAATAGCAGAACCGCATCGTAAGGCGCTTCGGGGTCGAATTCTTCCCACCAGTCCGCGTGCCAGCGCACCTCGAGCCCCAGCTCCCTGCCTACTTGCCGACCGCGACGCACCGCCCCGCTCACGGGTTCGAGCGCGTGCCACTCTAGCTTGGGACGCTGCAAGGCCAGCGCGTGCACCAGCGCCCCGGTGTAGGCCCCCACCTCGAGGACGCGACCGGCGGTGGGCAGCAACCCGGGCGCCACGCGTGCGTAGAACTGCAGGAATGGGTAGTGCAGCGCGTAGACCAGGGCCTCGAGTCGCTGCGGTCCCGGCTCGAGCGTATGCTCGTAGAAACTTCGCACCGCCTCGCGACCGGGTTCGTTCAGGTAGGCCTGCCAGGCGGCAAGGACCGGCTTGCGCTTCTTAGGCGTGCCGATGCGCCGGGCCAGCTCGCTTTCAAACCGTCCTGGAGCCACCAGCCCGGAGACCTGGTACCGCTCGCGCAGGTAACGCTTGAGGTCGAAGTCCATGGCGTACGTTTTATTTTACGCCGCAACCCTCCCGATTCACGGACCGCGTTGAACGGTCGCCGCGCAGGCGCCACGGCATGCACGCCCGGAAAAGAAAAAACCGGTTCCGCAGGTCGTGGTAAACGGCCTGCCGTAAAAGGTCCTGCAGCCGATCCGGGCGCAACCGCCTCGTCAACCGCCCCCGCAAGGGGCGCGCAGATCCGCCCTCTGCGCCTCCATTAAGGTGTCCGTCTTGCCCCCGGGCAGGGCCTCCTCGCTTTTCTCGTGAAAACCCGCAGCAGCAAAGGCGCGGCGCGCCCGCAGGTTATGGCTGAAAGTGCGCAGCTTGACGCGTTCCAGCCCCATTACGTCAAAGGCGTGGGCGAGCAGCGCGCGCACCGCTTCGCGTCCGTACCCCTGGCCCCAGCGGTCCTTGCGGCCCAGGATGATTCCCAGGGTGGCTTCATCGTCCTGCAAATCGTAGAGCTCGAGGGTGCCCAGCCAGTTTCCGCGCTCGTCGAGGATGACGAAACCCAGGCGGTCGCCGCGTTTGATCTCACGCATCACCACCCGTTTGAAGATCCACAACGGCATACGCAACGGGCGGTTGCCGTTCCACTCGGCGATTTCCGGATCACGAAAGCTTTCCCAAAAATTACGCCACTCCCTGGAGGTGAGGCCGGAGGTGAACGGCTTCAAGGTTACCCGCCCGCAACGCGGCCAATCGTTTTCTGCGGGCAAGGGACGCGTCATGCCTAAAGCCTAGCCCATCCGGCGGGGACGGACCGGTCTACTCCAAGGGACCGTTAGGGGTAGAGGCCGCGAAGCGCCCGCGCCTCGAGGATGCGCGTCGCCGCCACGATGTAGGCGGCGGTGCGCAGCAGCACCTTGCGCTCCTGGGCCACCTGCCAGACGGCCTCGAAGGCCTCGCGCAGAACGCGCTCGAGGTTTTGGTTGATCTCCTCCTCGGTCCAGAAGTAAGAGTTGAAGTCCTGCACCCACTCGAAGTAGGAAACCGTCACGCCGCCGGCGTTGGCGATGACGTCGGGCACAACGACGATTCCCCGCTCGGCGAGGATGTCGTCGGCCGCCGGCGTGGTAGGGCCGTTCGCGCCCTCGACGACTATCTTGGTCTGCACCTTGTGGGCGTTCTGCTCGGTGATCACGCGCTCCAGCGCCGCCGGGACCAGGAACTCGCAGGGTACCGCGAACAGCTCGGCCGCCGGCAGCGGCTCGGCCTTGGGGTATCCGAGCACTCCGCGCGTTTCCGATTCGTTTACGTAGCGGATGAGGTCGTAGGGGTCAATACCCTCCTCGTTGTAGATCGCCCCGGTAACGTCGGCGATGGCTACGATCTTGGCGCCGTGGTCGTAAAAGGCGCGGGCGGCGGCGTTGCCCACGTTACCGAAGCCCTGGATGACCACGCGGCTGCCCTCGATGGGCAGGCCCACCTTTTCGGCGGCGGCGGCGGCGGTGAAGAAGACTCCGTTGCCGGTCGCGTCCTGCCGGCCCAGCGAGCCGCCGATGGCGATCGGCTTGCCGGTGACGACGCCGGGGGTGGTGGAGCCCACGTTCATCGAGTAGGTGTCCATCATCCAGGCCATCTCCCGCTGGCCGGTGCCCACGTCGGGGGCGGGGATGTCCTTCTTGGGGCCGATGAGGATGCCTATCTCGGAGGTGAAGCGGCGGGTGACGCGCTCGAGTTCCGAAGGGGAGAGCTGCCGCGGATCGAGGCGGATGCCCCCCTTGCCGCCGCCATAGGGCAACCCCACGGCCGCGTTCTTGATACTCATCCAGGCCGCCAGCGCCATCACCTCGGAAAGCGTCACGTCCTGGTGGTAGCGCACACCCCCCTTGGCGGGGCCGCGCGAGGTGTTGTGCTGTACCCGGTAGCCTTCGAAGTGGACCACGGTGCCGTCGTCCAGGTGAACGGGCACGTCTACGATAAGAATGCGCTTGGGTCGCTTCAGGGTATCCACCCAGTACTTCAACTTGCCCAGGTAGGGCGTGACGCGCTCCACCTGTTCCAGGTAGATGCCCCAGGGGCCTTGGTCGCCGGACGGTAAGTAGGACAGCGGTTCGCTCTTCATGGATACACCCCCCGCATGTGCGTGGAGAAGTTGATCTGGTCTACAGCGATGGCGTAGGAGGCCAGGCGCAGATCGATGTCGTGGGCCTCCGCGTAGGTGCACACCTCTTCCAACGTCTTGGCGACGCGCCGCTGCATCGCCGACCAGACGCGGTCCTCCGACCAGTTGAACATTGAAAAATTTTGAACCCACTCGAGGTAGTCCATCGTCAGACCCCCGCCGCCAGCGATCACGTCGGGAACGATCGGAACCCCGCGGCGGCGCAGTTGTTCGTCGGCGCCGGCGGTCACCGCGCCCACCGCCGACTCGACGAGCACCGCAGCGCGAACCTGGTCGGCGTTGCCCTCGTTGATCAGGCCCTCGAGCGCGGCGAGGATGAGGAAGTCCACCTCTAGCCCCACCAGCGCGTCGCGCCCGATAGTGTGAGCGTCGGCGAACCCCTCGACCCGTCCCGTAGCCTTGAAATGGGCGAGCAGCGCCCCGTGGTCGATACCGTCGGGGTTGTAAACCGCGCCCCACTCGTCGGAAACAGCGACCACCTTCGCCCCGGCCTCGGAGAAGAGGCGCGTCACCGCGCGCCCCACCTTGCCGAAACCTTGAACGGCCACGGTGCTGCCGGCGAGGTCGCGCTCCTGGAACTTGGTAAAGGCCTCGACCGCGTATAGCACTCCGCGCCCCACGGCCTCGCCGCGTTTGGAAACGCCCCCGAGCTGCGGAGGTTTCCCGGTAACGACGCCGGGTTCGGTGAAGCCGCGGTTGGTGGAGAAGGTGTCCATCATCCAGGCCATTTCGCGTTCGCCCGTGCCCAGATCGGGCCCCAAAATGTCCTTGTCGGGGCCGATCACGTCCACCAGCTCGGCGGCGTAGCGGCGTGTGAGCCGCTCCAGCTCGGAGATCGAAAGCTTGCGCGGATCAACGGAAACGCCGCCGGCGGCGCCGCCGTAGGGCAGGCGGAAGACTGCCGACTGGATCGTAGCGATCGCCGCCAGCCCCACCGACTGCCCCAGTGATACGCGCGGATGGAACCGTACCCCTCCGCGTGCCGGTCCCAGCGCTATGTTGTGCACCACCCGGTAGCCGCTATAAAAATGCACCGTGCCGTCGTCTAGCTGAACCGGCACGGTCATGGCTACGGTTCGTCGCGGGTGAGTCAGGTATTCCACGGTCGCAGGGTGGGCGTTCACGTGCGCAAGGGTGCGCTCGAGCTGCATTAAAAAATCGTTCCATAGCCCCGGCTCCCCGGGAGGTTTGTAGGCGCTGCTCAGCATCTGCACCTCCTAAGCCTACGGTCCCGCCACGCTAGGTCTACTGCAGGCGCTGCAGTTCTGCAAGGGCCAAAGCTTCTAAGGCGGATTTTGCGTCCGTGGCAGGCAGCGGCGCGAGCGCCTCCACGGCTTCCCTGACGCGTGTTCGAATGGCCTCGACGACCCGCCGGGCCACGCCGCTGCCCTCCGCGAGCTCGCGCAGACGCTCCACGTCGCCTTCCCGTCCGGCGCGCCTCAAGAACACCTCTTTCACCAAAGAAGGTTTTTCTTCAAGAAGCCACAGCGTGATCAAGGTTACCTTGCCCTCGCGTACGTCTCCCCCCACCGGCTTACCCATCTGCCCGGGTTCACCCATCAAATCGAGATAGTCGTCACGCATCTGGAAGGCCATGCCGTAGGCGCGCCCGAACCGGGCAAGCGCCTCACGCGCAGACGGGTCCGCGTTCCCCAACACCGCCGCGCCCTCGGTGGCCGCGCGCATCAGGGCGGCGGTCTTGCTATCGATAATGCGATAATACTGTGCTTCGGAATATTCCTGATAGGCCGCAGCTTGAAACTGCAGCACCTCGCCTTCGGCCAGCAGTCGTGCGGCTTCGGCAAAGAGGCGTACCAGCTCTATACGGCCTGTTTCGGAAAGCAAGAAGAGCACCCGGCTGAGCAGGTAGTCGCCCGCAAGGACGGAAACGGCGTTGCCGTACTTGCGGAAGGCGGCCTCGCGACCGCGGCGGGTTTCGGCGTCGTCTACCAGGTCGTCGTGCAGTAGCGTCGCCGAGTGTAACAGCTCTACGGCCAGCGCCAGCTCCAGTTCGTGGGGCACGCCCCCCAAAGCCTGGCTCGCCAAAAGCGCCAGCCGGGGGCGGATGCGCTTTCCCCCGGCGGTGACCAAGTCGTCTTCGATCAGTTGAATGAACTCAACACTGGACCGTAGCAAAGCCCTTAGCCTTCGCTCGAAGGCCTTCCCAAGATCGGGCAATGAAGACAACGACGGCTCGACGCTCACCAAATAAAGTATACCTGCCAGCGCAGGCTTTAACCCCCGGCTTTAAGAGGGACGATAATTTTGATGTCCTGCTCCCATTTCACAGGTTTTCCACCAGATGTGCGCGCGAAAAAGATTACGTGAGCACGCCATGACAGATGATCTCTATTATTTACAAGAGCTTCAGCCATTAGTTGCGCAATTTTGCCGTCGAGGCTGAACTCGAAGGACTCTGACTCCGCCCAACCATACTCCCAGTTAGAACTGGCTTTGGTACAAACCTCGCCCTCCGCACCCTGACAAACGATGCCAGCTGGAATGTGTACGGGGAAATTTGCTGAATATGTGGAGTCACCTACGTTAATCTCCCGTCCGGAGCCGTCGAAATAGTGCACCTCCACTTTTTCCAGCCGCCCCTCAGGCGCCCCGGGTGCTGAGAGTACTTTTGCCTTATTCCCCACCACGACGATGCGGCCTGTATCGTCGATTTCAAAACCCCACATGTCCGGGTCTAAATTTACGTGATAATATTGTTTAAAACCAAACTCCAAACCGCATGAAGTCAATACTCCGGCTGCTAACAGTGCTATTAAGATCAGCCACTTCTTCATCCCATCATCTCCTCTCGCCACCCTGGGTTCAGCATAAAGAAACTCAGCCGTGAAAGTCCAGCCATGAAGTCCACGTCTTCTACGGTTACTTCTT
>Ga0256835_1002485_pt1 | contig 10101 bp, 8 predicted proteins | sample PIR30metaG_FD_185972 | JGI IMG/M metagenome (GOLD analysis project Ga0256835, IMG submission 185972) | Hydrothermal vent microbial communities from East Pacific Rise, Pacific Ocean - PIR-30 | ecosystem: Environmental > Aquatic > Marine > Hydrothermal vents | place: Pacific Ocean: East Pacific...
CGACATCTGGGTCGAGATCCCCGGCTACGAGAGCGGACGCATCAACACCGCCTACTTCCTCGGCGATCTGACCGACTATCCCGGCGGCGGCCCGGCGCTGGCGATGGAGACGATCCGCCACAACTTCGCCATCCCCGTCGATCACTACGTGGTCATCAACTTCCACGCCTTCGTCGCGCTGGTGGATGAGATCGGCGGCATCGATATCGACGTGCCGGAGACGATCGACGATCCCTACTACCCCGACTACAACTATGGCTACGATCCGCTGCACATCGAGGCGGGGCACCATCACTTCGACGGGGAGATGGCGCTGAAGTATGCCCGCACGCGCCACTCCGGCCACGGCGACTTCGACCGCGCCCGCCGTCAGCAGCAGGTGGCGCTGGCCATCCTGGAGAAGGTGAAGCAGCCCGACGTGCTGGCGCACCTCGTCGCCCGTGCGCCGAAGCTCTACGAGACGCTCCAGGCTTCCGTGCGCACCGACCTCAAGCTGGATCAGATCATCGCCCTGGGGGTGCTGGCGAGCAAGGTCAAGCCGGAGGATATCCGCTTCGCCGTGGTGGACGAATCCTGCACGCTGCCCTACACCACGCCCGACGGGGCGATGGTGCTCGTCCCCATCCGCGAGCGGATGCGGGAGAAGCGCGACTACATCTTCTGGCTGACCGACGAGGGTGGGGAGGAGACGACGGCGGCGCAGGTCTCCGTGCTCAACGGGACGGAGCAGGCGGGCCTGGCGGCCTCGACGGCGCAGTACCTGGAGGAGAACGGCATCCCCGTCGCCCGCTACGACAACGCCGACCGTCAGGACTACGCCGATTCGCTGGTCATCATCAACCGCGACCACGAGGCGACGGCGAAGCAGATCATCCGGCTCCTGGGGCTGCCCGATTCGGCGCTGGTGCACGGCGACAATCCGACGGCGGAGTACGACATCACCGTCATCCTGGGGCAGGACTACGCCCGGAAGCTCCTCTCGCAGCCGTAGTCAGCAGCGGGGGATGAGGAAGGGGGTCGGTTCTTCCTCGGCCTGCAACTGACGGCGCATCCGCTCCATCCGCCGGCGCAGTTCGGCCACGTCCACGCCGTGGCAGCAGTCGGGGAAGCGCTCCAGGTGGAAGAAGGCGCGGTTGAGCAGCCACTTTGCGCCGACCGGCCTCTTCCTGCGGTGCTGGATGAAGGCACTGGCGACCTGGACGAGGGCCTGGTAAAGCTCCCGCACCGGACGATCCTCCTCGCGCCAGTAGTCCTCCCAGACCTCGTGCGCCTCGAAGAAGCGTTCCGCCTCGAAGTGCGCGATGCCGGCCTCCATCCCGACCGTCATCGCCTCCTGACATTGTCCCGGCAAGGCTCCCATCTTCGCCTCCGCACCACGGATTTCGCGCCTATTGTACCGCCTTTCGCCGTGGCGCGAAGCCGGACGGAGGGCCTTTTCCGTGGTCGCAGCGGTTTGCTGAACGGTAGAAGGCGGTTATAATGAGGAGAGCTATGCAACGGGATAGGGTGATGCAGTGCGGGGTGTGATTTCCCTGCCCACTTGCCGCCTGTCGAGAAGCTTCCCGCGAGGAGAGAAGGATGGTCGGATATGGCGCTGAAAGGTAATCTGAGAGATTTTGGAATCACCCAGTTGCTCAATCTCATCAACCTGGCGCGGAAGACAGGGACGCTCTACCTGGAAGGTCCGGAGGGGAAGGCGCATCTCTGTTTCCGCGAGGGCAAGCTGATCTATGCCCACATCGAAGGGGAGGATGAGAGTCTGCCGGTGGTCTTGCAGAAGGCCGGCAAGCTGACGGAGGAGCAGGCCAAGGTCCTCATCCGCAACACGGCGGGGAAGTCGGACCGCGAGGTTGCGATGCTCCTCATCCAGGCGGGGCACATCCGCCAGCAGGACCTGGTCAAGAGCATCAAGCAGAACATCCTCGACCAGGTTTACCGCATCTTCTCCTGGAACGAGGGCACCTTCCGCTTCGAGCAGGCCGAGCTGCCCATCCAGGGCAAGCTGACGACCTCCATCGCGCTGGAGAACGTCATCATGGAAGGGAGCCGACGCCTGAAGGAGTGGGAGCGGCTCCAGGAGGAGATCCCCAGCCTGGATATCACCCTCAAGTTCGCCGAGCGCCCGACCACCCCCTTGCGCGACATCAACCTCACGGTGGATGAGTGGCGGGTCATCTCCTTCGTCAACCCTCGCAACACGCTGCGCCAGATCGCCAAGTACAACAATATGAGCGAGTTCCAGATCCGCAAGATCGCCTACAGCCTGCTGCAAGCCGGGCTGGTGGAGATCGTTGCGCGTCCGCGCGAGGTGCCGACGATGCCCTCGCAGCCGCAGCGCCGTAGTGGAGCCTCCCGCGCCGAAGCAGGTGGCACGCCCTCCGTCAAGACGCGCCGCCCCGCCGTCAAGCGCGGTCTGGTGCAGAGACTCATCAAGCGAATTCGGGAGTTGTAGCATGCAGACCCTCAAGATCGTGGTAACCGGCCCTTTTGCCTCCGGCAAGACACAGTTCATCCAGACGATTAGCGAGATCGATGTCGTCGCCACCGAGCGGAAGATCTCCAGCGAGAGCGAGCGCATCAAGAATGCGACGACGGTGGCGATGGACTTCGGACGCATCACCATCGACGAAGACCTCATCCTCTACCTCTTCGGGACACCGGGTCAGCGCCGCTTCAACTTTATGTGGGAAATCCTCTCCGAGGGGATGCTCGGCTTCATCGTGATGGTGGACAGCACGCGACCGGAGACCTTCCGCGAGGCCAAACGCATCCTGGAAACCTTCCGCAACTACTCTCCGGTGCCCTACATCGTCGCGGCCAACAAGCAGGATATGGAGGATGCCTGGCCGCCTGAGGATCTGCGCATCGTCCTGCGTGTCGAGGAGGGGGTCAAGGTCGTCCCCTGCGTCGCCACGGACAAGGAGAGCGTGAAGAACGTCCTGCTGGAGCTGCTCTACTCCATCCTGGAGATTATGGACGCGAGCGGTGAGGAGGAAGAGGAGGGGTAACCTTCCTTTAACCGAAACGCAATACCCTTCGCCCCTGGAAGCGGGCAGAGTGTGATAAGATTAGAAACGGAAGCAGAGGATAGGTACAGATGAGCTCCATCGTTACCGATCAGGGTATCGTTCACTACGAGCGGTTTGGCCGGGGCAAGCCGGTCATCCTCCTCCACTGCTGGCTTGGCTCGTGGAACTACTGGCTTCCGACGATGGAATACCTGAGCGATCGTTACAAGACCTATGCCTTGGACTTCTGGGGCTTCGGGGATTCGGCCAAGCAAGGCTCCTTCACCGTCGCCGAGTACGTGCAGATGGTCGTCCAGTTCATGGATCGGATGGGGCTGGATCGCGCGCCGGTGATGGGACATTCGATGGGCGGCACGGTCTCGCTCTCGCTGGCGCTGGACTATCCGGAGCGGGTTTCGCAGGTGGCCGTCGTCGGCTCGCCCATCGTCGGGACGGGGCTGAGCGTCCTGCTCAAGCTGGCGGGCAATCGGCAGATCGCCAAGCTGCTCTACCGCTTCCCCAAGGCGCTGACGACGGGCGTGCGGCTGCTCTCCCCCTTCTACGCGCGGGACTGGCGGACCTGGTACGGGATGTTCGAGAAGGACATCTCCCGCACGACGATGGAGTCCTTCTGCAACAGCATCTACGACCTCCATCACACCGACCTGCGCCCGCGTCTGCCGGAGCTGCAGATACCGGTGATGGGCATCTTCGGGCGCAAGGACAACATCGTGGACCCGAAGCAGGGAGAGGTGCTGAAGGCGGGCGTGCCGCACGCGGAGGTTCACTACTTCAAGGATTCCGCCCACTTCCCGATGCTGGACGAGACCGACCTCTTCCTCAAGACGGTGAGAGCCTTCCTGGATTCTCAGTAGTGGGATGAGGACGGACGCGGGCCAATATCCCGGCAAATTTGGCCGTATCGTCTTGTCGGCATTGGAGGAGGTCGTGGGACGTAACGGCCTCCTCGCTGTTCTGCGATTGGGGCGGCTGAGCCATTGGAGCGAGGAGTCCCTGCCCGACGACTTCCGCCCCGCCGTCCCCTTCGAGGAGATGGGACGCCTCTTCGCCGCGCTCGATGAACTCTACGGGCCGACGGAGGGGCAGCAGCTGGCGCAGCGGGCCGGTCGTCGGCTCTTCCGCGAAGGCACACGCGACCTCGGCTTCATGCTCGGCGTGGCCGATGTGGGCAGGCGGGTGCTTCCGCTTTCGGTGCGCATCCGGCTGGGGATGGAGACGATGGCGGAGATCTTCAACCGCTACTCCGATCACCGCGTCGTCCTGCGCGAGGATCGGGCCTTTTACTACTGGGTGAGCGAGTCCTGCGGACTCTGCCACGGACGCCGAACGACCTATCCCGCCTGCGGGCTGATGACGGGGCTGCTTTCCGCCGCGATGAGCTGGCTGAGCGTGGGGCGGGTCGTCGAGGTGGAGGAGGTGGCCTGCATCGCCCAAGGGGCGGAAACTTGCACCTTCCGGATTCCCAAGGTGCGGACGGGACGTAGGCGAGACGATGCGTAAGATTATCCTGCGATCAACCAAGCAGATAGCGCCCTTCAACGAACCGGCACGCGAGCTGAGCGTGCTGGCCAAGCCGCTTTGGCTCCACCAGCGCGACGTCCTGGCTCCCTACACCGACGAGGAGCGGGAGGTCAACACCATCGCCGAGGTGGGGGAGGAGCGCGTCGAGACGCTGGTCTATCGCGACAACCTCTACTTCGACCAGCCCTTCATCGACGAGTTCATCGCCCGCGCCAAGAAGTCGGGCAAGGCCTGCCGCGTCGCCTTCGAGATGGACGATCCCGCCATCACCCACTACGCGCTCTACCTCCAGCGCGGCATCCGCCGCGAGGGCAACTACTACGTGGCCGACCTCTGGTACTACCCCTACGGCATCGATCCCGTCGTCCGCCCGCTGGTGATGCACACCGAGCCGCGCGAGGTCGGCTTCTACCACGTCCCCACCCACATGTCCAACGTCTATGGCGACCTCGTCTATTACCTGCCGACCAAAGCCTTCCTCTCCATCGAGCACTGGCTGCACATCCTCTACGCCAACATCCTCTTCGGCGTCTTTGCGATGGGGGCACGCTTCGAGCAGCAGCTGGATCAGGACTTCAAGCTCAACCTCAAGCTGCTGTGGCGGGCGATGATGGAGCGTCGGCAGGTGCTGACCACCTCGCAACTGGTGAAGATCGGCAAGAACTGCGATATCGACCCCACGGCCATCATCCAGGGGCCGGCGATCATCGGCAACAACGTAACCATCGGTGCGGGCGCGGTCATCACCAACTCCGTCATCGGCGACAACGTCAACATCTCGCAGGGCGTGCAGGTGATGCTCAGCGTCGTCGGCAACGGAACCTTCCTCCCCTTCCGCGCCGCGCTCTTCGAAACCGTCCTGATGGAAAACTGCCTGGTGGCGCAGAACACCTGCCTGCAGATGTGCGTCGTCGGGCGGGATACCTTCATCGGCGCAGGCAATACCTTCACCGATTTCAACCTCATCCCCAAGCCCATCCGCGCACACTTCGGGGGCAAGCTGGAGGATACGGGGCTGACCGTCTTAGGGGGCGCGGTCGGCCACAACGTGCGCATCGGGTCGGGGATGATCATCTTCCCTGCGCGGATGATCGAATCGGATGTCATTCTCTTCGCCTCTCCGGAGCGGCGGGTCATCGCCAAGAACGTCTATTACGAGGACAGCGATCATCTCAAGCTGCCCAACGGCGCGTCGCTCCACCCGCGTCTCTACCCACGGAAGGAGGAGCGATGAGAAGTCAAACTGAGGGGGTACGACGGAACAGGCATGAACTCTTTTGCTTTCATCATTCACCCATTGGACCCAAAGAGGGATGTCGCGAGGAAATATCCGTTCTTAGGTAAAATCCTGCCGGAGGAGGCGATTCACTTCCTCTCCCGCTTCTGGCCCCCGCTGCGCATCTCCCACATCACCGGGGCGCGTTCGGAGGCGACGGGCGAGGAGATCGAGGGATGGCTGATCGCCGTCCCCTACACGGCGCAGCGGATGTTGAGCTTGCCTACGCGCGAGGTTTATCGTAAGATAATCGCGGCGGGCCATCTGGCCGAGAGCCTGGGGGCCGACATCCTGGGGCTGGGAGCCTACACCTCGGTGGTCGGCGATGCCGGGCTGACCATCGCCCGCGAGCTGGAGATTCCGGTAACGACCGGCGACAGCTACACCGCCGCGCTCGCGGTGGAGGCGGGCTGCGAGGCCGCCCGGCTGATGGAGATCCCCCTCGCGCAGGGGACGGTCGCCGTCGTCGGCGCGACCGGTGCCATCGGCGGCGTGGTGGCCCAGATGATGGCTCCCCGCTGTGCCCGGCTGCTGCTCGTCGGGCGGCGGCGCGACCGCCTGGAGGTGGTCGCCGAGCGTGTACGTCAACAAGGTGAGGCCGAAGTGGTGCTGGCGACGGAGGTCCCCGTCATCCGTGAAGCCGATCTCATCTTCACCGTAACCAGCTCCGGCGGCAATCTCTTGCGCTCCGAGCATCTGCGCCCCGGCGTCGTCGTCTGCGACGTCTCCCGACCGCGCGATGTCTCGGAGCATCTGGCCCGCGAACGCGATGACGTCCTCGTCATCGACGGCGGGCTGGTGCGCGTGCCGGGCGAGGTGGATTTCGGCTTCAACTACGGGCCGCCGCCGCAGTTGACCTTTGGGTGCGTGGCGGAGACGATGGCCCTGACCTTCGAGCACCGCTTCGAGGATTACACCGTAGGCCGAGACCTGCGCCTGGAACAGGTGCAGGAGATCGAGCGGCTGGCGGCCAAGCACGGCTTCCGCCTGGCCGCTCTGCGCAGCTTCGAACGGGAATTGGATCGCACCGCCATCGAGCGGGTGAAGGAGCGGGCGCGTGCCAAGCTACGATTATCAGCGGGAGGTACGGTATGAGTAAAGGTCGAATCCTGGTCGTAGAAGACGATTTCGACATCTCCAATATGTTGCAACTCTACTTCAAGTCGCTGGGCTACGAGGTCTATGTGGCCCCGCGCGGCGAGGATGCGCTGGAGATGACGCGGCAGAAGCTCCCCAACGTCATCGTGTTGGACATCATGCTGCCCGACATCGACGGCTACGAGGTCTGCCGCCGCCTGCGCACCAACCTGCGCACCAGCCACGTCCCCATCCTCTTCCTCACCCAGAAGGACGAGCGCAGCGACAAGATCAAGGGGCTGGAGCTGGGGGCCGATGACTACATCACCAAGCCCTTCGACGTGGAGGAGTTGCGGCTGAGGGTGCGCAACACCATCAAGCGGGCCGAGCTGGAAAGCCTCACCAGCCCCAGCACCGGCCTGCCCAGCGGTCGCCTCATCGAGCAGCAGTTGCGCCAGCTCCTGCGCCGTGAGGACTGGGGGTTGCTCTACATCGGCGTGCAGCATCTCGACGCCTTCAACGAGGTCTATGGCTTCGTCGCCGGGGAGGAGGTGCTGCGCTTCACCGGCATGCTCCTCAACGACGTCGTCGAGGAGATGGGCACGCCGGATGACTTCATCGGCCACATCGGCGGGGACGATTTCATCGTCATCACCAAGAAGGCCCTCGTCGAGCCGCTCAAGGCGGAGCTGATGCGCCGCTTCGAGGAGAATGTCGGCACGCACTACGACTTTATGACGCGGATGCAGGGCTATCTCGTCGTCAAGCACGATGACGGCCAGGAGGAGCACGTCCCGCTGATGTCGCTGGCCATCGGCACGCTGACCTCCGACGACGGCCCCTTCACCGACATCCGCGAGATCACCGAGGCGGCGGCGGAGGTGCGTCGGCGCTCCCGCAAGCTCAACGAGGCCGCCTGATCCCGGCCATCGGAGGCTGAAGTGTCCCGATCGTCCATCCTGATTGCCCTGGCGGCCCTGGTTGCCCTCGCCGCGCTCTACCTGAGCGGCGGGGCGGTCTGGGCATGCTACCTGCTGGGCATTCCTCCCTTCATCGCCGCCCTGAAGGGCGACTTGAAGAAGACCCTCTTCGCTGCCGGAGGGATGGCGGTCGTGATGCTCCTGCTCTTCTTCAGCGGTCGGATCGAACCGACGAGGGTCGCGCCCTGGTTCATCCTCTGGCCGATGGCCTTCTTGACCGCCTGGGCGCTGGGAGAGCGTACCCGTGCCCGTCGGCGCAGTGAGGCCCTGACCTCCCGACTCACCGCGCTGGAACGTCTGCGACGGGTAACGCTGGATATCACCACCACGCTCAACGTCCGGCAGATTCTCTCCACCGTCCTCCGCGAGGCGGTGGGCTTCAGCGGAGCCTACGCCGGGCTGATCGCCTTCCCGGAGGAGGGCCGCTGGACGGTCGCCGAGGCGCTCGGTGCGATGGAATCGCAGTCGGAGCGCTATCAGCAGCAGCTCAACGAGGGCAATCTCGCCGTCTGCCTGGAGCAGGTGCGGCAGGCCCCGCGCCTCGCCGTGATCGAGGCCTCCGAGTGCCCCGCCGAGGGCACCGCCGCCTCCGGCGAGACGACCTTCCTCATCGCCCCCATCGTCTATGGCGAGCAGTTGACGGCGGTCATCCTCTTGGAAGGACAGCGCCCCTATCCGCCCGTCGTGCGCGAGTTCATCGAATGGCTCGCCCGCCAGAGCGCCGTCGCGCTGGCGAACGCCCGCAACTACGAGGAGCACGTCCAGCGCAACCTGCTGATGCACCGCCGCACCGAGCAGATGCGCCTCCTGCTGGAGGCGACCCGCTCGCTGCGCTCCGATCGCCCGCTGGAGGAGGTGCTGCTGGAGATGGCCTACGCCATCCAGGAGGCGATCGGCTTCGACCGCGTCCTGGTGAGCGTCGTCGAGGGCAACCTGGTGCGCCGCGTCGCCGGTGCCGGTATCCCGCTCAACATCCTGGAATCGCTCAAGCGGCGGACGATGCACTGGGACGACGTCGCCTTCCTCCTGCGCGAGGAGTTCCGCTACGGGCGCTGCTACTACATCCCCGTGGAGGAGCGGCACATCTTCGAAGCCTCCAACCTCGACTTCTTCAGCGAGGAGGAGGAGGCCGGCCCTCGTCAGCCCGGCCATTGGCATCCCCACGACCTGCTCCTCGTCCTGCTGACGAACACGCAGGGCAAGGTCATCGGCTATATGACGGTGGACAAGCCGCGCGACGGCAAAGTCCCCACGCGCGAGACGATGGAGGTGCTGGAGATCTTCGCCGCGCAGATCGCGCTCGCCATCGAGAACTTCCGCCTGGTGAGCGACATGCGGCTCCAGCTCAACACGCTTCAGCTCTTCAACGACCTGAGCCAGTCGGTGATGGCCAAGCTCGACCTGACCACCGTCCTCGATACGGTGGTGCAGGCCGTTACGCGCAAGCTGGGCTACGATTACGCCACCATCTTCCTCCAGGACGAGGAGGGCAAGTTCGTGCCGATGGCCGCCTCGGCCTCCGGCTACCCCTTCGACGTGAGCAAGGGGATGACCTACGCCCCCGGCGAGGGGCTGGTCGGCCAGGTCGCCGAGAGCGGGATGCCCATCGTCGTGGAGGATGTGGACAAGGAGCCGCGCTACCGCCCGCCCTCCGGCAACTTCCCGCTCCGCTTCGGCTCCGCCGTCCTCGTCCCGCTGCGGGTGGGGAAGCACACCGTCGGCGTCCTCTCCGCCGAGCGGCAGGAGAAGGGGGCCTTCGCGCCCGCCGCCACCGCCATCCTGATGGCGCTGGCCGATCAGGTCTCGGTCGCCATCGAGAACGCCCGCCTCTTCCAGGAGGTCAAGAGCTTCTCGCAGGAGATGGAGGCCCGCGTGCAGGAGCGCACCGAGGCGCTGGCGAGGGCGATGGAGGAGCTGCGCTCCGAGCGCGACCGCGTGGACGTGCTCTACCGCATCGCCTCCGAACTGGTCTTCATCCTCGACCTCGACCGCGTGCTCTACAAGACGCTCGACCTACTCTGCGAGGCCACCGGGGCCGACTGGGGCACGCTGCAGGTCGTCGATCAGGACGGGCGGGTGTACGACCGCGCCGTCGTCGGGCGGTCGGACGTGCAGCTTCCGCCCGGCGGGCGGCTCTCCTCCTTCGACCGCAACACCGGCCTCATCGGCTGGCTGCTGCGCGAGCGCCGCTCGACGATCATCGACGATGTGCTGCACG
>Ga0256835_1002486_pt1 | contig 10095 bp, 9 predicted proteins | sample PIR30metaG_FD_185972 | JGI IMG/M metagenome (GOLD analysis project Ga0256835, IMG submission 185972) | Hydrothermal vent microbial communities from East Pacific Rise, Pacific Ocean - PIR-30 | ecosystem: Environmental > Aquatic > Marine > Hydrothermal vents | place: Pacific Ocean: East Pacific...
AGGCGGGGGCGGAGGCCGTCAGGGCGTTACTCGAGGGTAGGTGGGAGGACTTCAGAAGGCTTACGGTTGAGGCCCTCAAGGACAAGGCGAAGAAGTGGTATGAGTTCTAGGATCAGCACCCGCTCACCTTAGGCGGGGCTCAACTACATCCCTTATTATTCCCTCCCAACTACTAATGAAGGGAGGTGTCCTTGACGGAAGGATTCATAGGATTCTACCTGGATTGGAAGGAGCTGGCCGAGCAGACCATGAAGACTGAGGTTGAGAACCCCAGCCGCCGTGAGGGCGGGTACGCGGGCATAGCGGTCACGGGTATGGGCGGTTCGGGCATAGTTGGCGACGTTATTCAGGTGCTGGGCTGGGAGCACCTAAGCATCCCGGTTATAGTTGTTAAGGACTTCAACATACCTAAGTTCGTTGGGAAGGAGTGGCTGGTGCTCTCCATAAGCTACTCGGGAAACACTCTAGAGACGCTAAGCACGGTTAAGGAGGCTATGGAGAGGGGGTGCGACCTAGCCGCAATATCGTCTGGCGGGAAGCTTGAGGAGCTCGCCCACGAGCACGGCATAACCTACGTTAAGGTTGAGAGCGGTAGGGTTCCGAGGGCTTCGATGCCTGCCCTGCTCGTCGGCGCCCTAAAGCTTCTAGAAGTTAAGGGCGTGAAGTTACCTGGCCTAAGCAGTAAGGGGCTTGAGGCGCTGGGCAGGACTGACGACGCTCTTAAGGAGGCTGCCGACCTCGCGGACGGACTTCTAGGCAGGATACCGGTATTCGTCAGCGACACGAAGCACTACCCCCTAGCTGTTAGGGGGAAGAACGAGTTTAACGAGAACACCAAGATAGTGTCTAAGGTCGAGATACTGCCTGAGTGGGGGCATAACGACATAGTCGGGTGGGAGAAGTGGTTAGGCCCGCTGACGGCTATAGTCTTCGAGCTCGGCGGCAATGACAGGCTGATGAAATTCGCTGCTGACTACCTGAAGGAATCAGGCGTGCCGGTGAAGGAGGTCGTAATGGATGAGAGTCTAAACTACGTTGATAGGGTGCTCTACTACTCCCTAGTAATAGGGTTAGCGTCGCTGAAGGTGGCCGGTGAGAGGGGCGTTGACCCGAGCATAACTAAATCCATAGTCAAGTACAAGTCTTTCCTCAAATCCTGGAAGGGAAGGCCGGGCGAGGCTTAGGCCACCGCGCCCAAGCCATAAAAGCCCTGGCCGCCAACCTTTTTGAAGGTGTTGCTTGTGAAGGGCTCCTCAAGACTTCCGGGCTTCCACAAGCTCAACCTCGAGGAGAGGCTTCGGAAGGTGGCTGAGCTCGCAGGGCTTGATGAGGATGACGTTAAGACCTTAGTTAAGGAGGGCCCGCTCCCGCTGGAGATCGCGGATAGGATGATTGAAAACGTTATCGGCACGATGCCCCTACCCCTAGGCATAGCGACTAACTTCCTCATTAACGGGAAGGACTACCTAATACCCATGGCTATCGAGGAGCCTTCCGTGGTTGCTGCCGCCTCAAACGCCGCTAAGATGTGTAGGGCTGGGGGCGGGCTGAAGGCCTTAGCCACGGACTCCCTAATGATAGCTCAGATACAGCTAGTTAAGGTACCCTCACCGCACACGGCGAAGTACGTGATACTAGAGCGTAAGGAGGAGATTAAGGAGCTGGCGAACTCAACCAACCCAATACTCGTTAAGCTTGGCGGGGGCGTGAGGGACGTTGAGGTGAGGATCCTTGAATCCCCCCTTGGCCCGATGGTTGTGACGCACCTAATAGTGGATGTTAAGGACGCTATGGGGGCGAACACCGTTAACACCATGGCTGAGGCTGTGGCGCCGCTCCTCGAGAAGTGGACTGGGGGTAAGGTATACCTGAGGATACTCTCGAACTTAGCGGACAGGAGGTTAGTTAGGGTGTGGACTAGGGTGCCTAAGGATGCTGTGGGCGGTGAGGACGTTGTTGATGGGATAATCTACGCTTGGGCCTTCGCCGCGGCCGACCCTTACAGGGCGGCCACCCATAATAAGGGGATAATGAACGGCATAATAGCGGTCGCGCTGGCGACGGGGCAGGACACCAGAGCGCTGGAGGCGGGGGCACACGCCTACGCCGCCCGCAGCGGCCGCTACTCACCGCTCAGCGTCTGGGAGAAGGACGGCAGGGGAGACTTAATCGGGTATCTGGAGCTCCCGCTGGCCGTGGGGACCATCGGCGGCGCCGTGAGGGTCCACCCCGTAGCTAAGATATCCCTCAAGATACTGGGTGTTAGAACCGCTAGAGAGCTGGCGGAGGTTATGGGTGCTGTGGGGCTGGCTCAGAACCTAGCTGCGTTAAGAGCCCTAGCCACCGAGGGTATTCAGAAGGGCCACATGAAGCTACACGCTAGGCAGCTAGCCATAACGGCAGGTGCTAGGGGCGATGAGGTGGATAAGGTTGTCGAGGAGATGCTTAAGAGGGGCGAGATAAGGCTGGACGTGGCTAAGGAGGTTCTAGAGTCGCTGAGGAGTAAGAGCTAATCTTAGCTTAGGGGGAGGTCCGGGCCCTAACGCTTAAGCGACCTAACTAAACTGACAAGCTTTCTAACCCTATCCACCGACACCCTACGCCCGACTTTAAAGTAGGTCCCGACGATAGCCCCGTCCGCAACACTCAGTAGTGAAGCCACGTTACCGGCGTTAACACCGCTACCAACTATTACTGGCGCGTCGACCGCGTTCTTAACGAGCCTAACATCCTCAGGAGATGGGGGCGAGCCCGTAGCGACGCCGCTCACAATCACGGCGTCGGCTCCACCGCGCTCCACAGCCTCACGCGCCACCAGCGGTGCCGGGCGTTCGGCCAGCGGAGCCGCATGCTTAACGTGTACGTCGGCGAGAACGGCGACGCTCGAGCCCAGGAATCTCCTATACCTCATTAACTCGTAGGCTATGGGTTCGAGAATGCCTTGATCGGAAACTACGGTCTCGGAGAGTGCGTTAACCCTAATGAACCTGCCGCCGCACACGTGAGCCACTGCGAGGGCCTGAACCCCGCAGTTCCTCAGTATGTTAACCCCGACGGGTATGGAGACGCTCTCGACAACCCGCCTAACGATAACCGCCATGGCGGCTACGGTTGCCGGGTCTGCCTCAACCTTAGGGTACGGCACGTCATAGAAGTTCTCCACCAACACGCCGTCGACCCCTCCCTCCTCAAGCGCCCTCGCATCCCTTAAAGCGGCCTCAACGATGTCCTCGAGCCGCGCACGCTCACCCGCAGGCGATGATGGGAGGGGCCCGACGTGAACCATGCCTATGATGAAGGGCCTCCTACTAAAGGGTAATGCGTTCATCGTAACCCAACGTGAATTACATTCGGGAGCTATAAAAGAGTTCGTTAAACAAAACACCTCTAGATAGGCGGGCACATTAATTTACCGCCTCATTGATAATTCAAGGTGGTAACGCAAAAATGACGCGCGTGACGTGCTGGAAGGTGATGGCGCTCGCGGCCCTAGCCGCCGTCACCGCGCTAGCGGCCCTAGCACCAAGCGCATATGCTGAGGCAGTAGTTAGTGGGACTTACGTGTACTCGCTAACGGCTGACGGGACCGCCAGCGTGAGCATAGTAATACCTAACGTAACCGGGCTAAACACCGTGTACATCAAGGTCGACCCAGGGATAATCAACCAGTCACTCCTAGTGGTTAACGGGGAGGGCGACATAATACCTGCGAAGCTCGTAAACTCAACGCTAGTCGAGGCGGTGCCGGCGAACCAGTCTAAGGAGCTGTACGTCAAGTATGAGGCAATAGTTGGGAACGCTACGGGAGGCATCGTGAAGGACGTGGTCAGGCCGGGCGGGCCTGCAGTCATAACGCTACCCCCAAACACCGCGCTACTGTACTTCAACGGCTCCCCAACATCGATTAAGATGGTTAACAACCAGATAACGCTGAAGTACAGCAAGGGGGGAACATACGAAATAGAGTTCACCCTACCGCCAAAGAAAACCACCACAACCTCAACCACAACGACCACCACAACAACGACCACAACGCCGACTGCTACAAGCACAACAGCGACGAAGCCCACCACAACAACAAGCACCGTAACAACAACGACAACCACGACAACCAAAACCACCACGACGCCTAAAACAACGACAACCTCGACCCCAGTAACATCGACTACAACCACAACAACGACACCAACCACAACAACTGAGACCACCAGAACAGCGACCACAACAACCACGGCAAGCCCCTCAAGAACAACCACGACAACGACAACGGCGACACACACACAACGATAACAGCGACCACAACCGCAACGACCAGCAGAACAACCAGCACGACAACACACTCCACAACCACGACAACACCAACCACGACGACCAGCGTGAGTAGAACGTCAACGACGCCCTCCAGAGCCCCGCCCTCCTGGATAGTCCCGGCAGCCGTGGGCGGCGCCATAGCCGCTGCAGCGGCCATAGCTGGCGGGATAGCGGTGAGTAGGAGGAGGGGGAGAGGCGGTGTTGCGGGTGGTAGCTCTGCACCCGCCCCCTCAGGCGAGCTAGTTAAGGCTGGGGAGCTTGATGAGAGGGACGTGGAGATACTTAAGGCCCTTAGGGAGAGCAGGGAGACCATATCCTCACTAGCCAGGAAGCTCGGCCTAAGCAAGTCGGTGGTCTGGAGGAGGGTGCAGAAGCTGCTGAGGATGGGGCTTATCAGCAGGTCGGATGAGGGCGGCAGGACGTACCTTAGCCTCACGGACGAGGGGCTTAGGAGGCTTGAGGAGGGCGGTAAGCGGTGAGGGCGCGTAGCCGGAGGCGTTCCGTTCCGCCGGCCGTTCCGGGCGGAACGTTCCTTAGGGGGTTTTTAATATCGAACCATCTCGAGGGTTACCACGGAGGTGTGTCGGGAATGAGGTCAGTCCTCAGGGGAATGTCGGTCGCGTGGATCGCAATAATAGCGTTGGGCCTGGCGGTGCCAGCCAGTGGCGCCTTAAGCACCTTCGCCGCTGGAAGCACTACAGTGTCGGTGAGTAGCAACACCACCGTGAGCGTCAACGTAACCGCCACCCCGGTAGTGGCGACCGTGCTGATAAGATCCTTAAACATATCGATACAGGTAGCTATACAGAAGCTGAGCTCCATGAACATAAGTAAGAACAGCACTGCATGGGCGCTTGTGGGTAAGGCCAACGCCACCCTGCAGCTGGCTGTGAAGGCTAACGCAACAGGAAACTACACTGCCGCAGTGAAGTACGCGCTGACGGGCCTGCAGTACGTCAGGCAGGCTCTTAAGCAGGTTATGAAGGCGTATGAGGCTAAGGTGAAGGCAAGCAAGATAGCAATGATCATAACGAGGTTTAAGGCGCAGGTAGCGGCGCTGAACAGGACTGCCTACATGCTGATGGCCGCCGTATCTAAGGCGGAGGCGAAGGGCATAATTAACGCCTCAGTAGCGGCGTCCCTGAAGGCCAGCATTAGCGTGGATGTGAAGATACTGGTTAACCTGAGCAGGTACTTGAGCGCTGCTGAGAACGGGAGCGTTAAGCTAAATGTGACGTACGTGGAGACGTCCCTAGCTAAGGTCTCGAGGTCATTAGCCACAGTGAGGAAGGAGCTGAACACCTGCGCTGCTAAGAGGATACAGGAGAGGATCATGATGATGGTTAGGGAGAAGATAAGGAAGCTTGAGAAGGAGATAGCAAGGATCGAAGCTAAAGTTAGGGAGGCTGAGGCAGCGAACCTAACGCAGGTTGCTAAGGAGCTTGAGGCGGTCGTGAAGAACCTGACGACTAAGTTAAAGCAGGTTGAGGAGAGCATCAACGCCACCGTCTCGGGACGCATGGGAGGTATGGAGAAGCTCGTAGCCATAGTCAATAGGGTGCCGTTAATACTGATCGTGAAGGAGCAGGTGAGCTGCTGCAGCCGGTACGTAGTTAACGTAACTGCCGTGGCTTCGAACCTAACCAAGATTAAGGAGGCGGTTGAGAACGTGACCAAGGCTTACGAGGGGCTCATGAGCGTTCAGAACCTAATGCCGCCGCAGATGAGGGACATGTCGATGGACATAGGCCACTCGATGTGGAAGCTGATGTACTGGTACGGAAGGCTTGAGGCGGCCGTAGCTACGGGTTCGGCAAGCAGGGTTGAGGAGGCTGTTAAGGGCCTGCTCAGAACCGCCATGGATGTAAACAGAACTCTGACTGAGATGCTGGCGTACGCCTCCGGCCCATCCGTGACGACAACGACGACGTCCTCAGGGATGAGAGGCGGTGGCTCCGGCTCATGGGGATCCTCAAGCACCACGGTGCCTCAGTCAGTGATAAGCAGGATTAAGGAGATGGTTAAGGCTGTCAACACGCTGATAAAGCTAGTGAGTGCTGAGAAGACCGTGCTCGTAAAGCACGTCAGCATGGTCGGCACCGGCATGATGAGGGAGGCGGCTAGGATGCTGATGAAGGTTGAGAAGCGCCTAACTAAGCTGATGAGGTTCGGGTGGATGACCGGAGCTCTAAGCAAGAGCCAGGTGTCCGAACTCAGGAAGGTCGAGGCGAACATAACGAAGGCCATGAAGTACCTGATGAGCGGTAACGTCAAGGCAGCTAATAAGACCATAGAGTCCAGCATAACGGTGCTGAAGAGCATCTACGTGCAGGTGAGGGGCCGCCACGGCGTGGCGGTGGCTGTTAAGGTCGAGATTGAGGTAATGATAAACATACTCGTGAACGTCCAGTCAATGATATCTATGTCCATGAATGTAAGTGCGTAGGCGGCTAGGGCGGCGCCGTAAGGGGCCGGGGCTCTGGGGCCGGGGCCTTCCGATAAAGCCCCCACGGCGCCACAGAAAATCGAATCCCCTTTTTATGTAGGGTACCCACGTTATTTAAATATAGTTATAACCAGATTTAAGTACCGGGCATCAAATAGTAATTGATGTGCACGCATTAGACCCTACTGATGGGGAGGTCGGGGTTCTTGTGGCTGTCTGAGAAGGAGCGGAGAAAAAGATATGTTGAGGGCGCAGTCATTTCCGCCTTAAGGCTCTACCGCCACTGGCGTAAGAGGGGCGTCTCCTCCGATGAGGCGTTCGCCCGCGCGGTTAAGCAGGCGTTAGGGATGATTGAAGCGAGCGGGATGAGTGAGGAGGAGGTGCGCGAGTCCCTTAAGGAGCTTAAGACTATAGTAGACGCGATACTGAAGTCGCTTGGGAACTCGAGCAAGAGACGGTGAGGGCCTAGGGCATGCTTTTAACTAAAGGTACTAAGTAGTTATAGGCTGGAGCAGTATGGGGGAAGTGGGTGAATCTCTGCTTTTGCGCGTGTTCTTCGAAACGGCCGATGGCGGCTACTACTCGCCAATGTTTAAGAACTGCTTCGAAGCCTTACCCATTCCGGAATTCCGCGGCAGGCTCGTAAGGCAGGACGTTGCCGAGGAGTTTAGGTACGATAGGATACCGAGCAGGTGCTTCTCCGGAACCCTGGCTAAGTACCTCCCAAGCGACTACGTGCTTGTAGGGGGGTCGAGCTACCACATAAACGAGATAGTCGCCCACTGGGACCCCCGCCTCGACATAGGCGTGTATAGCGATTACTGGAGGTCGGCTGGCGGGAGGATACCTAAGTCGTTCCGCGAGTATAAGAGGCTTGACTGCTACATATTCTTCGCAGCAGGCTTAGCTAAGTACCCGCCCGGATTCTTCAACGTTAAGCGCGGATTCACGGAGATAAGGCGTGCGTTCATGCGTGCGGACCGCGGCATATACGTGGTGGCGTACATGAAGGTTGACGAGCTCGCTGACCTAACAAGCATAGCTTCGAGGGAGGGGATAGACATAGGTAAGGAGGGCACTGAGAGGGTCTGGAGGATAGCTAAGGAGGAGTTCGGGGAGCGCGTTCTGAAGACACCGCACTACGCTAGGGGAGGCGACCTACCCGTAGTCATATTAAGCGAGAAGGGTAACTACGGATTCTTCAAGAGGCCCGTACCCCTCATCGAGTGGCGCAGCGGCAAGAAGCTGCTGAGCGACTACTCATACATGTTTGGAGTTAGAGGTCTTGAGGATAGGGTTAGGCAGAAGGCGTTCGACAGGTCGGCGACGGAGGAGATAATAAGGACTATAGAGCGCGAGGGCTTCATATAGGCTACCAGGCAGTAGCTCCCAGCATTACTGCTTAATCCTCGCGAGCTTGGGGCTGAAGCCAAACCTTCTTAACACACCCTCAAGCTTACCTACGAGCCTATCCTTAATCTTACCGAAGTTCAGCAGGTACTTGACGGCGTAGTAGAGCGTGAAGACCGCGTGGAGGTACATCCCCCACAACGCTAGTAGGCCTTGGAGAGGCTTAGGCGCCTCATAAACCTTCTTAGCAAGCCTCTCAAGTATGAACGCCATGACACCAAAGCCAGCTATTATGCCGGCAAGCAGGCCGAGACCGACGTAGCAGTGCGGGGGCGGCGCTAGCAGGGCTATCACTATCAACGCTATTATCGCTACGGGCATTAGGGCAAAGAGCGACCACGGAAGTAGGTCGGGAGGCATTGGCAGGCCAACCATTAACGCCCCCTCAATGAGACCCTTAACCCTAGCGCGCTGCCACGCCTTAACCTCATCGAACGTCGAGGGCATCGTCACGTAGACTTGGGCGCTGGGACAGTGCTTAAACCTGATGCCCCGCTTGAGGGCCAGTATGGTGAAGAAGAAGTCATCGCTCCTTGAGGAGGGCGGGTATATGACCTTAGTGAAAACCTCGGTCTTCGTGAGCTTGTTATTGCCTGGGGCGTGCTTATCTCTGAGGAAGCTGAAGAGTATGTGGTACGCGTGATACCAGAAGAAAGCGCGTGACCAGAGGGATGAGTGCTTAACCTTTGTGAAGCCTGAGAGAACCTCATGGTCCTCATCCATGCACTTACGCATGGAGGTCATGTAGAGCGGGTGGTATATGTTCTCCGAGTCCCCCCATACGATGTAGCTGTAGCCCTTATTCATAGCATACCTAACCACCTCAACCCTCGCGGGCCCGACACCGCCCTTAACCGTCTGGTACCTGAACTCAACGCAGGGGTACCTCCTCCTGAACTCCTCAACAACCTCTCTAGAGTTATCTTTCGAGTAACCATCCATTACGAGAACGTCGAAGCACTCGCATATCCTACACTCACCGCTTTGCTTAGCTAAGCTCTCCAAACACCTTCGGAGCCCGGCCGCGTTATCCTTATTCATTAGGACTAAGAGTATCTTCCCCACAGCCGCCCCACCCCTAACCTCAATATCGGTCGATCCGTCACCGCGATACTATTTCGTCCCTATCCTTTTAAAGGCGTGAGCCCCTAGATCCCCTAATCCCGGGTTAATGATCTGAATCAAGCCTTAAGAGTGTTAAGTAAGCCGGTTCGGTGAACAGCGTCTCAAAACATCAGATCAGCCTAACTAATATTGTATGGATCGCCGCTGCCGGACTTTAATGGATAATATTTGCGCGCGGTTGATAAACAGTCGCTCACCTATGAATGAATCGAGGCGTGAGAGCTCTTTTTAATTATCTTATTGTATCAAGGAGTAATATAAGATAATTTCCTTCCCTTAATAACAGTTAACTTAGTCACGTAGTAACGGCCGTAAACAATTCGCTTTGAGTAAGGTTTTATTACTTCATTACCGGGTTCAAACATTTTTTTAAAGGACACCGCGCAAGACTTCTTGGTGAATACAAACCTTGTCGAGAGCCGCCTTAGTTGCTGGGTTTGTGATAGCCATAATAGTTGTTGGTGTGGCGTCGTTCTACGCCGGCATGCACGTTGCCAAGCCAGCGACCGTAACTAAGACCGTAACCGTGACCAAGGCAACCACCGTAACCAAGACCGTAACCGCAAGCAGCGGCGGTGGCGGAACCTCATATAAGACCGTAACCACCACCGTAACCAAGACAGCTCCCGCTAAGACCGTGACAACCACCGTGACCGCCGCTGCCGGTAAGTCAGGCATAGCTACTTGGAAGCCCCCGAAGATCATTAAGGCCGCATGGATCTACGTAGGCCCCGTAGGCGACTTCGGCTGGAGCTACATGCACGACCTAGGTAGGAGGGTGGTTCAGGCCCTATATAAGGACT
>Ga0256835_1002487_pt1 | contig 10091 bp, 11 predicted proteins | sample PIR30metaG_FD_185972 | JGI IMG/M metagenome (GOLD analysis project Ga0256835, IMG submission 185972) | Hydrothermal vent microbial communities from East Pacific Rise, Pacific Ocean - PIR-30 | ecosystem: Environmental > Aquatic > Marine > Hydrothermal vents | place: Pacific Ocean: East Pacific...
CTTGGCAAGGCCGGGGCTTAGGGTGGGGCTGGGCGATCCAAAGGCGATGGCGCTGGGGCGGATGGCAAGGGAGATTCTGTGCCGGGCCGGAATTGAAAAGGCGGTGGAGCGCAATGTTGTGGTGCGCGCAGCCACGGTCAAGCAGCTAGCGTTTTATGTTGCCCAGGGGATGGTGGATGCGGCCATTATCGCGTGTTCTGACGCCTTTTTGCTGAGAGACAGGCTCAAGATGCTGCCGATAGACCCTCGCCTTTACACTCAGGATTTCATAGCCGCGGCCTTGTTGACCACTGCTGCTTGTCCCTCACAGGCCAGGGCCTTGCAGCAGTTTCTGGGCAGCAAGAGGGTGAGAAAAATTTTTGAGAAGTATGGGTTTTTGCCGGTGGATGGGGCCCGGAGGTGACACAGTGAGGGGGGTTGAGCGATGGTGCATGCTGGCGCTGGGGTTAGTGGTTATGGGGGTGGTGGTGGTAGTTGGGGCGATGGTGGGCTTTCTCTCGCCTGCTCAGCTGGTGGGCACGCTGGGGGAGGCAGAGACCCTGTTTGCACTGCGCATGAGCCTTTGGAGCAGTGCACTGGGGGCGGGCTGGGCAGTGGCCCTGGGAGTACCGGCTGGGTATTTCCTTGCTCGCAGGAGCTTCTGGGGCAAGCAACTGGTGGAAGGGATTGTGGATCTGCCTCTGGTGATGCCGCCGTTGGTGGCGGGGATGGGCCTGGTGCTGGTGTTCGGGGCTTCAGGAGTGGGCAGGGCGCTTGCTAGGGCAGGGATTGAGGTGGCCTTCTCGCCGCTGGGGGTGGTGGTTGCCCAGGGGTTTGTGGCGTTGTTTGTGGTTGTAAGGGTGGCCAAGGCGGCCTTTGAGGCGGTGGAGCCCATATACGAGGCTGCGGCTCAGACTCTGGGGCTGAGTCCTGGGCGGGTTTTTTTGTGGGTAACCCTGCCCATGGCTGGGCGTGGGCTGTTGAGTGCAGCAGTGTTGGGCTGGGCCAGGGCGATGGGGGAGTTCGGGGCAACGCTCATGCTGGCAGGAGCAACCAGGGGATACACCGAGACCTTGCCCATGGCGGTATTCCTCAACATTTCCAGCGGCAGGCCTGAGGTGGCGGTTGGCTGCGGGCTGGTGCTGCTGGGGCTGGGGGCGGGGTTACTGGTGTTGTTGAGGGCAGGTGCTGGTTCGGTTGGGGGAGGTGAGAGATGGGTGGGCTCAGGCTTGAGAGGGTGAGGAATAAGGTGCTGAGGGGTGTAGATTTGTGCGTGGAGCAAGGGCAGATGCTGGTGTTGGTGGGCCCCTCCGGAGCGGGCAAGACGAGTCTGTTGAAGGTCATAGCTGGACTTATGCCTCACAAGGGAAGGGTGTGGTTCGGAAGCAGGGATGTGACGGCATTATCCCCGCACAGGCGCAGAGTGGGCATGCTTTTCCAGGAACTGGCGTTGTTCCCCCACTTGAGTGTGATGGGCAATGTGATTATGGGGCTCAGGGGCGGGGGGGTGCCTAGGGGCAAGCGGAGGAGCCTGGCAATGGAGTTGCTGGAGATGGTGGGGATCGCGCCGCTGGCTATGCGCAGCCCGGCCGAGTTGAGTGGAGGCGAACGCCAGCGGGTAGCCCTGGCTAGGGCCTTGGCCTGTCAGCCACGGATCCTGTTGCTTGACGAGCCATTCAGCAGCCTGGATGGAGAGACGGCCGGGCGTTTGCGCGCATTGGTCATGAGGCTGCACCGGCAGCTGGGCATGACGAGTGTGGTGGTGACCCACAGGGTGGACCACGCTGTGGCTATGGCAGAACAAGTGGGGGTGGTACGCAGTGGGACAGTGGTGGAGCTCGGCCCGCCGCAGAGGGTGCTGGGAGGCTATGTGCCCTCATAGAGGGCTGTTATACGCTCTTGCGGGAAGCCAGCGGCTTTTAGCAGTGCTGCCTCGGCGTCTATGTCGTAGGCAACCCTGCGGATAGTTGCGTATAGCCCGCTTGGAGTGAGCTCCACCAGGGCGTAGCTGGCGCGGGGGTCGGCGTCTTTGGACTTGCCAACGCTGCCGGGATTGACCACCAGCCCTTTGGGGAGCTTGCGTACAAAGGGGATGTGGGTATGGCCCAGCAGAAGCACTTCTACTTCTTCTTCGTTGAGCCAACGGGATAGTTTTTCGTCCGGAGTATCAGGATAGACATAGTCTCTTATCCCGGCCGGGCTGGCATGGACCATGAGGATACGCCGGCCGGCGATTTCAATTTTCCTGCGCTGGGCCAGCCCGGAAAGATATCTTCGGGCTTGTGCACCAGTGGCCTGGCAGCTCCAGCGGAAGACCTCAAGGGCCTGTTCGCTAAGCCCGGGGGCGAGGTAGCGGGCAGGGCCATGCTCTGGCCCGGTCAATACTGCGAGGTCGTAATTGCCCACTACGCACTCCCATCCCGCCGTGCGCACGAACTGCACCACTTCGTTGGGTCTGGTGAGATAACCTACCAGATCACCCAGGACTAGCACTTTCTGGGCGCCGCTGGCCTTCAGGTCCTGGACCACGGCATTTAGTGCACTCAGGTTGGCGTGGATGTCGCTCAGGACTGCCAGCAGCATCTGGCCGTGGGCACTTTACTGCTCAATCGTGGCTTGTATTTTGGCCTTGAGCACCCTGGATGGCCGGAAACTCACCACCCTCCTGGCCGGCAGCACCAGCGGCTCGCCAGTCTGGGGATTGCGGCCGCGACGCTCGCTCTTGTCTCGCACCGACCACTTGCCGAAGCCGCTTATGAGCACCTCCTGGCCGTCCACCAGCGCCTGTTTGATGAGTTCCAGGGTGCGTTCCACCGCCTGGGTAGCCTCGGCCTTGCTGAGCCGGCCCTGGGCATAGACCTTGGCGACGATGTCAGCCTTTGTAAGAGTCATAACGGCCTGCCCTCCCTTCGTTGTGACCCCCTTAGCTTCTCAAGTTTTTCAATATACTAGGCAACTGCCCCCCCTCAGGTCAAGTTCTGCCCCGGGGTTGAAATCAAGGGGGAGTTGATGTAACTTTGGGCACCCGTAGGGCCCAGCGCAGCGGTTTCAGGAGGCGAGCAGAGAGATGGCCGAGCTAGTGCCCTTCAGGGCCTTGAGGTATCAGCCTGCTAAGGTCCCTTCTCTTGCACCGGTGGTTACCCCCCCTTATGATGTGATCACCCCTGAGCAGCAGGAGGCCTTTTACCAGGCCCACCCTTACAACATCATCCGGATTGAGCTGGGCAAGCGCCTGCCCACGGACAACGAACGCGACAACTGCTACACTCGTGCAGCCGGATATCTGAAGAGCTGGATTGCCGAAGGTGTGATGGGCCGGGATCAGGACCCGGCGTTCTATCTGTGTGAGACCACCTTCGTGGACCCCACAGGTACCACACATACGCGCAGGGGCTTTTTCGGGCTGCTCAAGGTGGAGGATTTTGAGGCAGGGGTGGTGCTGCCCCACGAGCGGACATTCACCTCCCACAAACGCGATAGGTTCCAGCTTACTGTGCATACTTCTGCCAATGTCTCGCCCATCTTTGCGCTGTATCCCGACGGAGACAACGATGTGTGGCAGGTGCTGGCCTCCGCGCGCGAGCCTGAGCCTATCGCGGATTTTGTTGACCCACTGGGGCTGCATCAGCGGATGTACATGGTGCGCGATCCCCAGGCGTGCCGCAAGGTGGCCAGGCTGATGGCTACCAAGCACATATTCATCGCTGACGGCCATCACCGCTATGAGACTGCCATTGCCTACCGCGATTACATGCGAGCCCGTCATCCTCATGCGCCGGAGGATGCGCCGTTCAACTATGTGCTGGTTTATCTTTGTTCCATGAGCGATCCGGGGCTTACTATTTTGGCCTGCCATAGGCTCTTGCCGCACTTGAACGGATTTTCCTCAAGCGACTTCCTGGCTAAGGCCAGAGAGTTCTTTGATATCCACCCCATGGATCCCACCGGCGATCCCTTGCGCGACAGCCAGCTCCTCACCGAGGCCTTAGCTCGCCATGGCAACGGGGCGCCCACCATCGCCCTGGCCTCGGCCGATACCCAGAGGCTGTTTATGCTCAAGCTGAAGCCTGGGGTGATGGACAGGGAGGAGGGGGAGGATGTGCAGGGACCGCTCAAGGAGCTGGATGTTGTGGTGCTTACCAGGGTGGTGCTGGAGCGGATCCTGGGGCTGGACAACGAAGCTAGGGACAAAGAACATACCATTCGCTACATGGCCGACACCCCCAAAGTTCTCACTCAGGTGCGCCGGGGCCAGGCAGCAGTGGCGTTTTTGCTGAATCCCACCCGGGTGGAGCAGGTACGCGCGGTTGCAGAGGCCAGGCTCATAATGCCCCGCAAGGCCACATACTTCTATCCCAAGGTGCTCACCGGCCTGGTGCTCAACCCTATTGATCCTTCCGAGCGCCTGGGGCGGTGGGCGGACGGGGGCTGAGGGGAGGGGGCGTGGAGCGCGGCGGTCCAAGCACTCTTCGGCCAGAGGATGTGACCGCTGATACACTGGGCAGCTACAGGTTTTATCAGCCGCGCAGGGGTTACCGCTTTTCCATAGATAGTGTCCTGTTGGCTTTTTTCGCCTCGGTAGTCCAGGGACCGGTGGTGGATCTGGGTGCGGGGTGCGGGGTGCTTAGCGTGCTTCTCTTCTCCAGGGGGGCTCGGGGGCCCTTTGTGGCAGTGGAGATAGATCCTCTTGCCGCAGCCTGCTGTGAGGCGAATTTTTCTGCCGCAGGCGTAGAGGGGCTGGTGCTGAACCAGGACTTGCTGGAAGACCATCCCCGCCTGGAGGCCGAGGCCTTTTCGATGGTCATCACCAACCCGCCCTTTGGCCGCAAGGGCCATGGGCGTCTGCCCCCCGATCCGGCACGGGCCCGGGCCCGCCACGAGCTTGAGCTGAGCGCGCCCGCGCTATGGCGGCGCGCGGCAGAGCTCCTTAGGCCTGGGGGGAGACTGGCGTTTTGCTGGCCGCCGGGGCGACTGGTAGAGGCTCTGGTTACGCTCAAGGCCGTGGGGCTGGTACCCAAGCGGTTGAGGAGCGTGCACGGTCGGGTAGAGTTGGGGGCAAGGGTTGTGCTGGTGGAGGCGATAAAGGGCGGGGGGGAAGGATTGGAGATCGCTGCGCCGCTGGTGGTCTATTCCTCTCCGGGTGTTTATACTCCAGAAGTCCAGGCCTATTACGACAGCCTCATCCGCGCTTGAGCTGAGCTACCATGGCCCGGTACAAGCGCCTGGCAAGTGCGGGGTCTGAGGCCTTTGTGGCAATACTGCGGGCCTTGTCCAGCTCCTGGGCAGAAGGGGTGCGCTCGGGCGGGGGCGGGGGGGGTGGAGGAGGCGGGGTGGGCAGGTTCACCACCCGCAAGCGCTCTATCACCCAGCCTCTCTGGGCCAGCTCTCGCAGGATTTGCCCTGTGTGCAGAAGGATCTCCTGCCTGGCAGCCGCACCATAGACCCCCACTACCAGCTGGGCTCCATCCAGCTTTATGGGGATGGCAAATGGATGCAGCCTGGAGGGGCAGGCCTTCTTCCAGGCGTGCACCAGCCTGCTATCAAGCCCGCCTTCAGGGAGTGCCGCTGTTATCAGCTCGCTGATCGGGGTTGGCTCTGTCATCCTTGGCCCTTTTGAGCTCAAGTGCCAGTTGCCCTAGCTGCTGCAGATCCAGCTGTTCTGCCCTTAGCCCTCGGCTGAGCCCCATTCTCCCAAGCGCCTCTTCCACCACTGCCCGTTTGAGGCCAAGCCCTGCGCTGAGCGCGTTGGCAAGGGCCTTGCGCCTCTGGCCAAAGGCCGCGCGTATTACCTGTCTGAACCACTTAAGGTCAACCCCATCCGGGAGCAATGGCCTGGGCCTGGGCAGGAGGGTAAGGAGCTGGCTGTTGACCCTGGGCTGGGGGTAGAACTGGCGGGTGCCTATTACCATTCCAGGGCTTACCTCACACAACACCTGCGTGAGTATCCCCAGCCGACCCCATGCCTTGCTGCCAGGGCTGGCTACCAGGCGCTGGACTACCTCTTTTTGGAACATGAGCACCGCCTTTGACCAGTGCTCGCGCTGCTCCAGAAGCCTGACCAGCAGGGGGGAGGAGATACTGTAGGGCAGGTTGCCTGCTACTATCAGCTTGCCTCCTGCCTTGGCAGCAAGCTCTCCCAGATTGAGCCGCAGGGCATCGGCCTGTAAGAGCTGTACATTCCACACCCATTCATCCTTCAGCAGCCCCCTTAACACCCTCACCAGCCCCCCATCCACCTCCACTGCCACCACCTGCCCTGCCTTGCGCGCCAGAGCAAATGTCAGTGCCCCCAGCCCCGCACCTATCTCTAGTACCGTGTCCTCCTCGCCTGCACCTACGGCCTCAGCAATCGCATTCGCTGTGGTCTCGCTTACGAGGAAGTTCTGGCCCCTGTGCCTGGAGGGGCTGAGTCCATGGGCTACAAGGAGGGTTTTGGGATGGATCATCCGAGCCCCCCAGAGCTGTCCACACGGCTTACCGCCTCAGCCTCAAGGCCCAGACGCTCACCGGCCCTGAGCTTGTCCGAGCCCAAAGCTGCTACCATTGCCGCGTTGTCCGTGCACAGCTCCACCGGAGCCAGGCTCAGCGAAAGCCCGCGGGCCTTTGCAGCCCGCCCCAGTTCTGCGCGCAACCTGGCATTGGCCGCCACACCACCAGCTGCGCCCACGGCCTTTGCGCCGAAATGCTGGGCAGCGGCCATGGTCTTGGCTACAAGCACATCCACCACCGCTTGCTCAAAGCTGGCACACACATCCTCCAGGCGATATGGCTGGCCCTTGTGGGCCTCGCGGAAGCGCACAAGGGCGCTCTTGAGCCCAGCAAAGGAGAAGTTGTAGTCCCCGGAGGAGATCATGGGCCTGGGGAAGTCATAGGCTTGAGGGTTGCCCCCTGCTCCCAGCCGGCTTATGCGCACCCCTCCAGGGTAGCCCAGGCCGAAGAGCTTGGCTACCTTGTCAAAGGCCTCCCCAGCTGCATCGTCAACGCTTTGCCCCACCAGCTCCATCTGCCCCTGGGCTGGGATGTAGTACAGGCAGGTGTGACCCCCGCTTACCAGCAGTGCCACCATGGGATAGACCGCCCTGGGCTCAGCCCAGCGCAGGGCTGCCAGGTGTGCCTCCAGGTGGTTTATTCCTACAATCGCAAGGGCCCTAGCCCACGCCAGGGCCTTTGCCAGGCCCAGACCAACCAGCAGGGCGCCAATAAGCCCTGGCCCCTGGGTCACGGCGATGCCAGTGATCTCGTTGAGGTCCTTCCCGGCCTGCTCCAGGGCCTGCTGCACTACCCAGACTATGGCCTCCAGGTGCCTGCGGCTGGCCAGCTCCGGGACCACGCCGCCGAAAGGTGCGTGGTCTGCCACCTGGGATGAGACCACATTTGAAAGTATCTCGTGGCCATCGGCGACCACCGCCGCGGCGGTCTCGTCGCAGGAGGTCTCTATGCCCAGTACCAGGGCGCCGGGATCCCTACTCGGTGCGCTCGCCACGGATGAACTGCTCTGCCTCGGCGACATCCTCTGGACTGCCGATGATAAGGGGCACACGCTGATGCAGCTCCTGCGGCTCCACCTCCATTATGCGCCCGCTACCAGTGCTGGCTGCCCCCCCGGCCTGCTCCACCACGAAGGCCAGGGGATTACACTCGTACAGCAGCCTCAGCTTCCCATGGGGTTTCTTGGGGTCCTTGCGGTCGGCAGGATAGAGGAATATACCCCCGTAAAGCAGGGTGCGATGGAAGTCTGCCACCAGCGAGCCAATGTAGCGGCAGGAATATACCGGCTTGGTCTCGCTGGGCTTGCGCAGGTAGCGGAAGTAGTTCTTGACCCCTTCGTCCCAATAGTCCCAGTAGCCCATGTTGGCGCTGAATATCTTGCCGCGGGAGGGAATGCGTATCTCTGGATGGCTGAGTAGGAACTCGCCCACAGAAGGATCCAGGGTGAAGCCACTTACCCCGTTGCCGGTTGTATAGACCATCATGGTGGACGAGCCGTAGAGGAAGTAGCCGGCTGCTACCTGCTTGGTGCCGGGCTGGAGCAGGTCTTCCATCGTGTAGTCCGGCCCGGAGCTGGTCTTGCGCAGGATGCTGAAGATGGTGCCAATGGAGACATTGGCGTCTATGTTGGACGAGCCATCCAGGGGGTCAAACAGTAGTACATAGTTGCCTTTGGCATAGCCCCTTGGGATCTCTATCGGGTCTGCGTCCTCCTCCGAGGCCATCACGCACAGGTGTCCGCTGCGGCAAAGCCGGTCAACGATAACATCGTGCGCCAGCTCGTCCAGCTTGCGCACCACCTCTCCCTGGATGTTGCGCCGCCCGGTTGAGCCCAGGATATCCACGAGCCCGGCCTTGTTCACTTCCCGGCTGATTATCTTCGCGGCCATCACCAGCTCGTTGAGTAGGCTGGTGAATGCGCCGGTGGCCTCTGGATGGCGCTGCTGCTGCATCAGAAGATGGTTGGTTACCGTGATTCCCTCCTGCGCGACCATCTCCCTCCTCCTTGTGCGATTATCCTGGACAATGTTACCCCTGGAATCTAGTCCTCGGCAACCGCTGGTTGCTCCAGCCCGAATGCCTCGTGCAGCACGCGCACGGCCAACTCGGTGTATTTCTCTTGTATTACGCAGGAGATCTTGATCTCGCTGGTGGTGATCATCTCTATGTTTATGCCGTGGTCGGCCAGAGTGGAGAACATCTTGGCAGCCACGCCTGCATGCGTGCGCATGCCTACGCCCACGATGGAGACCTTGGCAATAGATGTCTCGCCGAGCACCTCCCCAGCCCCTACCTCCTTGGCCACAGGCTCCAGTATGCGCATCGTCTGGTCATAATCGGTGCGCGGGACCGTGAAGCTCAAGTCCGTACGCCCTTCGGCGCTGGTGTTCTGCACGATCATGTCCACCACGATTCCTGCTTCTGATATGGGCGTGAATATCTTGGCGGCTACTCCCGGCTGGTCAGGGACATCTCGTACGGTTATGCGCGCCTCGTTCTTGGAATAGGTTACCCCACTGACCCTCAGTTTCTCCTTGATATACTGCTCGTCCATCACCATCGTTCCCTCCCGGTCGGTGAAGCTGCTGCGCACATGTATCTTCACCCCGAAGCGCATAGCAAACTCCACCGAGCGGATCTCCAGAACCTTTGCCCCGGCAGAGGCCATCTCCAGCATTTCCTCGTAGCTGATCGCCTCAAGTTTGCGTGCTCCAGGGACTATGTTGGGATCAGCCGTGAAGACCCCTTCCACATCGGTATATATCTCGCATACATCTGCCCCAAGGGCCGCGGCTACGGCCACGGCTGTTGTGTCGCTGCCGCCTCGGCCCAGGGTAGTAATGTCTCCGCTTTCAGCTACCATACCCTGGAATCCGGCTATGACCACTGCATAGCCCTGTTCAAGCAGCTTGCGGATCCTTTGTGTGCCCACCTCGGTGATTCGGGCGCGGGTGTGCATGGGCTCTGTATAAATGGGCACCTGGAAACCCAGCAACGAGCGGGCCTTGAGCCCAGCCACCCTGGCTGCAATGCAGAACAGTGCCACGGACTGCTGCTCGCCAGTGGCCATGAGCACATCCAGCTCGCGGGGATCGGGATGAGGATCAAGCTCCTTTGCGAGGGAGATGAGCGAATCGGTCACCCCTGCCATGGCCGAAAGCACTACCACCACCTGGTTGCCCGCCTCGACCGTGGCCTTTACCCGATCAACCACACGCCGTATTCTCTCCAGGTCCCCCACTGAAGTGCCGCCGTACTTCTGAACGATCAGCCCCATGGCTGCTCCCCTGTGAGTTGGCTGAGAATTTCCTCCGGACCCTCCACCAGGGCCCGCCTTGATTGATCCTGTTCTACCACCAGCCTAACAACAATCGCCTCCCTGGGCCACACTCCTGCGGCCCTTTCGGCCCACTCTACCGCCAAGACCCCGTCGGCCGAGACCTCCATGAGTCCCAGCTCCTCGACCTCTTCCTCCTGCAGGCGATATAGGTCAGCGTGGTAAAAGCTGACCCTGCCCGGATAGGTATTAAGCAGGGTAAAGCTGGGGGAGGTTATGGGATATCGCTTGTCCACCCCCAGTCCCCTGGCCAGGCCTCTGGCCAGTACGCTCTTGCCCGCCCCCA
>Ga0256835_1002488_pt1 | contig 10089 bp, 9 predicted proteins | sample PIR30metaG_FD_185972 | JGI IMG/M metagenome (GOLD analysis project Ga0256835, IMG submission 185972) | Hydrothermal vent microbial communities from East Pacific Rise, Pacific Ocean - PIR-30 | ecosystem: Environmental > Aquatic > Marine > Hydrothermal vents | place: Pacific Ocean: East Pacific...
CTGCATAGGATATGGGTAGTTGCAAGGCGTATTGGCTGACAAGAGAGAAGTGGACCGGAAGAGAACGCTGATGGCTTTGTTTTAAAAGAGAGATGGTGTTTGCGTTAATTAGGGGGCAAAGATCATCATAAGGCGCACCTTAACGGCCGAGGTTGTGTTGTATATGGACAAACGTGCTTGCCCGGCACACGGGGCGCGCGGCATGAGGCTGGCGAATGCCTTGAAGTTGACACGCGTCCGTTAACGCTGCCGGGTGTGGGCTGAGACATCAAAGCGCGAGGTTATGTTGGTCTATGCAAAACACGACACCCGACAAACAGACAACGCAACCATTGCAGCAATTTTTCTCGGGAGCGCGGGCGGGTTTGCCGGTAGCGGTGGGCTACGTGCCCATTGCCATCGCTTTTGGCGCACTGGCGACCAGGGCGCAGCTTTCCCCTCGGGAAGCCGTGCTCATGTCGGCGTTGGTTTTTGCCGGGGCCAGTCAGTTTATGGCTGTCGGCATGATGCTGAGTGGTGCTGGCGGACTGCAGATCGTCATTGCAACCTTGTTTGTCAACCTGCGCCATTTGATTATGAGTATGGCCGTGCATCATACCGTCAAGGAAGCCAGTCGACCGTGGCGCGCGCTGCTTTCGTTTGGCGTTACCGACGAGACTTTTGCGCTGCTGACGCTCCAAAATGCTAAAAACCACGCGCATCACACGCATTGGTTTGCCGCGGGGCTGATCGGGGCGGCTTACACAGGCTGGGTGGTTGGCACGGCCATCGGTAGTTTTGGTGCCCAAATGATTCCCCCCGCGGTGAGCGCCTCAATGACCGTGGGTTTGTATGCAATGTTCATCGCGCTCCTGATGCCTCACGTGCGGCGTTCGTGGCGGGTAGCGTTTATCGCAGGGAGCAGCATGGCGCTTAATGCCGTGCTTTCTTCCTTTATAAGTGCAGGCTGGGCGATTGTCATCTCAACCACGCTGGGGGCAGCATTGGGCCTGTGGGTGCAGGAGGCAGACGTATGAACGCAACCACAATAGCCATTATTGTTGGCATGGCGGTAGTCACCTATATTCCCAGGTTGTTGCCCGGTTTGTTGTTTGAGCGTTATCAAATGCCGGAAGGCTTCAAGCGGTGGCTTCAGAATATTCCCTACGCGGCGCTGGGTGCGCTGATTTTTCCGGGAATTATTCATACTGAGAAGCCTCTGCTTGGCATTGTGGGCGGCCTGACGGCAGTGGTGTTAAGTTTGTTGGATTTGCATCTTGTGATTGTGATGACCGCGACAATATTTGTGGCTTTTGTCGCGTCATATTTTTTGTGAAATATCGTCAGGGTTTTCGATCCATTGGCCCATTCCCCCGCGCCGCGCACGCAGCGCAAGAGAGGAAAAACTTAAATCATGCCTTCCAATGAAATTATTACCAGAAAAACAGCGCTTCTTTTGGGCGGTTGCGGCATTTTGGGCAGTCTGACCCTGTTTGCCGGAGACATGCTGTTCTATTACAACGGCGCGCAAACCGATTTGCTCGCCAACATGGCCGGGGCCTCGCCCGAGCGGATCACCTGGAGCGCCATCTTTGCCCTGCTTGCTTCCTGGCTCTACGTCGCAGGGGCCGGCCAAATCTATTATGCTTTTCAGCCCCACAAAGCTCGGGCGCGTTGGCTTGTCTTCTATGCGTTTGTGATGATCATGATAGCCTATGGCGTGATTCATGGCGCCTATGTGGGCATTGCCACGTCTGCCAGGAATGCCGCGGCGCTGGGCCTGCCGCCCGAAACCCTGAGCGCGCTGGCCATCGCCGTCAACCGGGCGATGCGAACCGTGGTGTATTTGCCTTTTGCCGTCTTTACGGCGGGTTTCACTGTCAGTGTGTGGAAGAGGCAGACGCATTATCCTCGCTGGATATTGTTCTTCAGCCCGATTGTGCCCTTTCTGGTGCAGGGGTGGATCGTGGGGGCTTTGAAAGGCGCCGCCAAGACTGTCATCGGCGGCGGTTATCTCAATTTGATCCTGTTGCTCTTTTTTGTCGCTTCGACCATTGCCTTGGCATATAATAGGAAGGCATAGAGGTTGGGTATGAGGCGGTGAGTTTCGTCTGTTGCATTCAAGGGCTTCGGTTCCGAAGCCCTTTTGGTTTCCTGCGGCGGTTTTGGGGGCGTTGATTTCATCTTGGCGGCGCGACTTGCGAGAAAATACGGCATTGACACAATACTATTTTTCTGCTACACTGTGGCACCGCTGCTTTCGAGCGCACTCTGTTGTTGTACTACCACAACCAGCTGCCTATGACAAATCATACCTCCGGTCGAGACGCCAATGGCTTGGCGCATTCGGCCAACTCTCTCGCCCTTATCCGCAGCAGACTTCCTTCCCTGGCCGTTGCCGAACAACGGGTAGCGCAATGGGTGCTGCAACACGCGGAAGAGGTGGTGCGAATGTCGATGGCGCAGGTGGCGCGCGAGTGCGGGGTCAGCGATACCACGGTACTGCGTTTTTGCCGGGCAGTGGGGTTCCAGGGTTATACCGATATGAAGCTTTCCCTGGTGCAGGATATGGCCAGCCCCACCCAACTGGTGCACGACGACATCAATGAAGATGATGACGCGCTCACCATTGCCCGCAAAGTCTTTCTTTCCAACATTCAGGCTCTCCAAGACACATTAGAAGTTTTAGACGGCGAGGCCCTCGTCAAGGCCGCGGATATGATCGCGGCTGCCAAGCAGATTTTGATCATTGGCGTCGGCACCTCAGGCCCCATTGTGCAGGATATGTATCACATGTTCTTCCGCTTGGGGTTTAACGTCCGCGCGCAGACCGATTCCTATCTGCAGTTGATGGAAGCCGCGCTGGTGGGGGAGGGTGACGTCGTGGTGGGTGTTTCCCAGTCGGGAAGCTCCACCGATCCGGTTTTGACCCTGGAAGAAGCCAAACGCAACGGCGCGGGCACCATTGTTATCACCGGGAACGCTGAATCTCCCATTACCCAATATGCAGATGTCACCCTTTTGGCAGTATCCCGGGAAACGCGGGCTGAGGCCATCGCTTCCCGGATTGCTCAGATGACGCTGGTAGATGCGCTTTACGTGATTATCTCCATGCGCATGTTGCCTGTCACCACGCAAAACGAAGCGAAAATTTGGAAAGCAGTTATCCAAAAAACGCTTTAAGTCTGAAAAAGGAGGTTTGCCCATCAAAATCAACGCATCTCACCCTAACTGTTTCATCCAATTCTTACTTTAAGGAGTAACAAGATGAAGAAGATTTTTCTTACCATCGTTTTGGTGCTGCTGTTGGCAGTGACTGTGAGCGCATGCTCCAAGTCCGAAGCCACCCAGGCCCCTGCGCAGGAACAGCAGGCACCCGCGCTTGAAGGCGTGCCCGAAGTCTTCACCAGCGGCAAGCAGATCAAGGTCGCGGTTATCCGCAACCTGCCTTCCGACGACCACACCAAGCAGTTCCTGGACGGCGCCCGCACCGAAGGCGAATCCTTCGGCTTCCAGGTGGACACGTTCATCGCTGACAACGACGATGCCAAGTTCCAGGAACTCGTGGCGCAGGCCATTGCCAAGGGCTACGACGGCCTCATCATCTCCCACGGCAAGAAGGACTACTCCTACGACATGCTCAAGCCCGCCGTGGACAAGGGCATCAAAGTCGTGACCTTCGACACCGTCATCGAAAAAGACGGCCAGGGCCTGCCTGAAATTACCCGCACCTTCCAGGACGACTTCGCGCTGGCTCGCCTTTCCCTGGGCGTGATCAACGAAATCGCCGACCCTGCCCGCATCATCAAGCTGTGGTGGGGCCCTGGCGTGCCGCCGCTGGATCGCCGCGAGACCATCTACAAGCCGCTGGAAGAAGAAGGTCACCTGATTACCCTGGAAACGATTGGGCCAACCAACTTCCAGGACGTCCAGGGTGACATTGCGGCCAAAGTCAGCGCCGTGCTGCCCAAGTACCCCGAAGGCGAAATTGACGCTATCTGGGGCTCGTGGGACGAAATGGCCAAGGGTGCCTACACCGCTTTGAAAGACGCGGGCCGCACCGACATCAAACTGGTCTCCATCGACATTTCCAACCAAGACATCAACCTGATGCGCGAGCCCGGCAGCGTGTGGATTGCCACCGCCGCAGTGGATCCTCGCCTCATCGGTATCGTTGACATGCGCTTGCTGGCCAAGAAATTCGCGGGCGAAGAAACCCCCGACGAATATGACCTGGAAGCCAAACTCATCCGCCAGAGCGACCTCAAGCCCGACACCACCATGCAGACTTTGAACGAGGTCATCGATGGCTGGGGCAACTCCGACGCCTTCAACGAGCCCTGGATGGACAAACTGCGCGAATACTACGGCAAGAAATAACGCCCATCCCTGATTCGTTCAGGCAATTGGGTGGTCGTCCCCGCCTTCGGGTGGGGACGATCGCCCCCTGTTGTTACAGGAGGCAAGCATCGGCATGGCAGCCAATCACACATTGGAAATGAAAGGGATTTCCATCGAGTTCCCAGGCGTCAAAGCCCTGGATAACGTGAATTTTACGGTCAGAAGCGGTGAAATTCATGCGTTGGTGGGCGCCAATGGCGCGGGGAAATCGACCTTGATGAAGATTTTAGGGGGAGCCTATGGGCATTACGTCGGTGATATTTATCTCGATGGCAAAAAAGTAGATATTCGCAATCCGCGTGATGCCAAAGATTTGGGTATCGACGTCGTCTATCAGGAAGTGGACACCGCGCTCATTCCCTATCTGACTGTGGCCGAAAACATCATGATGGATAAAATGGCCAACAAGATGAAGGGCAAACACTTCATTAACTGGGGCGATATCCACCGCAGCGCCCGTGAAGTGATGAAGCGCGTCGGTATTCAATTGAATACCCATACGCTGGTGCAGGACTTGAGCCTGGCTGACAAGCAAATGGTCCTCATCGCCCGGGCGTTGGCCACTGACACCAACTTCCTGGTGTTAGATGAGCCTACCGCGCCCCTGAGTCAGACCGAAACCGAAGAACTGTTTCGGCTGATGCGCGACCTGGCCCACAACCAGGGCGTGGGCGTTGTGTTCATTTCCCACCGTCTGCCCGAAATTTTCGAAGTGTGCGAAACCATCACTATCCTGCGCGATGGCCAGGTGGTGGCCGATACCACCATTGATGCCCTTTCGCAGAACAAACTGGTGGAATTGATGCTGGGCCGTCGCTTCGAGGAAACCTACCCAAAAACTCAGGTGCCCATTGGCGACGTGATTTTTGAAGTCAAGGACCTGCACGAAGAATATGGCCGGGTGCGCGATATCAGTTTTTCCGTGCGTGCCGGTGAGATTATTGGCATCACAGGGCTGGTGGGTGCGGGGAAAACCGAATTGTGCAAGACGCTCTTTGGCGCTTATCCCATTAAATCCGGGGAAGTGTTGTTGCACGGCAAGCCCCTGAAGATTCGTTCGCCCCATGCCGCGGTCAAGCAGGGCGTTGCCCTGGTGCCTGAAGAACGGCGCAAAGAGGGCATTCTGGTCGAAGAGCCTGTGTTCGTCAATCTGACCCTGCCCAGTCTGGATAAATTTACCCACGGCCTTGATTTCGTCAACACCAAAGCAGAACGCGCCACAGCCCGCAAGGTGATTTCCGAACTGGGGATTGTGACGCCCAGCGAGAACCAAAAGGTGGCCTATCTCTCGGGCGGCAACCAGCAAAAGGTCGCGGTGGGCAAGTGGTTGATTGCCGACGCGGAAGTGTATGTCTTCGATGAACCCACCAAGGGCGTTGACGTGGGCGCCAAACGCGATATCTTTGAACTCATTGGCGAACTGGCCCGACGGGGCAAAGGCATCATTTATGCGTCCAGCGAAATTCCTGAAATTCTGGATATTTCTGACCGCATCTATGTCATGTATGACTACACCATTGTGAAGGAATTTGCCACTTCCGAAGCCACGGAAAAGGAAATTCTTTTCTATTCTGCCGGAGGTCAGTAAGTTATGACTGCTGCAACCGAATCCCAAACCAAGAACAAACGCCTCGCAGGCATTATTGAGTTTTTTAGCAAGTGGGGAACCATTCTCACCATCTTTGTGCTGCTGGCATTTTTTGCCATCACCATGCCGCCTTTCCGCACGGCCTCGAACATGGTGACCATCATGCGCAGCATCTCCATTGTGACGGTCATTGCCACCGGCATCACGGTGTCGTTGACGGTAGACGGCTTTGACCTTTCAGTGGGGTCTGTGGCCACGTTCGCGGTCGCGCTGATCATGTCCTTTTTCGTGTGGTATGGCTGGGGCACAGTGCCTGCCATTATCGTGACCTTGCTGGTAACCCTGATTGTGGCCGCGTTGAACGCCTTCCTCATCGTCAAACTGCGCATCTATGACCTGCTGGCCACCCTGGCTACCATGTTCATCTTTGAAGGCGTGGCCATGACCTACACCGGCGGCGGCTCCATCAGTCAGGGTATGCCCCGACTGGACGGCACGCCTACGACGGGCTTGATTCCCCCCGAATTCCGCCTGATCGGACAATCGCCCTACATTATTATTATCATGCTGGTGATTGTAGTGCTGGTGCACATTTTCCTGACCTACACCAAGCACGGCCGTTATCTTTATATCGTGGGCGGCAATCGGGAAGCCGCCCGTCTCTCCGGTATTCCCGTCAACCGCTACCGCACTCTGGCTTACTTCCTTTCCACGCTGCTGGCGGCCATGGGCGGCATCATGCTGGCCGCGCGCATTGGCTCTGCACAGGTCAATGCGGGCGCGGGCTACCTCATGCCCGCGGTGGCGGCAGCCTTCATTGGCTTTTCTGTGGCCGGGGTCAAAAAACCCAATGCGCTGGGCACGCTGGTAGGCGCGATTTTGGTGGGCTTGCTGGAAAACGGCCTGATTATGATGTCAGTGCCTTACTACTCCCTGAACATCATCAAGGGCCTGGTGCTGGCCATCGCATTGGCCATTACCTATTACCGCAAGCACGATTGAGGCCAAAGGGTGCATCGCAGATCCCCGCAAGCCGAATTGGTAACCGCACGCTGAAAGATTCCCTCTCTTACAGGAATGCGCTATGAACGTCAACGGCAAACATTATCGCACCATCTGGGTGAAAGAAGGCGATGACCGCGTCGTGCAGGTCATTGATCAGCGCTTCTTGCCCCACAAATTCGTCATCGAAGATTTGACCAACCTTGAGGAAGCCGCCCGCGCCATCAAGGAAATGCACATTCGCGGCGCAGGGCTGGTGGGCGCGACCGCAGGTTTCGGCATGTATCTGGCCGCGCTGGAAGCCCCGCAAGATTCCCCCGAGGCCTTCACCGCCTTCATGGAAGAAGCGGGCGAAATTCTCAAAGCCACCCGTCCCACCGCGGTGAACCTGGAATGGGCTGTGCAGCGCCAGCTGGAAGCCATGGCGCAGGCAGACACCGTCGCGGAGAAAGTGGAAGTTGCCTTCCGCACCGCGCAGGCCATCGCGGACGAAGACGCGGAATTCTGCCGCCGCCTGGGCGAACACGGCGTCAGCATCATCGAGGAAATCAGCAAAAAGAAGAACGGCGAGGTGGTGAACATTCTGACGCACTGCAACGCGGGCTGGCTGGCCTTTGTGGACTACGGCACCGCGACCGCGCCTATTTACGAAGCCCACAATCGGGGCATCAAGGTACACGTCTGGGTGGATGAAACCCGCCCCCGCAATCAGGGCGCGCGTCTCACCGCGTGGGAACTGGGCCAGCACGGTGTGCCGCACACTGTGATCGCGGACAACGTCGGCGGCCACCTCATGCAGCACGGCATGGTGGATATGGTCATTACCGGCACCGACCGCACCACCTACACCGGCGATGTGGCCAACAAAATTGGCACGTATCTCAAAGCCCTGGCCGCATACGATAACGGCGTGCCTTTCTACGTTGCCCTGCCTTCCTCTTCTTTCGACTGGACGATTCGCGACGGCGTCAAGGAAATCCCCATCGAAGAGCGCGGGGAAGATGAGGTGAAATACATTCAGGGCCTGCTGCCCGACGGCACGCTGGCAAAAGTGCTGCTCACCCCGGCAGACAGCCCGGCCACCAACTTTGGCTTTGACGTCACCCCGCGCAAATACGTTACCGGCCTGATCACCGAGCGCGGCATCTGCGAAGCCTCGGAAGAAGGCGTTTTGGGCCTGTATCCTGAGAAAAGGAAGTAGAGAGGCGAGTTGCACCTGCAAGGTACGACTCACCTGAGACCCGAGAAAATTATCCCCGGAGGTAACCATGCCTTTTTACCCTCTCAACGAATCCAACATTTTGGACTACATCAAGGGGCGTCCCGCCCTCAAAGACTTTTTTCCCGCGGGTGCCCGCCTGCGCATCAGCGAAGTGGGCGATGGCAACCTCAACTTCGTTTACATTATCGAAAATCTGGACGACCCCGACAATGCTATGGTGATCAAACAGGCGTTGCCCTATCTGCGGGTCATTGGCGAATCGTGGCCTCTGACGCAGGAACGCGCTCGCTACGAAGCCCAGGCCCTGGCCGAACACAACAAATACGCGCCCGGCCTCGCGCCTGAACTCTATGACTTTGACGAAGAAATGTCCACCATTGCTATGGAATATCTGGGCAAGCACCAGATCATGCGCAAGCCCATGGTCGCGCGGGAGAAATTCCCCAAATTCGCGGACCACATTTCCTCTTTCCTGGCGCAGACCCTTTTCTTCACGTCCGACTATTATCTCAGCGGCCCGGAAAAGAAACTGCTGCAGGCCAAATTTGTCAATGAAGAACTGCGCAAACTGCAGGAAGACTTTGTCTACACCAACCCTTACAAGGAATCCGAGGAAAATAACTGGAATCCGCTGGTGGACGACGAAGTGCAGGCTGTGCGTTCCGACGCCGCGCTGAAACTGGAAATCGCGGCCATGAAGAACAGTTACATGAACCATGCGGAAGCCCTCATTCACGCCGACCTGCATACCGGTTCCATTATGCTCAACCAGGAAGACACCCGGGTGATTGACCCCGAATTCGCGTTCTTCGGCCCCATGGGTTACGACGTCGGCGCGGTGTTGCAAAACATGGTGCTCAATTACCTTTCCCATTACGCGCACACGCCCGACCCCGAAGCGCGCGCGGATTATCAGGAATGGATTTTGGAAACCATTCGGGAAATCTGGAACCAGTTTGCGGCCAAATTCGACCGTCTGTGGGTGGAAAACGCTCGCCCCGACAGCGAACTCATGCCGCTGGATTATTGGGACTTCCCCGGCGGTGAGGAAGCCTTCGCGGAATACCGCCGCCGCACCATCCAGCACATTCTGGAAGAAACCGCCGGTCACGGTGGCGTCAAGTTCCTGCGCCGCATGATGGGCATTGTCAGCGTGTGGGATATTTCCAGCATTGAAGACCCCGAAAAACGCGCGATTGCCGAACGCGCCGCAATTCGTATAGGCAAACGATGGATCATGGAGCGCAAGTCGGTGACCAGCATTGATGATCTCATCAACATTGTTCGAGATGAGACCAAAGATATCGTTGTTTGAACATAGACACCGCGGGTCTCCCGCGATGTGTCATCCCATCACTCTCAGGAGGATTACCCTATGGACTGGGGCATGCAAAACCGTTTCAACAGTGTGATTAATCAGGAAAGCGGCAAGACCATTTTCTTCGCCGTCGATCATGGCTACTTCATGGGCCCGACCACCGGTCTGGGCGATATGCGCAAAGCCATCAACCCGGTGGCCAACTACGCGGACGCGCTTATGCTCACCCGCGGCGCGCTGCGCACGTCGGTGGATCCCAGCTTCAGCAAGCCCATCATTTTGCGGGTTTCCAGCGGCACCAGCATTCTCAATGAAGATTTGCTGCACGAAGGCATTTCCGTGAGCATGGAAGAGGCCATTCGTCTGAACGCCGCGATGGTGGCTTTCTCGGTTATGGTGGGCACACCCAGCTCCGAGCGCGATACCGTGCTGGGCATGTCCAAGGTGATTGACGAAGCCGAGCGTTACGGCATTCCCACCCTGGCCGTCACCGCGGTGGGCCGCGGCCTGGATCGCGACGCTCGCTATCTGAGCCTGGCCACCCGTATGTGCGGCGAACTGGGCGCACGCATGGTCAAG
>Ga0256835_1002489_pt1 | contig 10088 bp, 10 predicted proteins | sample PIR30metaG_FD_185972 | JGI IMG/M metagenome (GOLD analysis project Ga0256835, IMG submission 185972) | Hydrothermal vent microbial communities from East Pacific Rise, Pacific Ocean - PIR-30 | ecosystem: Environmental > Aquatic > Marine > Hydrothermal vents | place: Pacific Ocean: East Pacific...
GAACTTCCTCTTATTATTAGCGTTGCATTAGTGCCTGTAATGTTTATGTTTTTAAAATATGTTGTGTTTATATGTATTTCTAATGTTCTAGTTAGAGAGTTTTGCTTAGATGTTATATTAATATTTTCCAATATTACTTTTTTATCATTATTGAAGATAATTGTGAATGGATAATTGGAGTCTGAATATGTAATAAAGGTTATGTTTTTAAACAAAACTTGATCAGCATCGTTAATGCTTAACATGCTTCTTATTCTGTTATTTTCATTTTCTAATAAAATTATTTTAGCGCCATTACCAATTATGATAAGATTCTCTAGCCTTGAAGTAATAATTGGCTCTTTTATATAGTATATCTTGTCAGGGTTAAGGCATAGCGTTAGATTACCAGCACTTCTTATTATGATTTTACCGAGATCAATTCCTGTCTGTTCTTGTTCATATTGTTTGTTAAAGCCCGCTACAAGTAAAGGTTGTATGAAACTAATTGTAATAATTGCGAAAATCAGTGCTGTATATATGAAATATTTTCTATACATCATGAATTCCAACCCTTTATAGGTTGGGCAATCCATTTGACACTTTGTATGAATTTTAATAAATAATTTATTCCACATTCTTTACAGAGGGCACCGGGTCATATTTCTGCTGTAAGGGCAGTGGGCGCACGTTGGTGTATTGCCCCAGCAATCCGCTCTGTTATCACGGGTTAGGATGCAGTAGTCCTTAACGGGGCAGTCTAGGCAGCTGGGCATGTGGCTGAACTCCGTCATGAATTTCATTCTAAGATAGTCCGGTGAGCGCCATACATCGGTTAATTTGTCTCTGTGTATGTCGCCGAGTATTACCGGGTATATCTCGCGCTCTATCCCCATGAAATAGTTCTTCCAGTGATGAGCATAGTATATGCAGGGGGCTATCTTGCCATCCCATCTTATGAATAATGCTTTCTCGGCGGCGAAGGGGCATCTCCGCTCGGTCCTGAGCCTGACGTCGGGGAGGCTTATCACCACATTATAGGTTAGACTTAGCGTTGCTAGTCTGGTCTTGAGATTCTCTACTGTCTCAACGCATTCACTATTAGCGTAACAGGTTATCTTTTCTAGCTCCTCATTGAGAGGTATCATGTTAGAGACAACAAGCATCCTAGCCCCTAGTTTCTCGGCGAGCTTTACCATAGGTATTATGTTCCTATAATTATACTTTGTCAACGTGAAGTTTATCCATAGATCAGGTTTTCTCCGTGCATCCCTTATCCTATATTCTTTAAGCCTGAGTAAAGCATCGACAACACGGCCTAGATCCCCGCCTCTCCGGAGGAGCCTGTAGACATCATCTTCATCACTATCCATGCTTACAACCAGCTCATCGATGCCGAGCCTGTATAGGTCATCCAGGTACTTGGAGAGGTAGTAGCCATTAGTATTGAGCAGTATTTTCAGACCCTTCTCCTTAGCCATACGGATAAAGTCTAGGATGCGGGGATTTACCAGTGGTTCTCCCCAGCCCGAGAAACTTATCTTCTCAACTCCAGCCTCCACGGCGTTATCGATGATTTTACGGAATGTTTCGATGCTCATCATATGCGTTAGCTTCTCATCAATGATCTTGTTCCTAAAACAATATATGCACTGATAATTACATGATGTCGTGACCTCGACCATGAGTTCTCGGGAATGACTATCCTTGCTCAGCTCGAGGATCCAATCACCAATCCTCAGCCTATGATCCCCTGGTTTTTCATGACTCATTATTTCGGCCCCGTACATAGTGATTTAGGAAGCCATGTTTTAATGGTTTCCACAGCCTATCATGATTGTTTGAAATGCTAATAGGTTGATCATTAGTTCTCAATAGGACTTGCTCCATTCATGATCGTCGTTTTGCTCCGCAGAATAACATGTATCATTATATTTTATATAATGTATTATTTGAACATGACATAGAACCATACGATCACATAGGGATCTGTGAGGAGTAAGAACGATGCAGTATGCTGTCATGATTAAAGATCTCGTTAAAACCTACAATGGTTTCGAAGCACTAAGAGGAGTGGATCTACAGATCCCTGATGGAATAATATATGGGTTACTGGGGCCTAATGGAGCTGGGAAATCCACGCTAATATCAATAATCGTCGGCGTTTCAAAACCTGATAAAGGAGATGTAGTTGTTCTCGGAGGCTCGCCATCAGATCCCCGGATAAGGAGCCTGATCGGCTATCAGCCGCAGGAGCACGGCCTACACCCTAATCTGACAGGCTGGGAGAACCTCTACTTCTACGCCGGGATCTATGGTGTAGGTAAGAAGGAGGCCCGCCCTAAGATCGAGGAACTCGCATCTACTCTGGGAGTCCTAGATCATCTAGGCAAACCTGTCAGAACCTATAGTGGTGGTTTAAAGCAGAGGCTCAGCATCATCGCCGCCCTCCTACATGACCCGGAGCTCATAGTGCTCGATGAGCCGACAACCGGTCTCGATCCCGGTGTTAGGCAGAAAGTATGGGATCTAATAAGGGATCTGCGGAGAAGGGGAAAAACAATATTGTTGGCAACACACTACATGGAGGAGGCCGAGAAGCTAGGCGACGAAGTAGCCATTATCGATAACGGGAGGATCATCGCTCGTGGTAGCCCTGAGGAGCTTAAACAACGGTATGGGCCTCCAGCGGTAATTGAGATCGTTCTAGGCGAAGAAGGCGTCGGCGACAGGCTCGCCCATGCCCTGGCCAGCCAAGGCATTGAGGCGACCGTACTAGGACGTGATAGACTTAGAATATACTGTAAGGATCCCGACGCCATCATCCCAGATATAACTGGTATGGCTTACAGGCTCGGCCTAAGCATACGTGTCCTAAGAGTCGTTAAGCCCAGTCTAGAAGACGTATTCCTTAAACTAACCGGTAGGAGGCTCGGGGAAAATGAATCTTAAAGCTATTAAAGCATTCCTGGTACGGGATGTTAAATCCACGTTTAAGGATAAGGCAGCCCTATTCTGGATTATAGCGTGGCCTATAATCTGGATACTGATGACCGCATATGTCTTCATACCTCCAGGTTCAGGATCTGCCATAACGTTGAATGTCGGTGTTGTGAACGACGACCACAGCGTGGCACCATTTAACGGAACATATCTGATCAAGATCATGAATGAGACCACAGTGGACGGCAAACACTTATTCAATGTCAAAATGTATTCAAGCACTGATAAGCTCAGAGAAGATCTTTCGAAAGGAAGGCTTGATGCAGGCCTTGTAATTCCCGATGGCTTTGGCCGTAACGCGACATACGGTACTGGTAGATTAGACATTCTTATCAGAGCCGATAATCCCTCGACAAAACAGATCAACAGCGGAATACTATCAGGTTTCCTCCAAGAAGTATCACGCAGACTCTCAATGGTGAAGATCAATATCAGCATGAGATACATTGAGAAATACATGCCGAGCACCCAGCAGGGCTTCTCCCCTGAGAAAATAAAGGAGTACCTGGTAGGCATAGCGATCCCTATCAATACGACCATTAAAGAAGTAGTGCCAGTATCAGTGAGCTCGAGGCCTTCTTTGATCGGATGGTATACTCTCGGAGCTATAGGTATGATGTTCCTCTACACCGGCCTCATGATAGGCGCGGCTATGATCGTTAGGGAGAAAGAGCTAGGCACACTCCGCCGCCTCCTAGCTAGCCCGTCCAGTGGCCCGGAGCTACTGATCGGTAAGACCCTGGGCGGAATAGTTATTCTTGTAATATCCGCTATTATAGCGTTATTCGTAGGGCTAATGGTCGGTGCAAGGATCTACTGGAACCCCGCTGATCCTATTGATTGGCTCGTACCAGTATTCATGCTTATAGCCGCGATCATGGCTATAGGGATGGGGCTCATACTCTCACTGGTATCGAGGACTAGCAGGGGTGCTTCAAGCCTTTCAACAGCACTCGGCCTGCTCTTCACTATCACCGCCGGCATATGGATCCCAAAGGAATGGCTGCCATCCTGGATGAGGGTTTTCGCGGAGAACTTCCCGTTTACATGGACTATTGATGGAATAAGGAATATAATCGTATACCAGTACGGATGGAGCGACATAGCACCATTGCTGCTGAAATCGTTGGTTGTCGCTATAGTGATATTTGCTATAGGGGCCCTGATCTATAAGGCGCAGATCAGGAGGTACGCTGAAAAATAAATTTGTTTTTCCCGAATCAACACGGTTCTCATACCCTGTTTTATCCCCAGCAACCACATCTCGTCGTATTAGTTGTTACCGGGCATATTGATGATCCATTATATCTCGTGAATTCCCCGGCTCCTATCCCATTGATAATTATTGTCGTGTTCGCGAGAACCAGTTCTCCTGTCCAGTGGATGAATGCTCTTCCCCAGCACCATTCTCCGGCTGGATTCCACCATGTCCCGTTTATCACAGGCCATTTTGTAGGATAGTAGGTTATTATGGTGCCTCTCAGGAATAGTTTTCCGCCGCCGGGCAGGGATGCCTTGACGATTATCATGGTTGGCTGGAGGCTTCCCTTGAAGCTTACAGTGAAATTAGTTGTGTCTATGATCATGTGTTCGTATGGAAGGTTTATCCTCATCTGGTGATCCATTGGTATCTTCTTGAGTGGTGACGGATTATTGGATGTGTCTATCATGAAGTTCAGTATGTTGGTGAATCCAACCATACATGTGAATTCTATTGGTGCTCCACGGGTCTTGTATGATGGTATGTAGAGGGATCTATGGCTGGCTCTATCCATTACGAAGTATCCTTGGAAGACTCTTGTCTCTCCGTTTATATCTATTATTGCCTTCATCTTGCAGGACATCCAGAAACCACTCCATATATCGAGCCCTCTTCCGAGCGGGTATGCTCCATGGCCGACCCATGTCTGGTTCCATTGGCCAAGCCATAGTGGTGCTCCGTACATCCATGCAACTATATGGATTGGTTCTTAGCCTGTTTTGACGTTCTTTATGCCGTGTATCCATGTGTGGTTTGTCTCGATATAGGTAAGGTATTCTATGTATTGTCCGCTTAGGTCTCTTTCCCAGAGCTTTATCCATCCATTGCCTTTCTCTACGAAGATCGGGCCGACGAACCTGATCTTCCATAGGTAATGCCATTCTTCATCATAGTATATTTTCGGGTAGAACCCCATCCACTGCGTCTCACGAGGTAGGAGTGGTGGTCTTCCCTGGTATATGAATGAGCCATTATTATCCATGGCCATGAATATGAAGCAGCTAAGTTTCCAATGGTTATCGTCGCTGGGATAGACTAGGTAGCCATACCTTGATATTAGGAAAACTGTCCCGATCGGGGCGACATCCCATGTCGTCGGGGATCTACGGTATTCGAGGGCATTATCGCTTATCTTTATCTCTGGAAGCTTCACTGAGCCTATCCTGTATGTCTCTTTGACGTTCTTATATGCTTGTTTTAATAATTGGAGAGCGGTGCTCTTGTCTCCCATCTTGTAGTGATATATAGCGGAGAGCACCAAGTATTCTGCAAGGTATATATCGTATCCTTGTAATTCTTTACCGTGTAGGTACTTCATGAATGCTCTGACGTCTTTCCAGCTCGGAATAACAGTTGGCTTATATGGAGATAATCCGGTGGTGGTTGTACTTGGTGATCCTGTCGTTGTATAGCTTGTTGTGGGGAGCTGTGTTGTCTGGGTTGTCTGTTCTATCGATGTTGAAGTATAGGGTTTAGTGGACGTTATTGTAGTACTTACTGCTTGAGGTGTTTGAGAGAAATTATAGATAGTATATGTTAGTCCACCGATTATCACTAGCATAACTATAATGATTCCTGCGAGGAGACGCTTGTGAGGATCCACATCTTTCACCTAGTTCAAACAATCTGGTTTCAATCAACTTAAGGTCTTAGATAGGAACAATTCGCCAATAGTTGTGGAACGTACCGGAACAATAAATGAATAAGAATCAATAGATATTACACATCAATATTACTCATCACAAGACAAGCATTATTGCTGACTATACGAAAAATAATTATGATTAGGAGGGATAAATTTTGACTAATGATAGGTCTAGGGAGGCTGTTAAGGCTCTACTGATTATAAGGCAGAAAGAAAGACCAAGACGCTCACGTAGATCGTTGGAAGAAGTGCTTAGGATTGCGGAAATAGCCAGATTTGCGTTTAAAAGAAAATTTGAGATCGTGGTATGGGGTGAGGATGAACGTGTGCTAAAAATGAAGAGCTCGTGAGTGAGCTATTAGATTATTATTTTTCCAAGAGAAGTATCCTAAAAGAGATCAAAGATCCGACAGAACGCTACGCGGTAATGATTGGATTGCTTAACGATTGGTTTACCGGGAAAAATCTGGGCTACCTGGTAATTACAGGTGGATTCGCTGTAGAGCTTTTTGACAGGCTCCTCTTATAGAACCATTGATATCAATATAATAATGAGTAAATCCACTGACAGCAGATATCGTAGAAGAATTTCTCGCAATGATAGACGAGAAAATAGGTAGAGGATATCTACCATACTATGAAGAAATAGCACTTAAATCTATAGAGATTGTTTCGACCGCCTATACTAGGAGGAAAAAACCTGTCAAAGTAATGATTCACGAATTCGAAATACTTATCGATCCTCCTGAAGACCTCATAATAGGATACTTGGCTGCCTGGAAATACTGGGAGTCAGATATTGATAAGGAGAAAGCACTGCTTCTACTCATATCACTTTATGATATACTAGATTATGATTATCTTCAAGCACGTGCTAGGGAGGAGAAAGTCGAGGAGGAATTGAAACTATTGTCAAGTCTCGCCCGTGAACTCGTAGCAAAGCACTAGCCGTACATCTATGGATGTGTTTCACTTATTTCAGGAACCCAGATTAGAGCTAGGATCCCACCTACGATCCCGAATACCATTACGAGGAAATTAAAGGAAAGCAGCGATAATATTATGGCCGCAACGCCGGCTTGACGAATATTCTTCAAGCGCTCCTCTTTTATCATCAGCGCTAATAGGATGAGTATTATTCCATCAGCTAAAAGCCATAGGCCTTTAACCATCACGAGCCCTGCAAGCTGAGAGAGATGCTCGAGAGCTGCTACCTCGGATATAGTGCCGCTTATAGACCATACAGATATGGATGCTAGTATTGAGAATACTCCTGCTATGAGGATGAGTATTACCGCTGCTAATGGATATTTCATCTTGCCATCTCCATGTGCGGCTAGGATTCTCTATGTGTTTATAAAATGTTTTATTATAGATATAAAGCCTATTACAAAGAGCATTAGATAGTGCTTAGAATAAATCTTAAAAACAATACTACATGTCAACAATGATTATTAATACTGGATTATTTTCTGGGAAAACATTATTCTATAATCCTTATCTAGTCTGCTTTACGGCGATATAGTCCATACTGTTACTTTGTAACCTGTCGGGGACACCCATGTTGTATAACTATGTGTTATCGGGTTGTAGCCTATCTCCCAGTGGACAAGTATGCCGTCTATCCATTTTGTCCATGGCAGTCTCGTATCGTCCCCCCATGAATCGTTGTGTGGCTTGAAGTAAACGTATTTTGATGCCAGCATAAATGTGTGCAAGTACCAGCCGCTACACCTATATACGCCTATTTCGACGTCTCCATTCTCAAGCCATGTCACTCTTACTACGTGGTCTACGAATGCTCTTCCATCTTTCCATGTGTGGTGCCATTCCGGACTGCTCCATAGGTCCTCCCATAGGATCAGGATATCCATTCCCGGTATGACATTCTTGACGGGTTGTAGCACGAATTTGTCCCGGAACCCATTGAGGTTTGTCCATGTCAGATTGAAAGTTTTATCGGAGTGCTTGTTGATGAGAACTATGATAGGGCTTGTAGGTGGCTGTTCGAAGTCTTCCGCGGCTGCGCTCGGCGATGATATTATATGGGGTTTCCCAGTATATATTGCTGGTAGCTTATGGTTTAGGACATCATTGATCGATCCCTGCTCACCATCCTTACCTATTATTATATACTTACTAGTTTCCCTGGGATCCCCTGTCGGATTATATACTTTGTAGTAGCTGTATGTGTAGGAAACCATATCGAAGACTACTAGTTTTCCCGTGAAGCCCGTGTAGAGAGGGTTGTACCTGTTATGACTATCAACAACTACAGGGATACTGTCGAGGCTGAAGTGAATCCGTATTAGAATCGTCGAGCCCTTGACAACCGTGTTTGTCCAAGAGTAATTGCCCAGCCCTATTGGTAGGTATCCTGTAATCCATGATGAGTCATCATAATCTGTACTCCACCAGTCACTGGGAGGAGTGGCTCCTGGCGGGACTACCATTATCTTAGCTATGGGCCTCGATGGGACCGTGATATTTATTATATCTCCATTGCTTAGCACAGCTTCTAGGCATAGCTCGTAGTCGAAATACCATGCCCCACCCTTGTTCGTCACATTAGCGGCGAGAACATATGTATTGCCAGGTTTTAAACCCAGGCTCTTCGGATCTATTCTGACGACGTAGTTCCAGTAATAGGCTCCCCACGGATTCGTCGTGTGGAGCACTAATTTACCGTTAATAAAGAACGTGACGTTGTCGTCGCTACTGACTCTTAGCCATCCCTCCTTGAACCCTGTTATATCTACTCCAGCTATGCTCGAAGGTAATGTCGCCTTGCCCCGGAGATAGATTGTCTTACCAGTGCCGAGAATTATCTTTGTAGCAATAACCTGGTATCCATCTCCCATCGGTAGTTTTGCCCTGCTCCAGGAGCTGTCATCATATGATGGTAGCCACCAGTTACCACTAGGCTTCCCGTTCAACCAGTATTTCCATGTAGGCATATCTCGTAGCAGTTGTAGCCATGAAACCGTTCCATCAGGTCTGGAGGTATAGCTGAGAAGAAGTCTTGTATTGAATATCGTATTGCCTGTGCTGTTATACATGATCGCGAGAAGATTATCGCCTTTATAAAGATAGAGATTATTAGTACTTGATGCTATGGGTATACGTTTGGATTCGTCAGCGGGTGGAACAGGATAGTTTATTGTTAGGTCTGTATAGGTGCCGATCTTGTGGTCGTTAAGATATAATGTAGCATTGCCGTTCGCTTGTAGATCGAGATAAAAGCTAGGAATGTCTGTGAAAGCATAGAGCAACAGCTGGTACTTCGACTTAGTGGTTGATATCCTGGCCTTGATTGGTTGTTGTAACAGGATATTATTAGATAGATGAACACCGATACGGTACATTACCCCGGCCTCAATACTCATGGGCGGTATTATCCATATCTCCGCAGTGTGACCCGCTGGTAGCATAAACGGGTCTTTCTCTATAGAGGTATTGGCGTAGACCATTATATTATTGGGATCGTTTAGGTCCCTTGCGATCTTGACTTTCGCCGGCTTACCATCTAGAGTTATACGATCAATGGATATACTGGTTGAACCAGTGTTTTTAAGAACTATCTTTGCCAGGACACCGTAGTCCTCAATATAATATATCTGTATTTTAGTGATACCTGTCCCGTAGGCCGAGTTGCTAGTAATAATTCCAGACACCCATAGAGCGACAACAACGGTAATAGATAGTGTAATCCCGACGATGATCACTATAGCGGTGAGAGTGGATAAAGCACGTAAATATCTTTGCATCATTCTACAAACACCTTCTTACAAAAAGATTTGGCTATTCTACATATATAAAGTAAGCCATTGGTTAGCCGATGAAAAACAATACGGCCAAGAATATAGTCCTAACACTGTCTCAAATGGTGCGCTTACTATAAGAACATGTCCCAAATAATAAATGAGCCAGAGGTGTGGGGTGTCATGGTTCATAAGACATGATATAACATCTAAAATCCTCCTCTCATCGCATGTAGAGCTTATCCTATTAATAAAACAATACATCATCACGAACACCTATCCTATTAACAACGAAACAAAGGTGTAGAGGTGTGTCAGTTCACAAGAAAATACAATATAAGAATTTCTCGTCTCAACAATCTCAGTCGCGAAGAACTGGAGCGATTAACAACGCGTTGGAGGCTAGATGAAGAACAGTTAATGAGGGCTTGGAAGTACT
>Ga0256835_1002490_pt1 | contig 10087 bp, 8 predicted proteins | sample PIR30metaG_FD_185972 | JGI IMG/M metagenome (GOLD analysis project Ga0256835, IMG submission 185972) | Hydrothermal vent microbial communities from East Pacific Rise, Pacific Ocean - PIR-30 | ecosystem: Environmental > Aquatic > Marine > Hydrothermal vents | place: Pacific Ocean: East Pacific...
GTAAGAGCCGGAGAATACGAAGGTTTACCCGAGAAATTGCAAAACCCCGAATGGCAACCCGATTTTGGCCCTGCCGAATTTACCGATGAAGTTGCCCAATCCGGTGCAATTGCCATTTCTGCCCGTGATTTTTTAATCGCCTATAACATCAATTTAAACACCACCTCTACCCGCCGTGCCAATGCCATAGCCTTTGATATCAGAGAAGCCGGGCGTATTAAACGTGAAGGAAATCCTTTGACAGGAAAAAAAGTTTTGGACGAAAACGGTAAAGCAGTGCGTATTCCCGGAAAATTTAAAGGAGTCAAAGGTATAGGATGGTATATCGAAGAATACGGTATCGCTCAAGTTTCTTATAATATTACCGATATTAAAGCGGCGCCGGTTCACTTGGTATTTGACGAATCTGTAAAAGCTGCCGATAAACGAGGAATAAGAGTTACCGGTTCTGAAATTATCGGATTAGTTCCCAAACAAGTCATGTTAGATGCCGCTGATTATTTTTTAAAAAAACAAGAACGTTCGTTGGGAATTTCAGAAAAAGAAAAAATAAAAATAGCTATAAAATCGCTAGGAGTTGACGATCTTAAAGCCTTTAATCCGAAAGAAAAAATTATAGAATACTTACTGGAAGATGAAAGTCAAAACCGTTTGGTAGATTTAAAATTATCCGATTTTGCCGATTTAACCGCTTCAGAAGCTCCAGCACCCGGAGGTGGCTCCATTGCTGCTTATACCGCCACTCTTGGAGTTGCATTAGGGACCATGGTAGCCAATTTGTCGTCGCATAAAAGAGGCTGGGACGATCGATGGGAATACTATTCTAATTGGGCGGTAAAAGGTGAAAATTACAAACAACAACTCTTACATCTGGTTGACGAAGACACCAATGCCTTTAATAAAATTATGGAAGCTTTTCAATTACCCAAAAAATCGGAAGAAGATAAAAAAATTAGATCCGAAGCCATAGAATCTGCCACTTTATATGCCACTGAAATTCCTTTAAAAGTGATGGAAACCGCCTATCGTTCCATGGAAGTAATGGAAGCAATGGCAAGTGACGGACTACAAGCATCTATTTCCGATGTTGCCGTTGGGGTTATGGCCGCCCGAACAGGTGTTTACGGAGCCTATTACAACGTAAAAATTAATGCCGGCAGCTTAAAAAACAAACAAAAAGCGGAAGAATTACTCAAAAAAGCCGGTGAAATATTGCAAAAAACTCTTGATAAAGAAAAAAAATTATTACGAGCAATTGATCAAAAAATGAAACAATAAGCAATATTTATAGGTATATAATTCAAAACTATCAAAAAAATAAAAATTACAACAAGTTTTAACGTATATTTGTATCTGTAAAACCTTAAAAATTAAAAATCATGAAAATAAATCAATATCAAGGCATTGATCATATCGATAAAGAAGCTAAAAAAGATTATATCGACAGACATTCACCTTTTATCTATTGTGACGACACTATGGAAAAAGGTAAAAAAAACTATGTTAAAGTTCAAGTCGGGAAAGAATATACCCATCCTGATGACTTTGATCACTACATTCATAAAGTAGCCTTATTTGACGGTGAAAGACTACTGGGTGAAGCTACTATTCCGGCCGGAACATTGGGAAACCAATCCGAGCAATTGGAAGTTACTTTTTCAGTTGTTCCCAAAAGAAAAATGAAATTACACGCTTTGGCTTACTGTACCAAACACGGCGTTTGGCGTAGTGAAGAAAAAGTAGTTGAAGTGCAATAAAAAATATGACTGTAAAATAAAAGGGTGACAAAAATGTCACCCTTTTATTTTTTACAACTTAACTATGAAAAATTGATTGTTTGAAATAAACAAATAATAATTCACTGTGCAAAGTTAGTCCAGAGTTGAAAATTAAATTTTGATTTATATCAAAAAAATATGACTGTGAATCTTTTTTTAAAAACAGAATTAACAGCTGATAAGTTTTTTAAATGATTTATATATAGCTACTTTAAACGCCGGTTATTGGCACGAATTCTACTCAAAGTTTCTTGAGTTATCCCCAAATAAGAAGCTATATGTCCTAAAGGAGCCCGGTAAGCGATATCCGGATATTTTTGAATCAGAAACTCATAACGTTGTTGTGCGGTTTGAAATTGAATGGCGTTGAGTTTTTTGACAGCATTATTAAGGAGCTCTATAGAAACCAATCTACCAAAACGTTCCATGCCGTGGTATCGATCAAACAGGTGATGCAATCCTTCATATGAAATACGGTATAAATCAGATTTTTCCAATAATTCTATTTGATACAATCCGGGTTTTTGTTGAAAAAAACTTTCCAGACTTAGCATTAAATTGTTATCACTAAAAAACCAAATGGTAATATCTCTTCCTTTTTCATTAATATAATAACTACGAGCCAAGCCTTTTTCAATAAAATATAAATATTGACAAGTTTTTCCTTGAGAAAGAATTTGTGTTCCTTTGGGCAATTGCAACTGTTCAAATGATTGAACGACATCTTGCATTACCTGATTTTCCAAAGGAACGATGGAATAGATATAATCTCTTAACGTCATGATCTACACAGTCTTTCTCGGGCTAGTTTTAACACCTTTTCAAATTGTTCTTCGCGGGTTAAATCACTATTATCAATTTCTATGGCATCATCTGTTTTAACCAATGGTGATGCACTGCGTGAACTGTCTATTTTATCTCGGTGAATTACATTCTTCAACACTTCTTCATAAGTAACTTGCTCTCCTTTGGACTGTAATTCATCAAAACGGCGTTGAGCCCTTACTTGAGGCGATGCTGTCATAAAAATTTTGAGTTCGGCATCTGGAAAAACAACCGAACCTATATCACGCCCGTCCATAACCACACCTTTATTTTTTCCTATTTTTCGTTGTTGTTCCACCAATTTTTCTCTTATTTCCGGAACTGCCGCTATTTGACTGACATAATTGGAAACTTCCATTCCTCTTATCTCTTTTTCAATATTTTTTCCGTTTAAAAACATTTCGGCGGATTCCGATTCAGGATTATAACGAAATTCTATTTTCAGATGATCCAAATCTTTTATCAGTTGTTTTTTATCAAAAAAATCTTTTCCTATCAAGTTGTTTTGTAAGGCATAATAAGTTACGGCCCGGTACATGGCACCGGTATCTATATAGAGATAATTAAGCGCTTGAGCAATTTGTTTTGCCAAAGTGCTTTTGCCGGTTGATGAATATCCGTCTATTGCTATTGTTATTTTTTTATTCATTTGTATAAAATTCATTCAAATTTACGGTTATACTAAAAAAATTGGCACTGGAAGCTAAGCTGTAATTTCCATACGCATAATTAATCTCAAATTTTTTCAAACGCAAACCGAAACCAAAATTAAATCCGGTGCCAAAACTTTGATCTTTTAAACTCAATTCGGCTGCCCGTCTGAAATTATATCCGGCCCGGATGTTAAAAGGTTTTCGAGGAAACAATTCCACTCCTAAAATAATATGTCTAAAAACATGATCAACAGTAGTGATATTTTCTTCCGTAATATTTCCGTCGGGATCTTCAGAATTATGGGCGGTATTGATAAAAGCAATTTCGGGATCTTGCAAATTTTCAAAAGTTACAAACCATTTAAAAGGCGCGTGAGTAAAAGTTTTTGAAAAAGAAAGATCTATTTCAAAAGGCAAATTCTCTTGAGTTCCTTGGTAAGTGGATAATTGTATTCCTGCATTTCTAATCGCTAATCCCGCTTGCCAGCCCGTTTCATCGTTATACCACAAGCCCATATCAAATGCCAACCCCGTAGAACTATAGTTTTCTAGAGAAGAAAATATAAATTTGGTATTTAAACCTACCGATAATTTTGAACCCGGAATCCGGTGGGCATAGCCCAACACAAGAGCTGCTTCCGAAGCCGAAAAAGTTCCGTTTCGCTCTCCCGATTCATCGGCATAATCAAAAGTTCCGTAATTAACATAAGTTATAGCCGAATAAAGCGTTCCTATTTTTTTTATATCATAAGCATATGCCAGGTTGCCATAATTTATATCACTCAAATAACTGACATAGTTAATTCCTATTTTATTATTCATAGCGGGTTGAATAACAGCCGGATTAAAAGCCGGTTGAAAAATATCATCATTCAAACCGGTATAAACCTTTCCTCCCAAAGCCGATTGTTTGGCCGAAACCGAAAGATTTAAAAATTGGAAAACGGAATTGCCCCCGATTTGAGCCGTTACTAAAAACGGCATCAGCAGTATGATAAAGATGAATCTAAATCTCATGAATAAAATTTTCTTCAGTCAAAGATATAAAAAATCTTCCTCGGCCAAGGAGAAAACTTTTGAAAAAGGCTATTTTAAACGTTCTACCTTTTCTACTCCTTCAATATTTTTAAGATCTTTGATGACTTGTTTTAGATGATCGGTATTTTTTATATATAAAGAAATTTCTCCTTCGAACATCCCTCCTTGTGCTTTTAAATTAACATTTTTCATGTCGAGTTGTTCATCATCGGTAATCAAACGGGTAATATCTTTGGCCATGCCGGGACGATCAAAACCCGAAATTTTTAAATAAACAATAAAATCATGTTTAGAAGAATCAATCCAGCGCGCAGTTAATATCCGGTAAGCATAATTGGAATGCAGACTCAAAGCATTGGGACAATCTTTTTTATGCACTTTAATTCCTTCATTTATGGTAGTAAAACCAAATATTTCATCACCGGGAATGGGATTACAACAATTGGCCAAAGTATAATCGAGTTGTTGTTCATCGGGGCCAAATACAATAGTGTCGTAATTAATGGTTACATCGTCTTGGGTAACTTGAAATCCCGAAGGTTTACGACGGAGTTTTTTCTTGATAAAATTAAACAAGACATTAGAATGGGCCGAGGCAAAATTTTTGAGCATTTTGTTGTCAATAATTCCCGCTCCTACGTTATAAAAAAGATCTTTACTTGTTTTTAGGTTAAAGAAATTAACCAAATTATTAATTGTTGTATCGTTATATTTGAGTTTGAGTTGTTTGAGTTTGCGTTGTAAAATTTCTTTTCCTTCGTCAATAATATCATTCTGCTCCTGTTTCAGATAAGCTTTAATCTTGGATTTAGCTCTTCCGGTTACGACAAAATCAAGCCAATTGAGTTTGGGTTTTTGATTGGGTGAAGTAATAATTTTAACTACATCGCCACTTTGTAATTTATAATTGAGTTGAACCAATTTACCATTGACTACCGCTCCGCGACAATGAGCCCCGACTTCAGTATGTATAGCATAAGCAAAATCAAGCGGAGTTGCCCCTTTGGGTAGTGAAATCACATCACCATCAGGAGTTAAAACAAAAATTTCTTTGGCAAAAAGATTTAATTTAAAGTCTTCTATAAACTCTACCGCATTATCGTCTTGATTTTCGAGCAAATCTTTCAAGCGGTTTAACCAACCTTCAATGCCTATTTCTTCATCGGTTCCGTGTTTATATTTATAATGAGCTGCATATCCTTTTTCGGCTATTTCATTCATTCTTTCGGAACGGATTTGCACTTCCACCCATTTTTTTTCGGGGCCCATTACTGTGGTATGCAAAGCCTCGTAACCGGTTGATTTAGGATGGGTAATCCAATCACGCAAACGGCTGGGATTGGGTTTAAAGTGATCTGTTACTATGGAATAAATTTTCCAAGCTAAAAATTTTTCGTTTTTTCGATCGGATTTATAGATAATCCGAATGGCAAATTTATCGTAAACCTCTTCAAAACTCACTTTTTTGGTGCGCATTTTACGATAAATGGAAAAGATTGATTTAAAACGTCCTATAATTTCAAAATTTAAGCCCTCTTTTTCTAAAGAGCCTTTGATAATATCGGTAAAAGATTTGATATAGCGTTCTTGTTCTTCTTTGCTTTCTTCGATTTTATTTTCAATTTCTTTATAGATTTCAGGTTCGGTAAACTTTAAACCCAAATCTTCCAACTGTGTTTTAATGTTATAAAGTCCCAACTTATGAGCCAAAGGAGCATATATGTAAAGTGTTTCAGAGGCTATTTTTTCCTGTTTATGGCGGGGCATGCTGTCAAGTGTTTGCATGTTGTGCAACCGATCGGCAATTTTAATCAAAATAACACGAACATCTTCGTTTAAGGTTAAAATCATTTTTCTGAAATTCTCCGCTTGAAGAGAAAGATCTTTGTCGTGTTTTAATTTTTTAATCTTGGTTAAACCTCTGACGATACGACTGATTTTTTCGCCGAACAAATTATATATATCATCATGTGTTAAATCGGTATCTTCGACAGTGTCATGTAACAAAGCCGATGCAATGGATATAGCCCCCAAACCCACATCTTGAGCTACTATATGAGCTACGGCCAGTGGATGAAAAATATAAGGTTCGCCGGATTTACGCCGTTGGCCGTCATGAGCATCACGAGCCACCTCAAAAGCTTTTTTTATCAAGGCTTGTTCCTTCTTATCAATTTTTTGATAAGTAGAGTGCATTAAATCGTCAAAAGCCTTTTGAATCTGCTTTTGTTCAACAGGAGTATAGTCCGTATTTTTATTCATAAAAAAATTATGGAATTAAGCTAACAAAAATATAATTTTTTTCGAATTAATAAAGCTTTTTCTTTAAAAAATTTAGTCTTTTATCATCCGGAAAAGCCTTAAAACTAAAAAATGAAATCTCAAACAAATTAACATTGATGTTAGTTTTGTTTTTCAGAAAGTTCATAAGCTATTAGCAAACCTACCATTTCGTTGTAAGAATGAATTCCGCTTTTTTGCTTATTCAATTTTAAATAAGCATCATATCCGGTTGAAAAATTGATTGGAAATTGATAACGACGGTTAAACTCATTGGCTTGTTTAAAATTTTTAACTACTCCTTTATGAAGTTTTTTAAAAAAATTTTCAAACAATTTCTTATCATTTTTTTTCAATTCTCTCAACAAATAATACAAGGCATTGATCTGTCCCGAATAATTAAAATAAGCATCGGGATGATTTACCGATGCTAAATAACCTAAAAAACTAGCTTCATTTTCAGGAGCAAAACCCAGTTGGTGAGCTACTTCATGCGAAGCAATATCCGGCAAAAAAACTTTCGGATATAGTTTATTTACCTGCGCTTCTCCGGTAAACGGATTCAAATATCCGCTCACCCCCATATACGATATTTGTTTGCTAAACATAGATTTTTTAATACACGGAACTTTATAAGACAAACCTATAATTTTTTCAATTGCTTGGTAACCTTGCGGTGTTTTTTGCAAAATCCGATCTAAAGCATACGGAACTTCTACCGCCACCGTATCGTTTTCAGTCAATTGCAACTGTAACCTGTTGGCTCTGTTCAATACGGAATCGGTAACCTGCACAAGTTGTTGCATGGTATATTTTTGCTGATTCAAATGCAAACGTTCACTCAATGGTTTTCTAAAATAATTAAACCCCCAAGAGAGATAAAAAATCCAAATGGTTTTGAGTAAAAATTCAGAAATATTTTCAATGTACCGCAGAGGTTTTTTAATATAAATCAGCAATAAGATGAATTGATAAATCAAATACATAACCGCCCAAAAATAAAGTAAATCACCTATTGAAAAAGGGAACAAACGTGCCAACCAGCGATTGATTACAGCTATTACCGGATACAAATAAGTAGAATATATGCTTTCTACAACATCGGGCTGATGAGCAGCCACTTGGATAAATAAAATTGTAAAAATCCAAATAAACAAATGTCCTGAAAAAGAGTTTTTATATCGGGGAAATAATTTCATAATACCGGTTAAGTTCATCACGATTCAAAAACTATATTGACAATCTGATTTTTATGCAAACTCAAAAGGGTGTCAGCTCCTCCTGATTTCCGGTTGCTTTTATAGATAAAAATTTCCAAATAACCGAAATGGTTAAAGCGCGCATACATAGTTCCGGCGGTTGTCACTACACCTGTTTGGTGCTCGGGCCAATAGGTTTGTGATATTTCATTTATTTCATAATGACGTAATTTTATACTAAATTTTCGTCCGTCGCGCCATTTTTCAAACTCATCGCGAGAAAGATTAAAAATCGCATTCCCGTAATTGTCGTTATAAATAACTTTGGGAGTTACCAAAGCTACTTTTTGGGTTTTATCATCATATCGCAAAAGCGGTTTTGATAGTTTTAAGGTTTTATAATCTTGGGTAATTTGAGCAAAATCATCGGGCATTACTCCTTTGGATAAGCGTCGTAAAACTTCCAAATGAGCTTCCATAAAAACACCCGGTTTGGAAAAAGGCAAGGCAAAAACTTTAAAATCGGTTCCTGACAAAGCAGCTGTAATTATTCCGTTATCGTTAGCCAAATAAAAATGTTGATGATTGACAATCAAAATGGGACGATTATCGATATGTGTTTCCGAGTCCATTCCTACCCAATGAATAGTCCCTTTTGGAAAACCCTGTAAAGCATTTTTTACGATATATATGGCTTCATCGGGATCAAAAGGCAAACTGGCATGCGAAATATCTATTAAATTGGCATTTGGAAGCACTTGTAAAATAAGTGATTTTAAATAGCCTAAATCCGGATCGCGAAGTCCAAAATCAGTAGTAAGCGTAATTACAGACATATTATTAATGATTATTAAAACAAAATGAGTAACTTTGAATGACAAATTTACATTATAATTTTGAACCTGTGCATTAAAAATATAAACCCGGAGGTTTTTTACAGTTTATCAGGCTATTATTTATCAATTTAATAACTTAAGAAATATGACAGAACGTTTATTGGAAATCAACGGAATAGATCCGGTAATATTCAGCGGGGTAAAAAACGAACATATCAATTTTTTAAAACAACACTATCCCAAAATCAAAATTATTTTCAGAGGAAATCTTTTAAAAGTTTACGGAGAATCGGAAATATTAGACGAATTTGAACAAAAAGTCGATTTGATTTTACAACACATTCAAAAATTTGACAAGCTAGACAAAGAAACCATCGAACAAATACTGATGAGTTCTCAACAAGAATACAGTGATTTTGTCAACAATGATGAAATTATCGTTCACGGAACCGGTGGAAAACTGATCAAACCTCAAACTCCCAACCAACGTAAAATTGTAATTGCTTCTCAAAAAAATGATATGGTTTTTTTGGTAGGCCCTGCCGGAACCGGTAAAACATTTGTAAGTGTGGCACTGGCTGTAAGAGCTTTAAAAAACAAAGAAGTAAAAAGAATTATTCTCACCCGCCCGGCGGTTGAAGCCGGCGAAAATCTTGGTTTTTTACCCGGTGACTTAAAAGAAAAACTTGATCCGTATTTACAGCCCTTGTATGATGCATTACGGGCTATGATTCCACACGAACGACTGGAAAGTCACTTGGAAAAAGGAATTATTCAAATCGCTCCATTGGCATTTATGCGCGGACGTACGCTTGACAATGCTTTTGTCATACTGGACGAAGCTCAAAACACCACACATAACCAAATGAAAATGTTTTTAACCCGAATGGGAAAAAATGCCAAATTTATCATCACCGGCGATCCGGGACAAATAGATTTGCCTCGCAAACAAGTTTCCGGATTAAAAGAAGCGCTGGGTATTTTAAAATCGATCAAAGGAATCGATATTATACACTTAACCGACAGAGATGTCGTCAGACACCGGTTAGTTAAAAAAATTATAGATGCCTATAAAACTCTGGAATAAAATACAAATTTATCTCAAATTCAAATTTCTTTGTTTTTTCGCTCTTATCTATCTATTTTTTTTATAAATTTACGGCCGTAAAGCTATGATCAAAAAAATATACAGCATATTATTAATCATCACTTTTATAACGGTTATCAATAAGCCTTTGTTAGTCATGACGGTTATATATTTGAATGAAACAGCTGAAGTAACCGAAAAATGTTGCTGTGAAAACACCGAAAAACAAACCGCCAAAATGGCTTCAAACGGTGATGCCTATCTAAAAGCTTTGCTTAAAAGAGTATGTAAAGACACCAAAAAAAACAGCCCTAAAATTCCCAGTATTTCCATTACGGTTTTTGTTAAAAACCTGATTAACGAATATTACAGAGCTATTTATCTTCAAAAA
>Ga0256835_1002491_pt1 | contig 10080 bp, 8 predicted proteins | sample PIR30metaG_FD_185972 | JGI IMG/M metagenome (GOLD analysis project Ga0256835, IMG submission 185972) | Hydrothermal vent microbial communities from East Pacific Rise, Pacific Ocean - PIR-30 | ecosystem: Environmental > Aquatic > Marine > Hydrothermal vents | place: Pacific Ocean: East Pacific...
CCCTTCCAGATCTACCCTTGCCAAAAGGCCCTGTTCCATTCATGCCAGGCATTATATCACCTCCTATTATGAGCTTATGCTCAAAATAACCGCCATTTTGAAATTGTCAATAATGTCGAACAGCGGCTACTTTGCTAGGATTACACTCAACCAGTTTAATTGTGATATGATAGCGATGGAGCATGCATCTTTTTGTTTACGGTACCTTAATAAATAAAAAAATAATGCTAAAAGCCGCTGGCTGTTTGCCTGACAGCAGGCCAGCCATTCTCTACGGTTTTAAACGAATGTGCATTAAGGGTGCTGACTATCCAGGAATTGTTCCAGCAAAGTCCTCCGCAGTAAATGGTTTGCTCTATCAAAATATTCCACCTTTTGCTTGGAAACGGTTGGATGAATATGAAGGCAGGATATATAAAAGGCAGTTGGTTGAAGTGGAATTAGATCGCTCTTGCTTTGTGGAGGCTTATGTTTATGTGGTTAAAAGGGAATTTTACTATCTTTTGGAAGACAAACCGTGGAAGGGCTTGGACAATTTCAAAAGGGCGCAATGAAATAAAGTAGCTCTTAAAAAGATAATTGACTTGAAAAAAATTTATTTTTTAGCATAAAATAGTAATATGAGCTCTTTAATCGTCCTTTCCCTCTCACCAGATGAAGCCAATCTAAATTATGTCAAAAATCTGCCTGGTCTAAAGGAACTAAACATAGATGATAATTACGGCCTTGTCTTGATCAGCCCAAAACGTGGCCTATATGCAATCCGCGTTAATGGTGAAATAGATTTAGAAAAACTTCGTGCAATTCAACCAAAGGTCAAAGGTGTTTATCCTGATACCCCAATTGCGCCTTTCCAGACCTGATACTGCAAAAGTAAGGAGGCTACCATGGCAGAAAAGATTCGGATTTTAATTCAAATACGCCATACACCAGAGCTACGTGCTGCTCTTAAGGCCAGAAAATCCCTTGCATCAAATGTTTCCTCTCTTACAGTGCCTGGCCTTCATGTGGATGAAGGCTACACACCAGTGCAAGTTCCTTCCAAAAAACCACGGGACAGCGTTGGCCCCACAGAAGTGGGAAGACTTTTCACCTATGATTTCAGACCAGATCAGGCAACCTACCTGATACGAGGTGAAGTTGAAGATGAAGACACCTTAAACAAATTAATGAAAAGGGCTGCTGAAGATCCCAATATAGTAGGTATCTTTTCAGATCCTGTCATCAGTGCCATTGCAGTATGTCCATCAGGCCCCATTGGCAATCACGAGGATGTGAAGCAGCTCCTTAAAATTCCATCCCTTACAGCTCAGGGAATGGACGGAAAGCATGTTTTAGTAGCCATAGTCGATACAGGCATAAACCTGGATTATTTACGCAACAAGGGGCTTGATCCAGGCTTTGATTCGGAAAAAAGCTGGACTCCAATCGATGGCCTTACTCCTGGAAATATTCCTGTTGACCATGGCACCATGTGTGCGTTTGATGTTTGCCTTTCTGCTCCCAGTTGCACTTTGTTGGATTTTGCCCTTCTCCAATCACGGACAAGTGGTGGTTCAATCATGGATGGTTTTTTGAGTGATGCAGTTAAGGCATACAGTAAGCTGCTTAATCTTATGCTGAACACAGATCCTAAACCAGCCTTGGTGGTAAATAACAGCTGGGGCATGTTCCATCCTTCCTGGGATTTTCCGCCAGATCACCCTGGTAATTACAGTGACAATCCAGACCATCCATTCAACATAATCGTGGAAAGTTTGGAAGACGCTGGGGCTGACATCCTCTTTGCAGCTGGCAACTGCGGTAGGGACTGCCCTGATCCAAGGTGTAAAGGTGCAACAGAAAGACCAATCTATGGAGCCAACTCCCATCCTAGCGTGCTCTGCGTGGCTGGATGCACCATAAATAAGATCAGGGTTGGCTATTCAAGCCAGGGCCCAGGACATTTGGAACAAAACAAGCCTGATATAACAGCATATACCCATTTTCGCGGCTCCGGCGTCTATAGTGCCGACTCTGGCACCTCTGCCGCCTGCCCCGTAGCAGCAGGAGTGATAGCAGCAATAAGAACTAGATATGGACTGGACAAAGTATCGCCCTCCCAATTAAGGAATATCGTGCGCAGGAGTGCGGAAGACCTTGGCTTAATAGGCTTTGACTATGACCATGGCTATGGATTAATCAATCCTACAGCCATAGTTGAGACATTGGAACAAATCGATACAAGAATTGTTCATGTTGGAGAACTGGTTTCTGGAAGGCTCAAGCGCACAGGGGACACAGCCTTGTTTAAAATCCCAGTGGGCAACGCATTGAATATAGAGCTGGATGGACCACAGGGAGTTGATTTTGATATCTATGTCAAAAAAGACGCACCTCCTACGGTAACAGATTATGATTACAGGGGTTTTACAGGGTCAGCAGATGAAAAAATAAGGATTGAGCCTGTGGAGCCTGGTGAATATTATGTCATGGTGCGCTCATACCGAGGTGCAGGTGATTTCAGCCTAAAGGCGGTATTGGAATAAAAAATCTAAAACGCAGGTTCTCTGTGTATTGCAGGGAACCTGATCTTCAGATCCTGGCCTTTAATATCTTCTCCATGGCCTTGGCAATATAGGGTGGCGCTGATTCAGGATAAGGAGCCACACTGCTCACATTGATCTCACAGAGCACATAAGTATCTTGCCCTGTATCTGTTTTGGGGCCTAGAAGAAAATCGCAGTCCCACAATACAGGAAGTTGCTCCTGAGGAATTTCCAAAACTTCCTGCATTGCCGGAACCCATTCCTGTTCCAATGTTTGTTTTAAATGCTGCCATTGCGGCATGGTTGGCGGATAATACAACCTGGGAGTTGGATCAGGAGCCTCAGATGGAGGCGCTCCCGAAGGTGCGGGATGCAATGCCACAATTTCCTGATGGCCAAACCCAGCAACCTTGTCTTGAACCAAATAGCAGCGCACCATGCCCTCTGGCAGCCGTTCTTGATAGGCTTGATCAACCACCTTGCCGCCATTGGAAAAATATTGTTCGCACATCTTAAAAAATTGCCCAAGAGTTGTCTCTTCATCATAAAAGCCGCGACGGCCCTGCCTAATTTTTACCACTGATTCAGGACCAGGTTCTCTTTCTGGCTTCAGCAATTCCACCTTCCAAACACCAATCCCGCCATTTCCCCGGTACTGTTTTATCACCCGAGCCTTGCCGTCAGCCAATTTCTTGGGCAGCTCATTGCGCATCTGTTCCAGGCTTTCATAAAGAGATGTATCACTTCCCCAGCCTATATTGCGTGTTTTATATAGGACTTCCTTTGTACCCATTTTCAAAATTATTTCAGGATGAGTACTTACAAAAATCCCTGCATCAGCCACTTCCCGCAGCATGGAATCCAACATTGACCGATCTCGGCCATCTTGAATGGGATTCATCCATACTAATACTGCATCTGCGTCCATAAGCTGATGACGAACCTCATCACAAAAATCATCATGATATACTGCTGGCTCAGCGTGTATGTTGGCATCTTCCAATGCCTTGAAAACTGTAGCAAGGCGATTGTTGTCCGGTGTGGCGTTTTCCCTGGTTTCCCGGTCTCCTGGATAAATAATCGCAACTTTACCCAAATATGTTTTATTCATTACATCTCTTCCCATAGGGCATCTCTAAAAATTCTGAATTTTAATTTTAGAGATGCCCTATATTTAGGTTTCAAATGATGCTGAAAAAAATATAACCCAAAAACGCCTTTATTGCATGACTGTTTTTACTTTTTACGTATTTCAATTGACCTTGCATGGGCTGAGAGCCCTTCTACTTCAGCTAGAAGTATTACGTCTGCTGCATCCTGGTCAAAGGCCTTCTTGGAATAACTTAAAATAGAAGTGCGTTTCAGAAAGGTATCTACACTCAAGGCAGAAGAAAAGCGTGCCGTCCCCATAGTAGGCAAAACATGATTGGGGCCAGCAATGTAGTCTCCTATTGGTTCAGGGGTATAGTTGCCAAGAAAGAGCGCACCTGCATGTTTTATCATGGGCATTAACTGCCACGGATCTTTTATCATGAGCTCAAGATGCTCAGGCCCCAGGCGGTTTGCAATTTGAGCTGCTTCTTCAAGGCTACCAACCACCATCAACAACCCATTTTCTCTAAGGGATTTTTCAGCAACTTCAGCCCTGCTGAGTTCCCTAAGCTGCTGCTCAAGTTCCTTGCATACGCCTTTTGCCAAATCTTCAGAAGTGGTAAGCAATATGCTGGTGGCCATGGCATCATGCTCTGCCTGGGAAAGGAGATCTGCTGCCACAAATTCTGCCTTTGCTGAATCATCAGCTATCACCAGAATTTCACTTGGGCCGGCCACCATATCAATACCTACCCTGCCTGACACAAGTTTTTTGGCAATGGTAACAAAAATATTGCCAGGGCCAACTATCACATCCACAGGTTTTATTGATTCAGTACCAAAGGCAAGGGCTGCAATGGCCCAGGCACTGCCTACCTTATATATTTCAGAAATACCAACTTCATTTGCAGCAACTAAGAGGTGGGGGCTTGCACTGCAATCTTGAGACGGCGGGGTAACCAGTACGATCCTTTCTACGCCAGCTATCTTTGCAGGAATTCCGTTCATTAAAACTGATGAGACCAAAGGCGTTTTGCCGCCCTGGCCTCCAGGGACATAAAGGCCTGCACCATCAACTGGAGTCACGCGCTGTCCAAGTATGGAGCCATCATCCTTGGTCATGAACCAAGATTTGGGAAGCTGCAGCTTATGGAATTCTTCGATATTGGCCTTTGCCTTGCGCAGGGCCTTCAAAAAATCTTCTGATACAGCTTCATATGCCCTTTCAATTTCCGATTCTTGGACCTTAAGATTTTCAAGAGAAAACTCAGGTGAATCAAATTGCCGGGTATATTCGATTAAGGCCTTATCGCCCTGGGTTGCCACCCTTTGAAGGATATCTTTTACCCTATTTTCCAGCTCCTGATCTATTTCAAAACGGCGGTTTAGAACCTCATCAAGGCGTTTTTTGCCATCTTCTGTTGCTGAATTGAATATGGGTATCACTTATAAAGCTCCGGTACCTTTTTGAGCCTTTCCACCACCCGTTTTTGGCCTATTGCCACTAATACATCAAACAGGCCTGGTCCCACAGATTGGCCGGTTACAGCAGTGCGCACTCCATTTATTATAAGGCCTGGCTTTACCCCTTTGTTTTCACAAAAGGCACGCACAGCATCCTCAGTAGACTCCAAGGTCCATTCCCCAAGGGCTGCCAATTCATCTGCCAACTCAGGCAGCAATTCTTTTAACTCTTCATGCTTTAAGATGTTTTTCTTAAGCGCCTTGTCATCATAGGGGAAATCATCAGAGAAATAGGCCCGTCCAAGCTGGCTGAAATCCTTGATGGTATGATAACGGCTCCTTATAAGATCAAGGGTTGCAAGAAACCACTCTTTTTTTTCGCCTTCATATGCTGGGTCCCATAGGCCTTCCTTCTCAAACTCCTCTTTGACATAGCCTGCAATTTCCTCAATTGGAAGGGTGCGCAGGTAATGGGCATTTATGGACAGGGCCTTTGGATCTGTAATGAATTTGGGGCTGTCTGGCGGATAAAAGAAAATCGAATTTGCCCTGCTGATACCTTCAAGAGAAAAGGCCTCAATCAATTCTTCCTTTGTAAAAATTTCTCTATCATCAGAGGTGTGCCAGCCAAGCAGCACCAGGAAATTCACCAAGGCCCAGGGCAGAAAGCCATGTTCCTTATAAAACTGCACTGCAACCACCTCACCATGGGTGCGCTTTGAAATCTTCCGCTTTTTCCTGTCCAAAGTTAAAGGCATGTGGGCAAAGACCGGCAATGGTGCGCCCAAGGCATTGTATATCAATATCTGCCTTGGGGTGTTGGCCAATCCATCCTGGCCCCTGATGACGTGGCTAATGCGGTCGCGGATGTCATCTACAGCATTGCATAAAAGGTAAAGGGGTGCGCCATTGGAACGCACAATAACAAAATCTTCAATGTCAGAAAGCTGTTTTTCTATCTTGCCATACACGGCATCTTCAAAGGCTATAGAGCCTTCTTCAGGCACCTTGAACCTTATTACATATGGAAGGCCCTGCTCCTCTTTTTCGGCAATCTCCTCTGGACTCAAATTCCGGCACTTGCGGTCATATTTGAACGCCTTTTTGGCCTTCTTTGCCTCTTCCCGTTTTGCATCAAGCTCTTCCTTGGTGCAGAAACACTTATAAGCATGTCCTTCCTCCAGCAGCTTCCTTGCTGCTGCTTTGTGATCTTCTGCGAATTGGGATTGGTAGTAAGGGCCTTCATCCCAATCCAGGCCCAGCCATTCCATCCCTTCAAGAATACCTTTGATGGACTCCTCGGTAGAACGCTCAATATCTGTATCTTCTATGCGTAGAATAAAGGTTCCGTTGTGTTTTCTGGCAAAAAGCCAATTAAAAATGGCGGTTCTTGCACCGCCAATATGCAGATATCCAGTAGGACTAGGGGCAAAACGCACCCTTACCTCTTTTTTATTACTCATTTATGTCTCCAATATCTTGGCTAATCGTTCCTTTCTCCTGAAATAAATTCAGAGACCATCCTATAGGCCTCATCATCTGTATATTGCTTGGGAGGGTGCTTCATCAAATAGGCAGACGTTGAATATATTGGGCCGCCGTGGCCTCTATCTAATGCCAGTTTGCAGCATCTTATGGCATCAATGGCAACACCTGCTGAGTTTGGGGAGTCTTCCACAGACAGGCGAAGCTCCAAATTCATAGCCACATCCCCAAAGAGTTTCCCTTCCATTCTGATAAAGCAGATCTTGTTATCATTCTGCCACGGGACATAATCGCTAGGGCCTACATGGATATTCTCGTCTTCAAGCCTCTTTGCAGCCACGGCCTGAACCGCTTCGGTCTTGGACACCTTTTTAGAAGCAAGCCTGGCACGATTCAACATATTCAAAAAATCTGTATTGCCGCCGGTATTGAGCTGATAGGTGCGCTCAAGCTTAACACCTCTTTTCCTGAACAGGTCTGTAAGGGTGCGGTGGGTAATGGTTGCTCCCAGCTGGGCCTTGATGTCATCCCCAACAATGGGAACGCCCTTCTGCCTGAACCTTTCAGCCCATTCTTCATCACTGGCAATAAAGACTGGAATGCAATTAATAAAGCCTATTCCAGCATCTAAGGCGCACTGGGCATAAAAACGGGCACCATCTTCAGAGCCCACCGGAAGGTAATTAAGCAATATCTCAGCGCCTGACTCTTTTAGCTCTGCCACCACATCCTCTTTAGAGGGATCAGGCTCATCAGAGAGGACAAAGGTACGGTGTTCAGGAAAATTTTTCATATGTTCTGAAAAGCCATCCAAGACCGGACCTTTTTTGACCATAACCCCTGATTCAGGCAAATCATCACAAAAGACTGTGGTACAGTTAGGTTTAGCGAAAATGGCTTTATTGACATCCTGGCCTACCTTACGTTTATCTATATCAAAGGCTGCAACCACTTCGATATCATATGGATGATAGCCGCCAAGGTTCCAATGCATCAAGCCAATGGCCTCATCCTCCTGGCCCTCCTTATAGAAGTGGAGCCCTTGTACCAATGAACTAGCGCAATTTCCCACACCGGCAATCGCAATCCGGATTTTTCCCATATATCGAACCTCCTCGGTGCCCAAAATCAGGCCGTTGCCAAATAAATTGGCTGCTTTCTAAAAGCCACCTGATTTTTCGGGTGAGATCATATTGAGTTTTCAAGACTACTGGCCCCCTCGCAGAGCCGCCTAACTTTGTAACATTTATAGAAGTTTTGCAACCCTTTTAGTAAATTAATAAAACGGTTTTTACCTTAGATACCTGGAATTTTGAGCTTGAAATATAGTTAACAAAATTCTCAAAATGGATAACACTTTATTAAAGTAGAGAAAAATGAACAATAATTCAGTCAATTGGAAAAAGTGGCAGTGGCAGATTGCAAATTCTATATATTCTATTGATGGGCTGAAGCACTCTCTTTTTTTTAAAAAGGGCCTGTCAAATTACATCAATCAAGTAGAAAAAATTTATCCTTTAAGGATTACTCCCTACTATCTCTCATTAATAGATCCTGGAAACCCATCTGATCCAATAGCACTTCAATGTCTTCCAGACGAAAGAGAGCTGCTGAGTGCAGAAGCAAGCGATGTTAGCAAAGATCCACTAAATGAGAGCAAACATATGGTGGTGCCGGGCTTGATTCACAGGTATCCAGACCGGGTGCTCCTGCTGGCAGCCCATGAATGCGCTGTACGATGCAGGCACTGCAACCGCAAACGGACCTGGAAAAGGCCAGAGGCGTTAACAAATGGAGCTCAAATTGATGCTGTATGCAATTACTTGAAAAAAAATCCTGGCGTCAGGGAAGTCATTCTATCTGGAGGAGACCCGCTTATGCTTCCCACAGAACGCCTGGATAAGCTCCTGTCTTCTATTAAGAAAATCCCTACCATCGAAGTGATTAGAATAGGCACCAGGGTGCCTGTTACCCTTCCCATGCGAATAACACAAAAGTTGGCAGATCTCTTGAAGAACTATCGCCCCTTGTGGGTAAACACCCACTTCAACCACCCAGCAGAAATAACCCCTTTGGCCATTGAAGCCTGTGAAAAACTCCTGTGTGCCGGCATTCCAGTTTCAAACCAGACTGTGCTTTTAAAAGGCGTCAATGATGACGTTGAAATCCTCAAAAATCTTTTTACCAGGCTCCAGTCTATCATGGTAAGGCCCTACTATTTATTCCACTGCGACAAGGTTAAAGGGACCGATCATTTCAGAACATCCATTATAAAAGGCATAAAAATCATGGAAGAACTTTGGTGCACAATAGGCGGATTATGTATGCCAAAATATGTTGTAGATCTGCCTGATGGAGGTGGAAAAGCTCCAGTTACACCGTCATATCTGCTGGATATTGATAAAAATGAAGCAATATTTAGGACCTTTGAGGGAAAAATCGTGCGTTACATATCCCCCTATGGCTCAGATTGACATTGCATCTAATGCGCATTATTTAAATAATAATAAAAAATTTTTATAGACCGTCGTTTTATCAACACCTATTATGCGCCCAGATCGCAAAAGGCTTTTAGATGGAACTGCGTCAGGCCAAGGAAATAGTTACTAAACTGTTTGGTGAGGAGCCAGCATATCCTTGCAAGATAAAATTCTGGGATAATTCAGAGCTGAACTTCGGCCACGGAAAACCTGCTTTCACACTCCACTTCACCAATCCCTCTGGCTTTACTGCAGCCATTACTGATCCATCTCTTGGCTTTGGTGAAGCATATACTTCAGGGGACATAAAAGTGGAAGGCGATCTGGAAAAACTCATTGCACTGAGCTATATCCTTGATTTTCCCTCAAAGCTTTCAGTAAAAGACAAGGCCAAGCTCTGCTGGTGGAACTTCAAAGACAGATATTCCCTCAAACAAACCCGCAAAGATATACAGGCCCATTACGATAGAGGGAACGAATTTTACAAACTGTGGCTGGATAAAGGCATGAACTACTCATGCGCTTATTTTAAAAATCCAGATGACTCGCTGGAACAGGCCCAAAAAAATAAAATTGCCCACTCCCTCAAAAAACTCCGAATGCTTCCTGGCCAAAAACTTTTGGACATAGGCTGCGGCTGGGGCAATGTAATCATACACGCAGCCAAACAATTTGGTGTAAAGGCTGTGGGCATCACCCTTTCAGAGGAGCAGTTTGAGTTTGTAAAAGAGAGGATCAAACGGGAAGGACTTGAGGGCCAGGCAGAAGTTAGGCTCCAAGACTATAGAGAACTTGCGGAAACAGAAGAAAAATTTGACCGCATAATTTCCATAGGAATGTTCGAGCACGTTGGAAAAGAAAATATACCACTATTTTTCAAAAAAGCGCACTCCTTGCTGAAAGACTCTGGCGTGATGCTCCTCCACACAATCTGCCGCATGAAGCCGGCTGCAACAGACCAGTGGCTCACCACCTACATCTTTCCTGGAGGCTATATTCCCGCAGTGGGTGAAATTACTTCTGCAGGATAT
>Ga0256835_1002492_pt1 | contig 10073 bp, 20 predicted proteins | sample PIR30metaG_FD_185972 | JGI IMG/M metagenome (GOLD analysis project Ga0256835, IMG submission 185972) | Hydrothermal vent microbial communities from East Pacific Rise, Pacific Ocean - PIR-30 | ecosystem: Environmental > Aquatic > Marine > Hydrothermal vents | place: Pacific Ocean: East Pacific...
AAGGAAATCAAAGTGCCCGATCTGGACGCCTACCTGGTGGCGCACAACATTTCCGACCAGTTGGCTCGGCGGGTGAGTTACCGCCGCGCGATGCAGCGGGCCATTCAGCAGGCCATGCGCCAGGGCGCCAAAGGCATCAAGATTCAGGTTTCCGGGCGTCTGGCAGGCGCGGAAATGGCGCGCACCGTGTGGCTGCGCGACGGCCGTGTGCCCCTGCACACCCTGCGGGCAGATATTGACTACGCCAAGGCGGAAGCCCTGACCACGTATGGTCGTATCGGCGTCAAGGTGTGGATTTACAAAGGTGATGTGTTGCCTGAGGTGGAGGAAGCCTCTCCGGTGGCGACCGAAGGCGTGTATGTGAGCGAGTAAGCGGCGCATTGTTGCCGTGAAGAGGAGTTGAAATTATGTTGATGCCCAAACGCGTCAAATACCGCAAGCAAATGCGCGGCCGCATGAAGGGTAAGGCCTCGCGAGGCGCAGAAGTGCATTTCGGCGACTACGGCCTGCAGGCCCTGGAGCCGGGGTGGATTTCCGCCCGCCAAATCGAGGCTGCCCGCCGTGCAATGGTGCGCCACATGCGCCGCCGTGGCAAAATTTGGATTCGTATTTTCCCGGACAAGCCGGTAACCAAGAAACCCGCGGAAACCCGCATGGGTTCCGGTAAGGGGAATGTGGAACTCTGGGTGGCGGTGGTCAAACCGGGCCGGATCATGTTCGAGATCGCCGGTGTGCCCGATGCCGTGGCGCGGGAAGCCCTGCGCTTGGCTTCCCACAAACTCTCGGTGAAGACCAAAATCGTCGTCCGGGAAGGGTTGGAGGAAGCATGAAAGCCGCAGAGATTCGTAAACTTTCCACCGAGGAAATTGAGGCGCGGCTGGCCGATGCGCGGGAAGAACTGATGCACCTGCGCTTTCGGAAGACCACCGGTGAACTGGTGGACACCACTGCCCTGCGCCGAACCCGCCGCCTGATTGCCCGCTACCTTACCATTTTGCGGGAACGGGAACTGGAAGCATTCGCAGAGGAAGGTGAAGCATGAACAAGCGTCGGCGACTCACGGGCGTTGTGATTTCAGACAAGATGGACAAAACAGTGGTGGTGCAGGTCAGCCGCACCTTCCGTCACCCCTTGTACAAGAAGGTGGTGAGTGTCCAGAAAAAGCACAAAGCGCACGACGAACTGGGCGCGCAGGTTGGCGACCACGTGCGCATTGTGGAAAGCCGCCCGATTTCCAAGACCAAGCACTGGGTTGTGGAAGCCATTGTGCGCCGCGCCCGTGGTAACGAGGATATCGTGGCACAGCAGGAGGCCGAGGCATGATTCAGCAAGAATCGCGCTTGAAAGTTGCCGATAACACCGGCGCCAAGGAAATCTTGGTGATCCGCGTGCTGGGCGGTTCCAAGCGCCGCTATGGCCGCGTGGGCGATGTGGTGGTGGCGACGGTCAAATCGGCCACCCCCAACGGCTCGGTAAAAAAGAGCGACATCGTGCGGGCTGTGGTGGTGCGCTGCGCCAAGGAATGGCGGCGCGAAGATGGTTCCCACATTCGGTTCGACGACAATGCCGCAGTCATTCTGGACAACGACGGCGTCAACCCCAAGGGAACCCGCATTTTCGGGCCGGTCGCGCGGGAACTGCGTGAAAAGGGCTTCATGAAAATCGTCTCCCTGGCCCCTGAAGTGCTGTAAGGAGTGTGAGCCGTGAAAATCAAGATTCGTAAAGGCGATACGGTTGAAGTGATCGCCGGCCGCGACAAAGGCAAACGGGGCGAGGTCATTCGGGTGCTGCCCAGAGAACGGCGCTTGGTGGTCCAGGGCGTCAATATTCGCAAAAAGCACCAGCAGCAGGTGCAGGCGCAGGGGCGTACCATTACCCCTGGCATCATTGAGTTTGAAGCGCCTGTGGATATCTCCAACGTCATGCTGGTGTGCCCCAAGTGCGACGAACCCACCCGTATCGGCGTCCGCCGCACCGATGGCATTGCCGAACGCTACTGCAAGCGCTGCGGCGCCCCGATTGCATAGGCCGGTGGAGGAGAGAAAAACCATGATGCGATTGGAAGAAAAATATCGAAACGAAGTGGTGCCGGCTTTGAAAAAGTCGTTGGGCGTGAAAAACATCATGCAGGTGCCGCGCATCACCAAAGTTGTGGTCAACATTGGCCTGGGTGAAGCGTTGGACAACGCCAAAGCCCTGGATTACGCAGTGCAGGATCTGACCACCATCACCGGTCAGAAGCCCATCATCACCAAGGCCCGCAAGAGCATTGCTGCCTTCAAACTGCGCGAGGGCCGTCCCATTGGCGTCAAGGTCACCCTGCGGGGCGACCGGATGTGGGCCTTCCTCGACCGGCTGATGAACGTGGCCCTGCCTCGGGTGCGCGACTTCCGCGGCATTTCCCCCAACGCGTTTGACGGCCGCGGCAACTACACCCTGGGCCTGCGGGAACAACTCATCTTCCCGGAAATTGACTACGACAAAATTGACAAAGTGCGCGGCATGGAGGTCACCATTGTGACCACCGCCCGCAACGACGACGAAGGTCGGCAACTGTTGTCCCTGCTGGGGATGCCGTTCAGGAAGGAAGGGTAACCATGGCCAAGAAGTGTATGATTTACCGCGAACAGCGCCGGAAGTACCCCACGCGCGTGCGCAATCGCTGCCGCATTTGTGGCCGCCCCCGCGGCTACATGCGCAAGTTTGGGGTGTGCCGGATTTGTTTCCGCGAATTGGCCTTAGAGGGTAAAATCCCCGGCGTCACCAAGGCTTCTTGGTAGTCGGGCGGAGGTGGTAACGATGACGATGACCGATCCCATTGCGGATATGCTGACGCGCATTCGTAACGCGCAACTGGCTGGGCATAGCCAGGTTGAAATGCCCAGTTCCAAAATGAAGGTGGCCATTGCCCGTATTCTCAAAGAAGAGGGCTACATTGATGGCTACCAGGTAATCCAGGAAAAAGACCGCCCCAGCCACAAGACGCTGCGGATTCGCCTGAAATACGTTGGGGAACGCCGCTTCCGTCGCCCGGTAATCGAAGGGCTGGAGCGCGTGAGCCGTCCCGGCCGCCGGGTGTATGCCGGCAAGCAGGAACTGCCGTGGGTGCGTTCCGGCCTGGGGATTGCCATTGTGAGCACTCCCAAGGGCGTGATGACCAGCGAGCGGGCACGCAAACTGGGCGTGGGCGGCGAAGTGCTTTGCAAAATCTGGTGATCAAACACATTTCGGAACGACCTGACGCGCGCTCGCGACGTCAGTGGCCGAAAGGAGGTTGAGTGTGTCTCGTATTGGACGTATGCCCGTGCCTGTGCCGGACAAAGTGCAGGTAGAAATCAAAGGATCGCACGTGCGGGTGAAAGGGCCGAAAGGCGAACTGGCCCATACTTTTCCCGCGGCGATGAAAATTACCTACAAGACCGACGAGAAAGCCCTTGTGGTCGAGCGGCCTTCCGATGAGCGCCAGCACCGCGCCTGGCATGGCATGACCCGCGCCCTGCTCAACAACATGGTGGTGGGCGTGAGCCAGGGTTTTGAAAAGGTGCTGGAAATTCACGGCGTGGGCTACCGCGCCGCGATGGACGGCAAAAACCTGGTGCTGCATGTGGGTTATTCCCATCCGGTGACGGTGACCCCGCCCGAAGGCATTGAGTTTGATGTTGACCCGAAGGCCCGCCCGATGCGCATCATGGTGCGGGGCTACGACAAGCAGAAAGTCGGTCAGGTGGCTGCAGATATCCGCAAAGTGCGCCCGCCGGAACCCTACAAGGGCAAAGGCATTCGCTATGCGGGTGAGCAGATCCGCCGCAAGGCCGGCAAGGCTGGCAAGGTGTAGTGGAGCGAGGTTGAAAATGGCTAAGAAAACCCGACGAGAGGCACGAATTCGGCGCCACCTGCGGGTGCGCAGGAAGATCCACGGCACGCCCGAACGGCCGCGGTTGAATGTCTTCCGGAGCCTGGGGCATATCTATGCCCAGGTGATTGATGACGAGGCAGGCCGCACGCTGGTGTCGGCTTCCACCATTGACAAGGATCTGCGGGCGCAAATGGATGGCCTGAACAAAACCGAACAGGCGCGGCTGGTTGGCAAAGCCGTGGCCGAACGCGCCCGAGAAGCGGGCATCACCACGGTGGTGTTCGACCGAGGCGGCTACCAGTATATTGGCCGGGTCAAGGCCCTGGCCGATGGCGCCCGCGAAGGCGGTCTGGAACTCTAAGGCGAGGAGAACGCTATGGCTCAATATCAACCTGCTGTGCAGGCAGAAGACGAACTGGAAGAGCGCACCGTTGAAATCGCTCGTGTGGCCAAGGTGGTCAAGGGCGGTCGGCGGTTTACCTTCCGCGCCACGGTGGTGGTTGGCGACCGTCGCGGCCGCGTGGGCATTGGCATCGGCAAGGCCGGCGCAGTGCCCGACGCGGTGCGCAAGGCTTCCGAACGCGCCCGCCGCAACCTGAAGAAGATCAACCTGTACGACACCACCATTCCGCACGAAATCATCGGTGAGGTGGGCGGCGCACGGGTGTTGCTGAAGCCGGCTTCCCCGGGTACCGGCGTGATTGCCGGCGGCGGCGTGCGTGCCGTGCTGGAAGCCGCAGGTGTGCGTGATATTCTCACCAAATCCCTGGGTAGCGACAACCTGCTCAACGTGGTCAAGGCCACCATGCAGGCGTTGGAGCACCTCAGGTCGGTGGAAGAGGTCGCGGCCGAGCGCGGCAAGAAACCCGAAGAGGTGCTGCCCTTCTGGGATCGGAGGAACAAGCGCCATGACTAAGAAGAAAACGCTGCGCATTACATTGGTGAAAAGCCCCATTGGCTATGCCAAGCGCCAAAAGGGCACGTTGCGCGCGCTGGGTTTGCGCCGCATGCACCAGACAGTGGAACACGAGGACAACCCCGTCATTCGGGGCATGGTGATGAAAGTGCGTCATCTGGTTCGCGTGGAGGAGAATGGGTAACATGAAACTACATGATTTGCGACCCAACCGCGGCGCCAAAAAGCACCGCAAACGTGTGGGCCGTGGCATCGCTGCCGGGCAGGGCAAGACCGCCGGCCGCGGTACCAAAGGCCAGGGCGCGCGCGCGGGCGGCGGCACCCGTCTGTATCACCAGGGCGGCAACCTGCCCTTCTTCCGCCGCTTGCCCTTCAAGCGCGGTTTTACCCCCATCAATCGGGTGGAATACAACGAAGTCAACCTGGAAAGCCTCGCGGTTTTCCCCGCGGATAGCGAAATTACCCCCGAAGTGCTGGCCGAGAAGGGTTTGCTCAGCAAGCCGAAACTGCCCGTGGTCATTTTGGGGCGCGGTGATATCTCGGTGCCTTTGAAGGTCAAAGTCCATCGCATTTCCAAGAGCGCGCGGGCCAAAATCGAGGCCGCGGGCGGCTCGGTGGAAATCATTGCTCTCTGAACCCTCTGACCAAAGGAGCCTCGCATGAAGCGTTCGGCTTGGCGCTACTTATGGATGGCACCGGACATCCGCCGCAAACTCCTGATCACCATCGGTATTTTGATCATTTACCGCCTGGCTGCCCACGTGCCTGTGCCCGGTGTGAACAAGAACGTCCTGGAAAGCATCTTTAGCCAGGGCGGTTCGCAAGGGGCCTTTGTGGGGCTGCTGGATATGCTTTCCGGCGGTACGGTGTCCCAATTCTCTGTGCTGGCGATGGGTGTGTACCCCTACATCACCGCGCAGATTATCTTGCAGATTTTGGTGCCCATCATCCCTTCGTGGAAGGCTCGCATGGAAGAGGATCCGCGCGAAGGCCAGAAATGGATGGAGCGGTGGACGTACATCCTCGCCATTCCCATGGCTGCCTTGCAAGCCATTGGGCAGATCAGCCTGTTCTCGGCCTTTGCCGGTGGGCAGCCGGTGCTAAAGCACTTTGGCTGGTCGGGCGCTGACCTGCTTCCCACCATCACAGTGATCACAGCCATGACCGCGGGCACCATGTTTGCCATCTGGCTGGGCGAGTTGATTTCGGAATATGGTTTGCGCAATCAGGGTCTTTCCCTGATCATCTTCGCGGGCATTGTCGCGCGTATGCCGGCCAACTTTGCCCGCCTGCTGGCTGATGAGCAGCATCGCTGGGCTTATCTGGCGATTTCCCTCATCGTGACCGTGGCCACGATTTTCCTGATCGTGTATGTTCAGCAGGGGCGACGGAACGTGCCGGTGATGTATCCGGGTCGGCGGATTGGCACCCGCATGTCCATGCCGGTGAAGGGCACCTTCCCGCTGATGGTCAACATGGCGGGCATGATTCCCCTCATCTTTGCCCAGTCGCTTCTGGCGTTGCCGGGCATTTTGGCGAGTTTTTTCCTGCAATCGGATACCGCGTGGGTGGCCGATGTCGCCCAGAGTATGCAGCGGATTTTCTCGCCAACCAGTGGATGGTACTGGCTGACTTATTTTCTGATGGTGGTGTTGTTCACCTTCTTCTACACCGACGTCCTTTTCATGCAGCAGAACTATGGTGAACAACTCAAGCGTTCGGGTGCCAAGATTCCGGGCGTGCCGCCTGGCGAGCGCACCCAGCAATATCTGATGAGCGTGTTGCGGCGGGTGACTTTGCCGGGCGCATTGTTCCTCGGCTTTGTGGCTGTGTTGCCCTATTTGCTGACTTTGTTGGTGCCGGGGCTGGCTGCGGCCGGGCAGTCGGGCCTTCTGTTGATTTCCTCGGCAGGTTTGCTCATCGTGGTCGGTGTGGTGCGCGACGTCTTCTTCTTCATCGACGCGGAACTGCGCCTGCACGGCTACACGGATACGTTGTTGGTGCGTTAGCGCACCGGCCGTGTGATTCCGGAGGTGCATCGTGTCGGTGTTCATCGTGCTCTTGGGCGCGCCCGGTGCGGGCAAAGGCACCCAGGCCAAGATACTTGCTCACAGAACAGGTTTGCCTCAGATTTCCACGGGTGATATCTTCCGTGAACACTTGAACCAGCAAACCGAACTGGGCAAACTCGCGCAGCAATACATGAGCAAGGGCGAACTGGTGCCCGACGACGTCACCGTCGCGATGGTGCGGGAACGCCTTGCCCGCCCCGACTGCAAGCGCGGCGCCATTTTGGACGGTTTCCCCCGCACCCCTGCCCAGGCCGAAGCCCTGGACGCCATGCTGGCCGAGATGGGCGGCAAGGTGGGCGTGGTGCCTTTTATCCAGGTGCCGGAGGACGATTTGGTTGAGCGTCTTTCGGGGCGCCTGATTTGCCGGGCGCAGGGGCACATCTTCCACAAGAAGTTCAACCCGCCCAAAGTGGAAGGCGTGTGCGATTACGACGGGTCGGAACTTTATCAACGAGAAGATGATCGGCCTGACGTGGTGCGACACCGCATTCAGGTTTATCTGGAGCAGACCATGCCGTTGGTGGCTTACTATCGCGAGCGCGGGGTGCTGGCGGAAATCGACGGCACCCAGCCCATTGAAAAAGTCACCGAGGCGATTTGGAGCGTGCTTCCAGAGGAAGCGAAACGCGCATGAGCTGGGAACGTCAGATCATTCTCAAGAGCCAGCAGGAAATCGCCATCATGCGCGAAGCCGGACGCATCAACGCTCTGGCGTTACAGGCGGTGCGGGAAGCCGCCAGGCCGGGCGTGACCACCGCGGAACTCGACGCGGTGGCCGAGGCTGTCATCCGGCAGCATGGCGCAAAACCCGCGTTCAAGGGCTATCCGGGGCCGTACCCCTACCCTGCCACCATCACCGCGAGTATCAACGACGAACTGGTGCACGGCATTCCCAGCCCCAAACGCAAACTGCGTCAGGGAGATATCATCTCCATTGATTGCGGCACGATTTACAAAGGTTATGTTGGAGATTCGGCGTTCACCATGGGCATTGGGAGCATCTCTCCCGAGGCTCAGCGGTTGTTAGAGGTGACCGAACGGGCGCTTTACATTGGCATTGACCAAATGCGTCCGGGCAAGCGCGTTGGGGACGTCTCCGCGGCAATCCAACGCTATGTGGAATCGCACGGTTTCCATGTGACCCGCGAATACACCGGCCACGGGGTGGGGCGCGCCATGCACGAAGGCCCCTCGGTGCCCAATTATGGCACCCCCGGGCGCGGCGTCATGTTGCGGGAAGGCATGGTCATCGCGCTGGAACCCATGGTGTTGGTGGGCACCCCCAAGACCCGTGTTTTGCCCGACCGGTGGACGGTGGCGTCTGCCGATGGCAGCCTGACCGCCCACTTTGAACACACGGTCGCCGTTACCAGGGATGGCCCGGCCATCCTGACGATTGTGTAAGTGACCTTGAGTGAAATTCTGGACGAGCAAGCCTGTGCCTGGTATAATCTAAACTTTGCCGGGCATAAGCCAAGAACGTAAGGAGAACAAACCATGAAAGTTTCTGCGTCGGTAAAAAAGCGCTGCTCTAAGTGCAAAATCGTCCGCCGGAAAGGGCGGGTCTATGTGATCTGCGACAATCCTCGACACAAACAGCGACAGGGGTAGTGCCATGGCGCGTATTGAAGGTGTAGATTTACCGCGAAACAAACGCATTGAAATCGCCCTGACGCATATCTACGGCATTGGCCGGACGCGGGCGAAAGAGGTGTTGGCTGCCACGCAAGTCAACCCCGACACGCGGGTGAAAGACCTCACCGACAGTGAGATTGCCCGCTTGCGCGAATTTATTAGCAATAACTACAAAGTCGAGGGCGACCTGCGCCGCGAGGTGCAGATGAACATCAAGCGCCTGATCGAAATCGGTAGTTACCGAGGGCTGCGCCACCGCATGGGCCTTCCCGTGCACGGCCAGCGCACCCGCACCAACGCGCGTACCCGCAAGGGCCCCAAGAAGACGGTGGCTGGGCGTGGTCGTCGCCGCGGCGCCAAGAAGAAGTAATCTGTGGGCTTTCGCGGGGTTCCCGCAGCCCGTGCTGAGATTGAATAGGAGAAGTGAGCTTTATGGCGAGGAATACGCGTTCCCGACGGCGCAGCAGCGCCAAGAAGGTCAAACGGCATCTGCCTCGTGGGCATGTGCATATTCATGCCACGTTCAACAACACCATCATCACCGTCACCGATGAACATGGCAACGTGGTGACGTGGGCCAGCGGCGGCACCGCGGGCTTCAAAGGCTCCCGCAAGAGCACGCCTTTTGCCGCGCGCCTGGCTATGGAGCAAGCCGTTAAAGCCGCGATGGATATGGGGATGCGCGAAGTGCACGTTTTCGTGAAGGGGCCTGGCCCCGGGCGTGATGCTTCGTTGCGTGCCCTCCAGGCGCTGGGGCTGAAAATTCTTTCGATTTCCGACGTCACCCCTGTGCCGCACAACGGCTGCCGCCCGCCCAAGAAGCGGCGCGTCTAATCTGGGGATTGAGGTAGATCTATGGCTAAGTATTTGGGACCTGCTTGTAAACTTTGTCGCCGCGAAGGCGAAAAATTGTTCCTCAAAGGTGAAAAGTGCTTCACCGCCAAGTGCCCGATGGAACGCCATGCTTACCCGCCCGGGGAACATGGTCGCATGGCGCGCTTCAGCCGTCGGCGCGAATCGGACTATGCCAAGCAGTTGCGCGCCAAGCAGCGTGCTCGGCGCATTTATGGCGTGCTGGAACGCCAGTTCCGCCGCTATTACAAGGCCGCGTTGCAACGCCGTGGTATGACGGGTTTGAACCTGTTGCAAATTCTGGAATCGCGGCTTGACAACGTGGTGTATCGTCTGGGCTTTGCCCGCAGCCGCTCTGAAGCGCGGTTGTTGGTAACCCACGGCCACTTTACCGTCAACGGCCGTCGGGTGGATGTGCCTTCGATGTTGCTGCGCCCGGGTGATGTGGTGGGCGTGCGGCCGGAATCCCGCCGCCGCAGTTACTTCAAAAACGTGCTGCCCGAATGGGCTGAAGCACAAACCCCGCCTGCCTGGCTGAGCCGCGACCTGCAAGGTTTCACCGGCCGTGTTGAGCGGATGCCGGAACGCGGCGAAATTGACAGCAACATCAATGAGCAATTGATTGTGGAATACTACTCGCGATAGTGCTTTTGGGTTTTTGCGCCCAGGGAAGGGGTGTACAGTGGTCGGTTTGGGTAATATGGTAACACCTCGTATTGAGCGCGACCTTGAAGCGCTCAAT
>Ga0256835_1002493_pt1 | contig 10073 bp, 8 predicted proteins | sample PIR30metaG_FD_185972 | JGI IMG/M metagenome (GOLD analysis project Ga0256835, IMG submission 185972) | Hydrothermal vent microbial communities from East Pacific Rise, Pacific Ocean - PIR-30 | ecosystem: Environmental > Aquatic > Marine > Hydrothermal vents | place: Pacific Ocean: East Pacific...
CCGGCCATGCTCAAAAGTGGACTGCTTCACACAGCTCTTACCAGTAAAATCATGGTAGATGAAACACAAGGCAATTCCTATTCCATTCAATTCAGCGCCAACAATAAAAAAGACTTAGATAAATTTATTCAAAATGAATTATATCCCCTACTCCATAAACTCCACCTGAAATTCAGCCCCAAAATGGTCTATTTTGCTACGGAATTAGAGGTGATAGACCAAGTTAACACCCCCCAAAAAAACTTGTAAAAAACAACAAGAAAATATCCTTTTAAAAAAATTTGTATATTTGAATCGAACAAAAAACCAATATGATATGAAAAAAATTATGTTTTTATTAGTGATGATTAGTTCGTCTGTAAACGGACAAATTATGACAGACGTTACCGGCAGTATTGCTCAATTAGATTTCGCATTTTCTACTTGGGGTGATTATGACAATGACGGAGACTTAGACATGTATTATACCGGAAGATTAGATGCCAACAGCAATGGAGGAGGACTTTATATCAATGACAACGGCAGTTTTAGCTTGTCCGGCACTTCTAATTTACCTTTGTACAATACCGGAGCTGCCGATACCGGTGATTTTAACGGTGACGGATACCCCGACATCGTTGTAATTGGAGCTGATATGCCCAATTATAATGAACACGCAGATATTTATATCAATAATACCGATGGAACATTCACGGCAATGAATGCCGGATTATTAAATGTATATATGGGAGATGTAAAATTTATTGATTCCGATAATGATGGTGATTTAGATGTATTGTTAACAGGCTTTAATATAACATCTCCTTACTTCTACACAAAATTATATATCAACGATAATGGGACTTTAACAGAAGATACTACAACAACTTTTCCCGAATTGAATTATGGAAGAATCTGTTTTGCTGACTATGACAATGATGGAGACCAAGATGTGTCGCTAAGCGGTTGGAACAATACCACAAATGCCCCCTATCTTAAAATATGGAACAACGATGGAAATAATCTCTTCACTGAACAAGATTTCAGTTTACCGCAACTATGGCTGGGAGATATGGAATGGGGCGATGTTGACAATGACGGAGATTTGGATTTTGTCTTTTCCGGAACCGGAAATTTTGACAGTGAAATACATTTAATGTTAAATGATAACGGCAATTTAACCGAAGATACCAATTTTGATATTACACCTACTCACAAAGGTTTTGGTATTGAATTGGCTGACTTCAATTTAGATGGCTACCTAGATATTTTCGTGCTGGGAAACCATTATGAAGATGCCAGCAATACCGATGAAAAAATTGCCAAAATTTTTGTAAGTGATCAAAACGGAGGCTATATCGAAGACATCCACAATACTTTTGACGGAGTTGAATACGCCGAAAGTCAAGCCATAGATTATGACAACGACGGCAAAGTTGATTTATTCTACACCGGTTCGGACTCCAACAACTTCCCTACCGGAAAATTATTCCATAACGATACCGTGTCAGGTTTTAATAACGAACTACAAGAACAATTTGAAATTTATCCCAATCCTGTAATGGATGTATTACACATCAATCCGGTTTCATCAGACAATTATCAAGTGCAAATCATCGATATAACCGGAAAAGTTATCTATAAAAACACTTCAAATACTCATGTAGATATCAATTTTTCACACTTTAAGCAAGGGGTTTATTTTGTGAAAATTACTGAAGACAATAAAATTTATACGCAAAAATTGATGCATTGATACAAAAATCTTCTTTTGTAAAACAAAACGGCTACTTATGCACAAGTAGCCGTTTTTGTATTAATTATAAAAAAATCCCGCATCAATGATGCAGGATTAAAATCATTAGGTTTTAAATAAGCATTACTCCACTTCAAAAGTTTGTCCGGAGAATAACAATTCATCAAAACTTTTGATAGGATTAACTTTCTTGGCATATTCCGTTACTTCTTCTTCTCTTTCTTCCAAGGTTTTTTCTTCCACAGCTCGGATAACTCCCATAACCACAGGTTCATTCATATTGATAAGCGCCAAATGTAAAGTTGGATCAGGTTCATGTGCATCATGTACCAAAATATCGTCTTCGGTAATACCGTTTTCACCGATCGTTACCACTTTGAGTTTCATGCCGTCCAACACTAATCCTTTGTCCTTATTTTTACCGAAAATCATGGGTTTACCGTGTTCTACCACCAATTGCATATCATCTTTAACAGATTTATCGGCAATACTTTTGTAAGCACCATCATTAAAAATCACACAATTTTGCAAAATTTCAACCAATGCCAAGCCTTTATGTTTATCGGCTGCTATATATAATTTGGTTTGTAATTTAGCATCATTACCGGCAGCTCGGGCAAAAAACTTGGCATGCGCACCAATGGCTAATTCTCCCGGATTAAAAGGCGCTTGGTCATTACCGTAAGGCGATGACTTAGTGATTTGTCCCAATAATGAGGTAGGAGAAAATTGTCCTTTGGTCAAACCGTAAATTTCATTGTTAAACAAGATGTAGTTCAAATTAATATTACGGCGAATCGCGTGAATAAAATGGTTTCCTCCGATTGCCATGGAATCACCGTCACCGGAAGCTACCCAAACACTTAGATTGGGATTGGCTAATTTAGTACCGGTAGCTATGGCAGCTGCCCGTCCGTGAATTCCGTGAATTCCGTAGTTATCCATATAATACGGAAAACGGGATGAACATCCGATACCGGAAATAAATACGATATCTTCTTTCTTTCTGCCGGTTTCGGGTAAAGCTTTTTGAATAGAACGCAATATTACATAATCGTCACAACCCGGACACCATCTAACGTCTTGGTCACTGGCAAAATCTTTGAATGTATATTTAATTTTTGTAGTCATAATTACTCGCCTTTTATTAATCTGTTAAATTCTTTTTTCAATTCTTCGGTACCTAGAGGTAATCCTTGTACCTTATCATATTTATTATATTCAAATTGCGGATAAGTCATACGCAACAAGTCGGCAAATTGTCCCATATTGAGTTCGGGAACTATGATTTTCTTAAACTTGGAAAAAGTTTTGGCAACCCCATGCGGCAGCGGATTGATATAACTAAAATGAGCCAATCCTACTTTGGCATCCGGATTTTCTTCTTTGTAACTTCTAACGGCTGTTTTCAAACTTCCGTAGGTACCTCCCCAACCGACTACCAACAAGTCTCCTTCTTGGTCGAACTCGGTTTGAAGAGCAGGTATAAAATCCTTTACTTTACGCACTTTGGCAGCCCGTAGTTTTACCATTTCTTCGTGATTGAGCGGATCGTGTGATACGGTTCCTTCGATTTTGTCTTTTTCCAAACCACCGATAACGTGTTCCAAACCGGGGGTACCGGGGATAGCCCAAGGACGTGCCAAGGTTTCAGGGTCACGTTTGTAGGGGTGGAAATCTTCCATATATTCGGTAATTTGATAGGTTTTGATGTCCGGCATTTCATCTAACTTTTTGATACGCCAAGGTTCCGAACCGTTTCCGATATATCCGTCTGTTAATAAAATAACCGGTGTCATATGTTCCAAAGTGAGTTTGGCGGCTTCAAATGCCATATCGTAACTGTCAGCCGGTGATTTGGCTGCGATAACAATGGCTGGACTTTCACCGTTACGTCCGTACATGGCTTGCATCAAGTCGGATTGCTCAGTTTTGGTAGGCAATCCGGTAGAAGGGCCACCTCGTTGTACGTTGACTATTACCAAAGGAATTTCCAACATGATAGCCAATCCGATGGCTTCACCTTTTAAAGCCAATCCGGGACCGGAAGTGGTAGTAACGGCTAATTTTCCGGCAAAAGAAGCACCAATGGCAGAACTGATACCGGCAATCTCGTCTTCTGCTTGAAAAGCAGAAACGTCTAAATGACGCCATTTAACCAATTCGTGAAGAATATCCGTAGCAGGTGTAATAGGATAGGAACCTAGAAATAGTTCCAAACCCGATTTTTTAGCAGCAGCCATCAATCCCCACGCAGTTGCTTGGTTTCCCATGATGATGCGGTAGGTTCCTTTTTCTTTATGAGCAGGAGCTACTTTATAGTGTGTAGGCATCAATTCCAAAGTATCGGCAAAGTTATAACCGGCTTTTAAAGCCTTTATATTAGCCTCAACCACTTTGGGTTTCTTTTTAAATTTCTTTCTTAAAAATTCCTCGGTATACTTAGGATCTTTACTGTATAACCAATATAACATTCCCAAAGCAAACATGTTTTTGCTACGGGTCATACTTTTACTGTCTAGTCCGGTATCCTTTAAAGCTTCACGGGTAAGTGAAGTCATTGGAACAGCTACAACATTATAATTGGACAAAGAGCCGTCTTCCAAAGGATTGGAATCGTATTTGGCTTTTTGTAAATTAGTACGGGTAAAAGCATCCGAATCAACGATAACCATATTGCCCGGTTTGAGGTCTTTGATATTGGTTTTCAAAGCCGCCGGATTCATAGCTACCAATACATCCAAATCATCGCCCGGTGTATTGATTTCAGTAGCACCAATATTAACTTGGAAGCCTGAAACTCCATATAAACTTCCTTGTGGGGCTCGTATTTCAGAAGGATAATTCGGGAAAGTAGCTACATCATTTCCCAATAAAGCGGCTGATGTAGAAAACTGTGTTCCTGTTAGCTGCATTCCGTCTCCGGAATCACCTACAAATCGAATCACTACATGATCGATATTTTTAGTATCTTTTTGCAAAGCGTCTGTGCTCATATAAATAATTTTTTTTCAGTATAGCGACAAAAATAGAAAATAAACCACAGCAAATAATTGATATTTGTTATTTTTTTTTATTCCAAAGCAATTTTTAATATTGTATAAATTCAAATTGAAAAAATTATTAAATAAACAATTTTATCCACTTTTATTGTTGATTTTACATTTATTTTACTTTCTGAAGTTTTTAAATCCATCATGAATTAAATCGATATTATTACGAAATTATTATTTTTTTGTTAAATTGGTATGTTTTTTGTAATTTAGCCTACTGTAACAATTTAAAACTTAATTATTATGTCAGGAATTTTAGACTTATTACAAGGTCCTATGGGCCAAATGATTATCCAAGGAGCCAGTGCTCAATTGGGACAAGACACCAACAAAACACAATCAGCCATGAGTGCTGCTATACCTATGTTGATGGGTGCTTTGAGAAAAAATGCATCTGATCCGAGCAAAGCCTCGGGATTGATGGAAGCTTTAATGAATAAACACGACGGAAGTCTTTTAGATAACGTGATGGATATTTTCGGCGGCGGAAATGTCAATGAAGATGTAGTTGAAGACGGTGATAAAATTTTAGGTCACGTATTGGGCGAAAAGAAAGAAGTAGTAGCAGCAGCATTGAGCAAGCAAAACGGAATTGATATGGGATCAGCTATGAATATTCTAAAAATGGCAGCTCCTATCGTGATGGGAATGCTCGGAAAACAAACCCGTGAAAAACAAGTTTCTAACCCTACCGATTTGACTAATATCATCGGCAGTATGTTAGGCGGACACAAAGAAGTGGAACAACACAGCAGTTTCATTGAAAATATTTTAGATGCCGATAACGACGGAAGTATCGTAGACGACTTATTCAATATGGGTAAAAAATTCTTCGGAAGATAATTAAACATTTTAATAAATGATTATAAAACCACTCTGTTACAGGGTGGTTTTTTATTTATATAAAGACTACCTATTATACTAATACCACAAAATTGAGGCATATATATTTTCGATACCCAAAAAATCAGTGTGAATAAAAATCTTAAGTTCCATAAATATGTTTCATCAACTCAAATAACTAAATTATATATTAATTCATCATTTTTATGTTTTTATGACCAATGTTATAAAAGAAGGCATATAAATGATTATATTTGTAACATTAATTACATAAGTCACTTAAAACAAGCATATATGAAAATAGGAATATTAAAAGAAACGCGTGAAAACGAAAAAAGAGTTGCTATAACTCCTAAAATTGCCAATGATTTTCATCAAAAAGGTTTTGAAGTGATAGTAGAAAAAAAGGCCGGCATTTTTTCTGCTTTTTCAGATGAAGATTTTAAGAAAAACAAAGCAAAAATAGCCGACAAACAAACTGTTTTGGAACAAGCAGATATACTAATTAAAATCAATCCTTTTGATGATGATGAAATCCGTCAATTAAAAAAAGGACAAACGGTGATAAGCATGGTATACCACAAATTACAACCGGAATTTGTAAAAAAAATTGCCAATCAATCAATTAATCTATTTTCCATGGATGCTATTCCTCGTATTTCAAGAGCCCAAAACATGGACGTTTTATCATCTCAAAGTAATTTGGCAGGATACAAAGCTGTCATCATGGGAGCAGACAAAATGACCAAAATATTTCCTTTAATGATGACCGCTGCCGGCACAATAGTTCCGGCCAATGTGCTAATTTTCGGTGTAGGAGTTGCCGGTTTACAAGCCATTGCTACCGCTAAACGTTTGGGTGCAGTAGTAGAAGCCACCGATGTTCGCCCTGAAACCAAAGAACAAGCTGAATCACTTGGAGCAAAATTCATAAGTGTTGAAGATAATAACCATCAAAATAAATCAGAAGAAGGTTATGCCAAAGAAGTATCAGCCGATTATTTAAAAAAACAAAAAGAAGCTGTTAATAAATCTTTATTTAAAGCTGATTTGGTTATTACAACAGCATTAGTACAGGGCGCTAAAGCACCAGTATTAATTCATGAAGATCAAATTCAACAGATGAAAAATGGAGCTGTTATTGTCGATATGGCTGTTGAAAAAGGTGGAAATGTTGAATTAAGTGAATTGGATAAAACAGTTCATACACATGGGGTAACAATTATAGGCACTTCTAATTTAGCCTCTACACTATCGACTAATGCCAGTGAATTATTTGCAAAAAATTTGTATAATTTTTTAACTTTCTTAATTGAAAACGGAAAGTTTAAATTTGATTTAGATGAAGAAATAACCAAAAAAACATTGATTGTAAAAGAAGGTAAAATTCTTATAAAATAATAACATCATGGAACAAATCATTGAATTTATCAATCAAAACATTCAAATGATATATATTGTCATTTTGATGATTTTTGTAGGAGTAGAACTCATTAGTCACGTACCGGCAGTATTGCATACACCTTTAATGTCGGGAGCAAATGCTATTCACGGAGTTGTTATTATCGGTGCAATATTGGTAATGCTTCATATGGACGATGAATATATTTTAGGATTATCCATTGGATTTTTAGCTATGATACTCGGAACCCTTAACGTTGTTGGAGGCTTTGTAGTAACAGACAGAATGTTGGACATGTTCAAAACCAAGAAATAATGGAATTAGTCACTCTTAACTTCATATATTTATTAGCTTCAATCAGTTTTATATTAGGGATAAAAATGCTGGGAAGCCCAAAAACAGCCAGAAAAGGCAATTTAATTGCCGCTTTCGGAATGATTTTAGCTATTTTGGTTACAATATTTGTTTACCCTTCAATTCATCATATTGAAGTAAGCAAGCTTAAATACACACTTATCTTTGGAGCCATAATTATTGGCACAATCATTGGTTGGTCAATTGCCCTTAAAGTAGCTATGACCAAAATGCCGGAATTGGTTTCTTTTTTTAATGGCATGGGTGGTGCTACTGCCGGATTAATAGGATTATTAGAATTTTCTCACAACCTAGGCAATACCTCAAAAATATCGATGATTGTAGCCGGATTAGTCATCGGAAGTATTTCTTTTTCAGGCAGTATGATTGCCTGGGGAAAACTCAGTGGAAAATTCAGAAAACCTATTCGTTTACCTAAGTATAACTTACTCAATACATTTATTGCTGTTATCATTATTATCTTGAGTATATATATCGTTACAGCTGAAATAAACAATCCGGTATATCTATACATACTCTTTATACTTGCTTTAATGTATGGAATTATGTTCGTATTACCTATCGGTGGGGCAGACATGCCCGTAGTAATTTCTTTATTGAATTCATTTACCGGATTAGCAGCAGCATTTGGCGGTTTTTTATATGAAAATATGGTTATGCTTACAGGGGGAATTCTTGTAGGATCAGCCGGAACTATTTTAACATTGGCCATGACCAAAGCGATGAACCGTTCATTATCTGCTGTAATATTTGGCGAATTTGGTGAAGGAAGTGCCATATCCGGTTCTGATAACCAAGTATCAGGAAATATCAAAGAAATCAGCCCAAGTGATGTAGCTATTTTATTAAACTATGCTCAAAAAGTAATTATCATTCCGGGTTATGGATTGGCGGTAGCACAAGCACAACATGTCATTCACGAACTGGAAGAACTATTAACAAATAAAGGTGTTGATGTAAAATATGCTATCCATCCCGTAGCAGGAAGAATGCCGGGACATATGAATGTTTTATTGGCCGAAGCCAATGTCGATTATGACAAATTAGTAGACATGGATGATATTAACAGTGAGTTTCCAAATACAGATGTTGTTTTAGTTGTGGGCGCAAATGACGTAGTAAACCCTGCCGCTAAAAACGATCCAAATAGCCCTATCTACGGCATGCCTATTTTAGATGCAGAATTGGCAAAAAATATTATTGTTAATAAACGCAGTATGAATCCCGGTTATGCAGGTATACAAAACGAGTTATTTTTTAACGAAAAAAATTCAATGTTATTTGGTGATGCCAAAGTTGTCTTTACAAAAATAGTACAAGAACTTAAATCAATGTAGTACAAATAGATAAAAACATTTCTTCTTTTCAATAATATCATTACGCATTAGTACCTTTGTTGTCTTTTGGCTTTTAAGGAATTACAATGCTCTTTTTCGAGAAATTATTAAACTCTTAACAAGAAAATAAACGAATAAATTACATCGCATTTTTTCCGTATCTTTGCCAAAATTTATCAGAACAAATGGCAATCATAAAAAACATCAGAAACTTTTCCATTATCGCCCATATCGATCACGGCAAGAGCACCTTGGCAGACCGCTTGTTGGAATACACCGGCGCCATTACCGACCGCGAAAAAAAAGACCAGGTATTGGACGATATGGATTTGGAACGCGAAAGAGGTATTACCATTAAAAGTCACGCCGTACAGATGGACTATGTCCACAACGGCGAAGCTTATAAACTCAACCTAATCGACACACCCGGACACGTGGATTTTTCCTATGAAGTATCCCGCGCCATTGCCGCTTGTGAAGGCGCTTTGCTCGTGGTGGATGCTGCCCAAGGGATTCAGGCACAAACCATTTCCAACTTGTATTTGGCACTCGAAAACGATTTGGAAATTATTCCGGTGCTCAACAAAGTGGATTTACCCAGTGCCAAGCCCTTGGAAGTAACCGACGAAATTGTTGACCTCATCGGTTGCGACCCCGAAGATGTGATTTGGGCAAGTGCCAAAACCGGCGAAGGCATCGACAAAGTGGTGGATGCCATCATCGAAAAAATACCGCCACCCGAAGGTGACCCCGAGGCTCCGCTTCGTGCCTTAATCTTTGATTCGGTGTATAATTCTTATCGCGGAGTCGAAGTTTATTTCCGCGTGTTCGACGGTAAAATCAAAAAAGGACAACGCGTCAAATTCATGGCAACCGGCAGAGCCTATAACGCCGATGAAATCGGTTATCTCAAACTCAAACAACTGCCTACTAATGAAATTACGGCAGGAGATGTAGGTTACTTGATTTCAGGTATCAAAGATGCCCGCGAAGTCAAAGTGGGGGATACCATTACCGACGTGGAAAATCCGACCGATGCGCCCATCGAAGGTTTCGAAGACGTAAAACCCATGGTGTTTGCCGGTATCTATCCGGTGGAAACCGAAGAATATGAAGAACTGCGTACCGCCATGGAAAAACTCCAACTCAACGATGCCAGTTTGACTTTTGAGCCGGAATCATCCGCCGCTTTGGGTTTTGGATTCCGTGCCGGCTTTTTGGGGATGTTGCATTTGGAAATCATCCAAGAACGCCTCGACCGCGAATTTGATATGAATGTGATTACTACGGTACCCAACGTGTCCTATCACGCTTATACCAAAAAGAAT
>Ga0256835_1002494_pt1 | contig 10071 bp, 14 predicted proteins | sample PIR30metaG_FD_185972 | JGI IMG/M metagenome (GOLD analysis project Ga0256835, IMG submission 185972) | Hydrothermal vent microbial communities from East Pacific Rise, Pacific Ocean - PIR-30 | ecosystem: Environmental > Aquatic > Marine > Hydrothermal vents | place: Pacific Ocean: East Pacific...
CTTAAGGAGGAGATAGACACACTGCGTTTTTCCGATGAGGTAAAAGCAGCGAGAGAAGCAAAACGTCACAACAAACCGGGGAAGGAGTATCGTGATTTGTTTGACTTGACGGTACTTGGATATGGCGGTACCAAACCGCAAAACGTCTCGGTTCTTAATAACCGCTTCGGCGGTAAAACGTATTTGTTGCGTTCTATGCCGCCGGTAATCAACGAGCGGGTGATTCGTTTCCCGAAAAAAGACTTTTTTGAAGAGTCTTTGCCCTACCGTAAGGTTCGTGATATCGTTAAAGCGCTAAAGGCTGTTAGTGAGATCGATTACAACAATGTGGCCATTAGAGAAGGGCGTAAACGGCGTTATCGGCAATTGATGGAGACGATCATCGAAACGATGTGGCTGGTGCGTTCTGTTTCCAAAGAGCAGTACTACGCGCCAACCTCTTTATTGCCGGAATGGCAGAAGATATGGTTGACACAGGAGGATCAAGACCAACGGGAAGTTCGCGTAGATTGGCTTGATGAGCTGCTTGGTTATATTGCCCGGTGGATGGTGTATCGGGTCGAAAAAGCGTCTCAAAAGGGGCTGAAACTCGGTCAGGCGGAGCTGGAAGATATAGCAGGAATCATTGACGAATACAAAGAGGAGTTGCGATGAAAGCGCTTGTATTACCCCATATCATCGTACAAAACGCCAATGCGTTTCCCTCGCCCTTTAGCATCGGCTTTCCGGCGGTTACGGCTTTTTTAGGTGCCGTGCACGCGCTGGAGCGTCATTTGCGCCGAGAGTTTGAGGATGTGCGGTTTCTTTCTGCGGGAATCATCAGCCACAAGGCTGACTTGCAGGTCTATAAAGGGCCGGGTGATTATGTCTATTCGGTCATCAATACCGCCAACCCTCTGGATAAAAAAGGCGAACGTCCTTCGTTTATCGAAGAGCCGCGTATCCACCTGGATGTGTCGCTTATCATCGAAATGGAAGGGGTACGAAAACTGCAAGAAAAGCCGTTTTTGGAAGCTGTAAAACGGTTGATGCTTTCCAAAATGCGTTTGGCCGGCGGCGATATCTTGCGCCTTGACGCACCGCTGATGGACCGCGATCTTTCCCATCGTACGCTGATGCGTTATACCGGACCTGGATATGCCTTCATCGAGAGGCGGGATGTGATGCAAGAAGCGATGGCGCAGGGGAAGGATGCCGTCGAAGCGTTGATCGATGTGTTGAGTGTGCACCATACTTGTCAAGAAAATGATGATGAGGTTATCTGGGAATCCAAACGCAAATACGAAGGCTGGCTGGTGCCAGCGGCTATCGGCTTTCAAGGGATTTCACCTCTTGGCAAGGCACTCAATCAGCGTGATCCCGACACTCCGCACCGCTTTGCCGAAAGCGTGGTGACCATAGGAGAATTCAAAATGCCCCACCGGCTTGGAACGATCGATGAAATGATGTGGGAGTATCGCTACAATGCAGCGAAAAACCTTTACCTTTGTGAGACAAAAACCACACCCAAGGAGTAAACTATGGCAAAAACAACCCTCGCATCCGTATTGGCATTTGAGAAAAAACTGGTTCCCAGCGATGGCTATATGTACGGTTCCGTCTGGGATAAGCGAAACGACAAAAGCGCGAGAACACCGCTAAAGCTGGTAGAAAAATCGGTACGCGGCACCATTTCGAACCGTTTGAAAAAGTCGGTGGCCAACGATCCGATGAAACTCAATGCCGAAGTGGAAAAACCCAACCTGCAAACGGTGGACGCCTGTGCGCTTGGCGAAGAGCAAGATACCCTTTGTTTGCACTTTACGCTTAAGGTATTGGGAGGTTTGCAAGAGCCTTCGGCGTGTAACTCTCCGGAGTTTCTCAAGCGGTATCAGGGGGCGATTGAAAGCTATGCCGAAGAGGAAAAGTTTGAAGAGTTGGGGCGCCGTTATGCGCTGAATCTCGCCAACGGTCGTTTTTTGTGGCGTAACCGTGTGGGTGCGGAGGCTGTGGAAGTGGTAGTGAAAGATTTAATAAATGACAAGGAATGGGTATTTGACGCCAAGGCTTTTTCGATACGCACAATGGAGAGTGACGATACCCAAGTGTCGGATTTGGGCAAAGCCGTTGCCGCGGCATTGGCAAGCAAGGATGACTTTTTGATGCTGGATGTTACTTGCTATGCCAAAGTGGGCAAAGCTCAAGAGGTTTATCCCAGCGAAGAGCTGGTGATGGACAAGGGACAGGGCAAAAAGAGTAAAGTGCTTTACGAAGTCGACGGTATCGCCGCGATGCACTCGCAAAAAATCGGCAATGCCTTGCGAACCATCGATACCTGGTACAGCGAGTACGAAACCGAACGACGCCCAATCGCTATCGAGCCTTATGGTGCGGTGACCAATTTGGGGCGAGCGTTTAGAAACCCCAAAGATAAGGAGGATTTCTATACCCTCTTTGAGCGTTTTGTTGCGGAAAACGACGGGCTGTTTGGTAGCGATCTTACAACGGAGCAAAAGCACTATGTCGCCGCTGTTTTGGTACGTGGAGGAGTCTTTGGCGAAAGCGACAAGGAGTAGTGATGTTGCGCTATTATCAGCAAATTGACATTTATGATGACGGAGAGATCTCACCGGGTTTTGTATGGAGTAGGCTGTTTGGTCTGCTCCATCCGCATTTGGTGGGGCTAAAAGATGACGAAGGCTTGACGCCGGTGGGGCTATCATTTCCGGGTTACGAAAAAGAGCGTTTTCCTCTGGGAACGAGCCTTCGGCTGTTTGCACCGGATAAAGAGACGTTGGAATCGTTGCAAACGAAAGCGTTGTTGGAAGACTACGGAGATTACTTGCGGGTAGACTCCGTGCGAGAAGTCCCAAAAACCGAGAAGTATGCACGTTTTTACAGGCAACAGTTTAAAAACACCAATCCCGAACGCCTGGCACGCCGATATGCCAAACGTCATAATATTTCGTTTGAAGAGGCGTTAAAGCACTATCAAAAATTGGATACTGAAGCGGTAGTAAAAGCAAACAAACTTCCTTATATCCATCTTCAAAGCGCCTCTACCGGTCAACGCCACCGACTTTTTATCGCAAAAGAAACGGTAGGTGAAGTGGTAGCAGGACGTTTTAATACCTACGGCCTTAGTAAAACGGCAACTATTCCCTGTTTTTGACCAAAAATTTCAACAGCTTCATCAAAGCCCCTAAAAACGGGGCTATTGTGTAAGTGGAATTTTTTTTGGCTCTTTTGTGTTAAAATGCAATATGGTCCCGTTAGATCGAGCTTTCTAATTGTTTTTCTTCAGTACACTGCCGCATAGGCAGCTCAGAAATACAACCGCGCCCTCTACCTCGACGACCGGCGGTACACTGCCGCATAGGCAGCTCAGAAAAAGAGAGCCCGAATCAAAATCAAGAGGTTGAAGTACACTGCCGCATAGGCAGCTCAGAAACTCCATGAGCCGGTCAACCATCTCCACCTTGGGGTACACTGCCGCATAGGCAGCTCAGAAAAAAATAAAGTATTGCACGTATGACAAGAGCGTGTACACTGCCGCATAGGCAGCTCAGAAAAAAAAGTCCGAGAAGATAAGCGGAACAAGGGTGTACACTGCCGCATAGGCAGCTCAGAAAAAGATCAATAAGTCTAAGAAAAATTTGTCTTTGTACACTGCCGCATAGGCAGCTCAGAAATTTGATACATACCACCCTTTGCCTTTGATCCTGTACACTGCCGCATAGGCAGCTCAGAAATCTTGAGTATCTTTGTCATCTGGATCATCCATGTACACTGCCGCATAGGCAGCTCAGAAAATTATATGTGGCTGGCCGATTGACCACGCAGCGTACACTGCCGCATAGGCAGCTCAGAAAGATCGCGCCCAAGCCAGATTCGATCGCGGTACGTACACTGCCGCATAGGCAGCTCAGAAAGAATATTTCCGCTTTTGTCAAGAGAAAAGCAAGTACACTGCCGCATAGGCAGCTCAGAAAACATCAGCCGCAACGGCAGGGGCAAAGAGCAAGTACACTGCCGCATAGGCAGCTCAGAAAGAACGGATCAAGGACCGTCTCCTCTTTGTTGGGTACACTGCCGCATAGGCAGCTCAGAAATCGTGGATTTCGACGCGATCCGTGAGCGCTTCGTACACTGCCGCATAGGCAGCTCAGAAAGTCGTATCGGTCCACTCGATCCACCCGATGCGGTACACTGCCGCATAGGCAGCTCAGAAAAACAAGTGGGCCAGAGACCGGAGCGCCGATCAGTACACTGCCGCATAGGCAGCTCAGAAATACGCTACCGGGAGCAATCTGGATCATATCGGGTACACTGCCGCATAGGCAGCTCAGAAAAGTCGCAGGTTTCCGGGCCTGACGGCGACGAGGTACACTGCCGCATAGGCAGCTCAGAAATGACTGACAAGCCCATAGAGACCGCGGACCCCGTACACTGCCGCATAGGCAGCTCAGAAAAGGTAGTGCACCCCGTCGGTGAAATACGACGGGTACACTGCCGCATAGGCAGCTCAGAAATCTTTGTTGGTGAACCGCTCGATCAACCGCTCGTACACTGCCGCATAGGCAGCTCAGAAAAATGGGAGCCCCAGCTCTGCGATGTCGAGTGCGTACACTGCCGCATAGGCAGCTCAGAAAATAAACGCCGTGATCAGCTGATCCACCCCCGCGTACACTGCCGCATAGGCAGCTCAGAAAGTTGACGGAGGGGATCTCCTCTGGACCCTGCGGTACACTGCCGCATAGGCAGCTCAGAAAAGACGACACGATCGGCCCGAAGCCCCAGCTCTGTACACTGCCGCATAGGCAGCTCAGAAATTTGCATTGAGCGCGTCGGTGACACGATCCTGGTACACTGCCGCATAGGCAGCTCAGAAATCACGAGTCGCTTGGACAATCTTCGGGTCGTAGTACACTGCCGCATAGGCAGCTCAGAAAATCAAAAAAAGGAATTTTATCGACAAGAAGATGTACACTGCCGCATAGGCAGCTCAGAAATTTGGCGTGGTGATCGGGCTGGGCAAAGCGTTGTACACTGCCGCATAGGCAGCTCAGAAAGCTGGACGACGCGGCCAAAGCGCTGCCCACACGTACACTGCCGCATAGGCAGCTCAGAAAAGCAGAACAACCAATGTCATAATTATCCCCGGGTACACTGCCGCATAGGCAGCTCAGAAATAAGCTCAACAGAAACACGCTGATCTTTATCAGTACACTGCCGCATAGGCAGCTCAGAAATTTTTGTCGTCCTTCTCAAAGAGTGACGTGATGTACACTGCCGCATAGGCAGCTCAGAAAAAAACACCCTCGGCTGATTCAGCCAAAAATCAGTACACTGCCGCATAGGCAGCTCAGAAATTTTAGTGTGTATGGGCGGCCTTGCGCCATGCGTACACTGCCGCATAGGCAGCTCAGAAAATGTAGCGCTTCACTTCCTCTATCGCATCCTCGTACACTGCCGCATAGGCAGCTCAGAAAAGCAGCGCCATGAACTCCCGGAAGGTCTTCGTGTACACTGCCGCATAGGCAGCTCAGAAATCACAACCCCGGACATCCAAACAGGGGATACCGTACACTGCCGCATAGGCAGCTCAGAAAGCCAGTCATTGCCTTTATGTAGGTAGCGAGCAGTACACTGCCGCATAGGCAGCTCAGAAAGCTTGATGTCCGCGTTCTCCCTTTTGAGATCGGTACACTGCCGCATAGGCAGCTCAGAAAGATTGCTCTGCCAATGGTGTTGTATATTTTGAGTACACTGCCGCATAGGCAGCTCAGAAAAATCGCCCCGTCCGTCCGTCCGTCCGGCGAAAGTACACTGCCGCATAGGCAGCTCAGAAATCTGACATCGGATAGTTTGTTCTGGCAAGATGGTACACTGCCGCATAGGCAGCTCAGAAATCAAAATGTCGATTTTTCTGCTCCTCCCTCTCGTACACTGCCGCATAGGCAGCTCAGAAAAATATCATAATCGTCCCCGGGTCCAGAACGGGGTACACTGCCGCATAGGCAGCTCAGAAATTTGCGTCATGCATGTCGTGTTTACGAGCTTTGTACACTGCCGCATAGGCAGCTCAGAAACAAGGATATCCCCGGGACGCTGAAAGAGCAGAGTACACTGCCGCATAGGCAGCTCAGAAAAGTATATTCAGCATATCGATACACGATACGTAGTACACTGCCGCATAGGCAGCTCAGAAATTTGCGTGATTCTCATCGTGTATATGAGTTGTGTACACTGCCGCATAGGCAGCTCAGAAAACCGCTTCATCTCGATCAACTCCCGCACCGATGTACACTGCCGCATAGGCAGCTCAGAAATGCAAGACGCTGGAGCTTGAGAGCGTCCACGGGTACACTGCCGCATAGGCAGCTCAGAAAAGTTTCGGAGAGTTCGGTCTGTGACGCCGTAGGTACACTGCCGCATAGGCAGCTCAGAAAATAGCGCTGCCCGCGCTGGTCGAGTGTTTCGTGTACACTGCCGCATAGGCAGCTCAGAAATGATCGTGGGCTCTATGCCCAGGCGGCGAAAGGTACACTGCCGCATAGGCAGCTCAGAAAAGCACCGTGGATGAGATCATCTCAGCCGTGGAGTACACTGCCGCATAGGCAGCTCAGAAAGAAAAGATGATTTGCTTATTTGGATGCAAACTGTACACTGCCGCATAGGCAGCTCAGAAAGTCCACTTTGACATTCCCCGTGATCTCCACGTGTACACTGCTGCATAGGCAGCTCAGAAAGGATCTCGATTGGATCAGGGTAGTATGGGTAGAGTACACTGCCGCATAGGCAGCTCAGAAAATCATGAGAGTCCTCACCACACCGCTGGGCAGGTACACTGCCGCATAGGCAGCTCAGAAAAATATGACCCTGCTGGCCCTCTACCTGGTACTGTACACTGCCGCATAGGCAGCTCAGAAATGGGACCAGGCCAGTTGTTTCAGTATCGATCCGTACACTGCCGCATAGGCAGCTCAGAAAACGTATTTGCTTAGGACTTTGCGTTGCCAAAAGTACACTGCCGCATAGGCAGCTCAGAAAATTGGCAGTATCGGCAATTATCCTCCGAGGGAGTACACTGCCGCATAGGCAGCTCAGAAATCTGCGATGCGCTGGATGTCGAGCTGATTGTCGTACACTGCCGCATAGGCAGCTCAGAAAAAATGTTCTGGGTGAGTCGTACTGCGCAATATGTACACTGCCGCATAGGCAGCTCAGAAAAGCAGTTGACCGGCATCAGGGATGCAGACGGCGTACACTGCCGCATAGGCAGCTCAGAAATGGGACCAGGCCAGTTGTTTCAGTATCGATCCGTACACTGCCGCATAGGCAGCTCAGAAATGTTGATCAGATTGAGGGCTATGCCCCCGTCAGTACACTGCCGCATAGGCAGCTCAGAAATACTGGAATATGAGAGCTGACGGTAATCCCCTGTACACTGCCGCATAGGCAGCTCAGAAATCGTAGCGATCCAGTGGGGGCTCGAAGTGGGCGTACACTGCCGCATAGGCAGCTCAGAAATTTGGCGTGGTGATCGGGCTGGGCAAAGCGTTGTACACTGCCGCATAGGCAGCTCAGAAATTATGGTCAGATTGCTGATGTCGCAAAGGGCAGTACACTGCCGCATAGGCAGCTCAGAAATCCAGGACCATTCGCCAGAGCATCTCCGCGTCGTACACTGCCGCATAGGCAGCTCAGAAAAACCGTCAGGGATAACGAGTGTAGTATCTTGGGTACACTGCCGTATAGGCAGCTCAGAAAAGACTCATGGGCTATCGCGGCCCCAACTCCCAGTACACTGCCGTATAGGCAGCTCAGAAAACTCTGCAATGCCGGCCCGGTTTGAGCCCTCTGTACACTGCCGTATAGGCAGCTCAGAAAATAGAGGGCAAAGCCGAACGTGGTGAAAATGCGTACACTGCCGTATAGGCAGCTCAGAAAAGTACTTTTAAGGCCGTAAAAAATGTTCCTTAGTACACTGCCGTATAGGCAGCTCAGAAATTGATGTTCGGATCGAATTGCCAAACAAACCCGTACACTGCCGTATAGGCAGCTCAGAAACTAAAGATCAACGGCAAATACGTCAAAGAGTTGTACACTGCCGTATAGGCAGCTCAGAAATAATCACATCACGATCTCCGATTTCTCCATAGGTACACTGCCGTATAGGCAGCTCAGAAATTCTTTTGATGATCCTCCAAATTCACCGATACGTACACTGCCGTATAGGCAGCTCAGAAATGATTGGTGCGCCCTGCGGGGTGTACTGATGGGTACACTGCCGTATAGGCAGCTCAGAAATCGCAGATGGGCCCCATATCATCTGCCAGGATGTACACTGCCGCATAGGCAGCTCAGAAACTCTTCCACCGCCTCGATCACCGCATCACAGGGTACACTGCCGCATAGGCAGCTCAGAAAGCTTGACCTCTTGCCGTAATAGACCGTTTCAAGTACACTGCCGCATAGGCAGCTCAGAAACGGAGTTGCGACCATATCGCTTTACGGCGATGGTACACTGCCGCATAGGCAGCTCAGAAATGCTGGCGATAATGATCGTCGGATCAATGCGGGTACACTGCCGCATAGGCAGCTCAGAAAGTCGAGGAGCGCCGCCGCATCGAGGAGGAGAAGTACACTGCCGCATAGGCAGCTCAGAAATCAAGCGCAAACTGAGCCGCTGCGAGCGTGACGTACACTGCCGCATAGGCAGCTCAGAAAATTAGGGTATTGAACAACTTTTGAGAAGTAGAGTACACTGCCGTATAGGCAGCTCAAAAAAGAAACTGCTGGCGGATCCGTTCGTTCACCTGGTATACTGCCGCATAGGCAGCTTAGAAATGTCTAATAGAGATGTTTTTTGAAGAACAATGTTTGTAGTCATTTATAAGAAATAATATTTTGGGATGCAATTGTAAGAAAAGTTGTTAAAGAATCGAATTTCAAAGAACCCCCGACACATCATTTGCCAGAGATGGCAAAAGTGGCAAGACCTCGCGCCGGATGGCGGAGAGGGGTTCTCTACCGGAGAGTATAACATAAAACGGCCGATAATTATAATGCCCCATTTGATAAAAATGTTCTATGCATCGAATTTTCCTCTTTTATGACATATGTCTGTCAATAGATTCGGTTATAGTAAAGCTATGAAACGAATCAAAAAGATCGGATTGACTCAAAAAATCAAAACCCTTTTGAAAATACTCTTTTTCGGGACGGGGATAGTGCTGCATCGGATTGCGGATCGGGGGACGGTGGTGTTTTTGGGAGAGCGGTGGCTACAGGTGACGAGCGGGGTGATAACCGGGGGGATCCTGGTATGGTGTGTCTCTGAGCTGGTGCGCAGCGATGCCGGGGTGCTGGAGTGGATGTTTGGACCGATGTTTGTCCTGATCTTTGGGGGCTTTTTGAGCTTGATGGTCTCCTGGATGTTTAGCACCTTCTTCTATGGGCTTTTTCAGATCTTTTTCCGTCTGCCCGGACGGATCTTTTATCCCTGGTATCGGGTGCCCGATGAGGTGTTGGAGACTCGGAGGCGTTTTTTCTTTTTTACCGATCTGAGCGGAGGGGTCCCTGTTCGCAGGAGCAAAAAAAGCGGCGATCTTTGGAGTATGCTGGCTTTGGCGGGAGGGCTCTGGTGGCTGGGATCAGGAGAGTGTGATGAATGAGTGTCTCTGCTTCCTGTGGAAGGTTTTGGAGCTGGGTACGGGGATCGCGGCGCTCTGGATAGCGGGGATAGTGGCTCTGGTGGCTGCGGGGGTATGGCTGGAGGGACATTGGATAGGCGGGGCGAGTCTTGGGGTGTTTGCCGTGCTGATGGGGCTGGGAGGAGGAGTGACGATCCGGGACGGCTTTGGAGAGTGTAAGGAGCGTTCATGAGAGAGTTTGCCTATGGGATGCTTCGCTTTTTGGCGGCTCTGGTTCGGACTCTGGGTCGGTGGATCGGATTTGCCTGCGGCACTGTCGAAGGGGCCTGGACGGTCGCCGGAGGGGTGTGGATCCTCCTGGGGGGCCGGGCCTTTTGGGAGAGTTGGCAAAAGGGCACGGTGGATCTGCCCGGCATGCTGCTGATGGGAGTCG
>Ga0256835_1002495_pt1 | contig 10066 bp, 6 predicted proteins | sample PIR30metaG_FD_185972 | JGI IMG/M metagenome (GOLD analysis project Ga0256835, IMG submission 185972) | Hydrothermal vent microbial communities from East Pacific Rise, Pacific Ocean - PIR-30 | ecosystem: Environmental > Aquatic > Marine > Hydrothermal vents | place: Pacific Ocean: East Pacific...
CATTGCCGACGATAACGCTTAGCCTGGTATAGCTGTGCTCGAGAAGCTTCAGGACTAGGTCCGGCACAATATCTCTATCCGCTTCATAGACTACTAGGTTATGCACGTAGCCAGCACGGCGTGCACTGTGTTGTTTCATCAGCTCCTCTATCCGTTCGAGAAGCTCATCTCTGCCGAGCTCCTCTATGCTCCTCGTCCAGAGCCCTACCATCCCATACACCCCAGTATAACCGCTACTAATGGGAGTAGAGAAGCAGTTAGGAGGGGCTTCAAGAGTATGTCTAATCTATACCTTGGATTCATGGCTTCCACAGCTGAGTACAAGGTGTACGTGATTGTCTGGAGACCTAGGAATACTAGGTAGGACACTATACCTAGCCATGGCCCACTGATCATCGTGGAGATGATATTCATGATCGGGGATACGAGGACCAGGCTAGTCGCCAGCCCTACGAGCACGTATCTCTTCAGGAGGCCCGACATCATGTAGAGAGCATAGTATCTACCGCCAAGCTCCAGGAGGGGCCCACCCAGTACTTCTGTCTCGGCCTCGCCGATATCGAACGGTGTGAATCCAGACTCGATATACGCTATGACGAGCAATGATATCGACAATAATATCACGCTGGGCCTAACATAGTATTCGAGCCTACCGTAGACCATTGATAGATCATATAGTTTCAGCCATCCAATACTAACCGCGAGCCCAACGATCGTCAATGCTGTGAAGGCTTCAAATACAGCTAGTAACTGTAGTTCTCTCGAAGACCCTGCATTACTGTATGGGTTCGGAACAATTAGGCCTGCAAGCACGGTGAGGCAAGTCACTAGTAGAACCATGTAGAATAAGGAGATAACTCCGAAGCCACTGCTCAGATCCATTACGTAGGGTACCGGGAGCATCGCCGATAATACTAGGGCTGAGGCCAACGCCATGTAGGGGAGGGCTACGAGTAGCTTATCCCTATACGGCAGCACCGGGGGGATCCTGAAGAGCTTCACGAGATCATATAGTGTCTGTAGTAGTGGAGGCCCGATCCTCCTCTGTATTCTTGCCCTAACAATCCTCCTAAGCCCATCCAGCAGCACAGCTAGGAAAAGCGATGAGACAGCCACGAATATACTCCACAAAACAATCTCATCGGCGATCATGGAGCTACACCCGCTATGATCATGAATACAATGATTATTATTGCTAGGAAGAACAAAGCGATACTGAGCAGAGCTATAGGCGAGACAACAACAATCCTCACAATACTTCTCACAGCCCTATAGAGTGATAGGAAGAGAGAGCCAATGGCTTCGTCAACCCTATACTCTCCAAGCGACTGGATCTTCTCTGAGCACGAGACGAGTTTGTCCTCGAACCACTTGTTGAGCTTGCCGAACCAGCCCGCTACATGGATGGCCAGCCCTGAAGACCCTATTTTGCCCGGTATCCACCACACAATACACTCGTATACCTCGTGGAAGAACCTTGTCATGGGTTCGAGGCCGCTGGTTATTTCCCTATAGAGGTGTTCGGGCCTAATCCTATGCCTGTATAGGGGGACGCGATAGCCCGTAGTCCATACTCCTTCCTCCGCGGCGGCTTTACCGCTGTCTCCTATGCCGATTAGCAGAGCTACTAGTAACGCTGTTGAAACTATTAGTGGTAGGTAGTAGGTGTATGTTGGAATACTAATCATAAGTGGATCCGGGGCTATCGGAAATATTCTCAGTATGAATGGATAGAAACAGAGGATTACTAGTGCGGCAACCGGTACCAGGAGGCCGATCTTCATCAGCGGGCCAATGTGTTTCTCGGGCTTCTCGTACCCGTTCATCAACGGGTAAGCCATGTATTTGAACGAATACATTATGCTCAGCGGGGATAGCGCTAGGACGGCTACTACACCTATGATAGTAGCTGGACTATGTGTTGCTAGCATTGAGCCATAAGCTATTATCTTTGATATGAAGCCCAGGAGTGGTGGTAGGCCGGCCAAGCTTATACCGCCTATGAGTATCGCTACGACTAGTAGGGTGGAGGCTCTAGCCGTGCCCGCCAAGTCATTGAGGCTCCTTGTTCCTTTCAAATATAGTAGGGAGCCGCTGGTCAGGAATAATAGTGTCTTGAACAAGCTATGGGCGAACAAATAGAAGGTTCCAGCTACAAGCAATAGTTCTCCAACAGCGCTGTGAATACCCATTATCATTGCGAGAGCAACGGGCGTCGCGATATAGCCTATCTGCGATACACTAGAGTATGCCAGTAGACGCTTAGCATCTGTTTCGCCAAGCGCTTTTACTGATCCCCAGAAAATAGACATTATTGCTTGGCCTAGCATCAAGTAGTAGATCCATGTGGGCGCATGCAACGCGTTGCAGACCACTGCTACGACGCCATAAACACCCATCTTTATCATCACGCCGCTCAGCAGCCCCGATACATTGCTTGGCGCGGCTGGGTGAGCGTCTGGAAGCCAGAAGTGGAGCGGGAACAATCCCATTTTGGCGGTGAATCCAAGGTAGAGGAGCAGTATAGATGCTTGGAGGAGCGGCGAACTGTTCCACGGCGTCATGGACAGAGCGCTCATATTTAGCGTTCCGGCTGCAAACCATGCTAGGCATGCGCCCAGGATTATAGGTATACTGCTAAGTAAGAGCATTGCGTACATGTACTGCTTCGAAGCCTTCTCGACACTATCCTCGACGTACTCCCAGCTGATCAGCAGGGCGCTCGTTATCGTCATTATCTCCCATAGGAAAACCAGTACGGCGAGATTCCTGGTTAACGGGATAAACGTCATCGAGGCCGTGAAGCCAGTGAATAATATGCCGTAGAGCCACGAGCCTCCAAGGCCTCTATAGATATCCATGTATTCTAAGCCGTAGATGCTTGTAGCTAGTCCTGCAAGGCCAACTATGATCACGTAGATGGCTGAGAACCAGTCGAGATGTAAGCCCAGGGGTAGCTTTGAGACGTGATAGATTATCCCGAAACCAGCCATTATAATCTGGAGTATAGAGGCGAACACGCAAGGCACTAGTGATGCTATTAGGCCTAGCCTATAGTTTCTGATCGCTAATAATGGGAGGAGAGAGCCAGCTATGTATGCTCCGAGCACTGTCCAGAACAATGTATTGATAATACTGGTCGGCTCCACGGCTAGAGAGCACCCCCTATGAAGAGGATTATTGGTAGTGAGAGCAGCGATACTATGAGAGCGATCCCCATGAGAATATACATTGGTCCACCGAGATCATCTAATCCTGTACTCGTAGAAGCCGTCTTTTCACTGGGGAACAATGTTTTTAAGAGTAGTTTGAACATGTAGGTTCCAGCTATTATCCATGAAGACACTATAAGGAAGCCCGTGACTGGTGACAGGGATATAGAGGCTGTAAGCACGTATAGTCTTATGAAGAATAGTGTGAATGGCGGTATGGCCTCTATTCCCAGGAGTGATGCGGCGAACACAGCGGCTCTTCCCGGTAAATCAGTTCTAAGGTGTTCTATGCTGGTAATGCCGGATATGGATGTGAAACCAGTTACCTTTGCCAGGCCATGTGCTAAGATGTATGTTGCGAGCACGATACTGGGTATTGGGAATGCTAGTAGGAGGGTCATCCACCCTATATTGTATATTGTAGACCAGGCCAGGAACGACGTGATCCTCTCGGAGCCCCACATCCATATCGAGGCAATAATAGCAGATATTGATCCCAGGATTATCAGCGTCCACACATAGTAATAATGAAGCGATCCCGTCAGGGATGAGGCGAGCCTGAACAACCCCAGTATTCCAACCGGATCTATTAATGCCGAGAAAGCTCCTGCAACGACAGGTTCTACATTATCATATATTGTCTGTACCCAGTAATGGAATGGGATCAGCCCTGTTTTAGCGAGCATACCAGTTGCAAGCAGTATTACTGGCAGGGCTAGCGACATATCTATTTTCGAGCCTATATTCCAAACACCGTTCTCGGCTAGGAGCGCCGCGCCGAGTATCATTAATAGTCCTGTTAAATGCATTGTGCCGTAGTAGCTGTACGTTATGATCCTCTTCCTGGTTGTTGATGTGATAAGCATGTAGGCCATATAGCTGAGGGCTTCCCAGAGGATTATGAATACTAGCCATGAACGCGTTAGTGAGATGAGACTTGCGAGATACGTTGTGAGCAGTGCGAAGACCAGGTATTTTCCTCCCGGTGGAACAGTATGCTTCGTGTTCCAGAGATAGAGTACTATGAAGAGCCCGGATAGCGTGAAGGCAAAAGATAATGAGTCCACGCCGACCCGTATTCCTCCTGATAGGTTGAACACCTTGTTATATACTAGGTACTGGGCTGGCAGCAGTAATGAATAAGCCACAACATACGCCGCATAGAGAGCCTTCGTGGTATTCCTATACTTGTTCTCAGTTATGGCTGTGAGAACTATTAGTGCTGGCAATACATAGACGTATAGTAAGCCGATCAATAGCTCGGCAATACTGGTCATGCTCATCTCAGGCCGCCCCCATGATCACTGGTAGTGCAATGAGGAAACAATATGCTTGGGAAACATAGAGCCCTATCAAGAGCAATGCGATCACCAGTTTCATGAGTAATGGTACTTGGAGGCCTTCGCTCCCCTCATGGCTTAACTTGTTGATCCATTTCATCGATACAAGAGCTATAGATAATGATTCCACTAGTATCGCTACGAATCCCGCGATGTATGCTGGGCTGTGTAGTGCTACTCCGCTCTTTATCAACAAGTAGATCTTTGACACGCTGTATACGGGTACTCCTGCTAGGCCGAAAAGCACTGCTATAAGCGACGATGAGAACAACTTGTCATTGCTTAGAACCTCAACAATCTTTTCTAGCCCATGTGTCCCTATAGCGTAGCCCGCTGAGCCCATGACGAGGAACCCGGTGCTTTTCAGGAAAGCATGTACTGTGAAGTATAGGTAGAAGAGGCTCATGCCAAGGCCTGGTGATACTATCATTAATGATACAGCGTAGTACATTATCGCTGCTTCGGCAATCGTCGAGTATGCCAGAAGCTTCTTCCCATCTCTGAGCCCAGGGTAAATCGTCGATGCCACGAGCAGTGATAGAGTCGCCGGAACCAGTATGATGTAAGCAGAAGATACCGGAACAGTCTTCATCGAATAAATTATCCTTGCCACGAGATACGGGCCCATCTCAATCATAGTGGCCCCATGGAGAAGTGCTGAAGTAGGCGTCGGGGCAACCATCGCGTCGGGTAGCCATGAATAAGTTGGGAACTGGGAGGACTTGGTCACAGCAGCCCACATTATCAGCCCTAGTACTATGAGTTTCGAGTAAGATGTGAGAGAGGACAGCGTGGATAAGCCTAGCCCCATATGCTGTGATAACACGTATCCTATCGCCGCGGCTAAGCCTCCATAAGCTCCTAAATGAGTTATTATAAGCATCTTGTACGATGAGCGCTCAGCTTCTCTACCACCATAGTATGATATGAGCCCCCAGCATGCGAGGCTCATCAACTCGAAGTTTATGAGAAGCATTAGTAGGGAAGACGAGAATACAAATAACAGTACGGATCCCGTGAAGAAATACATCCATGCAAAATATCTTGAAAAACCGGAAAATACCGGGTGATAATTGTTTCCCGGAGTCATATATTCTGTTCCATAGAGCATTATGAGTCCAGCGACCAATGAAATGATCCCGGCGAAACCCGCTGATAAGGGATCTATGATTAAACCATATGTCTCCCCAAGGCCCGGCACACTATATAGGATAATGTGTTCGCGGGGAGCATGCTCGTAGAAATAAGTGAAAAGATAGAGCAGACCAAGAAATATAAGGACTAAAGAACCAGTCAGATTGATTTTTCTCCAGAACCTCTCCCCCGAGACACTATCGATTATGAAGGCCGCGGTGAACACGAACGGAGTAAGCACTAATACTATTGTTTCCCAGTACACGCCGCTACACCATCCATGCATGGAGAGTCTTTGTATCCGCTACTGGTCCGGACATTATCTTGCGGCCTCTGCCCCGCCATGGGGGAGAGGGGTAATGGTTTGTGGACATGTAAAAAAGATTATGGTTTTCTACGGTCTAGGAATCTCAGTATTTCCTCGGCTGCCTCTACAGGGTCGGGCTCGATCAGTAGGCGTCCTCCAGTCTCTTTCTCGATCTCCCTGGTAAGGTATTCTTCAACGCCTGGCGCTGCCACTATTTGTGGTACTGTTCCTACGTGGCTCAGCATTCCGTGTGCTAGGTAGTAGAGTACTGCGCTGAATGCTTTACCGTTCATCCATTCTGGGGCGCTGGCGGCAAATGGGGCTTTCGTGAACGGTGTTCTGAGGCCTGATGCTATCTCGTATAGGATGAGTAGCTGCCTGGTGTTCTCGACACATGGTCCTAGTGGGATTACTGGTGGTAGGTTATAGTCTTTGAGGAATTCCTGTAAGCCTTTACCTGCTTGTTTCAACGCGTCTGTCTTGGCGAGGCCTGTTAGTGCGGCGGCTATCATTGAGCAGCCCATGGATAGTACTAGGACATCGTTTTCGATCAGCTTCTTCATTATCGTGTAGTGGCCATAGTTGTGCTTTACCTTGGGGTTTGTACAATGGTGTAGGAGGACTACTCCTTTAAGGAGGCCCTGCTCGATGGCGTCGGCGATCGGCTTTAGTGTTCCGCCGAAAGCTTGTCTCAGCCCGTTGAGCGTCGGGTTTGTCGTGAACTCTACCGTGTGGAGATCCCTGTAGATCTTCTCGGGCTTCCTGTTCTTGTAGTTCTCAATGGCCAGCTTCACGATCTCCTTGGCTACTTCGCCAGCATTATCAGGTGTCATAGGCATATGAATTGCTCCTGGGAGCTTAGCGACCGGGTCGACCATCACTATTTTTGTATGGTAGTTCTTCGCAACCTCTATCAGGTGCGGATATATACACTGGTGGTCGACAACCATTACCTCCGTCATACCCGTTAGGATCGGGAGCTCCTGCATGATCATGTTTCCGCTAGGTATTATGACGGCTATCCCCTTAGCACCGGCTTTCCTTGCGAGCTCCTGGAGCTCTGGGTCATTAGCGGCCGCCTTTATCTTACCAGCGAACACTGGCATTAGCCTGACGAAAATATTGACGTTCTCAGGCTTTATTATCCCGAGGCCGCTCTTGCCCTTACCAGGCTTCTTCTCGCCCAAGAGTATTTCGTCCATTATGGTTGTGGTGAACGTTGCTAGGAGTGCATCGGCTATGGCTAGCCTTATCGCTTGTTTAATGACACTGACTGGGTCGGAATCAGTTCCCATGTTCGCCCTATAGGTTGCCTCGAAGAACTCTCTCGCCAGCCCTCTCGGCAGGAGGCCGTGTTCACGCCAGTTCTCAAGCACGTCTTCCGGGACGAGCTTCAAAGCAGTAGTCAGTGGCTCATCCGTTATTCTCGAGGCTTCCTTCTCGATGAGTTCTGCTAGTTTCCCTAATAATGTGAGTTCGTCCTTGGCTTCTACGCCTAGTTTTGAAGCTATTTCTCTTAGTCTTTCAGGGCTCTTGATGATGTACTCTCTAGTCTTTCCCTCGGCGACTGCTTTTGCCGTCTTAACCATTATCATTGCTTCATGAAGCCTGGTGCTCACACCATGCGTTACCAGGTCGAGCAGGTCTCTGGACGAGATGAGCTCGGGGGTTGCGCCACATGTTCCTGTGCCGAATCCGTAGCCGAAGGGATCTACTCTGCACGGCCCCGCGTTACAGTGGCGGCAACAAACACCTGTTAAGCCGAAACCACATTGGGGCTGCTGGTACTGGAACCTGTGCCATACGGTATTGACTCCTTCGGCATCGGCTTTCCTAACTATCTCGTTAACATCCTGTACGAGTGAGACGTAGCCCTTGATCTTTAACCCTATATAGGCTTTCTCAACCATAAGGGATCACCTGAGCCATGAGGAAGACCTGGTCTTCTTGCCGAGAACATGGACTGGGTTCTCAACTGTTGAGCCGAAAATCATGTAGGATTCAACGCCTTCTTTTCTGGACTCGAATACAGTTCTCAACACGCTCTCCTTACGCTTCATCATGACCTCGTGTACCGTGCCATACATCAAAGCACCTGTTGGGCATGCCTCTACGCACATAGGCGGCCTCCCCTCTGCTCTGCGTGAGGGGCATAGATCGCATTTCACCATGATCTTATTGTAGATGTCGAGCTCGGGGATACCGAATGGACACGCGACACCACATGTTAGACAACCTATACATTTCAGAGGATCAAGCATTACTGCGCCGTCTTCATCCCTGTAGAGAGCCCTTGTCGGGCAGACCTCGATGCATGGAGCCTGCATACAGTGCCTACAGTTCAGGGGCGAGGGGAGGCCGAGCTCACTGATATATACGACATGTATTCTCGGCTTGGGCCTTGGGGTCTCCTTGATCGCCTTGAACAACTCCTTGCTCTGTGAATGACCTATGGCACATGCTATCTCACATGATCGGCAGCCAACACATCTCGTCGGGTCGATGAATACTACGGGTTTATCGGCTATGGCCAATAAGCAACACCCTTCAATCATCTTGGCCGTGACCATGTTTCTGATCATATATAAATAAGGGGGTTCGTGATTCACGGGAACCAAGACCGATTTGCAGGATTTGACTAACGGGTTCAAAGACCAAAAAGCCTCAGTATCTTCTCCACGGTTGAAGAATACCATGCTGGGTTAGAGGCCAGTATTGATGCTCCTTCCAGATAATGATATATTACGGGCATGAATAACCCGATCGCCACGACACCGATACACAGTAATAATAACACAGTCCTCGTCGTAATCGATGAGCCAAGATAAGATGCACGTGAAGGCTTCTTGTTTATCAATCTATCAATTATCCTGAAATAAGCAACAGCTGCTATGGCGCTCGTAACAACAATTGTACCAGCAGCCACTATCTGCCCTGAGCCTATTGAGGCCTGTATAAGGAGGAGCTTGCTGGGAAAAGTACCTAAGGGAGGCACGCCAGCAAGGCCTAGCATGGCGAGTATCGTCGCTGCAACCACTCCGGGATAGTAACGGGCATATCCCCTTAGATCATCCAGCCTTCTAGAGCCAGCTGCAGCCACCAGTATTCCTATCGATAGGAAGGCCAACGTCTTAGATACTGCGTGTGCTAGGAAGTGATACATCACTGCTGTAAGGGCCGCAGCTGTTCCTAGCCCGATGCCTATAGTGATGTAGGACATGTGGAGAACAGTGCTAAACGCAATTACACGCTTAACGTCTTTCTCGACAAGCATTCTAATCGACGAGTAGAAAGCACCGAGAATCCCCACTATGATCAGTACCGTCATAACAATGCCAAGGCTGCTCATAGTGCTGTGTACGGCGCCGAAGACGCTGTAGAGGAGCCTCGCAACACCGTATAGCCCCGCATTAACAACCAGGCCGGACAAGACAGCGCTTACAGGGCTTAATGCTTCTGAGTGAGCGTCTGGAAGCCAGAAGTGCAGTGGGAAGACAGCGGATTCTAGGAGGAGCGGCCAGAGAATAAGAGATAGTATCAGTATGACTGGAGTGATAGAAGATGCCTGTACACCGCTGAAGTAGGACATAGGCGTAGATATATTGTTGAGCTTAGCCGCCAGGTCCGGCATGCTGAGAGTACCCATGTAGGCATAAATGAAGCCGACTCCGACAAACAATACTATACCCGCTAGACAAGCAGCTATACCATATTTTATCGAGGCCTCAACGGCTACTCCCTTATCCTTCCTATAAGCTACTAGGCCGTACGCCGTGACAGCCATCAACTCTATCATTACGAAGAAGTTGAAGAGATCCCCGGTATAGAATATGGCCTCAACAGCGGCGCCTAGCAAGAGCATGACTACATAATATAATGCTCTAGGCTTACCATTGTCGCCCAGATATCCTATACTATAGAGTACCACGAGGAACATTATAGCCGCGGCCGTGACACCCATAACGGCCGAGAACTTATCGACGACATAGACTATGCCTAGTGGGGGAGGCCATCCGCCAGAACCATAAACAACGACTGAGCCGGGCTGCTGTACAAGCATGAAAGTATAGAGT
>Ga0256835_1002496_pt1 | contig 10063 bp, 5 predicted proteins | sample PIR30metaG_FD_185972 | JGI IMG/M metagenome (GOLD analysis project Ga0256835, IMG submission 185972) | Hydrothermal vent microbial communities from East Pacific Rise, Pacific Ocean - PIR-30 | ecosystem: Environmental > Aquatic > Marine > Hydrothermal vents | place: Pacific Ocean: East Pacific...
TTTCATCCCCCTGACCTACGTAGACGCCACCGCCTCGTGGAAATTCGCCTCCCGCTGGCAGCGTGCCCACGTGGCCGCGGCCGGCATCTACACGGACCTGCTGGCGGCTGCTCTGGCGGTGCTCTGCTGGGCCCGTTTTCCCGATGGCGTTGTCGGCGTCATGGCCCGCAACGTCATCGTGGTGGCCGGGGTGGGATCGATCCTCTTCAATGCCAACCCCCTCATGCGCTTCGACGGCTACTACCTGCTCAGCGATCTGGTGGACATCCCCAACCTGTACGCCAAGGGCCTGGGGATGGTAAACGGGTGGCTGCGGCGGCTTTTTCTGGGGATCCGGCCGGCGCCGCCCGCCGAAAGTGGCTGGCGGCGCTGGTTCATCGTGGTGTACGGCATGGCCGCCTGGTGCTGGCGCATCCTGGTGCTGGTGGGGCTGTCCATCGCGGCCAGCCGGCTGTTTCACGGCATGGGGTTGCTGATCGCCATGGCGGCGGTGGTGCTGTGGGTCGCCCTGCCGACGGCCGATTTCCTGCGCCGGCTGCCGGCGGTGCTGCAGCACAATCCCCGTGCCGGCCTGCGATTGGCGCTGAGCCTGGTGCTGGTGGCGGGAGCCGGCTTTTTTGGCGTGTTTCAGCTGAACTGGCGTCAGCACGTGGTTGCGCCGGCGGTGGTCGAGTACCGCGACCAGGAGGTGGTGCGCTCCACCACGCCCGGTTTTGTGCGCCGGGTGTACGTCGCGCCCGGCGAGACCGTGGCGGCCGGCCAGCCCCTGCTGAAGCTGTACAACGATGAACTGCGCACCGACCTGGCCGACACACGCCTGCAGATCCGAATCCTGGAAGTCGAGGCACGGCTGTACTTCAACGCCGAGAACATCTCGGCCTTCCAGGTGGCGCGTGAACGCATCCGGGTACTGCAGCAGCGCGCCGCGGAACTGTCCGAGGAACTGGCCGGACTGATCCTGAAAGCACCGCGCGATGGCATCGTCGTGGCCCGCGACCTGGAGGACCTGCCGGGCGCTTACATCCGGCGGGGGCAGCAGGTTCTGTGGATCGTCAGCGAAAACCGCAAAGTCATCCGGCTGTCCGTGGCCCAGCAGGATGTCGACGTTTTCCGGCGCGCCGTGGGCCGCGCGGTGACCGTCGACATGCGGCCGTGGGGCCGGGGCGTGTTTAACGGCCGACTGGTGCGGGTCGACCCGCAGGCCAGCCGCGCGGTGCCGCACCCGGCCTTCAGCGCCGCCTGGGGCGGTCCGCTGGACGTGCGGCCCGGCGGCAGGGCCGAGGGCGGGACCGGTGGGCTTGCACCGGTCAGCTGGGAATTTTTTCAGCCGCGTTTCGCGGCCGAGGTGCAGGCGCCCCCGTCCGAATTGCAGCCCCTGCGGGTGGGAGAGCTGGCGCGGGTGCGCATCCGCGGAAACCCCCGCCGCCTGGCCGACATCGTGCGGCGGTACCTGGCCGCCAAGACGGGCGCCGGGTGAATCTCACCGATGCTTGCCCAGCGGGCGAGATTTGTCTCCAGCTGCGCCAAAATGTGCCGATAAATCCAGTAGATAGATATCGATCCGATGGGCTTTGGACGCCGCCTGCTGTGTTGCGTCGGCGCCTGCCCGTCGCCCTTGCCGGGGAGGTTGCCGACAGCGTTTCGTGTTTGGTCTGCGTCTAAAACTGAGCATGGCCGTTTACTTGGCCCTGCTGCTGATGGTAGGCATGGTGCTCATTTGCCTGGTCACGGTGATGACCACCCGTGATCAATTGGTGCGCGCCGAGACCCGGAGGGGGCAGCTGCTGGTGGCGGCTATCGACGCCTGCGTGGACCTGGCGGACGACGATGACGAGTTTTTGTTCGACCACCGCTTCATCATGCACGTCCGTGAAATGGTAAAGCGCTCGGGCTACACCTGCCTGCTGGTGCGGGACGGACGCGGGCGCCGGCTCAGCCTGGGCATGTCCGGCTGCGACCGCCGGTTCGCCATGGACGGGGCCATGGAAAAGGCCATGGCGCGGAAACAGGATGCCGCCACCCTTGTGGGCAGCACATGGGGGATCCTGTGGAAGCAGCCCGGCTACCTGGTTGTCAGCGCCCCGGTGGTGCGCGACGGCCGGCTGCTGGGCGCCGTGGCCGTGGCCGGCGGGTTGGATGGGCTTTACGGTCAGCTGCGCCAGCGTCAGCCTTATCTGATGGCGTACCTGCTGGTCAACACGCTCTTTCTGACCCTTTTCGGGCTCTACAAGCTTTCGAAGCTGACGGTGGCTCCACTGCAACGCCTGGTGCGGCGGGCCGAGGCGTTCCAGGGAGAGGACGACACCTTCTTTCTGCCCGACCAGCGGGCCGACGAGTTCAACCGCCTCTCACTGGCCCTGAACCGCATGCTGGAGCGCATCCAGGAGGACCGCCGCACCTTGCGCCACACGGTGGCTTCTTTGGAGAAGGCCAACCGGGACCTCCAACAGATGCAGAACGAGATTGTGCGTGCCGAAAAGCTGGCCACCGCCGGCCGACTTTCGGCCGGCATCGCCCACGAGATCGGCAACCCCATCGGAATCGCCATGGGTTACATGGAACTGCTGAAGCAGCCGGACCTGCCCGAAGACGAGAAGGGCGAGTGCATCGAGAAAACCGAGGCCGAGCTGGCGCGCATCGACACCATCATCCGCCAGCTGCTGGATTTTGCGCGGCCGTCGGCCGAGGCCCCGACGGCCGTGGTGTCCGTGCACGCCGTGCTTTCCGATATCGCCGACGTCTTTCGTATGCAGCCCCTGACGGCCGACATTCGACTGCGGCTGGACTTGGCGGCGGACGCCGACGAGGTGCGGGCCGATGCCGGACAGCTGCGCCAGGTGTTTCTCAACCTGATGATCAACGCCGCCGATGCCGTCAACGTTGCAGGCCGCCGCGAGGGCCGGCTGGACATCGCGACCCGGCTGTCGGGGGAGAGCGCGGTGGCCATGCTGGAGATCCGGTTCGCCGACAACGGGCCCGGCATTGCGCCGGAGCATCTGGAAAGCATTTTCGACCCCTTTTTTACCACCAAGGAGCCCGGCTGCGGAACCGGCCTGGGCCTTTCGGTGAGCATCATGCTGATTGAGAGCATGGGCGGCCGCATGGCGGTGGACAGCCGACCCGGCGAGGGCACCGTCATGCGCGTCGTGCTGCCGCTGGCTTCCGAGCCGCACGCCCCGCAAGAGGAGGCTGCGGGATTTGGTGAACACTGACGCCGAGGAACCACAACCGCGGACGGCCTTCCGGCCGCCCGCACGCGGGTATCAACATGACCAAAGAAGACGACATGGGCCGAACCGGCGGCGCGCGGCTGCTGATCATCGACGACGAGGCCAACATGCGCGATATGCTTTCGCGGCTGTTGCGGCGGGCCGGCTACCGCGTGGAGACGGCCGCCGACGGGCAACAGGGCATCGAAAGGCTGGCAGGGGAGCACTACGATTTCGTGCTTTGCGACCTCAAGATGCCCAAGATGGACGGCATGCAGTTCCTGAAAGCCGCCCGTGAACGGCTGTCGGCCACCACGGTCATCATGATGTCGGCCTACGGCACCATCGACACCGCCGTGGAGGCCATGAAGCATGGCGCCTACGATTACATCTCCAAGCCCTTCAAGATCGACGAGGTCGTGCTGACCCTGAAAAAGGCCCAGGAGCGCGAGCGGCTGAAGCGCGAAAACCTGGTGCTGCGTGAGCGTATCCGCGACATCGAAGGCGACTGCCGCTTCGGGCGTCTGGTGGCCAAGAGCCGCGCCATGCTGGAGGTCATACGGCTGGCCGAAAAAGTGGCGCAGTACGACACCACGGTGCTGATCAGCGGCGAGAGCGGCACCGGTAAGGAACTCATGGCGCAGGCCATTCACCAGGCCGGCGACCGGGCCGCGCGGCCCTTCGTGGCGGTGAACTGCGGCGGCATTCCCGAGACCCTGCTGGAAAGCGAATTCTTCGGCCACCGTCGCGGCGCCTTCACCGGCGCGGTCAGCGACAAAAAGGGCCTCTTCCGGGAGGCGGACGGCGGCACGCTGTTTCTCGACGAGATCGGTGAGCTGCCTCTGGCGCTGCAGGTCAAGCTGCTGCGCGTGCTCCAGGAGAGCGAGGTGCGCCCGGTGGGCGATTCCGCCACCCGGCGGGTGGATGTGCGGGTCATTGCCGCCACGGCCAGGGACTTGGAGGCGGAAGTGCAGCGGGGAAATTTCCGTGAAGATCTCTTTTTTCGGCTCAATGTCATGCCCATTCGCCTGCCGCCCCTGCGCGAGCGCATCGAGGACATCCCGCTGCTCAGCCGACATTTTGTGAGCCTGCTCGGCCGTCGCCTGAAAAAGGACATTGAGGGCATCTCGCCGGCCGCCGTGGCCATGCTGGTCAAGCACCACTGGCCCGGCAACGTGCGCGAGCTGGAGAATGTCATCGAGCGGGCCGCCGTGCTGGCCGAAAAGCGGATCATCCTGCCGGAAAACCTGCCCCCCGAACTGGGCGCCCGCACCGGCGACCGGCGCATGGACGACATCTTCGGCGGCTTCTCCCTCAAAACGGCCCGCCGCATTATGGAGAAGCGGCTCATCAGCCGGGCGCTGGAGGCCACCGGCGGAAACCGCACCAAGGCCGCCCGGCTGCTGGAGATCAGCCATCCCTCCCTGCTGCAGAAGATCAAACTCTACGAAATCGATTTGTGACACCCGCTTTTCCCGCACCTATGGGCCGGACAACCGGGAGCGCCCTCGGCAGGCTTGCAGGGTGCTGGGGATGATTATCCTTGCGCCTGAAGTCAAGGCGACCGCAAATAGCGATAGGCATGGCGGATGCCGGGATCCTTCACTGTTTGCATACACTCCGGTTCGAGGGAGGGGCAGTCATCTCCTGTGCGCAGTTGCGGAACCGGCGGGGAAAAGATGCGCAGGCCGGCGGTGCGGGAAGAAAGGATAGCTGTCCGAGCGCAGCGCGTTCTCGCTTTTCAGCGCCGGCGTGTCAAGTGGCCCTCGATCGCCCCGCGCGCACATTTTTTTACCGTTGACAAGCGAGGGGCTTTTAATGGATGTTAAACAAACCGCCGCCCCCTTCGGCGGCTGCGTCCAGGCATCATCGTGTTCCCCCGAAACATCAACCGCAACAAGGAGTTCGTCATGGCAAAAAAGCGGCGCAAGAAGAATTACATCAACGAGGGTATCGAGAACGTCCGCCGGCAGGGCAGTCGCATCATCGCCGAGGGCACTACCATGCTGCCGGCCGCATCGCTGATGAAGGCCGCCGGGGTGATCGGGTCGCTGCAGGCCCTCAAGAAGCCTTACGTGACCATCGTCAACTCCTACACCACGCACATCCCGGGGCACGCCCACCTGGACGTGCTGGGGGAAGTACTGCGCCGCGAACTCAAGCGGCTCGGATTCAATGTGTGGTACGCCAACGTGGGGGCCGCTATCTGCGACGGTATCGCCATGGGGCACTACGGAATGAAGTACTCACTGCCGTCGCGCGAGCTGATCACCGACCAGATCGAGTCCATCATCGGCGCACACCCCTGCGACGGCTGGATCGGGATCGGCAACTGCGACAAGATCGTTCCCGGCATGCTCAACGCCATGGTGCGCCTGAATATCCCCGCGGTCTACGTCTCCGGAGGGCCCATGCTGGCCGGCAGCCGCGGCGGAGACCTGATTACCGTTTTCGAGGCTGTGGGCAGGCACAGCGTGGGGCGTCTGAGCGAAGCCGGCCTGCGCCGCCTGGCCGGTAGCAGCTGCCCGGGCTGCGGGTCGTGCGCCGGCATGTTTACCGCCAATTCTATGAACTGCCTGGCCGAAGTGGTGGGCCTGGCCCTGCCGGGAAACGGCACCATCACTGCTGAGGTGTGGACGGACCGCAGGAGGCGCCGCACCAAGCTCAACCCCAAACGGCTGGACTTGGTGAAAAAGGCCGGGCGGGCGCTGAAGCGCTGCATCCGGGAGGACATCCGCCCCCTGGACATCGTCAACAAATACAGCATCGGAAATGCCTTCGTGGCCGACATGGCCATGGGCGGTTCCACCAACACCGTTCTGCACACCCTGGCGCTGGCCGCCGCCGGGGACATCGACTACGACCTGGACCAGATCAACCGCATATCGGCGCGCACGCCCTGCATCTGCAAGGTCTCGCCCTCGCGGCCGGAGGTGCACATGGAAGACGTGCACCGGGCCGGCGGCATCCCCGCCATCCTCAAGGAAATCGCCCGTGGCTGCAAGTCCGGGCTGCGGGGCAACGTGGCCACGGTCACCGGGAAACTGTCCGAAACCATCGACGCCGCACCGGAGCCTGACGGCGAGGTCATCCGCCGCGTGGCGGACGCCTTCAGTGCGGACGGCGGCCTGGCCATCCTGTTCGGCAACCTGGCCCCCGACGGGGCGGTGGTCAAGACCGCCGGTGTGGCGGACGACATGATGCAGTTCGAGGGGCCGGCCGTGATTTTTGAATCCCAGGAAGAAGCCCTGGAGGGAATCCTGAAGGGCAGGGTGCACGACGGCGACGTGGTGGTGATCCGCTACGAGGGACCGCGCGGCGGACCCGGCATGCAGGAGATGCTCTCGCCCACGGCGGCCATCCAGGGCGCCGGCATACAGGCGGCGCTGATCACCGACGGCCGCTTTTCCGGCGGCACCCGGGGGCTGTGCATCGGCCACGTTTCGCCCGAGGCGGCCGCCGGCGGTCCCATCGCCGCCGTGCGCGACGGCGACCGCATCCGCATCGACGCCCCCGGCCGCAGCGTGGAACTGCTGGTGAGCAAGGCCGAGCTGAAGCGCCGCATAAAGGCCGTACCGCCTTTCGAGCCACGCGTCAAACGCGGTTGGCTGGCGCGCTACGCCCGCTTCGTGACCTCGGCTGATCGGGGGGCGGTGCTGGATGCATAACCCCCGCCAAACGAAAAACCTCCCGGATGCCCGCTCCAGTTGACATCCAGGAGGCTTTCGCCACGCCAGCGGAAAAACAGGCCGGTCAGAAATCCTTGAAGTCGCTTTCCTCCAGGGGAATGATCTGTTCGGGCTTCATGGCGCCCGGGGATTCGCTTTTCGGCTGCCGCTGAAGCGCCGGGGCCGCCTGCACCGGCGGTTGTGTGGGGATCCCGGCCGCTCTGCCTCCGGGGGCGTCCGTGTGGGCTTGCGCCGTGCGCTGGCCCTCGACGATGGTCACCAGTTCCAGCACCAGTTTCTGCATGCGCTCGGCCCGTGAGCGCATGTCCTCCGAAGAGGCCGCCGTCTCCTGGGCGTGGGCGGCGTTCCGCTGGGTCACGTTGTCCATCTCGGTAACGGCCTGGTTGATCTGCTCGATGCCCTGGGCCTGCTCGTGCGAAGCGGCCGAAATCTCGGAAACCAATTCGGCCACCTTGGCCGTGGAAGCCGAGACCTCCGTGAAGGCGCTGTTGGTCTTGTCCACCAGCGACGAACCCTCCCCGATCTTTTTGACCGTACTTTCAATCAGTGTGGCCGTGTCGTGGGCGGCTTCGGCGGCCCGCATGGCCAGGTTGCGCACCTCGTCGGCCACCACTGCAAAGCCTGCGCCGGCCTCTCCGGCGCGGGCGGCCTCCACCGCCGCATTGAGGGCCAGCAGGTTGGTCTGGAATGCGATCTCGTCAATGGTCTTGACGATTTTCTGGGTATCTTCGCTGGCCTTGGAGATCTCGGCCATGGAGCCGATCAGGTGGTTCATGGAACCGTTGGCTTTGTCGATGATCTGGTTGGCCTCGTTCATCAGCTGATCCGCCTGGCCGGCGTGGTCGGCGTTCTGGCGGGTGATCGAGGACATTTCCTCCAGCGAGGCGGAGGTCTCCTGGATGGCGGCGGCCTGCTCGCTGGCCCCCTCGGCCAGGGACTGGCTGGTGTCGGAAATCTGCTCAGAGGTCCGACTGTTGGCGCTGGCGCTCTCAAGCAGTTCTTCGACAACCGCCGTAATGGTTTTCGATATCCTGGAGAGCACCAGGAACAGGAGGGCCGCCACGACACAGATCGCCACTGCCCCCACGCCGATGACGATCCTGCGGGTCTGGGAGCCGATGCGCCGCTGCGAATCGTTCAGCGAGGCCTTAACATTTTGCAGGGATGCGTGGCCGCGCTTGATGAAAGATGCCACCAGGGCTTTCACGTCCTGGTGGATCTTGCCGGAACCCTTGGCCAGTACCGAGTCGATGACCGCCCGGTTGTTTGCGATGAGGCCCTCGAAGCCTTCGGACATGGCGTCGATTTCCCGTTGGGCGGTGGCCCTGCTGATGCACAGAACGACCTTTCCCAGGGTCTTCCCCTGGAACTCGATGGCTTTCTGCACCATGAAGACGCCGTCGTCCTTGCCGGCCGCGTCCAGCACCTTGAGAATTTTGTTCTTGCCGCTGCCCGTGGCCAAGTACTGTTTGATGGTGGGGTCCTTCCTGTCCAGGTAGCGTACGATGGGATTGCCGTCCGGCTTGAGAAAGGCCGTGAAAATGACGTCCGGGTTCTGGCTGGAGGAGCGTGCGTAGGAAATCAGTTCCACGAAGTTGTTGGCCATGATGGCGCCGGCCGACACCTTGGCCAGCAGGTCGGCCATGGAGAAGGCGTTCTTGCGCATGGACAGCTCCCACTGGGAGCCTAGTTTTCGTGCTTCCGCCCTGAGCGATTCACGGGTTACGCGGGCGAGGTCGTCGGCCGTGGCGCGGGATAACTCCTGCAGGCTGCGCTGCAGGCTGGCGTTGAGCTGCTTCAGACCCTCCCCGGACTGGGCATTGTTCTTCTCCAGCTGGGAGACGATCTCGCCTTCGAGGGTTGACAGGTTGCGGTGCTGCACGCTGAGCAGAATCAGCGTTAGTCCGCCCACGGCCGCCACCAGGATCAGAATGTTCAGCGTCAGGAGTTTCTGTCTCAAACTGCCGCGAATGATTTTCTCAAGCATGTTTTCCTCGAATCAAGCCGTCTGGCAGTGGGGCCGGTACTTCTTCAGGCGCGGTTTGTCGCAAAGGCCTTTGAGCGGGGCATCAACTGCCCGCGTAAGCGCCCACCTTGAGGGATTTTTGCAGCTCTTCCACGGGTCCGTAGTCCAGGGCGTCGGTCCAGCCCACAATTTTTGCGCTTTTGGCCGCAGGGTCGTCCGCCTTGAGCTGCTTAAGTGCCTGGATGACCTGCTGGACAACCGCATCGGGCGTGTCGCGGGTCTTGGCCAGCGGCCACTCCGGGTACAGCGCCGTGCTGCACACGAAGGGGAAGCCGGCGTGGGATTTTTTGGCGATGATGCGGAATTCGTCCATGTCGATAAGCCCGGAGGCGGCCATGCGCTCCAGGGTGTCGGTGCGCACCGTGCCGGCCTCTACAGTGCCGTTCTGCACAGCCAGCACCACGTTGTCGTGTTTTCCGCCGAATTTTAGCTGGGCCAGGTCCTTTTGGGGGGCGATGCCGGCATCGAGCATCTCCTTGTAGGCCATCTGCCAGCCGCCGAAGGAGGACTTTTTCACGGCCATGAACGTCTTTCCCCGGAGGTCCGCGAGGGCCTTTATGTCCTCGTTGTCGGCGGAAGTAAAGATGACGCCTCCGAACGACTTCAGGGGCTGACCCTGGCGGAAGTTTATCATAGTGGCCACGGCCGCCGCGCCGTACTTGACCTTGGCGGTGACGAACATGGAGGAGTTGACCAGAAAAAACGCCACCTGGCCCGATTCGACGGCCGGGTACACGGCTTCAAAATCCAGGGGAACGACCTCGAAAATCTTGCCGGAAATCTTGGCGGCCAGGTAATCGCCAGTAGCTTCCCACATCTCCATGGCCTTGACAGGGCCGTTTTTGGCCAGCACGCCGATTTTGTAAGTCTCCCCGGACAGGCCGGCGCCGGCCGACAAGAATACGGCTGCAAGCATAATCAGAATCGCTTTTTTCATATATGGTCTCCCGATGGAAGATCAGTTCGAAGCTGGTCGTGGAAATTGGGGTTTAGTGTTTTAATCGGGGAAAAACTGGGAAACTTTAGCGTTATGGATACGGAAAAGTTCCATTGCCGGAGTGGGTGGAACAGTTCCGAAGAGGGGCGGTGCGGCGCAGACTTGGAATTGGACGAGGGAGAAAGGTGGTGCGCGGGGAAAG
>Ga0256835_1002497_pt1 | contig 10060 bp, 5 predicted proteins | sample PIR30metaG_FD_185972 | JGI IMG/M metagenome (GOLD analysis project Ga0256835, IMG submission 185972) | Hydrothermal vent microbial communities from East Pacific Rise, Pacific Ocean - PIR-30 | ecosystem: Environmental > Aquatic > Marine > Hydrothermal vents | place: Pacific Ocean: East Pacific...
CCGCCAGCTGCAGCAGGTCGGTGACCACCAGGTCCGGCGCACGACCGCGGCAGGCCGGGTCCTCTTCCCGGAGCCGCAGCGAGCGCCGGTCGCCGGCGAACAGCGCCGTGGCAAAACCCGTGTCGGCGGCCGGCAACACGTCGTTGCGCATGTCGTTGCCCAGGTACACCACGCGCCCCGGGGAAAGGCCGCGCTCCGCCAGCCTTGCGGCCGCCATTTCGAACAGCCGCCGCGACGGCTTGGCCACGCCGTGGCGAAAGGAGAAGAACGTCAGGCGCGGGTCGATGCCCAGGCGCCCCAGACTGGCGCCCAGGAACCAGTGGAACAGGTAGGGCGTGTAGAACTGGGCGTTGGAGACGATGCCCATGGTGATGCCGCGCCTGCGGCACAGCTCCAGCAGCTCGGACAGGTGCGGCATGGGATAGACCGGGTTGACGATGCACTCGTACTCTACGGCGAAGCGCCGCGCCTGTTGCAGGTCCGCAATCCCCAGCAGGTCCATCCACGTGCGCTCGATGCGGATCTCGGGGAAATCCACCCCGCGGGCCTTCATGCGGCGGTGCTCCTGCATGACGTGTTTTTTCAGGCGCTCGAGCAGCGCCGCCGGGTCTTCGGGCCGGCCGTAGCGCGCCAGCAGGTCGCGGATCAGATCCGCCCGCTGCCCGCTTGCCTCCGCGGCCCCGATGTCACCCGAGCCGCTGACGAACAGCGTGCCGTAAATGTCAAACAGCACCCCGGCCGCCGGCTGCTTGAGCTTCCCGGCAGGCGACGCGCCGGTGTCGATGGGCTTGAGAGGATGAAGGTATTTGGAAACCAGTGCCTTGGGGATCATAAATGATGTTCCTTTGCCCCTCTGACGTCGCCTGCGGCAAGCCTCCTTTTTGAATGAGAGGCGGAGTGGACAGGTTTCATCCGTCGGCGTAGGCCCGCCACTTGAGCAGGCTGAAATTCTGCGGATCGAAAAAGAGATCCAGCAGGGTGCGCTTGTCGATGCGCTGGCGCACGGGCCGCTGCACCACCTGGCGGTAGACGGACAACAGGCGCCGGCCGTAGCGCGCAAGGTCGTAGTGCTCGCGCACCACGCGGCGGTTGTGCGCGATGCGTTCGGGGCCGGGGGTCCAGCGGGCGCGGTCGGCCAGCGCAGGGTTTTGGGCCGCCAGTTTTTTACGGGCGCCGGGATCGGCCAGCAGGTGTTCGATCGCCTGGCGCTGGGCGGCCTCGTCGAGCAGGCCGAAGTCTATCCGGCCGCGGCGCCGGAAGGACTGCTCGGCCGCGGCCGTGCGCTGCGTCGGCGCGGGGATGCCGAAGCTGCCGGCGGCGGCCCGCACGGCGGAGCGCCACTTTTCGAAGAAGGCGCGCCGGTCGAACCAGTCCAGGGGAACTTCCAGCCGCGCGTAGAGGTGATCCAGGCGCAGGCCGTTTCCGGTGAAGTCGCGGCAGATCTCGGGGATCACGCGGCCCCACAGGGGCTTTGCGTAGAGCCAGGGCTCGGTGTAGCAGAACCCGAAGCCCTCGGTGATGCTGGTCGTCAGGATCAGGCGCGACCCGGCCACCAGGGGCGCAAACGCCCGTTCCAGGCCGGCCTCGAAGACTGCCGGCAGGCCGTTGGCGGCCGCAAAGGCCTTCCAGTCGCGGTAGCTCTGTATGTCGGCCGGGCTGTTAGGCGGCAGGGTGAAGGCCAGCTGCCAGTCGCTTTCGAAAAAGAGGCTCAGCAGCAGGGCCTCGCCCACATTCTTGCGCCGGATGGCGCGCACCGGGTAGAGCACCCGTGGCGGGTGTTCCTCGGGCTGTCCGACCGCGTCGGCCGCGCCAGGCGCCACCACCGCGTTGGGGATCAGGTGCAGGCCGTCGGAGCGCAGGCCGGCGCGCAGCAGCAGCTCGTGGTCGCGGGAGTTGATCACGCCGTAGTGGCAGTCGGCGGGATATTCCTGCCGGAAGTAGACGTGGGGCCGGCCGTCCTCGGCGAAGTCGTGGATGTGCACGAACAGGCGCATGCCGTGCTGCTGCAGACGGGCCAGGACGTCGAGCAGGTCGCGGTTCTTGGCCATCAGAGCGTTGTGCACGTGCAGCACATCACAGCCGCCGGACCAGCGGGAGAAGACGGCCTCCTCCACGGCCTGCGCCACGGCCGCCGGGGCCTGCCGGCCCGGCCGCTCGGTGTCGTAGCCCAGCTCCGGCACCACGGCTACGGGGCAGTCCAGCGGCTCGGGCGGCGCTGCGCCGCACAGCAGCATGAACTCGCAGCGGCCGGCCAGCGCCGCCAGCTGCCGCCGGATGACGGTGGTCACCCCGCCGCGCTTGAGGTGGAAGTGCAGCAGCGCGATCTTCATCATGGCCGGCACCTAGGACGGCCCGGTTGCATCGGAGTCGTGTTCCCCGAAATTCTCCAGAATCTCGAAAAAGCAGCGCTTCTCCTGGGCGTTGAAGCGTTCGTCGATGCCGTAGGGGTACGCGATGACCGCCGAGGCGGCGATGTCCAGGCAGGCGGCCAGCAGGGATTCACGCACCTGGTGGCGGAGCGCCTCGTCGGAGGTGGCCAGGCGCACGGGCGCCACCAACTCCTGCAGGGTGTGCAGCAGTTCGGGGTCGGGGCGCGAAGACAGGAAGCGGTCCACGAAGCGGCGGGCCTGTGCCATGCTCAGCACCTCGTATCCGCTCATGCGGTTGAGGCGCTCGACGTGCTGCTGCAGGAAGCTTTCCAGGATATCGATCTCGCCGGGCTGGGCCCTGCCGTCGGCCCAGATCATCTCGATCAGCGGGATGATGTCCATCAGGTAGACGTCGGCGCCCTCGATGCCGTAGCGGCGCAGTTCCTCAAGGGCTTCGCGCCGGGTCAGGCGGGGGGATTTATGGCTCATGGGATTCTCCTTGCTGGCGGTTTTCGGTCAGCTCGCGTGACAGTTTCCCGGGGTCGGTGGTGGGCAGCCGGCAGACGTGGTTGCGGCACACGAAGGCCGTGGACCGGCCGCCGGTGGGTTTCAGATCGGCCACAAAGGGCAGCCAGGCGGCCAGCTGCCGCTGCCCCGGTCCGCCGTCGGCCAGCAGCACGACGCGGCCTGCGGAAAAGCTGCGGTGCACGACCTGCAGCATGCGCCGGGTGTCGGCGGCCCCCGGTCGGCCGGCGATGACCACCTGGCGCGGCGGATCAAGGCGAAAGGACAGGGCCGTCAGCATGCGCGGCATGGCCTCCGGGTACTGCCGCAGGGTGCCGGCGTAGGCCGACAGGATGCGTTCGGCCCGTCGGCGCCACTGACTGCGCCCGGTCATGGCGGCCAGGCGCAGCAGGTTGGCCGCCGCCACCGAGTTGCCGGCCGGCAGGGCGCCGTCGCTGTCGGCGATCAGGCGCAGGGGCAGCGAGGGATCGGGCGGGGTCTCGAAAAAGCGGCCGCGGCCGTCGTCGCCGAAGACCTCCGCCTGGGCCTCGGTCAGCGCCACGGCGCGCTGCAGCCAGGCAATGTCGAAGTCGCTCTCGTAGAGGTCCAGCAGGGCTTGGCTGAAAAAGGCGTAGTCGTCCAGGTGCCCGTCCAGGCCGGCCCTGCCGCCGCGGTAGCGCCGCAGAAGCCGGTTGCGCTGCGGGTCGTAGAGCTCTTCCAGGATGAACGCCGCCGCCCGGCGCGCGTCGGCCAGCAGGGCCGCGTCGCCCAACACCTGGTAGCCGCGGGCCAGGGCCGAGATCATCAGGCCGTTCCAGGCCGTGATGACCTTGTCGTCCAGGCGCGGGGCGGGTCGCGCGGCGCGACGGCGGCGCAGAGTGCGCAGGCTGTCGGCGATGATCCGGCGGATTTCTTCTTCAGACACCCCGAAGCGGGCGGCGGCCTCGGACGGGGCGTGTGCCCGGTAAAGGATGTTGCGTCCGGGAAACTCCTTCCAGGGGTCGTTTTCCACGTTGCCTTCGCGGCGCACACCGTAGACATGGGCGAAGACCTCCGCCTTTTCGCGTCCCAACACTTCGCGGATTTCCTGCAGGCGCCACAGGTAGTAGGCGCCCTCGCCCTCGCGGGAGGGATCCTCGGGCCGCGGGCTGTCGGCGTCGCGGGCGGCGCAGAAGGCGCCTGCCGGGTCGGCCAGGCTGCGCCGCACCCAGTCGAAGATGCGCCGGGCCGTATCTTCGTAGGCCGGCGGACCGCCCAGTTGGCGCGCCTCCAGCAAAAGAGTGGCCAACTGGGCCTGGTCGTAGAGCATTTTTTCAAAGTGCGGCACGCGCCAGGCGCGGTCCACACTGTAGCGGTGAAACCCGCCGCCCACGTGGTCGTGGATGCCGCCGGCGCGCATGTGGTCCAGGGTGGCGAAAACCATCTTGCGGGCCCGCCGGTCGCCGCTGCGGTGATACCAGTGCAGCAGGAACGCGAGCACCGAGGGCTGCGGGAACTTGGCGCCGCGTCCAAACCCGCCGTGGCGCATGTCATAGCTCATTTCGAACTGCTCGAAAGCCTCGGCCAGGAGGGACTCGTCGACGTCCCCGCTGCGGTTCGGCGGGCCGTCGGTCTCACTGTTTAACCGGGCCGTGATTTCTCCGGCCACGGCTGCAATGCGGCCGGGGTCGTCGCGCCAGGCCCGGGAAACGGTCTCGAGCACGCGTTTGAAGCCGGGCAGGCCGTCGCGGGGTTCGGGCGGAAAGTAGGTGCCGGCGTAGAAGGGCCTGCGGTCGGGGGTCAGGAAGACCGACAGGGGCCAGCCGGCGCTGCCGTTCAGGGCCCGACCGGCGGCCTGGTAGAGGCGGTCGATGTCGGGGCGCTCCTCGCGGTCCACCTTGATGCTGACGAAGTGGCGGTTGAGCAGTTCAGCCACGGCGGCGTTGTCGAAGGATTCGCGCGCCATGACGTGGCACCAGTGGCAGGTGAGGTAGCCGATGGACAGGAATATGGGCTTTTTTTCACGGCGGGCCTTTTCAAAGGCCGCCGGCCCCCACGGATACCAGTCCACCGGGTTGAAGGCGTGCAGCAGCAGGTAGGGGCTGGTCTCGGAGATCAGGCGGTTGGGGCGATCGCCCGCGCCGCGGCGGGCGGCCACGAAAGCGGCTACGGTGGCCTCGCCGGCGGCGGAGTCGGTGGTGGCCCGAACCGCCGCAGGGGGCAGCAGCCAAAGGGCGCCCAGCAGAAGGACCGCCGCCAGTGCCCCCGAGCCGGTCCCGGGCGTGCCGGTGCGGCGCTCAGCCATCGGCCAGTACTTCCCCGATCTTTTCCGAGAGGGTGTTGAGATTAAAGGGCTTCTGGATGAAGGCGCGGCAGCCGCGCTGCAGGATCTCCTCGGCGTCGCCGTTGAGGCTGTAGCCGCTGGAGAGCACCACGCGCACGTGCGGGTCGATACGCCGCAGTTCGTCGTAGACGTCGCCGCCGCCTATGTCCGGCATGATCATGTCCAGGATGACCAGGTCGATCTCCTGCGGGCGTTGGCGGTACAGCTCGATGGCTTCCCGGCCGCCGGATGCCGTCAGCACCCGGTAACCCAGTTTCTGGAGCATGGCGCTGCCGATGTCCAGGATCATTTCCTCGTCGTCCACCAGCAGGACCGTTTCCGTTCCGCCGGTGACGGATTGTATATTTTCCGGTGTCATAGGGATCTTCTTTTCCGATGCCGGCAGGTAGACCGTGAACGTCGAACCCCGCCCTTTTTCGCTTTTTACGTTGATGAATCCTCCGTGGTTCTTGACGATGCCGTAGACCGAGGCCAGGCCCAGGCCCGTGCCGCGCCCCATTTTGCGGGTGGTGAAGAAGGGCTCGAAGATCTTCTGGACCGTGGCCTCGTCCATGCCCACGCCGGTGTCGCTGACCGTGATGCACACGTAGCGGCCGGGCTCGACCTCATAGGGGCGGTCGTGGTCGGGCCCGATGGCCACATTGGCGGTCTGCACGGACAGATCGCCGCCGCCGGGCATGGCCTGCCGGGCGTTGACGTACAGGTTCATGAGCACCTGCTTGATCTGGCCCTGGTCGGCATCGGTGACCCACAGGTCGTCGGCCAGCTGTTCGTGCAGCGTGATCTCCTTGTAGGTGCGACGAAAGAGGCTGTTTTGCTCGCGGACGATGGCGTTGATGTCGGTGGGCTTGACCTCGTAGCGGCCGCCGCGGGCGAAGGCCAGCAGCTGACGCGTGAGCGCAATGCCGTTTTGCACGTATTTTTCGACATTGCGGATGCGCTCGTGGGCCGGGTCCGAGGGGGGAATGTCCATCAGCGCCAGCGAGACATTTCCCAAAATGCCCATCAGCAGGTTGTTGAAGTCGTGGGCGATGCCTCCCGCCAGGGTGCCGATGCTTTCCATGCGCTGGACCTTGTGGAACTGCTCCTCAAGCCGCCGCTGCTGGGAGATGTCGCGCAGGAAGTTGAGCGTAGCCGGCAGGCCCTCCCAGGTGACGGGCACGATGGCGGCCTGCACCCACCGTTTTTCGCCGGTCCTGGTGACGATGCGGAAGGTGCAGGAGCGGGGCTGGTGCAGGGGCGCCGCGGGCCCGTCGTGATAGGCGGCCAGCATCTGGCGATCATCGGCGAAGACGAAGTCGCTGAAGGGCGTGCGCATCAGTTCCGGCAGATCGCGTCCCAGCAGTTCGGTGGTGCGCCGGTTGGCGAAGCGGATGCGTCCACGGTGAAGGACGAATATGGCGTCACTGGCGTTTTCGAAGACCAGCCGGTACTTCTGCTCGGATTTGCGCCGCTCTTCCTCGATCTTGCGGCGTTCGGCCAGCTCCGCCTGCAGCTGTTCAGTGCGCGTTCGCAGCGTGTCCAGCCACGAAAGGTATTCCTTCATGATGTATTCAGCGCCATTTTCGAAGGGGGCCGGGGGCGTGTGCGGCCGTTTCAGAAACAATATCGGATGCATCCCCGAACTCTTATCTTAGTGGTCCTGTGGCTATATGTCAAATGCCGACGCATCGTCGCCTGGGGTTGTCAACGCCCGGGCGAATCCTTATAGTAAGATTTTCTCTTGACGGACCGCGATGCGGCGGGCGACGCAAGCCCCGGGGAGGTAGTCGAAAATGGCCAAGTGGAACCCCTTTCAGAAAGCCACGCTCCTGAGCCTGTCCAAGACATGCGGCTGAGCGGCAAAGGTCAGCCCGGTCGGGCTGGGTGAACTGCTCCGCAAGCTGCCGCAGGCCGCGGATCCCAATCTGCTGGTGGGTTTCGACACCAGCGACGATGCCGGGGTCTACCGGCTGACGGACGATATCGCCATCGTGACCACGGCGGATTTTATCACACCGCCGGTGAATGACCCCTTTCTCTACGGCCAAATCGCGGCGGCCAACTCTCTGAGCGATGTTTATGCCATGGGCGGCCGTCCCAAGGTGTGCCTGAACCTGATCTGTTTCCCGGCCGGCAAGCTGGCGCCCGACGTGATGCACGGCATCGTGGCCGGCGCCCTGGACAAGATCACCGAGGCGGGTGCCGTGCTGGCCGGCGGTCACACCATCGACGACGACGAACCCAAGTTCGGTTTGGCGGTCACCGGCGTGGTGCACCCCGAGCGGTACTGGAGCAACGCCGGGGTTCGTCCCGGGGACGTGCTCGTGCTGACCAAACCCGTGGGCAGCGGCGTGCTCTTCAACGCCAACCTCAAGGGCTGGGTGTCGCCGGAGGCCCTGCAGGCCTGCCTGGAGACCCTGACCACCCTCAACCGCACCGCCGCGGATGTCCTGGCACGCTATGAGGTGCACGCCGCCACCGACGTCACCGGCTTCGGCCTGGCGGGCCACGGGTTCGAGATGGCCGACGGATCGGGGGTGTGCCTGGAGATCGACGTCGACCGGATCCCCGTGATGGACGAGGCCCTGGACATGTACCGGCGGGGAATGAACACCGGCGTGAACGCCTTCAACCGCCAGATGGTGGCCGCACACACGCGTTTCGAGGTGGACCTGCCGGACTGGCACCGCGAGATCGTCTACGACCCCCAGACCAGCGGCGGGCTGCTGGCCGCTGTGCCGGCGGGCCAGGGGCCGGACCTGGTGGCCTCCCTGAAGGAAGCGGGCGTATCCGCGGCGGTCGTCATCGGCCGGGCCGTCGCGAGCGGCGACGGGAAGGGGGCGCTGGTTTTCCAATAAAATTGACATCCCATGTCATTTCATGTATGCATCATTTGTACCGCCAAACGGCCCTGAAAATCCTTTCCGAAGCGGATGGCGGTTCTTCGACGGGATGCCAACGGCGAGACCGCCGACACCCTGAGCCGGTGGTGGATTTCCGAAACCTGTTTTCTCGTGTGTTTCAACCCTGACCCTGCACCCAATATGGTAGGAGCGGAACATGGCGCCTGCACCGTTCAATACGGCCGCCGTCGATATGCGGCCCGCGCTGGCCGGTTTCGCTTCTTCCACGACGCCTCACGGCCGATCCGTCCATCGGCAAACGCGTTGTGGCTGTAATGATATCACATTGGCCCGGCCTGCCGCCCTCTCTTTCCTGAATCGTCCCGCTCTTCAGATTTGCACTGCGACCTGCGTTGACCTGATTGACCGATCACCTGTTCCCGGCCTGTTCCCCGTTTCCCGGCAGGGGGGCTTTTTTCGGTAATCGTCTTTTGGGCATTTGCCGCCGTCAGCGGGCGGTAAACCGGACGCCGGCCCCGGCGCAACCGCCGGCGGACGCCGTCGCCACGCCGCCCGATGTGGCGTGCGGCCCTGACGGCGACCCGGAACCTTCAGCCGGCCTGCACCGGCGGGATTCCGAAGGTCGTGGGCTGCTGAAAGGGGGGATCATGGGAAACAGGAAGGCTTGCGACCCGCGAGGGTGGCTTCTGGTGTTTACCGCGCTGCTGCTGACCGCCGTCGGAGGGGGCGTCCCGGCCCTGGCCGAAGAAGCCTGCGACCGATGGGTGGCCAAAGTGGTGACCGTGGAGGGTGCCATCGAGGGACTCAGCGCCGGCCAGTCCGGCTGGACCGCCGTTAAGGCCGGAGACGTCTTTGCACCGGGTGACCGGATCCGGGTGGGTCGGCACAGCCGGGCCACGGTCGTTCTGTGCAATGAGACCCAGCTGCGCCTGGACCAGGAAACCGTGTTGACCTTCCGCGCCAGGCAGGGGCGCAGCAGGACGATCCTCGAAATCCTGCGGGGCGTGATCAACTTCTTCAGCCGTGTTCCGCGCAGCCTGGAGGTAATGACGCCCTTTGTCAACGGCTCGCTGGAAGGCACCGAGTTCCTGGTGGCGGTGACGGCCGACAGCACCCGCATCGTGGTCTTCGACGGTTGGGTGGCGGCCGCCAACCGGGCCGGCAGCCTGACCATCGCCGGCGGGCAGGCCGCGGTCGCGCGCCGCGGCCGGGCCCCGCAGCCCCTGACCCTGGTGCGTCCCCGCGATGCCGTCAACTGGGCCCTGTACTACCCGACCATCCTGTCGCCCCGCAGGGCGGCAGGGCCGGCGGGCGGGGCCGCCGTATTCGTGCGGCGCGCGGCGGACCTGCTCTCGGTGGGAAGGGTCGACGAGGCCCGTGCGCAGATCGCCGAAGCGCTTGCCGTCGACCCCGCAAACAGCGAAGCCCTGGCCCTGGAAGCCGTGATGGCGGTCGTCCAGAACCGTCGTGAGCAGGCTTACGATCTGGCCACCCGGGCCGTGAAACGCGATCCCCGCTCGGCGGCCGCCAGGATTGCGCTTTCCTACGCCCAGCAGGCGCGCTTCGATATCCGCGGCGCTCTTGGCACGCTCCGCGAGGCCGTGCGGCTGGACCCGCAGAACGCCCTGGCCCTGGCCCGCCTGTCGGAGCTGTGGCTTTCGGTGGGCGAACTGGACAAGGCCCTGTCCACCGCCCGCCGGGCCGCCGCGCTGGACCCGGACATCGGCCGCACCCAGGTGGTGCTGGGATTCGCCCGCCTGGCGCGCATCGAGGTCGATGCGGCCCTGGCGGCCTTCGGGCGGGCCCTGGCGCTGGACCCGGCCATGCCGCTGGCGCACTTGGGCCAGGGGTTGGCCCGCATCCGCAAGGGGCACCTGGAAGAGGGGCGCGCCGACATTGAGATCGCGGCGGCCCTGGACCCCAACAACTCGCTGATCCGCAGCTACCTGGGAAAGGCTTTCTACGAGGAAAAGCGCAGCCGCCTGGCGCGCAACCAGTTCCGGATCGCCAAGCAGCTC
>Ga0256835_1002498_pt1 | contig 10058 bp, 6 predicted proteins | sample PIR30metaG_FD_185972 | JGI IMG/M metagenome (GOLD analysis project Ga0256835, IMG submission 185972) | Hydrothermal vent microbial communities from East Pacific Rise, Pacific Ocean - PIR-30 | ecosystem: Environmental > Aquatic > Marine > Hydrothermal vents | place: Pacific Ocean: East Pacific...
CGCTACCAAATTTTGGTGATGTTGATGGTCTACGCCGCCTCGGGTCTGGCGGCGGCGATCTTTCTCGAAGCCGCCCGCCGGATGGCGGTGAATGGTGAGACGGGGTACTAAAGGCGCCCGGGGCGTAGTGCGCAGTACCTGGTTTGTTGTAGGAGCGGACCAATGCGTCCGCCCGATTCGGGCGTTATGCGTGGTACCTGGCTTGTTGTAGGGGCGGGCCAATGTGCCCGACCGATTGGTACGTAGTGCGTGGAGGTTGTTAGCGCTACCTGAGCCAAACGTCCGGCTCATGTTCGTATCCCCGGACGAGTGAGCTACTTAGCGAATGAGATCCGGGGCACATGCCGCGCTCAAAATCCACGGCTCAGCCTTCGCGAAAATAAGACTCCCTCCCCTGGTGGGAGGGCGGGGGTGGGGATTGTTGGTGATGCAAAGCCTAAACGCTCAGTCTTCCAATTCGTGTCCCCGGACAAGTGAGCTATTTAGCGAATGAGATCCGGGGCCCATGCCGCGCTCAAAATCCACGGTTTATTCGCTGCAAAATAATGCTCCCTCCCCTTGGGGAGGGCTGGGGTGTGGGTGATTCCTGAGCCAAATGTCCGGTATGGATCCGTGGCCTGCTTTCTTAATTCTCATCCGGCTGAACAACCCCCCTCCGGCCTTTGGCCACCTCCCCCGAGGGGGAGGCTTGTTACTGCCCAGAACTGAGCCGCTTTGACATTTAACGGCAATCTTTTGGCTTACCTCTTTTAGGAAACTGGTGACTCATTAACGCAGCGTCTGCGGACATTATGTTTTTCTCCCTCCCCTGGGGGAGGGCCGGGGTGGGGGTTTTTGGTGATGCAGAAGCCAAAAAGCCGATCGTTGATGCATGACCGAGCCCACATCCCACTCCCTACACCTAACATCCCAGCAATCCGTGTCCCCGGCCAAGCAGACCTTACGGCCGCGCGAGCCGGGGCCCATGCCGCGCCCAAAATCCACGGTTCAGTCGCCGCACGATAAAACGCACCACCTGTGGGGGATTGTTGGCCGCGAAAGGGGCATTAGTCCAAGCGACGGTTCAAAACCGGCCACCAGCCCACGCTAACCGCGAAACCCCACCATTTTAACCACTAAAACTTGCAAACAGCCGTGCCCCAAACTTACAAACAGTCGGGTTTGTAGAAATAAACGCGCTAAACACCGGCCCAAAATCAACAGATGGCTAAGCTTAGAACCGTTAGAATGTACCCAACGTTTAGCTATGTTTTGCGGAGGTGCTTGTGGGAACGAATAACGGAGCCAGGTTGGGTTTCGAGAACAAACTCTGGGAATGGTCGTCAGCCTGCGCAGAGGGTCAGAGCAATCGCGAAATCTCACATGTGCTACCGGAAGAAGTTTAGTCTGGAACTTGTAAACGCCGAAATACAATTGTCAAGCTGATTTACAAACCGAACTACCATATTTTCGGATATGCCGTTTACCTAATAAGGGCGAGAATATATTTATATATTGTTTAATTAGCACGTGGTTTTCAAGTATTACAGGGTAGAATACCAGCCAAGGTAAATTCATTTTTACCAAAAATACCCAAGGAGTACACATGGCCAAACTTGATACCTTTACGCTCGAAACCCGGCTTTGGAAGCAATGTTTTTATTTCGCCATAATCAACGACAAGTCAGCCTCTGCCGCTAACACCACTTTGAAATGTTTAGGGCCGCTCTTTCGCAAGGAGCAAAACGGCGCTCGCCAAAGTTGGGTGGGCTACTATGAATGAAGCTGATACGCGCGCTAAACTAATTGACCCCCTTTTACATGCTTCCGGGTGGAATGAAGAACTAATTGAGCGAGAGTACACCGTAAGCCAAGGGCGCGTTCATGCAGGAGAGCTGGGGGACTTTCAAGAGAAGCCCCGTAGAGCCGACTACCTACTTCGATACCGGGGGCTACCCACTGCGGTAGTAGAAGCCAAATCTGAAGAAGAAGCGCCTGATGCAGGCGTTCAACAAGCCAAGGCGTACGCTGAACGCCTTGGCTTGCGATTTGCCTACAGCACCAACGGAAAAGGGATCATCGAATTTGATTTCGATACCAATATCTATCGTGAACTAAACCGCTTCCCCACCCCAGAAGAACTTTGGCGTCGTCTTGAGGAGCAGGGGCATCCCGCAACCCAGGATCCCGAAACCAACCCCCTGCTTTTCCCCTATTACACCGAGGGGGGGAAGAGGCCCCGCTACTACCAGGAACGAGCCATACAGGCTGCGCTGGCAGCCATTCTCCAGGGGCAGAAACGCGTTTTGCTTGCGCTAGCCACCGGGACGGGGAAAACCTTTATCGCCTTTCAAATCGCGTGGAAGCTTTTCCACACCAAGCGATTGAAGCGAGTACTTTTTTTGGCAGACCGTATCATACTTCGGGACCAGGCACATGGGGCTTTCGAACCCTTTGGCGAAGCTAGGCGCATTCTTGAGGCCAGCGATGACGTTAAAAGTCGGTCAATTTATTTTTCTATTTATCAGTCACTTTATGCTGGTGATCCTTCCACCTACAAAAACTTCCCGCCCGACTTCTTTGACCTCGTCATAGTGGACGAGGCTCACCGATCTGGCTATGGTACCTGGCGAGATATTCTCGACTATTTCGGATCCGCAGTGCACCTAGGGCTTACCGCCACGCCTAAGCGCGCTGATAACACAGATACCTACGCCTACTTCGGCGAACCAGCTTACCATTACAGCCTAGCCGATGGAATTGCCGATGGTTACCTGGCGGCTTATCGGGTCTACCAAGTGCGAACAAACATCGACAAGGAGGGCCTCTGGGTAGAAGACGAAAGCAAGCTTTACACCACGAAAGACTTTGAACGGGCAATCCGGGTTCCGGATCGTAACCGCCAGATTGCCAAGCACCTGGTGCGTACGCTGCAAGCTACGGGTACCCTCACCGAACGGACCATGGTCTTTTGCGTCGACCAGGAACATGCCAGGGAAATGGCCCGTCTTATTCAAAATGAGGCTGCTCAACTAGTCGATTTTCCCGATTACACAGCGGCCATCGTATCTGAAGATAGCGAAGCCCGAAGTCTGCTTAGTCGCTTCAAGGACCCCGAATCTCCCACTCCGGTAGTAGCCACCAGCGTGGATATCCTCACCACCGGCGTTGACGTTCCTAAGGCCAGGAATGTTGTTTTTCTTCGCCCCATAGGCAGCCAAGTGGTCTTCAAGCAAATATTGGGACGAGGTTCTCGATTAGCCCCCGACAAACTTTCGTTCAACATTATCGACTACACTGGCGCTACTGAGCGATTCAAGGACCCCGACTGGTTGGGTGAGCCAGAGGTCGTTAAGGAGGTAGAGGAAAAATCAGGAGTCGAAGGGCGCAAGGTTTCAGGTAGACCTTTGCCAAGCCCCCCTTCGCCTGCCCAAAAGCGAGTCCTTGAGGGTGTTACCGTTTACATCTCTGACGAGACCTACTTTGAGCTAGCTTCAAATGGCCGACGCTTAAATAGAAAAACCTATATTAATTACGTTAAAGAAGTAATCGCCGAGCTCCTACCCCAACCCAATGACCTAGCCGTTCTCTGGACAGACCGCGAAAAGCGCGAGGTGGTTTTGCGGGTTCTGCGAGAGCGGGGCATTCCCATAGAGGCTCTTGCGCTCTTAATAAACGCGGAAGAAGCCGATCCCTATGATTTACTTTTGCACCTGGCCTACGGCCAGCCCCTGCGTCTTCGAGAAGACCGGGTTTTGGCGCTCAGGAATAAACGCCAGGCCCTTCTTGAAAAATACGGCCCCGAGGCCCGCGAGGTCTTGGAGGCACTATTGGAAAAATACCAGTCCCTGGGCGTGGAAGCGCTGGAAGACCCTAAAACCCTCAGTACTCCGCCCCTTGACCGCTTCGGTGGCCCTGCGGGAATCGTACGACGATTCGGGAGCCCAGAAGAGTTCCAAAATGCTATTGCCGAAATTGAGCGAGCGCTCTATGCCTAGAACCGGAGGAACCTTATGACACGCGAGGAATTTCAAAACCTGATCGGTCGAGCCACCGACCTCCTGCGTCGAGATGGGCTAGGGGTGATCGAGTACATCGAAGAAATCGCCTGGCTTCTTTTCTTGAAAAGCCTTGACGCTCTTGAGGAAAATCGACGCGTTGAAGCAGAGCTTGCGGGCAGGACCTACGCGCCCATTTTGGAAGAGGACTACCGCTGGGGCCGCTGGGCCAAGGGCGACCTCACCGGCGCAGCACTCATGGACTTTGTGAACGCCAAACTCTTTCCCTACTTACAGCGCTTGCAGGGAAACGCAGAACGCGAGCGCATCCGCACTGTTTTCCAAGCCCTAGGCCGACCCCACACCCGCTCCGGGTACACCCTTAAAGACGTAATTCAGGTAATCGACCGCATCGACTTCTTCAACGCGGAAGACGTCTACGCCCTTTCCATGGTCTACGAGGAACTGCTCAAAGAGATGGGCAACGCAGCGGGCCTTGCCGGGGAGTTCTACACCCCGCGGCACCTGGTGCGCTTCATGGTAGAGATGGCCGAACCCACCTCCGAAGACACAGTTTACGACCCGGGCATGGGTACCGGCGGTTTTTTGGTAAGCGCCTTTGAGTGGATGCGTGAACGTTACGGCGAAGGGCTTTCAGGGGAAGGCTACCGCGCCCTGCAGCGCCGCTTTTCGGGTCGAGAGAAAAAGCCCCTTACCTACTTGCTTGGCCTCATGAATCTCCTATTGCACGGCCTAACCGAAGCCGACGTACACGTAGGCAACACGCTTACCATTAACGTCCTGGACCCCTCCCTGCCGCGCCACAGCCTGATCCTCACTAATCCCCCCTTCGGGGGCAAGGAGCATAAAAGCGTCCAGCAAAACTTTCCCTACCCAACTGCAGCTACTGAGGCTCTTTTCTTGCAACACATCCTGCGCTCGCTGGCACCCGGAGGGCGGGCAGCGGTCATCTTGCCCGAGGGAATGCTCTTCCGTGGTGGGGTGATCGAGGAAATTCGAAAGGAGCTACTGGAACGAAACCGTGTCCGCGCAGTGATCAGCCTGCCGCCTGGGGTCTTCGAACCTTACGCTGGAGTGAAGACAAACATTATTTACATAGAAAAATCTCGACCGGACGAAAACACTACAGAGGTAGTTTGGTTCTTTGACGTGCAGGCCGACGGCTTCAGCCTTACAAAGAGCCGACGGTCCATTCCGGAAAACGACCTTCCCGAGACCCTCAGGCTTTGGCGGGAATGGGTGAAGCCCCAAAAGGAGGGCTGGCAGGAGGCCGCCACCTCGGAGAAGAGCTGGACCGCGACCCTCGATCAAATCCGCGAGGAGGGCTACAACCTCACGGCCGCCCACTACAACCCCAACCCAAAAGAACAGCTGGAGCATGAGCCGCCCGCGGTCCTCCTGCGACGCCTTAAGGCCCAACACGAAGCGACTTTGGACAGCATAGGCGACCTCATGGAGCTGGTGGAGCCGGAGGGGGAGGCAAAATGACCACCCGCACGCCTTTGCGCCCCGGGGACCCACTGCCTGAGGGATGGCGGTGGGTGAGGTTGGGGGAAATAGCAGCGGTAAAAAGCGGCGGAACTCCTAAACGCGGAAATCTAAGCTACTGGGGAGGCGATATCCCGTGGGTTAAAATATCGGACATCACCTCTTTCCACGTTTCCTCTACCGAGGAAACAATAACCGAAGAAGGTCTAACCTCTTCTAGCGCCAAGCTGTTCCCTGTAGGAACGATACTCTTCACGATATTTGCAACTATTGGCAAAGTAGCAATCCTCGACATAGAGGCAGCCACGAATCAGGCAATCGCAGGCATTTTCAATATTTCCGAATCGTTTGACACACAGTATCTGGCTCACTATTTGCAGTTCGCTGGCCCTCAAATGGCGAACAGAGGACGAGGAATGGCTCAAGACAACATCAACTTAACCATGCTTCGAAGCCTTGAAGTTCCTTTACCTCCCCTCGAAATCCAACGCCGCATTGTGGCCTGGCTGGACGAGGCCTTCTCGCATCTGCATGCCATCAAAGAGCGCCACGCCGAGGCGGAGCGAGAAGCTGCCGCCCTCATGCCCGCCAAGCTGGCCGAAGTTTTCGGCCGGGCGGAGAAGGAGGGGTGGCCGTGGGTAAAGTTGGGGGAGGTGGCCTCTATAAACCCCCGAACTGCTATCCCTGCTGGTTGGGATGAAAAAACGCTGGTTCCCTTTGTTGAAATGGCAGCCCTCAACGCTCAGGCAGCACGGGTTTTGCGGTTCGAACTCAAGCCTCTTGAGCAGGTGTCTAGAGGTAAAACTCGCTTTCGCTCCGGGGACATCCTTTTCGCCAAAATCACCCCCAGCGTCGAAAATGGCAAAGTAGGGCTTAGTGACGATGTACCCGGCCCTTTGGCTTTTGGATCCACAGAGTTTCACGTAATCCACCCCAGAGCAAACTTGGACAAGCAGTTCCTTCTAAGCTTCTTGAGGCTCCCTTCTACCCGGCAAGCCGCAGTAGAAAGTATGGTTGGCGCAACAGGCCGACGCAGAGTGCCCGTGGATTTTTTGCGAAACTTAAAACTCCCTCTCCCCTCCCTCGAAACCCAACGCCGCATCGTGGAAGAGGTCAGGGCCTTCGAGGAAGAAGCACGGCGCATCCAGAAAGCCCAGAAGGAGAGCCGGGCCGTACTGGAACAAATCGAGAAGTCACTTTTGGCAGAGGCCTTCCGACCCGAACGATGGACTTAGCTAGTCGCAACCGCAGTCAGCGGGGTCAATGCGAACATGGCTATAAAAACGATTTTGTTCGATCATTGTTGCGTTATAAAGCTCTGCCGTCTCCGCGCACGTCAAAAACCCGGCTTCGACCGCCATAAGCAACAGGCCACACGTTCGGTGTACGACTACACCCAAGGAGCGGGCGGCTTCGCATAGAGCGGTATCGTCACAAAGCAAAATCCAACCGTTAGCTTCGGCTAAAACTAGGCTCTCTACATCCCCATCGCGGCGTTTGAGCTTTCGAAAACGCCTTTTGTAGTCAAGGGCCCTGGTCAGCAAGCTCGGGTCCAGCTGCGCCTGATGCCAGAGGACGCCTTGGGCCTTAACGAAGGCCAGTCTCCTATGCCAACGTTCTGAGAACTCGGGGCTTCCCTCGTGCTCATATAAGAATCTGTTCGTCTCGGCATGGGGGCGACTTTGGAAAGGAGGAATCTCGCTCGGGTCTACAACGCTGGGGGCCACGTATACCGGGCCCCCAACGATCCGAAACAGAAGCTCCGCCTGACCTGCATCGACGAAGTTCACCAGCGCGCTGTTATCGGCTATGGCCTGTCGATCTAAAATGCCTTCTCCCAAAATTGGACCCCCTCAGAATGGAAGAACATCCTCGAGTTCGCTTGCCTCAAGGGCTTGCATCTCAGTCGGTTCTTTCTTGGGCGGCGACAAGAGCTCGATTTCCAAGGTGGTACGGTCCACATCCAGAATAGCGGCTGCCTCAGCCACCGAGGCTCGCCCTCCTTCGATCGCGCGGCGGACCTTTTCCAAAACCGAGAGGGGATAACGCTCCAAATCCCAACCCTGGGCTTTGGCTTCGGGAACTTTGTACTCTTCCACTGGCAAACCAAGCCGCTGGGCTAAATCGGAGACGCTGTAAAAACGCCACTCCTCGTAAAGAAATTGGTCAATCAGGCGCTCTGTTCGGAGGCGAATCAACATAGTGTTGTAGCTAACGCGGAAGTATCGGGCCAGCCACATGGCCTGAAAAGCATCGCGCACCCTCGCTTCGCCGCTTAGCCTCTTGAGTTGCTGGCGAATGGCTTTTCCGGGCACCAAAAAGTGAGCTGCCCAAGCGTCGGCAAAACGTTCCATCGGAGGCTTCTCGTCGCTGCGACTAACGATTCCGGGGGTGCGGTAATGGTAGAGCGCGTGAGCAAACTCGTGGGCAAGCGTAAACGCCTGGCGCCCCGGGGTGGTGTCCACGTTGACGAGGATCGACCAACCCAGTTTCGGGTGGTTGTAAAAAGCGCCTGAAATCTTGCTTCTTGCAAGCGGTCCTAGGGGCGCCCGGTAAACCAAAGCCCTAAGCTCGTCCAGAAAGGTATAGAGGTCGGGAAGTGCATCCAGGCCAAGATCGTAGTGCGCCCGCACCTGCTCGGCGAGCTGGGCCACCGATCGTCGGTCGGTATACTGCCCTCCTTTGTCTAGGGCCTTTGGGGGGCGGCGAAGAGGCTTGGGCTCTTCTCCAAGGTCCTTCAAGAACTCCGCCCACGCATCGAGAAAGTCAAGCCACCTTCGAAGTTCGAGGTTGGAGTCAGGCGCTCCTCGTAAGTGGAAACCCTCCGCTTCCAAAAACCTCAGCGGTCCTTCATCGAGCAGGCTTTCTTCCTCCACGCCATACAGGCGGGCAAGGTCCCGGATATGGGCAAGGCCTGGTACACGTTTTCCACTTTCCCAAAGCGAGATCAACTCACGCACAACGCCGAGGGCTCGCGCAACCTCGGCCTGGGTGAGGCCAAGGCGTTCACGCGCTCCCCGCAGCTTTTTGGCCAGCGAATTCATGGTGCTCCCCTCCTCCCTTCGGTAAGTTGCCACATAAAGCTGAGAGGTTGTTACATATAATAGTGTAACATATGGATGAAGCATTTTCGCTACATAAGGGATTTTTCTTTCTAATGTTACTTGCTGACTCCATGCGAATGTGGTAAAATGAAGCTGCGGCTTGGCGAGGCCGCAGAGCAAAATCGGGCCGGGGCAGCGGTCCGCTCGGTAAAAGGCCTCGGAGGACCTTGCTTGCTGAACAAAGGGAGCCTACCTCCGGGAAGCCTAAGAACGCAAGGCTCCCGGAAAGGATTTCGGCATGGCGAAATACAGGCGAAAGCATGGAAGCGATACCTGGCACTTTTGCACCAACTGTAGCCGGTGGCCGACCTCTGACTACGACGAAAGATACTCACGGCCCACCAATGGTGAGCTTTGCAACGAGTGCAGAGCCAAAGAGCAAGCCGGTAACTGCAGGAAGGGGTGAGCTATGGCCCGAAAGCTGCATAAGCCTGGAGAAAGGGCGCCGCGGAGCGGCCAGTATGAGGTCACTGGCCCCCGCGGCGGAAGCCGAGGACGCGAGGTTACCGCGGTAAAGGGCGAGCGCCTCCCGCCCACCCAAAAGTCAGGGGAGCGCTATCGACTGGTGGACCCAACTAAGCATAAAGGGCGAAAATGACGAAGGCAGCCAACGCCTTTCGTTGAAACAAGCGCTTTTTCGCTCACAGTCCATTGGAAGAGGGGAGAGTGGGCGTTGTGGGTGTTGCCGAAGCCTAAAGTTTACCTTCCCCGTCACAACAAATCCACATCCCACACCCCACTTCCCGCTTCCCGAACGACAATCCCTCCGGCCTGGGACTGCTACTCCCGAGCGGGAGGCTTGGCGTTGGCCCTCCAATTGTTATTAATCCTCCAGCAGCCCCACAAACCCCACCGGATCCGGGTCGAGGCGGAGGCGGGTGCCTTTGGGGGGTGGCAAATCAGCCAGCCAGTCGCGGAGCAAATCGGGCTCGGGGGCGCGGAGGATGAGGTGGAAGACGTAGCGGCCGCGGACGCGGGGGACTGGGGCCGGGGCGGGGCCGAGGAGGGGCGCAAAGGGCGCGGTTTCTTGGTAGCCGCCCTGGCGCTTTTGCAAGAAGTCGGCCGCCTCCATGGCCGCGGCGCGGGCGGTGGCCTCCTGGCGGTGGCTGAATTCCAGCACCACCATCCGCACCGCTGGCGGGTAGCCGAGCATGCGCCTGAGCACCAGTTCGGTTTCGGGAACGCCGGTCACGTCGCCCTCGGTTAAGGCTTCGACCGCTGGGTGGTCGGACTCGAAGGTTTGCAGGGCGATCAGCGGGCTGCGGGTCGGGTGCAGGTCGGCCAGCTGCCACAAGAGGCGGTGGTAGCGCTCGGGAGCGCGAAAGTCGGAAGCGGGCAGGAACCCTTCGGCGTAGGGTAGCAGTATTAGCGCCAGCTCCGGGGTCGCGGGGGTGCGCAGGAGGGCGGTGGTGCCCACCACCACACCCGGCTCGCCGCGCTGAAGGGGGGTTAGGTCGTCCTTGCGCTC
>Ga0256835_1002500_pt1 | contig 10053 bp, 9 predicted proteins | sample PIR30metaG_FD_185972 | JGI IMG/M metagenome (GOLD analysis project Ga0256835, IMG submission 185972) | Hydrothermal vent microbial communities from East Pacific Rise, Pacific Ocean - PIR-30 | ecosystem: Environmental > Aquatic > Marine > Hydrothermal vents | place: Pacific Ocean: East Pacific...
GAAACGCTATAGTCCATTACACTGTTTTTGCCTTTTCTTGCTTGCGGTATTTTTTATCTGCCCCTCTCTGTGGGCCGGCCGCATTCCCACCTTGGACGACAGGGCAAAATTCCGGCCCGGCAAACTCCTCGAGACTTCTTCCTTTGACCATGCAGTCCAATCTTCCTGGGTCAACCTGGGTACCTATAGTGACATAACAACTGTCAAAAAAAGGGTGGGAACCCATGCTTCCGTCCACCATAAACCATGGCGGCGCCTTACCAGGATTGAGAGAAAAATCTCATCCAGAAGCGTTATGATCATGGATGCGGATAATGGTGAAACGCTCTATGCCAAATCCCCAGACAGCCCACGCCAGCCGGCCTCCACCATCAAGGTTCTGACCGGCATGATCGCCATCAAGTCCCTGAAGAATAACGATACCATCCCGGTCAGCCGCCGGGCGGCGCGCATGCCCCGTTCTAAAATTTACCTCAGCCCCAAAAAACACTACAAGGCCGATGATCTGATCAATGCCGTTCTGCTGGCTTCGGCCAATGATGCCAGCGTGGCCCTGGCCGAGAAGATCGCCGGTTCGGAAAAGGATTTTGCCAAGATGATGACGCTCAGGGCCAGGCTGTGGGGAGCTCGGAAAACAATATGCCGGACTGCAACCGGCCTGACGGCTCGCGGTCAGCAATCAACGGCCAGGGATCTGGCAGCCATTTTCAGACATGCCATGCAGGACAGGGAATTTGCCAGGCGCATGCATAAAACCAAGGTCAGAACTTCATTCGGCCAGACGTTGCGCAATCATAACCGTGCCCTGTGGCGCGTCAAGGGGGCCGAGGGCGGCAAAACAGGATATACGGCCGCTGCCCGGCAGACCTATGTGGGCAAGTTTACCCGCAACGGCGAGTCGATCATTGTCGCCATCATGGGCAGTGAAACCATGTGGCCTGATATCAAAAACCTGGTCGAATATGGCTTCCAGCGGAAAAAACTGCGGGCGCAGGCCAAAAAACAACAAACCAGGCTGGCCCGTACTGAATAAGACCGGAAAAGACACCGTCGAAAACAAAAAAGCCCGCAGGCTGCAAACCTGCGGGCTTTTTGTTGTCGCTATAAAAAATTATATGAAAACCTGGTGCTGTTCCTGTTAGATGCCTGCGTCTTTCATCCCCGTTGTTGACCCGGCCAGCCGGGATGGGGGTTACTGGGGGACACTGTCCAACTGTTTTTCCACCAGGGCCAGGATTGATTCACGCTTGAATGGTTTTTCCAGGGTGGCAATATCACCAAGGTAACCGGCCATGGTCAGATACCGCTCGGCCTTGATGGCGCCCCCTCCGGAAATGGCCAGAATGCGCATATCGGGATAGTCGCGGACAAGCTCCATGATAAATTTAAGCCCATCTTTGACCGGCATGATCATGTCCGTGATAATAAGATCAAAGGCATAACGGCCGACAAGCCGCATCCCCTCTTCACCATTTTCAGCCGTATGCACCTCATAGCCTTCATGGGAAAGCATCTGGGAGAGCATCTGCCGAATCTGTTCCTCATCATCCACAACCAATATCCGCTTCAATGGCACCCCTCCCGGTCATGTTGGTTTAGAATCGGCTGGAACGTCAATAAGCAGTACAGCAGCAGGGTCTGTCGTTCCTGGACTATCTGTCGCGCAACCTCCATCCCGGTCAGCCGGGACACAGGGAATGAAAGCCGCGGCCATCAATCACGGACAGGGGGCGGGCTTTCATCTAAATCTTTCATATACATTTCAAGACAAAATGATATGCTTCCTCTCTTTGGTGTACATTACATTTTGGAAATAATCAAATCAAAATTTTTTTTGTTTCCCCTTCAAGAAGAAATCTGCCGGCAGAACCGTCCGAAACCGCCTGGAATAGTGCCCGAGGACCAGAAGGCGCGCCCTTGTTTATAATCGACAAACCAGTATCCACCAGGTCTGCGCACCGCATCCACAAAGATAAAGGGCTGGCTGGCGGCAAAACAGCCGTGCAGATATTGATCATTAACTTTTTCCCGCTCCAGAAGAGAGAGAGCCTCTGCCATGGACGGGAACCGCCAGTCGTGATGCCCGGCAAACCCCTCCCGGTTAATCCTCTCCAGCTCCTTTCGCATGGAACGGTGGCTCATGATGTCACTTCCTTCCCGCTGCCACATGAGCCCGGTAACAAGATCGGTCACGGTCTGACCATCACCGTTATCAACAAAAACGTTTGGGAAGCCGCCAGCTGGATTACGCTCCATGTCAACAAAGTTGTACCTGCGCGTCAGGGCGACAATATCCTCTTCACTCAATACTTCAGGGCCAACGGGCAGAGAGAGCCGCTCCACCTCGGGCAGATCTCCATCGGCCCGGGGAAGATCCGTCTCAGCCAGGCCAGGCAGAACCTCTTCTTCAATGGGAACAATCAACTCGCCGCCTTCGGCCTCAAGCACATTCTCCCGAAGCCATGCCCGCAATTCCCCATTGATGCCGAATGTTCGTTCAAAGAGGGCAACCTTGCCCTGACCGTCAATGCAGCTCTGCACCATTTCTGCCGGGGCGCGGATCTCCGCCACGATACGGGCATGCTTGATCCCTCTCTCCATGAGACAGAGACGGGGTTGCTCGTCCCAGGCATCAATGAAAAAATAATAAATCCGTTCCTTGCTGCTGCGGATTCTCTCCTTGCCGCCCCATGATTCAAACGTGCCAAAGGTATATTCTGGAGACATTTCCCAATCTATGACCGGATCGTTTTTCAGGTTGAGTAATGTAAAAAGTCCCATATAATCCTCCACTGAATGATGAACAAAACAGGGGAACAGGGTACGTTCCCCAAAAAGGGTGAAGATTTTTTCTGCTTATAACTAATATTTATTCTTACCATAAAATAATATTCATTATTATGTCAACCAGAAAACAGATCCTCCTGATGCTGGGCGATTCTCTTATTGAATGGGGAGACTGGCCCGAACTTCTTCCCGGGCACAATATAATCAACCGGGGCATGGCCGCAGAGACGGTGGAAGGCCTTGCCGGCCGGATTTTTCTGGAGATTGAAAATCATGATACTTGTGACTCTCTCCTGATCATGAGCGGGACCAATAATCTGCTCATGGGAGATACGCTTTTCCCGGCCATCTTCTCTTCCATGCTGGCACGGATACGGCTGCTCAGCCCGAAAATAGAAATAATCGTAAACGGTCTTTTCCCCATGCCGGCGGCCTCATCCAAGGATATCATCCAGGTCAATGAGGAACTCGCCAGGATCTGCCAGCGGGAACAATGCGGGTTTATTGATGCACAAACGACCTTTGCCATGCACTGCCGTCCCATCACCCATCCCTGTTTCCATTCCGATGGCGTGCATCTGACAGGCCACGGTTACAGAACATGGGCCAAGGCAATCAACACATTTCTACAGACCGTATCCGACCCGGATGAGGGTTGACAGGAAGCGGTCAAATTCTTATAGATGCAGAGATTCTTCTTATTCGACGGTCAGAAATCCTGCAGCCTATCTGGGAGATCTACCGTAATTCATGTCTATTCACAGTAAAGAGGTCCATAATGTCTCGTCTGTCATGTAACTTCGCCATCCTGTTTTTTCTGTCGTTCTTTTGTTTTTCTTCTCCCTTAAGCATGAATACGGCGCTTGCCGCAGCCAGTCTTGATGGCAAATTCATCAAGGGAACGGTGGAGGAAACAATGAATACCGGTGGCTACACCTATCTCAAGGTCAAGGCCAAAGAGGGTGATATCTGGGTGGCTATACCGGAAACAACGGTACAAAAAGGGCAGAAAGTAGTCTGCAGCCCGGGCATGACCATGTCCAACTTCGAATCAAAAAGCCTTGGTCGGACTTTTGAAAGCATTATTTTTTCTCCTGGTCTTGCCTCGCCGGAAACAATTCTTGGTGGCGGTGGTCACGGCAGCATGCCTGCATCAGCAGGCAAGAATAATGATTTCAATGCCGCCCTGCAGGCAGAACAGGGTGGTCACGGTGGCATGGGAGGCATGGGAGGAGCAACCATGGGCGGCACGGCCATGGCTGCCTCAGGCGGCAGCGCCGGCGCCATTGTTCCCTCAAAGGAAATCAAGGTGGCAAAGGCGGGTGGAGACAACGCCTACACCGTCGGCGAATGCTTTAAAAAAGCCAAGGAACTCAACAACAAAAAGGTACGGGTACAGGGAAAGGTGGTCAAGGTATCGCGGATGATCATGGGCCGCAACTGGGTCCATATCCAGGATGGCACCGGCAATCCCATGGAAAACACCCATGACCTGGTTGTGACGACCAAAGCGGAACCCAAGCTTGACTCGGTTGTCACTGTTGAGGGCACCCTGCATGCAAACAAGGATTTTGGCGCTGGATACAAGTACAACGCCATTATCGAAGATGCGGAAATCAAATAAATTTCTCTGTCCGAAGCGAACTGCCGAGACTGACTGAGGCGTCCATGCCATGCATGTTGTTCTTGTCGGGCCAGGGGCCCTGGGCGGGCTTCTGGCCGTGCACCTTGCTCCGGTGCTGGAACAAAGCGGCGGACGCCTTTCCATACTCGATCACAACCCGGACCGGGCGGCCTTTCTCGCCGAAAACGGTATCACCCTGTTTGCGGATGACGGCGAGCATCATGTCCGGCCACGGGTCCATGTGGACGTAGAGGGCCTGGGCAGGTGCGATCTGGTTCTGCTCTGTATTAAGAGCAATGATGTAGCCGGGGCCCTCACGCATCTTCACCCCCTTATCCAGCCCGATACCCTTGTTGTCGGCCTCCAGAACGGAATGACCCATATCAGGCTTCTGAAAGATTGCGGCGGCATCCCCGCCGCCGGGGTTTCCGCCCTCGGCGCAAGTCTTGCGGGGCCGGGCAAGGTTTTTTTTGGTGGGCATGGTCCAACCCGCCTGGGCCTTCTGAAAGAAAACAGAAAGTGTGCTGTTCTCAATAATTTTATTGACCTTATGCAGCAAGCAGGACTTGAGGCAGGTTTAAGTGACAACATCCTGGCCGATCTCTGGCGCAAACTCTTTATTAACGTGGGTATCAATGCCCTGACAGCCATCCACAACCGAAAAAACGGCCAGCTGCTCACCTCCTGCGGCCTGCGTTCGACCATGAAAAAAGCCATTCATGAGGCCATGGCCGTGGCGGAAAAAACCGGCGTCCCCAGCAAGGGAGATCCGGTTGCGGAGACCTTTACCGTCTGCCGCAGAACCCGCAACAACATCTCTTCCATGCTCCAGGATGTGCGACGGCGGCGGCCAACGGAGATCATGGCCATCAACGGGTTCATTGTTGAGCAGGGCCGGCGATTCGATATCGCCACCCCTGTCAACAGAGAGCTGATCAGACGGGTCCGCGCCATCGAGGCATCCTGGTCAGGTCATCATGCATAGGCAGCGAAAAAAAATTGACCCAGGCCGGCTCGGTCTGGACTTTGACGGCGTCATAGCCGATACAGCGGAAGTCTTCATCCGTCTTGCCTGCGATAAGTACAAACACTGTGATTTTGGCATTGACGATATCACCGATTTTGAGGTGGACCGCTGCCTGAACATGCAACCGGCCCTGGTCCAGTCAATCTTTACTGAAATCATGCTCGATTCCATCGGCACCGGTCTCAAGCCCATGCCGGGCGCCGTGGAGGTGCTGGGTGAACTCAGTGAACTGGCCCCGATAACGGTCATTACCGCCAGGCCAGAGCCCACGCCGGTGCGGGAGTGGCTGAAAATCTTTTTCCCCGCCTCCACCTGCAACCGGATCAGGGTGATTGCCATGGGGGCCCATGACGACAAAATACGCCATCTTCACACCCATAATCTGGATCATTTTATCGATGACCGGGCGGAAACCTGCGTCCGGATAGCCGACACCGGACGGGACGCCTTTGTCTTTGAGCATCCCTGGAACAGGGGACGGCACAACCTGCCGACAGTGCATAACTGGCAGGAAATCCGCAACCTCTGCCTGGATTAACACCAAGCCGAAAAAAGTAATGAAATGCCCTAACTGCGGCACTGAAATTCCAGTCTACAGAAACCCGGTTCCCACGGTCGATATCATCATTGAATCCGGCGGCGGGATTGTCCTGATCAAGCGTAAAAACCCACCTTTTGGCTGGGCTCTGCCCGGTGGTTTTGTCGATTACGGAGAATCCTTTGAGACGGCGGCGCGCCGGGAGGCAAAAGAGGAAACCGGGCTTGACGTGGAACTTATCCGTCAGTTCCACACCTATTCCGGTCCCGACCGTGATCCACGCCAGCATACCGCTTCAACGGTTTTCATCGCCCGGGCAGAGGGAACGCCAAAGGCGGGTGACGATGCGGCAGAGGCTCGGATATTCACCAGCGACGACCTGCCGCCCCTGGCCTTTGATCATGCGAAAATTCTGGACGATTACTTCCACAAGAGATACTGAAACCTGGGAGAGTTGAGCTACCGGCGCCTCTTTTTGCGGCGGCCGCCGCGCCGGACCGGCGGCTTGATTTTTCTGCCCGGCGGCGGTTCAATCAGGAGTGATTCATCGGGCTGGACGCAGGGCAGGCTGCGGCCGATAAATTCCTCGATCTCGGGCAGGTAAAAGGCGCCCTCCTCATCGGCAAAACTGATCGAAATCCCGGCATTGCCGGCCCGGCCGGTGCGCCCGATGCGGTGGACATAGTCTTCCGGCTCATAGGGAAGGGTATAGTTGAAGACATGGCTAATACCGTCAATATGGATGCCCCGGCCGGCCACATCCGTGGCAATCAAGACTTCAACCCTGCCCTGCCTGAAACTCTCCAGCCGGGCCATGCGTTTCTGCTGCGGCACATCGCCGGTGAGCAGGGCGCAGGGAACATCATTGGCGCGCAAACGGTCATAAAGCCTTTTCGCCTCGCTCTTCATGTTGGTAAAAACAATGATCCGTTCGTGCTCCTTGGTCATAATGGTATTGTAGAGCACGTTGTATTTTTCCGCTGAAGTGGTCATATAGACAATCTGATCAACGGTGTCCACCGTAACCTGTTCCAGCTCTGTTTCAAGGGAGATCGGGTCCACGCACCACTGTTCGGCAAGACGTTTGACCTCCACGGTAATGGTGGCGGAAAAGAGCATGGTCTGCCGTTTATTTTTGGGCGGCGTGTTATGGATAATACGGCGCACATCCGGAATAAAGCCCATGTCCAGCATCCGGTCGGCCTCATCAATGATCATGGTTCTGATATGATTTAACCTGACCACTCTTTTACTGACATAATCAAGCAACCGGCCCGGGGTTGCCACTACCACATCAACCTTTCCCTTTTGGAGCTGGTCCATCTGCCCCTGATAATCAGCACCGCCGTAAACCGGCAGGATGCGAAGGGGGGTGTACCTGGCCAGTTTCCGACCATCCTTGGCAATCTGCATGACCAGTTCCCTGGTCGGGGCAATGATGAGAGCGCGCGGCACGCCCGGCTTTGCCGGACGAGAATCGCGCAGCAGACGTGCAAATAAAGCAATGAGAAAAACAGCGCTTTTGCCGGTGCCGGTGGAGGCCCGACCTACCAGGTCATGCCCGGCCAGCGCATCGGGCAGGGCCTTGGCCTGAATGGGCGTGCAGTAGGTAAAACCAAGCTCGGCAATGGCCCGCATAATGGATGGGGGCAGGTCAAAATCATGGAAACGGACCTTGCCGGCGCTGGGCTCGACCTGAAATTGCTCCAGCGACCATTTTTTCCGCGCCGGACGAGATCTGTGGCGTTTTCGATCGTGACGCGACTGGTCTAACACCTCTTTTTTTTCCAAACACGTTGCCGGGCTTACAATGGACGGAGCCGGACCTTGAACAACAGCCACGGACACCTGACCAGGAGGATCCGTCTGCTTTATTGCGGCAAGCCTGCTCAGGCGCCGCCTGTTGTTTATACTTCGTTGCAGCCATTGCCGGGTTTTCTGTTTTTTTCTTCTCATTCTCTCTCTTCTATCGTTCCATCTGGCATATTTTCTTTTTCTGATAATTCCGGCGAACTGGTTGCTTCTTCTTTGGATGAATCTGTGGATGGATCTGAAGCGCTGGCATCAGAGCGTATTTTCAAGTGCTGTCCAACGCGCAGAGTTGCCGGAGAGGGAAGGATATCCCGGTTTAAGTCAAAAATTTCCCGCCAGCGTTGGCTGGTTCCGTACACCTTGAGGGATATCCCGCCCAGATTGTCCCCAGACTGGACCGTGTAGGTTCCATCCGGATTCAGAGCAACAGACCCGGCAAGCCTCGGATGATTCTCCTGCCCGGAGGATACCTTGTTCCGGGCAGGCTCGGCAGAGCTTGTCGTTGCCTCATTTTTCGAGGACAGAAGGCCGCTCTCTGATCCACCCTCTGAAGCCAGGTGCCGAGCTGGCGCAGGATTGATCTCATCAGATTCTTCATAAAAAGGAAGAAACCGGCCACGCATCTGTTCCTGCCCGGCTGTAAAAACAGGCAGCGGCATCATCTCACCAAGGCCAGCATCAGCAGATTTTTTGTCCATGCGAACCGATGGTTTTTCCGCCATCTCCGGCACGGGCAGGGAATCGGTTATGGGGGGAGCAATGATTGTCTCCGGCAATATAGATGATTGCCGTTTTTTGGTGTTCTTTGCGCCGACAGGCGCGGGCGGCGATGATACCCTGCCAGCAACCTTTTCATTCTCAGCAGGCTGAACAGGCGGGGGATCAGTTTTGCGGGCAGCCTGGAAAAGTAGTACTGCAAGGGTCACAAGAACGGCCAAGGTCAGCACGCTCCCCAGCACAGCCATGCCCGGGAAACGACCAGATCCCGCTGAGGGAGAATTTTTCTCCCCGCGGACCACTTCTCGCTCATATCGGACAGGCTCCTCATATTGCTTCTTTCCGCTGTCACCATGCGCCTGCAACGGTCCCAGACTGCGCCGCACCTGCAATTGCCCAAGAGCCTGGTCCAGACCAGGATAATCCACTGCCAGGGCACGCACCGCATCATAGGCAGCAACCGCATCGTCAAGTCGGTCCTGTCGGACAAGATCTTCCGCTCGTTGCGCCAGTTCTCTGGCCCGGTTGACATCCTTTTCGATCCTGTCCTCAAGCTCCCTGAAGGTGGAGTCCTGCAGATCAGAACCAATTCTCCTTAAAAGAAACCTGGCCTCAAAAAGACGGCCTTCGACAAGACGCGCCCGCACTACATCTTCCGGGGACAACGCTCCTGCGGCATGTTCCGTCTCGCTCATGGACATCAGAGATCAAAAGAGGGATTTTAAAAGAGTGTACACGACCAGCCCCACACCTATGGAGCTATACAGCAGAAGTCAGGGGATACAGTCACTGCCGAATTTCTTCAGGACAACGACAAAAAAGGCAAGCCCGGCACACAGGGCAAGAGCAAGTAAAACAATATCCTTCATGCAACCTCAACAGATAAAAAAACGTTCCGGTTTGGCCCCCGGGATTATCCCCGGTATTTTGCCCCGGTTTGTTTACGCAGCCTGATGGCCTTTGGAGTGATCTCCACCAGCTCATCATCATTTATATATGATATGCACTCCTCAAGGCTCATGTCAACCGGCGGGGTGAGAATAACCGCTTCATCCGATCCCGATGCGCGCATGTTGGTCAATTTCTTGCCCTTGGCCGGGTTGACGATCAGGTCTGCCGGCCGACAGTTTTCGCCGATAATCTGCCCCTTGTACAGATCCACGCCCGGCCCGATAAAGAGCCGGCCGCGCTCCTGCAGGTTGAAAAGGGCATAGGCCACCGATGTACAGGCCTCCTTGACAATCATGACCCCATTGATCCGGTTGGTGATCTCGCCGGCATAGGGGCCCCACTCGGCAAAGACATAGTTCATGACCCCCATGCCGCGGGTATCGGTCATGAATTCAGAACGGTATCCGAGCAGACCACGGGTGGGAATCTTGAACCGCATCCGGGTCATCTGATTTTCCACCTGCATATCCTCAAGAACTCCTTTCAGATTGCCCAGCTTTTCGATCACCACGCCCTGGTACTGCTCATCCACGTCAACGGTCAGCTCTTCGTAGGGTTCCACGGTCTGACCGTTTTCTTCCCGCATGATGACATGGG
>Ga0256835_1002501_pt1 | contig 10052 bp, 1 predicted proteins | sample PIR30metaG_FD_185972 | JGI IMG/M metagenome (GOLD analysis project Ga0256835, IMG submission 185972) | Hydrothermal vent microbial communities from East Pacific Rise, Pacific Ocean - PIR-30 | ecosystem: Environmental > Aquatic > Marine > Hydrothermal vents | place: Pacific Ocean: East Pacific...
GGGCGATCCTCGGCGCGGACGAAGAGCGGCCCTCCGCCCTCGCCAGCCCAAGCGCTGCGCAGCCCCTCCGCCGTTGCCTCCTCCTCCAGCGCGAAGAAGGGCACGGCGGCGGCGTAAACCCACGAGCCAACCGGCAGCACCGTCGCCGTCGGCGCGGCGGTGGCCCGCAGCTGGAGGTCGGCCTGCACACCTCCGTCCATCCAGCGGAAATGAGCCGGGTCGGCCTCGACGATGGCCCGCAGTTGGGCGCAGGCCCCGTCGGGCACCTCCTCCCCGCAGCCGACGGTAACGGGGAAGGCAGGGGTCGGCGTCGGCGAGGGGGTGAGCGTCGCCGTGGGACGAGGGGTGCGGGTCGCCGTCGGCGTCGGCTGGGGCGAGGCGGGCACGCAGCCGACCAGGAGCAGCACAAGCATCGTCAGCGTCAGAAGACGGGGAAGGCTCATCGGTGCATCCTTTCTCCAGAGCTTGCGGGGATTGTGAGCCGAGGCGGTGAATTGTCAAGGAGGCGAAGGGAGCGATTTGCGAAGCTTCCCGCATTTTTACCTCAATTCAAACCAAAATACGGCCCTCAGACGGTTGACTTTCAAAAGTTTGTCAGTATCATAAAAAACGTTAAGGTTTCGGGGGGATACTCCACGCGGCTTTTTCCAAAAACGCATCATCATCTGCAGTGAAGGGGGGAAACGGGGGCAGCTTCTCCTGACCGTGTGTGCCTCTCCGAAGGTAACCCCACACCATCCCGTGCCTCAGCGGACTGGGCCAACCCGCCTCGCGCCTGCGCGGCGGAACGGATACTCTATACCCTGATGACCGTCATACTTGCTGAAAAGGAGGAATCCATGAAACGTCTGCTGTCCTATGCTGTGCGACTCATCGTGCTCTCGTCTATGATCCTGGCCCTGGCGGGCCTTCCCCTGACCGCCCAGGCCGCCGGTGAGCCGACCTCTCCCAACGCCGGGACTCCCACCTACACCGTCCGTCCCGGCGATTCGCTTGCCTCGATTGCGAAGGCGGTGTACGGCGACGAGACGCTCTGGCCGGCGATCTACGCCGCCAACACACCGCTCATCGGGCCGAATCCGCGCCTGATCCGACCGGGGCAGGTCTTCCGGCTCCCCGCCGTGCAGGACCCCGATCACGCACGCTGCGGCGGCGAGTGGCTGGATGCGGAGGGGATCGCCGCCCGCGCGGGGCTTTCCGTGGAGGAGGTGGCGAGCCTGCATTCCGACCTGGGGCTGACCCTCCAGCAGATCTGCGAGGCTTCGCCGCACGAGCTGGAGGAGGCCTTCGAGGAGCTGGAGGAGATGGAGGCAAAGACCGACCATCCCGCCGAAGCGGCGGCCTTCCGCCGTCTCCAGCTCCAGGACGAGAACGGCTACATTCCGCCCGATGGCTACATCCGCGCGGCGGAGCATATGGAGCTGATGCGCAATACGCCGCCTCCGGCAGCCGGTCTGAACGCGACCACCTCGTGGACGTGGCTGGGGCCGGGCAACATCGGCGGGCGCATCCGCTCGATCGTCATCGACCCGGATGATCCCGACCGGATGTGGGTCGGCAGCATCGCGGGCGGCATCTGGAAGACGACCAACGGCGGGGCCTCGTGGGAGCCGGTGGACGACTTCATGGCCAATCTGGCCGTTACCACGATGGTGATGGACCCCATCTCCCACTCGGTGATGTACGCCGGAACCGGCGAGGGCTTCTACAACATCGACGCGCTGCGCGGCGCGGGCGTCTTCAAGTCCACCGACCGGGGGGAGACGTGGGAGCAACTGCCCTCCACGGCCACCTCGGACTGGTACTACGTCAACCGGCTGGACATCTCGCCGGACGGCAGCACCCTCCTCGCCGCGACGCGGAGCGGCCTCTGGCGCAGCACGGATGCCGGGCTGACCTGGACGCAGGTGCTGGCGGCGGAGAGGATGGCCGACGTCAACTTCGACCCGACCGACAGCACGAAGGCGATCGCCGGTGCGCTCAGTTCCGGCAATGCCTACTACTCCGTGGACGGGGGCGCGACCTGGAATCTCGCCACCTTCGCCTCCTCCACCAACGGACGGGTGGAGATCGCCTACGCGCCCAGCGATCCCTCCATCGTCTACGCCTCCATCAACCAGAACAACGGCGAGATATGGAAGAGCGCCGACGGGGGCCAGAGCTACACGCTGGTCAACACCGGCAACGAGTTCCTCGGCACCCAGGGATGGTACGACAACATCATCTGGGTCAACCCCTACGATCCCGACTTCATCGTCGTCGGCGGCATCGATCTCTGGCGCAGCACCGACGGCGGTGCGACGCTGAACAAGATCAGCCACTGGTACCAGGACGACTCCATCCACGCCGACCACCACGCCATCGTCGCCTCGCCGGAGTTCAACAACGTGGACAACCGCACCGTCTTCTTCGGCAACGACGGCGGCATCTACAAGACGGATGACGTCGCCACCGTTACCTACACCGTGGGCTGGCAGGAGCTGAACAACAACCTCGGCATCACGCAGTTCTACGGCGGTGCGGGCAACGTCCAGAGCGGGCGGGTCGTCGGCGGCGCGCAGGACAACGGCACGCTCGTCTACTGGGGCAACACGGAGACGTGGAAGGAGATGTTCGGCGGGGATGGCGGCTACTGCGCCGCCGACCCGGACGATCCCGACTACCTCTACGGGGAGTACACCAACCTGCGCATCCACCGCAGCACCAACGGCGGCATCACCTCCTCCTACATCTACGACGGCATCAGCGACGCCGGTTCGACGGCGAACTTCATCGCGCCCTTCATCCTCGACCCCAACGACCCCGAAACGATGCTGGCGGGCGGCGATCATCTCTGGCGCAGCACCAACGTCAAGGACGAGACGCCGACCTGGAGCAGCATCAAGGAAAGCACCGGCTCCTACATCAGCGCCATCGCGGTCGCGCCGGGGGATTCCGACATCGTCTGGGTGGGGCACAACGACGGCGGCGTCTATTTCACGACGAACGGGACGGCCATCACCCCGACGTGGACGCGCGTGGACACGACCACGCCGGCGCTGCCCAACCGCTACGTCTCGCGCATCACCATCGACCCGAACGACCACGACCGGGTTTACGTAACCTTCGGCGGCTTCAGCGAGGACAACATCTACCGCACGACCGACAGCGGCCAGACGTGGACGGATATCACCGGCAGCAGCAGCGATCCGACCGGACTGCCCGCCGTCCCCGTGCACGACCTCGACATCAACCCCGGACGCTCCGACTGGCTCTACGTGGCGACCGACGTCGGCATCTTCACCAGCGAGGATGGCGGGGCGACCTGGCAGCTTCCGCAGGACGGCCCGGCCAACGTCGCCGTGGATGAACTCTTCTGGCTGGGGGAGGACCTCATCGCCGTAACGCACGGGCGCGGGATGTTCAAGGCCTCGCCGGGCGACGGGAGCGGACGCATCTCCGTCGCCAAGATGACCGGGACGGAGATCGCCCGCACGGGCAGCGTGATCACCTACTCCATCGTCGTCAACAACCCGACGCCGACCTCGACGCTGACGGTGGATGTTACCGACACCATCCCCGCCGACGTAACCTTCATCACCGCGACGAACGGCGGGACGCTGGTGGGGGATCAGGTGCTCTGGCACAACCTGGAAGTCCCCAGCTACACGCTGAAGACGGTGGCCGAGGTCGCCTTCCGCGTGGAGACCAGCCCCTACACGCAGGTCGTCAACCACGTCCAGGCCGCCAGCGACGAGTTTCCCCTGGCCGTCGGTGAGCCGGTTACGCTCCCCCGCTGCCTCTCCCTCTTCTACGAAGACCACGAGGGACAGGAAAGCTGGACGGAGAGCTACGACAGCGACTACAACGAGCTGCACTGGGTGCTCAAGAGCGATGGCGGCGGCTATCAGGGCAGCGACCACTACTGGTACGTCGCCGAGGCCGACGGCTGGGCCTACTGGAAGGCGATCGCCTATCTCTCCACCCCGCAGATCTCCACGCCGGTGCTCGGTTCGAGCAAGCCGATCCTCCGCTTCTGGCACAAGTACGACCTCTTCACCTACAACGGGGAGGGCTACAACACCGGACGGCTGGAGATCAAGGTCAACGACGGCGAGTGGACCTACGTGGATAACTCCTACTTCATCCAAAACGGCTACAACTACCACGCTGTCAACGAGCCGAGCGAGAACTGGGGCTTCTCCGGCAAGAGCGGGGACTACATCGAGTCGCAGGTCGATCTGAGCGGCCTCATCCAGACGGGCGACACCTTCCAGCTCCGCTTCTTCTACGAAAACGAGTTCGCCGACAGCCACGACGGCTGGTACGTGGACAACGCCATCCTCTGCCTGCAGCCGACCGATTACCTCACCATCACCAAGCAGGCCCCGACGATGGCGGTGGCGGGCGAGCCGATCACCTTCAACCTGGTCATCACCAACGTCAGCCCCATCACCTTCACCGACCTGGTGGTAACCGATCGCATCCCCAACGGGGCCTCCTACGTCAGCGGCGGCACGCGGGTCGGGGATATCGTGAGCTGGACGGTGCCCTCGCTCGCCCCGCTCGCCACGATCACCGAGAGCTTCGTCGTTACGGCGACGGCGGATATCACCAACAGCGACTACCGCGTCGCCCACGCCAGCGGCATCGAGGCGGTGGGCGCGGAGCCGGTCGTCGTCCACGTGGTGGACGCGCCGGACGTGATCCTCACCAAGGCGGTGGAGCCGGTCGCGCCGGAGCCTGGGCAGACGGTAACCTTCACCCTCACCTTCTCCAACCTGGGCATGCAACCGGCCACCGGCGTGGTGATCACCGACCTCCTGCCGGCGGCGATCCACCAGCCCACCGTCCTCCACAGCGGCGTGCCCATCACCGCGCGGACGGGGATCACCTACGTCTGGGACGTGGCCAATCTGGCCCAGGGTGAAGGCGGCATCATCACCATCACCGGCGTGCTGAGCGACGTCCTGCCCGGCGGGATGCTCATCACCAACACCGCCACCATCTTCGCCATCGACGATGGCCGCGCGGAAAACAACGTCGCCTCCGCCGTGATGTCGGTCGTCAACCTGCCGCCGGTCGCCGAGGCCGGGGCCGAGCAGTGGGCGAAGGCGGGCGAGACCGTAACGCTGGACGGGAGCGGCAGCTACGATCCCAACGGCGATGCGCTGACCTACCACTGGACGCAGACGGGCGGCTCCCCGGCGGTAACGCTGAGCGATCCGACGGCCATCTCCCCCACCTTCACCGCGCCCGCGAACGGCATCTTCACCTTCACGCTGACGGTAACCGATACGGCGGGGCTTTCCGCTTCCGACACGACGCGGGTCATCGTCGCCTACAAGCTCTACCTCCCGCTGATCACCAAGTAGTCCGCTTCGCGCAAAAAGGAGAGCCGCCGGTCGCTGGACCGGCGGCTCTTTCGATGCCAGGGCGCGTGAGGAAGGGGTTGCCCCCTCCCCCACGCGGCGAGGATCAGGGCTGCATGCCCTTCATCACCAGCGGCAGGTAGACCGGCCCGCCAACGGTGAGGGTTACGGGGATGGTGATGGAGGGGGAGACGGGGTCGGAGGTGCTGACGATGAGCGTGGCGGTGTAGACACCGGCGCTCATCCCGGCGGCGTTGAAGGTAACGGAGATGGGGAGGCTGCTGTCGGCAGCGACGGTGCCGGTGATCGGCGACTCGGAGAGCCACGGCACGTCCGCCGAGGAGCAGTCGAAGGGCATGTAGGGAGCCGAGAAGCAGACGGCAAGCTCATTCTCCAGCTTGGCATCGTTACAGAGGTAGCCGACGCCCTGGGTGCCATCCGCATTCTCGATCCCCGTCGTCGAACCGGAGCCTTGCTCCGCACCGACATCCTTGAACTGGATGAGGATGCTGCCGTAGTCGAAGAGGATGGCCTGGAAGGTGCCCGCAACGGCGTTGCCGCCGGGGTAGTGGTGGTAGCCGCTGTACTCGACGATGAGGCAGGCCCCCTGGCCGCCGTAGGGGCAGGTGCTGAAGCTCTGGTAGTAGAGCGGGTCGTGGGTGTCGCCGGGGTCGAGGTCATCCCACATCAGCGCGATCAGGTTGTTGGGCGTGCTGGTGTTGGGCAGCGGGCACTGGTTCGAGGGAGCCGAGGAGGGCGGGTTGGAGAAGGCGATGAAGCCGTTGCTGCTCACGTAGAACTGGTTGTAGTCGGTGCCGTAGAAGGGGAAGTCGAAGCCGATGGGGAAGGGGCCGGCGACCGCATCATCGCCCAGTGTGGCGGAGGTCGTCGCCGTGCCGCTGATCTCGACCCAGTTGTAGACCGGCCCGTTCGCGTTGTTGGAATCGGTCGCCGTGTAGGTCGATGCGGCGTTGGGGGTCTGCTCCTTGATGATGAAGGTGTAGGAGATCGCCCCGCGATCGAAGAGGGTGAGGGTCTGGGTCTCCACACCGCCCGGCAGCAGCGAGGCGCTGAGGGAGGTGGGATTGACCTTCGGGCAGGGTTGCAGCGCCCGCATCGTGAAGTCCTGCGTGGACGTTACCTGGGCGCTGATGGTAACCTGGGCCGTCTGCGAGATATGCCCGCTCGTCTGGACGGTTACCGTGTAGCTGCCCTCGGCCAGCCACCAGGTGTAGCTGCCGTTGGCGTCGGTCGTCGCCGTGTAGGTCTTGCTCCCGCCCTCGATGACCACGTCCACGCCCTCCAGCGGCGTGAACTGGTTGTCGCAGTGGCCGCTGCTGCTGACGATGCCGGTCAGCTTGCCCCAGGTGATGGGGGCCGTTACGGTCATCGTAACCGGCACGTTGCTCAGGGCGTAGGGCGTATCCTCCTTGATGTGGAGACGGGCGTAGTAGATGCCGGGCTGCGAGACCGCACCGGCGTCGAAGGTGATGGTGATGGGCAGGGAGGAGGTAGCGGGCACGGTGCCGCTCACCGGCTCCTCGGCCAGCCACGGGACGTCGGAGACACCACCGGTGGCGAAGGCGAGACCATCCACCTCCGCGCCGCTGGGGAAGGCTCCGACGAGGACCGTGTTCCCCGTATCCGGATCGGCGATGCGCAGTTCACCCTGGCGGCTGGTGTTGTTGTAGGTCGCCAGGTAGAGGATGTTGGTCTCCTCCTCGAAGTCCATCCCCTGCGCGTACTGGGCATCGTAGCCGACGGAACCGACGACCGTCCCGGCACCGGTGGCCGGATCGATCTTGACGAGGACGTCGTTCAGGTCGAGGCCGTAAAGCTCACCCTCGGTGTTGGCGGCGATGCCGATGATACAGTTCGCATTGGTGATCTTGCCGATCTCCGAAGCGGTGCCGCTTTCGGGGTTGAGCGTGTAGAGGGTCGAACTGCTGCTGCAGTTCGTCGAAGCGACGTAGAGCGTGCCGACGAGCGTCCCGGCCATGCCGGTCCAGGTCTCTCCACTGGCAGGCGGCACGGTAGCGACGGTGGTCTTGGCCCCCGTCGCGGTATCCACCACGGCGAACTCGTTGCTGGTGGCATCGAGGACGTAGAGCTTGCTGAAGTCGCCGTAGAGGAAGTCCGCCGCGTAGGGATCGCCGCTGAAGGAACTCACCACCCGCCAGGTGCCGGGCGAGCTGGTGTTGGTGATGTAGACGAAGTTGGTGGCGGGGTACAGCTCGAAGCCGTAGGCCGGTTCACCCGCCAGCGGCGCGAAGGCGCTGCCGCCCGCGTAGGTCGCGGAGGGCGCGACGCCGATGGAGGGCTTGCTGTGGCGGAAGCGGGCGTGGCTGGGCGGGATGGAGATGGGCGCCAGCGGATCGTTGCCGCCATCCATCTCGATCAGCTCGAAGGAGGCGGAGACCATGCCGGTGTTGCTCATCGTGAAGGGCTGGGTCTCGCTCGCCCCCAGCTCCAGGGTCGCCGAAAGCCCCTTGGGCGTGTAGTCCAGCTTCCCGGCACCCAGGTAGAAGTCGTGGCTGATCGTGCCGCTCTGGACGGTGGTTACCGTAACGACATCCGGCGCGTAGCCGCCGCTGTGGGTCGCGGTAACGGTGTGCGAACCCGTCCCCAGGAAGATGGTGTAGAAGGCATCGTCCACGTTGGGATCGGGGGTCGCTGCGGTGGTGTCGTGCTGACCGCCGTCGCTCATCACCGTCGAGTCGGCGAGCGGATCGTGGGTGTTCCCGTCGTAGACGTTGCCGACCATCAGCCCGCCGGGGCGGAGCTTGCAGCTCGGATCGCCGACGATCACGTCATCCACTTCCCAGTACCAATCGTAGTTGGCGTTGTAGTAGTGGAAGCGCACCATCACGTTGTTGTGGCCGGCAGCCACGGAGGAGATATCGACCGTCGCCGTCTTCGGGCCACGATCGTCCCCACCGGTGCGCTGCCAGACGTTCGTCCAGGTGTTGCCGCCGTCGTTGCTCACGTCCACGTCGGCGACCTCGTTGTCGCTGTAGGAGTTGAAGTCGTACTTGAACTGGAGCGTTACCGTGGTCATCGAGCTGAAGTCGAGGATGGGGGTGCGCAGCTCGGTGTCCATGTCCACGCTGCCCGCATCGTCGCTGTCGGCGATGGCGAAGTTCCCCTCGCCACCGGTGTTGTTGGCACGGCCACCGGGGTTGTCGAAGGACCAGACGGCCCCCGACCCTGCGTTGTCCACGACCGTCCAGCCATCGGGGATGGTGGTGGCGTCGAAGGTCTCCTTGATCCCGGAAGCAGCGCCATAGCCCGGCGCGACACAGGCCGTCATGTCGGCGGTCAGGGTGATGTTGGTCGTCTGGTCGGCGGTCAGCGGCCCGACGATCACATCGGCGCTGTCGTAGCCGTCGCTCCAGGCTTCCACGTGGAAGGTGTAGGTGATGTCCCCGGCCAGCGTAACGCTGTAGAAGCCGGTGGCCGGATCGGTCCAGAAGTCGCTCACCGAGGAAGGCGGCGAGACCGGATCGCCCTTGATGGTGATGTGGGCGTAGAGCGGCCAGCCCGCCATCGCGTCGCTCACCGTGCCGGAGACGACGTAGGAGGTCGTCGCCGTCATCGGGATGTTAACCGTCGTCGTCGTGCCGGAGACGACGCTGACCCCGGTGATGCTCGACGGCTCGTAGCCGTAAGCCTGCGCCGTCAGCGTGTAGGTCCCCGTCGGCAGCGTGAAGGCGTAGGCCCCGTCGCTGCCGCTCACCGTCTGGAAGCTCTGCGTAACGCTCTTCATCGCCGTGATCATCGCGTTGGCGACGGGATCATTGGCCGGCGTGCCGCCGTTCTCATAGACGATGCCGTCGATGTGCCCCTGCGGGCCGAGGGTGCAGTTGGGGAACTTGAAGGAGCCGATGCGCGTCTGCCACGTCGCATTCCCGACGGTCGCGTAGTACTCCTGCGTGTACCAGAAGGTACAGTCGTCCACCGGATCGACGCCCATCATGCTGTAGTCGCCCCAGCGACCGTAGCTGGACTCCTGATAGCCGCCTCCGGCGACGATCTCGCCCTCACCCTGCGGCATCGTGCCGAGCGGATCGGCGCTCAGCCGCCCCGTGTAGCGGATGGAGGGATGCACCGTCGAGGAGGAGACGCTGTAGCCCAGCGCCGTGTTCCCCACGTGATCCATCGCCACACTGCCCATCCAGCGATGGTTGGCATCGGGCGCGAAGACGCCCTCCTGGTACATCTGCCAGCCGCCGCCCGTGTTGCGCAGCTCGAACCAGTGGATACCGGCGTGATCGTTGCCGTCCACATCCACCGTGTGGTTGGAAACCAGCGTCTGGTAGCTGCCGAAGTTGCGGTACTGCAGGCGATACATCAGCCGGTCGGCGATGGCGTCAAGCGCCTGTCCACCCGGCTGCGGGATACAGTTGCGGCTGCCGCCGCACATATCGGGGTCCACGTCCTGCGTCTGGATGACGTAGTTCGGCTGCCCGTTGTTGCCGAAGGTGGAGTTGCTGGGGGTGTCCCAATCGACGTGGAACTCCCAAACGCGCAGCGCATCGTTGGGCGCGATCCAGCTTCCGTCATCCCACTCGGCGAAGAGGCCAGGCGCACCGGACGGAGGCGGCGTCGTCCCGTCGAAATCGGCGGGGAGCATGCCACCGTAGTCGGTGCTGACATCGGCCATGTCGAAGTAGACAAAGGTGCCCGCATCACCGCCGAGCA
>Ga0256835_1002502_pt1 | contig 10047 bp, 8 predicted proteins | sample PIR30metaG_FD_185972 | JGI IMG/M metagenome (GOLD analysis project Ga0256835, IMG submission 185972) | Hydrothermal vent microbial communities from East Pacific Rise, Pacific Ocean - PIR-30 | ecosystem: Environmental > Aquatic > Marine > Hydrothermal vents | place: Pacific Ocean: East Pacific...
CAGCCAGGGAGATGTCCTTCTCTCCTTCTCCGGTGAGTTTGCTGATGGTGTTTGCCAGCTCTTCGAGAGTCTCAGCCGACCGGTCGTTACTGTAGGCGTAAGCGGTGTGAAAGTCGCCATAGATCGCTCTCAGGCCCACCCCCGCATCTTTTCCGGCAAGGACCTTTTCCAGCTGATTGTCTTCTAGGACGATGTAAGTGGTCTCGGTCTCTTCGAAATAGAGGTCTGCAAAGAGACCCTTTCCGCAGGCCTTTTTGAGGACTCTTTCCACGTTAGGTGGTATCATAGAAGCGCCTCCAGCTTTCAAACTCTTCCCGCGAAGGGTACCCTCTTCTACCATAATCGCGCAGGGAGAGGGCTGCCAGATGGGCGCCTAGTCTTCCCGCAGAAAATGGCTCAAGGCCGCTCAAAAGCCCGGCCAGCACCCCGGCATCGAAGACGTCTCCGGCACCGGTGTTGTCGACCACCTTCTCCGGTGCCGCGGGAGCGATGTCCCGGGGATTTCCGTTCCAAAGAGTGGCGCCTTCCCTTCCGCGCTTCAGGAAGACGTATCTGGCGAGCGAAGAGAGCTCCTCCGGCGAGACTTTTAAGATGGCAAGCTCCTGGGCGGTGAGGAAGAGGACCTCGCTTGCCTTGAGCAGCGGGTGCAATTTCTGCCAGCCCTTGCGGGCGTAAATTTCTCCCGGGTCGATGCTCGAGGGTCCGGCGTGGGACCTTTTCAGGCGCAGGTGGAAGGAAAAGCCTTGAGGGGTAACAAGGGAACTCAGATGGAGCCATTCTTGGGGGGTGGTGTGAGCTTCATATCTTTCCAGCAGTGATTCCTGAGAGTGGGGGGCCACGAATATGGCTCGATCCTTCCGGGCGTCCAGCACGATGAGGCAGCAGGCACTCTCCCCTTGCCTCAGGACTCGCGAGAGGTCTGCCCCCTCAAGCTCGGCGAGGATCTCCTCTCCTTCCAGGTCCCTGCCAGCCAGGCCAATGAACCCGGTGGGGAAGCCCCAGTTTTTGAGGGCATAAATGGTGTTGGCTGCCGAACCCCCGCCGGATTTGGCGATAAAGCGGCCTTTCTTTTCGAGTTCTTCACGCAGCCTTTCAAACTGGGCCCGGCTTCCCCAGCACTCCCCCCCGGGGATGAGTGGGACGGTTTCCACCATTTTCAGATCTTCTATTTCGTAAAAGAAATCGAGGTTCAGGGCCCCGGAGCCTACAATTCGCATCTTTTGTCCTCAAGGGAGGTGAGGAGAGTTTCCATCCTCCCGAGACACCGCGGCAGGGTGCTCTGGAAGCGACGTTCGAAGAGAATGGCCAGGTTGGTGGGCGGAAGCCTTCTTTTGATCTTGAAGAGACGATACCCGGTAAAGGAGACCCATTTGCGGGTCAGGAGTTGCCGGGGGTCAAGCTCAAAGGCCCTGATGAGGAATTGATCGAGCTTGCGGTGCCCCGGCCAGGTCAGGATACCTCGCAAGAAGTACCAGTAGGAGGCCCGATTGCGTTCAAGCGTCCATTCGAAATAGTAGTGGATGAGGCGTAAGGGGAGCTCAAGCCTCCTTTTGAAGGCTGGAATGAGCCTTTCGTGGGCAAACTGATCGGCCTCAAGATGGGTCCCAAAACCCTGGGCAAAGGCAGAGGTAAACGGGTTGTCTGCCTTCCGGAGGAGCTTCTGGTAGGCCTTTTCGGTGTGAAACAGGGCCTTCAAAGCCGCAGAGGAGACGAAGAAGTCCGGAGCAATGTTGCCGTAGAGAAAGGCAAACCCCAGAGGACCCTTGAGTTCCGAAAATCTCTCCAAAAGTTTGAGGGCGAGTTCCAGGTGTACTCCCGGGCCGAAGGCCAGGGCCTCCGCGGGAAGGGAGAAAAACGAAAAGATGACCAGCAACAGGAAAAGAAACATCGTCCTCATTTAACCATAAAGTCGGCCAAGCTGCTCCGCAGGTTGAGTGATGAGAAAGGAAAAGAGCTCTTTCGATGGGAGCCCCTCTGGTATCGGGCAGATGAGGAGGTCGGCCCTGGCCCCCGGCGCGATATAGCCCGCCCCCTTTTGTTTGAGGGCTTCAGCTCCCCAGATGGTGGCCATCTTCAGGATGATCTCTGGAGAGATTTCCGGAAAGAACCGATGTACCGTGGCCATTTCTGCCAGGACGGAAAGTTTGTCGTTGCTTGCGAGACTGTCTGTTCCCAGGCAGGGTTTGAGCCCCAGCTTGAGCATCAGAGGAAGTCTGGGAACCCCTACCCCCAGGAAGGTATTGCTGCGCAGGCAAATACAAGGCCGCGCCCGTCTCTCGGCCAGGAGGGTGAGCTCTTCTTCCGAGGCCTGGGAGAGGTGGACACAAATGGTATCTTCATCGAGAATGCCCAGGCGGTCCAGATAGAATACCGGTCTCAAGCCTGGAGCCACGAAGGAAGACGACCACTGCCCTCTCCCTTCGAGGAGCTCTCGAATGGGTCCTTCCCCTGTCAGGAGGAACTCCACCTCTTCCGGAGACTCGGCCACGTGTAAGGAAAAGGGAAGGTTATATTTCTTGGTCCAGGCCTTGATGGCCTGGAGGAGAAGAGGAGAAACGGTATAAGGGGCGTGGGGAGCCAGGGAGAACGTGATCTTGGGGTCGTCGAGGTGATCCTTCAAGTAATCTTTGAGGGGGCTCTTTCCCTGGAAGTCGATCACTTCGCGAAAAAAGACGGCGGTGAAAGGGCTCTCCCTCAAGAGAGAGATGGAAAGCCCGGTGTTGCCATGGTCTCCGAGAAGACCTATTCCCTCGTGCCACATGGCCTTCAGGGCCTCCTGGGCGGTTTTTACGAATTCCTCGGGCCGGATGCTCCCTCTTATCCGCAAAAGATTCTTTACCCAGGAGACGAAAGATCCGCTTGGGGTGAGACGCCATTTGAGGGCGGAGAGCTCCAGGTGCGTGTGGGCGTTCACGAAAGCGGGCAGGAGGGCCACTTCCCCGAGGTCCTGTTCGGGCCCGAGATGCCCTCTTTTTACCTCCTCGTAAGGACCGACATCGATGATGCGTCCTTCTACGGTGATGAGGGCCCCGTTTTCAAGGGGCTTTTCTATGATGGGCACGAGATAGCGGGCACGGTAAAGGGTTGGTTCTCTGGAAAGACGTATTTCCATGCGGATCAAGAATCTAGCAGAGAATAATCCATCCGACGTCGACGGGGCTCGTAACCAGCGTCCCGGATGATCCTTTCGATCTCCTCCACGGAAAGGCGATGGGCCACCCCTGCCGCGGCGACCACGTTTTCCTCGATCATGGTGCTTCCGAAATCGTTGGCCCCGAATTCCAGAGCCACCTGCGCCACCTTTGGCCCCTGGGTCACCCAGGAGGCCTGAATATTCGGAACGTTATCCAGATAGAGGCGAGAGAGGGCCAGCATCTTTAAGTACTCCACGGGGAGGACCTTGGGGACCCGCAGTTCGGTATTCCCGGGCTGAAAGGGCCAGGGGATAAAAGCGGTGAAGCCCCCGGTCTCGTCCTGGAGACGACGGATCTTTTCGAGATGTTCGATCCTTTCCGCTACGGTTTCGATATGGCCAAACATCATGGTGGCGGTGGTTTTGAGCCCCAGCTGGTGGGCAATTCTCATGACTTCCAGCCACTCTTCGGCAGAACACTTGTGGGGAGAGAGCTTTTCACGCACCCGGTCTACCAGGATTTCGGCGCCTCCTCCAGGAATGGAGGAAAGGCCGGCCCGGATGAGCCTTTCCAGCACTTCTTTTATGGAAAGCCCGGAGATCTTGGCAAAGTGGACGATTTCCGGGGGAGAAAAGCCGTGAATATGGATCTCTGGGAAACGCTCCTTGATGGACCGAAGCATTTCTTCATAGAAAGAGAGGGGGAGATCGGGATGAAGCCCTCCCTGAAGGAGTATTTGAACCCCACCCAGGGCCAGGGTCTCTTCGATCTTCCGAAAGAGCTCTTCTTGTGAGAGGAGGTATCCTCCGGTGTCTCCGGGTTTGGAGTAGTAAGCGCAAAATTTGCAGCCAGAGACGCAGATGTTGGTGTAGTTGATGTTGCGATCCACGATGTAGGTGACAATCCGTTCGGGATGGAGGCGGAAGCGGACTTCGCGGGCCAGAAAACCAAGGTCGTAAAAGGAGGCTTCCTCCCACAGGGTGAGGGCCTCTTCCGGGGAAATCCTTTCTCCCTCGCGGATTTTGGTCTTTATCTCTTTCAGCACGATTTCATGGGTATCAGCACCCAAGGGAATCGTCAACGTAGTAGCTGAGAAAAGTAAGTGTTAGAATCTTTGTATGAGCGGAGAGATGTCTTTTACCCTGGATGCCCAAGCCATTTTGGAGGCCTTCTTTCACACGGCAGACCTTGTTTGCCAGCTGGATGCGGAGGGCACCATCGTAGCTTCTCAGGCGAAGGAAGGGGCGCCTCTTTTGAAGGTCTTGCGTGGTCTCTCGGGATGTAAGCTGCAGGAGGTCTCCCCTTCGGACCTTTCCCGGAAAGTGGGCTCCCTCTTGCCGGAAGTTTTCGCCCGCACCAGACCGCAAAAGTTCCGTTTTAGTTTCGAGCAAGCAGAAAGGGTGTGGCACTACGAAGTTACGCTGTTTCCCGTGGGGGATTTTTGTCTGGCCATCTTTTGCGATGTTTCAGATTTCATGGCGGCAGAAGAGGAGCTGCGGGCCAGCAAAAATTTTTTGGAAAACATTTTCAATGGTTTGAGAGACGGGATCAGCATCCTGGATCGCGAACTCAATATAGTGAAGGTCAACTACTGGATGAGACAGCGTTACAAACACGTCTTGCCCCTGGAGGGCAAGAAGTGTTACCAGGCTTATCAACAGCAAGATTTCATCTGCCCCTGGTGCCCGTCGGTCAGGACTTTGGCCACGGGTCTTCCGGCCGAAGAAGTCGTCCCTTATGTAACGGAAGAAGGGCAAGTGGGCTGGATTGAGCTTTCCACTTTTCCCCTCCGCAACGAGAGGGGCGAGCTCATAGGGGTCATCGAACACTGCAAAGATGTTACCAATCGTATCCGCACGGAAAACGAAAGAAGACTCCTGGCGCAGGCGGTGGAACATTCCGCCGAGGCCATCATCATCACGGATCGACGGGGGCGCATTATCTATTCCAATCCCGCTTTCGAACAGATAACCGGTTACCGAGGCCAGGAGGTCCTTCATCGCACCCCCAACTTTCTTCGTGACAACAACAAGGCCTCCTATCAGGAGATCTGGAGGACTTTGCGGGCCGGAAAGAACTGGTACGGAAACATCGAAATCCGTCACAAAAAGGGGCACAAGATCTACATCGAGCTTTCCATCTCGCCGGTTCGGAACGAGCAGGATCAGATAACCAATTACGTGGCGGTTCTCCACGATATTACCCAGCGCATCGAATTGGAGACCCAGCTTAGACGCTCCCAGAAGCTGGAAGCCATAGGCCGTCTGGCAGGGGGTATTGCTCACGACTTCAACAACATCTTGACGGCGGTCACAGGCTATAGCGAACTCCTTTTTAAGCGGACAAAGGGCGACCCTACGGCCCAGCGGTACGCCGAAAACATCCTCTCTTCGCTCAAAAGGGCCTCGGCGCTGACCCAAAAACTCCTCACTTTTTCCTGCCACAGACCTCAGCAAAAGAGGATCTTCGATCTGGGAGAGACCCTCAAAGAGCTCTATCCGATCATCCGGCGGCTTATCGAAGAAAGGATTGAAATCGATCTTCTCCTCCCGGAAGGAGAGTATCCGCTCCTGGGAGATCCCTCCGACATCGAACAGATCATCATAAATCTCGTTTTGAATGCTGCGGAGGCCATGCCTCATGGCGGGCGTATCGTGATAACTCTCTCGCGCGAAGCCCCCAGCTTTTCTGACGGTGGAAGATATGCCAAGATCGAGGTCAAGGACAACGGGCTTGGAATCCCAAAGGAACACCTGGATCTCATCTTTGACCCTTTTTTCACCACAAAGGAGACGGGCTCAGGTCTCGGTCTCTTCGTGGTCTACAACACCGTTAAACACCTCAGAGGCTACATCAAAGTTTCCTCGGAGCCCGGAGATGGAACGACTTTTGAGATTTTTCTCCCCCTTTCCAATGGCACTCCGGAAAAGGAGATAACTTTTCAGAGTCTTGAGCTCGGGGAGCAAAGCTGGGAGGATTTTACCATCCTTATTGTGGAAGATGAGCCTCAGGTGAGGCGTTTCCTCAGAGAAACCCTCTGTCAGAGCGGGGCCAAGCTCCTGGAGGCGGCCAATGGTGACGAGGCCCTGCGAATTTTGGTTTCTTACCCGAAGAAGATCGATCTCCTTCTCACAGACGTGGTTTTGCCGGTCCTGGATGGCCCTTCCTTGAGCCTCAAGGCGCGGGAGTTGCGCCCGGAGTTGAAGATTCTCTTTATTTCCGGCTACCCCGAAAAGAAGATGCCCGAAAAATTGAACGGAACAGCTTTCCTTCCCAAGCCGTTTACGGCAAGTGAACTCTTAAAAGCAGTCGAAGAGGTTATAAACGATGCCGGTGAATGACCTTTCTCTCCCCCCGCGTGAAAAAATATTTCTGGCAGATCTTCACATTCACAGCCGTTATTCCCGCGCTACAAGCAAGGAGATGACCATCCCAACTCTGGCCAAGGCGGCTTCGGCCAAAGGGCTGGACGTAATAGCCACCGGAGACTTCACCCATCCCGACTATTTTTCTGAACTTCAGGAGCTCCTGGAGCCGGCTGAGGAGGGGCTTTATGTCTTTCGGGAACTTCCCGAGGGTCCCCGTTTTGTTTTGAGTGCCGAGGTTTCCAACATTTTCTCTCAGGGCGACAAAAGAAACCGTCGCGTACACACCGTCATCCTGGCCCCGTCTCTTGAGGTAGCCGCCGAGATAAACCAGGCCCTGGCCCCTCTGGGGAACCTTGAGGCAGACGGCCGGCCGGTCTTCGGTTTTCCGGTAAAGGAGCTGGTAAAAATTCTTCGCCACATTTCGCCTGAAATCATCGTCATCCCGGCCCATGTTTGGACCCCCTGGTATTCCCTCTTCGGGGCCTTCTCTGGTTTCGATTCCGTGGAAGAATGCTTCGAAGAAGAGACTCCCTTCATTTACGCCCTGGAGACGGGGCTCTCCTCTGATCCTCCCATGAACTGGCGCCTTTCCGCTCTAGATCGCTTTACTCTGGTATCCAACTCCGACGCCCATTCTCCTGGCAAACTCGGCCGGGAGGCCAACGCCTTTTACAGGCCGCTCAGTTACCCGGCCATGATGAAAGCCCTCCGTGAGGACGCGCTTGCCTTTACCATCGAATTCTTTCCGGAGGAGGGCAAGTACCATTTCGATGGCCACCGCTCCTGCGGGGTGCTTTTGGCGCCGGAGGAGACCCGTCGCCACGGCGGAAGGTGCCCGGTTTGCGGAGAGCCTCTTACGGTGGGGGTGATGCACCGGGTAGAAGAGCTTGCGGATCGTCCCGCGGGGTTCAAGCCTCCGCAGAAGCCTCCGGCAGTCCACCTTGTCCCTCTCATCGAAATTGTCGCCGAGGCCCTGGGGAAAGGGGTCCAGACCCAGGCCGTGAAACGTACCTATCAGCAGCTTCTCGAACTCGGCGGGAAGGAATTCGACCTCTTGCTCTACAAGGACCTCGACGAAATCAGCGAAAAGTTCCCAGCCCGGATCATTCAGGGGATTAGAAGAGTCCGAGAGGGGCAACTCTACATCCGGCCGGGATTCGATGGAGTTTACGGGAAAATAAGCATTTTCTCTCGAGAAGAAGAGGATTCTTCTTCTAAACCCCGTCAGCAAAGTCTTTTTGGGTTTTCTTGATTTGGTTTCCGCGGTGATTACCGTAGTCGTAGTGCTAAAGCTCAAGGAGGTAAACGCATGATCGTTACGGTGAAACATTTGAACATGTTGAGGCGACTCGAAAAGGGTGGACTTGAGAAGATCGAAGAACTCACCAGCGAAGATTTCGAGATCCTTCTTCATCTGCGCCTGGCAGGGCTCATCACCGAGGAGGAAGAAAGCTTTGCCCTCACACGCAGCGGGCTCTTGATCCTTGAGTCTCTGAACATGGCAGAAAGGGCTGCGGGGCTCAATTTTTCGGAACTCTACGAAAACTATCGTTTGGTGGGGTCTCGCATCATTTCGATGCTCCAGATATGTGATCGGGCTCAGGGGCGAACCGATTTCCAGGACAACATCAACAAGGAACTGGAAGAAAGAGGGCTTGCCAAGGACGGACGTTTGCAACCCTGGGCCCAGGCCATTCTGGAAGCCTATCGCACGGCCCAGGTGGAATTTTTTGTCACTCCGGAGCTCGCCAAAAGCATTCTGGCCCTTCCCGTGGGGCCAGGACGAAAGAGCTTTCTGGAACCCATTCCGGAAAATCATATCTTTCAATTCGAAGCCCAGAGATTTCTCACTTTTACCCTTCCAGAAGGAGATTTTTATTCCTTCACAGGAGTGGGGGCGCAACTCTGGGCCGCCTTGAGAACGGGTTTGGTCCCGGAATTTTCCATGAGCACCCTCACTTTGAGAGAAATTCTCGAGGGGCAGAAGACGGAGGCCCTGGAGCAATTGGGGGCTATCGATCCGCAGGGGAACCTTACGGTGCCGGGGAAACACCTTTTGATGGCAGCCAAGCTCTTCTTTGAGCCCATTACCGTGAATCCGACGCTTGATCTGAGCGGCTGGAATATCTCCGTGCTGCGGGCGGTGGCTCAAGCACCCGTAAAAACTAAAGAGGGCATCGAAGAGTTTTTTGCCGTCCAGAATCTCCAGGATCCTTTCCGTGTCAGGCAGAGCCTTTTCAGGTTGGAAGGCTTCCGGCTGATAGAGAGTGAACCAGACGGTTCTTACAGACTTACCCCCTATGGCGAAGAGCTGTTGAGCCTTGAGGACCTGGCTCCGGTATATGCTCAGGCGGTGATGGCCATCACCGTGACCCGCACCGAAAATATGCCTCCTGATGACGCCTGGGTGAAAAAGGCCGAAGAACAGGGGGTGATCGGCAACGGCTTTCCCACTCAAAAGGGAAGGCTCTTTGCAGAAGTTGCCTCTAACATCGACCGCCTTCCCGTTATCACCAGGGAAGAGATGCGCGTCTTGCGGGGTATCCCCCTCTGGCGCGGGGTGAGCGAAGAAGAAATCCTCTCCTTCTATCCCGAAGGCGAGCATCCTAGCGTGCTTCACGCCTTGAGAAAACTTCTGGCCTCCGGATTGGTGGATCTCCTGCCAGGAGGTCTCTACGTTCTCACTCCAGCGGGTGAAAAGATCAAACAGGGGCTTTCGGCGGTTCCCGGCGGGGTTGATTTTCCCGTGACTCCCCACGTCTGGTACGTCCTTTTGACCCTGAGAGAAATAGGACGCTTTTCTCCCCAAGGGCGCAAGATTCGGATACGAAAGGAAGATTACGACAAATTGGAGAAGAAAATCAAAAATTTACCGCCAGAAGCCATTGCAACAGCCCTTGAAACGGCTCGCCTCTGCCGCTACATCTCCGGATTAGATGTTCTGGAAACGGGGGTTTTCTTGCTGGAGGGGCTTGATCTCCTCAAGAAACTCCGCACCAACTGGGAAGAGATCAGGATTTACGCATGAAGCTTAGAGTGTGGCGCAAAGATCCCCGGGCACGCCTTCCCGAGAAGGCCTCTCCCGGGGCTGTGGGCTGGGACGTCTTTTCGCTGGAAGACGTGGTCGTTCCCCCCAAAGAGCAGGTCCTGGTCCGGACCGGCCTGGTGATCGCTGCTCCCTTCCCTTACGCCATGTTCCTTTTCCCGCGCTCTTCCCTCTTTCGCAAAAAGGGCCTCATCTTTCCGCATTCGGCAGGTATCATCGATTTCGACTATTGCGGCGAGGAAGACGAGCTCCGGGTTCCGGTCTTGAATCTTCGCGAGGAGCCCGTGGAAATAAAGGCCGGCGAACGCATAGGCCAGCTCGTTTTTCTGAAGGCCTTGGTAGAGGCGGAGTGGGAGGAACTGCCAGATCCTCCAGAAGCAAGGTCCCGCGGTGGCTTTGGCAGTACAGGGGGGTACCGCTAAATGTTTTCCCTCAAGGATCACCAGGAAGATTTCCTCAAGAGAGCCAGGGGCTTTTTCGATGCGTTGCTGGCAGGAGA
>Ga0256835_1002503_pt1 | contig 10047 bp, 9 predicted proteins | sample PIR30metaG_FD_185972 | JGI IMG/M metagenome (GOLD analysis project Ga0256835, IMG submission 185972) | Hydrothermal vent microbial communities from East Pacific Rise, Pacific Ocean - PIR-30 | ecosystem: Environmental > Aquatic > Marine > Hydrothermal vents | place: Pacific Ocean: East Pacific...
CGCGGCGGGGCGAATTCGAGAGTGGCCTTGAGCTCCTGCACCACGCGCTCGCCGCCGGGCAGGTCGAACTTGTTGACCACGATCACGTCGGCGATCTCCATCACCCCGGCCTTGAAGGCCTGCACCGCGTCGCCGGCTGCGGGGGTGAGCACCAGTACCGTGGTGTCGGCCACACGGGCGATGTCCACCTCGCTCTGGCCCACTCCCACGGTCTCGAGGAAGACCCAGTCGAAGCCAAAGGCCTCGAGCAGCGCCAGCGCCGCGACGGTGGCCCCCGCCAGCCCGCCTAGCGAGCCGCGGCTCGCCATCGAGCGAATGAAGACCCCCTCGTCCTTGTGGTGGCGCATCATACGAATGCGGTCGCCCAGGATGGCCCCGCCGGTGAAGGGCGAACTGGGGTCCACGGCGAGCACGGCGACGGTTTCGCCGCGGGCGCGCACGGCCTCGATGAGGCGGTCGGCCAGCGTGCTCTTGCCGGCGCCGGGGCTGCCGGTGAGGCCCACCACCTTGGCGTGGCCCTGACCGCGCGCCGCTTTTAGCAGCGCCTCGCCTTCGGGCAGGCCCGACTCGACCCAGGTCAGCGCGCGCGCCAGAGCGCGCCGGTCCCCTTCGTGAAAGGCGCGGACGACGTCCATCTACGGGTGCACGAAGACGGGCACCTGCGCGCGTTCGAGGACCTCACGGGTGACCGAGCCCATGAAGCGGCTCTGCCGGCTCTTGCCGATGAAGACGGCGTCCACGTCCTCCTCGGCCACGACCTGGCAGATGGCGTCGACCGGCTTGGCCTCCTTGAGCAGCGGGCGCGCCCCGTAGGGGGCGGCGAGCTCGTCGAGCTGCTTGGCGAGCTGCTCGATCAGTTCCTGGCGCTCCTCGGTGTAGCGGGGGTCGGGCATGTGAATGGGGATGGGCGGTTCGGCGATGGGTTCGACCGAGTGCATCAGGGTGATGCGCGCGCCCACGGCGTCGGCGATCTTCTTGGCGAACTCGAGCGCTCGCCTGGAAGGATCGGCGAGCGCGGTGCTGACCAGGAAGTGCTTCAGCGGCCGCACCTCGATGTCCGCGCGGGTGGCCATCACCGGCTTGCCCGAGAGCTCGATAACGCGCTCGGTAATGGAGCCGAGGATGCGCTCGAGCAGGGTGTCGGCGCCGTGGGTGCCCATGGCGATGAAGTCCACGTTTTTTTCGCGGGCGTACTTGAGGATCACTTTTAGCGGGTGCCCCACCTCCAGGTGGTGCTCCGCTTCGGGATCGAGGGTCTGCAAGTGTTTGCGCGCCTGTTCCAGCGCCTCCTGCTGGGCTTGCTTCATCACTTCGCCCAGGCGCTCGGTCCAGTAGTCGCCGTAGATGGGCATCTGCGGCGTGGGCTCGAGGGTGTGCAGCAGGATCAGCTGCGCGCCGAGCGGCTTCTTGAGCAGGCGCACCACCTCGAGGGCTTTCATGGACGCGTCGGAAAAATCGGTGGGGTGCAGGATCTTCATTCTCTTCCTCCTTCGGCCACGCAGGCCACCTCGACCCGAACGTTCTTGGGCAGCCGCGCCGCTTCCACGACGGCGCGCGCCGGATAGGGCTCGCGGAAGTGCCGGGCGTAGACCTCGTTGAAGCGGGCGAAGTCGTCCATGTCCGCCAGGAAGGCGCTCACCTGAACCACGCGGTCCAGGCTGCTTCCCGCGGCCTCGAGCACCGCCGCCAGGTTGCGGAGCACCTGCTCGGTCTGGGCCTCGACGTCGCCCTCCACCAGTTCGCCGGCGGGAGTGAGGGGAATCTGCCCGGAGACGTAAATCATCCCTCCCGAGCGGACTGCCTGGCTGTAGGGCCCGATGGCGGCCGGGGCCCGTTCGCTTTGCACGCGTTGCATAGGCACCTCCTACCTGTTATTAAACAGCAGAACGAAGAGCAAGAGCGCCACGTAGACGATCAGGAAGATGAGGTCGCGCCAGCGATGCCAAAATCCCCGCTCGCGGCCGGGTTCGATGACCTGTGTTTGCACGTTCTCGTCTCCCTGGCCCATCGCGAGCACGACGGGCTCGTCGCCTTCGAGCGGAAGCGCCCAGGGGGGCGGGGGACGATCTTCGGGGACGTGATTCACGGCTACCGTGACGACCGAGATGTTATCGGGCCCGCCCCACTCGTTGGCGAGTTTCACCAGCCGTTCGGCGGCGGCGTCGGGGGGAAGGGACTCGAGCACCTCCTGCAGCACCGCGTCCTCGAGCACCCCCGAAAGCCCGTCGCTGCAGACCAGGAAACGGTCGCCAGGCTGCACCTTGAGGCCGATCAGGTCCACCCGCGCCTCGGGGAACGACCCCAGCGCGTTGGTGATCACGTTGCGCCAGCGGTGGTTACGGGCTTCAGCGGGGGTGAGCAGTCCCTGCCGCAGCCTTTCGGCCACCCAGGAGTGATCCTGGGTCAGCTGGGTGAGCACCCCGTCGCGCAGCAGGTAGGCGCGCGAGTCGCCCACGTGGGCTATGAGCGCGTAGGGCAGGTCGAGCGCCAGCGCGGTGGCGGTGGTGCCCATCCCGCGCGACTCGGGGCGCTGACCCGCCATGTAGATGGCGTCGTTGGCCTCCTCGAAGGCTTCGAGCAGCAGCGTGGGCGAGGGGGCGTCCTCTTCGGTGACCTCGAGGATGTTCTTGACTGCCAGCTTGGAGGCCAGCTCGCCCGTCCGGTGCCCGCCCATGCCGTCGGCTACGACGAAGACCCCGCCGCCGTCGGTCAGCTTTTGACCTACCGCATCCTGATTGATGGTGCGTTTTCGCCCCGGGTGAGTCAGGGCGGCAGCCTCGACCGCGGGTGTTTCGGAAGGGCCGGACATAGCGAAATTATACGCCAAGCAAGGCCCTCGCGTTTTCAACATCAAGATGGCGGGCCGGGCGGGCTTTTACGATGATTGAATCTTTATTCAATATTAGCGGGTCCGCTGGGGGCGGAGCCCTCAGCCGCGCACATATGCGGTGCGCGCCCGGGAGTTTTCGTTGGCAGGCGCAGCGCCAGGGTGGAGCGGCGGGCCGTCCGCGTCGTAGTCTTTAGATACGGGCGCGGCCCGGATGAAGGCGAGGGCGAAATGCTGCTGGTATTTGGCGAACTTTATATGGAGTTGATAGATTCAAAGGGTTGCCTCGAGGTCGAACCGGGTGGTCCACTCCTGCGCCAGGCATTGGCTGCCCGCGCCGTCGGCGCGCGTACCCGCTTCCTGGGGCGGGTGGGTCGCGACGGTTTCGGTCGTGGTATCCGTAAGATAGGTCAGGAACGCGAGCTGGAGTGGGTGCTCCAGGAGGACGGCGATCACCCCACGAGCCTGTGCTTCGCGGGCGACCCGCCCGTGGCGTACCGGGCCGCGGACGCTTTCCTGGAACCGCCCCCCGAAAGCTTCTTCGAGGGCGGTCGGGTGCTCCACGCCGGCGCCTGGGCGTTTGGCATGGACCCGGGGCGCACCACCGCCGCCGAGGTCTTTCGCGAGGGGCTGCACCAGGGGTTGGCCCTCAGCCTGGATCTGCGCAGCGCCCGCTGGGCGTTGCGCGCCGACCTGGAAGAGGTGCTCAGGCCCTTCCTGCCGCTTGCTTACATGAAGACCGACGCCGAGGCGTTAGAGGCCCTGGCGTTGCGTCCCGGCGAGCTCTTTCAGTGGGCGAACACCGTGCTGCTCTTCGCGCCCGGCAAGGTGCGGCGCATGACCCTTTTCGACGAGCAGGATAGCAAGCTGCCCCGGGGCCGCTCATCCGACGAGGTTTACGGCCGTTTCCTCGCGGGAGTGAGCGAGGGACGCGACCCTGACGACGCGCTCGCTGCAGCCTTGAAACGGCCCCCGCACTCGACTCGAAAGAAGGATGCGTGAAATCGTGGAAGCCGAACGTGTCTACGAAGCCCTGAAAGCCTTCCAGGTTGATACCGCGTATTACCATAGTCTGGGAGCGCTGGCCGGTTGGGACCAGCGCACCTACATCCCCCACAAGGGCCACGCCCACCGCGCCCGCCAGTTCGCGGCGCTGGCGCGGCTGCTGCATGCCCGCAGGACCGATCCGCGCATCGGAGAGTGGCTGGACGCGCTCGAGGGAAGCGACCTGGTTGCAGACCCCGAGAGCCCCGAGGCCGCAAACGTGCGCGAGTGGCGGCGTGAATACGAGCGCGCCGTGCGCGTGCCTCACGACTTGGCCGTCGCCCTGGCGCAAGCCCAGAGCGAAGGCGAGAGCGCCTGGGAGTCGCTGCGCGAGGCCGACGACTGGATCGGGTTTAAGCCTTACCTCAAGCGGGTGCTCGACCTGCAACGCCGGTACGCCGAGGCCGTGGGGTACGAAACCGAGCCCTACGACGCACTGCTCGAGGACTACGAACCGGGCGAGCGCGCTACCCGGTTGCAGACGATGTTCGCCGAGCTGGGGCGGGCGACGCGCGAGTTGCTCGACCGCATCCTCAGCTCCCCGATTCAGCCTCCGGTCGAGGTGCTGCACCGGGACTACCCGCTGGAGGCGCAGCGGCAAGTCGCCCACGAGGTCACGGGTCTCCTGGGATACGACCTGGAGGGGGGACGCATCGACCCCACGGCCCATCCTTTCGAGCTCTCGGTCGGCCCCGGGGACGTGCGCATCACCACCCGTTACCAACCCCGTTATTTCAACGCCTCCTTCTTCGGCAGCGTGCACGAGGCAGGACACGCCATGTACGAGCAGGGGTTGCCCGCGGAGCACTGGGGCACCCCCATGGGTCAGGCGGTCAGCATGGGGGTGCACGAGTCGCAGTCGCGGATGTGGGAAAACCTGGTGGGGCGCAGCCGCGGTTTCTGGCTGTTTTATTTCCCGAAGCTGCAACCCCGGTTCGCGGCGCTCGCGGACGTGAACCTTGAGGACTTTCACCGCGCGGTCAACGCCGTGGGGCCCAGCCTGATCCGGGTCGAGGCCGACGAGGTCACCTACAACCTGCACATCCAGATTCGCTTCGAGCTCGAGCTGGCCCTCTTTCGGGGCGAGCTTGAGGTGGACGACCTGCCCGAGGCCTGGAACGCCAAGTATCGCGCCTACTTGGGCATAACCCCGCCCAACTACAAAGACGGGGTAATGCAGGACGTGCACTGGTCGAGCGGCATGTTTGGCTACTTTCCCAGCTACACCCTGGGCAACGTTTACGCCGCCCAGTTATTCGATGCGGCCGGGCGCGATCTGGGCGATTTAGAGGAGGCCTTTGCCCGCGGAGCGTTCGCCCCCCTCCTCGAATGGCTGCGGGAACGCGTTCACCGGAACGGCCGGCGTTTTCTTCCCCGGCGTCTCATCGAGCGTGCTACCGGCGCCAAGCCGAACGTCAAGTCGTTGACGCGTTATCTGGCAGCCCGGTTTGGAAAACTTTACAATATTTGATTTTTGTAAATAATGAAAACAAATCCATGCTTTATTCATCCGCCTACGTTAAGCTGGTAAACGAAACCAAAGCGACGCTGTGAGCGTAGCGGACAGGAGAACGTATATGAAACGCATTGGGATCGTACTGACGTTTGTTTTTGCGCTTGCGTTTGCGGGCGGGGATCAGCTCGTGGTGGCTTACCAGGGCGGTGCCGTAACCCTTGACCCGCACCTGCGCAACGAAACCACCACCCTTGCATGGCAGCACCACCTCTTCGAGACCCCCTTCTTCTTCAGCCGGGAGGGCAAGGTGGTGCCGGTGCTGGCCGCATCGATCGAGAACGTAGACCCCAACACCTGGATCCTCAAGATCCGCTCCGGGGTCAAGTTCCACGACGGCAGCCCGATGACGGCCGAGGACGTGGCCTTTTCAATTACCCGCGCCGCCACCCACCCCAAGTCGCAGATGACGGGGTACGTGGGCAAGGTGAGCGGCGCCACCGCGCTCGATGAAACGACCGTCGAGATCAAGACCAAGGTTCCCGATCCGCTGCTGCCCGCACACCTGGACCACGCCGCGGTGGTTCCCAAGGACTACCTGGAAAAGGTTGGAGAAGAAGGCTTCCAAAAACACCCCATCGGCACCGGCCCCTACAAGTTCGTGGACTGGCTCAACGCCGATCATCTGACCCTGGTCCGCTTCGAGGATTATTGGGGCTCCAAACCCGACTTCAAGAACGTCGTCCTCAAGAACATTCCGCAGGGCGCCACCCGCGTAGCCGGTCTGCTTTCGGGCGAGATCGACATCGCCGAGAAGGTGCTGCCGCAGGACTTTGCTCGCGTCGAGCGATCGGGCCGCGCGGCCGTCAAACAGACCCCTGGTATCCGTGTCATTTACGTGGCCATGGACTACTGGCGCGAGTACGGCTCCGAGGGGCTGCCAGAGGGCGCGAAGAACCCCTTCATGGAGCCCGCTGCGCGCAAGGCCGTTTACATGGCCATCGACGAGGCGGCCATCGTCAAGAAGATCATGGGCGGCGCCGCCACCGTGGCCCCGCAGTTCCTGGCGCCGGTGCACGAGGGCTACTCGCCCAAGATCAAGCGCTTCCCTTACGATCCCGAGGGCGCGCGCAAGATCCTCGAGGATCTGGGCTACAACGACAAAGACGGTGACGGCTGGCTCGAATTACCCACCCAGAGCGGCGGCCGCGTTCCCTTCGAGCTGCGCATCGACGCCCCCAACGACCGCTACCTCAACGACGCTCAGATAGCTCAGGCCATGGCCAGTATGCTGCGCAAGATCGGTATCAAGGCCGAAGTCAACGCGGTGCCCAAGAAGGTCTTCTTCCCCAACATGACCAAGGGCCACTTCACCCTCTACATGGCCGGGTGGGGTTCGACGGACTCGATCAACACCATGCTCTCAATGTTCCACTCCAAAGATCCCGAGGGGCGCTATGGTCGCTTCAACCGCGAGCACTACCACAACCCCGAGGTGGACGCGCTGATCGAAAAAGCGGCCAGCACCTTCGACCCCGCCGAGCGTAACCGCATTTTGCAGCAGGCCATGGAGATCGCCATGCTGCAAGACGTGGCCTATATTCCGCTGCATTACGAAAACGTGATCGCCGGCGTGGCCAAGGGAGTGGACTTCACCCCGCGGCCCGACGAGTACCTGCACGCCTTCGAGGCGAAAAAGAAGTAAGGCCTCCACACCCGGGCCCGCCCGCGGGCGGGCCCGGGACGGCTTAACATACGGCGCTTTCCATGCTGCGTTATCTGCTCATCCGCACAGCCCAGACCGCCTTTGCTGTTTTCGTCGTGGCCACCCTCATCTTCCTGGGGCTGCAACTCACCGGTGATCCGATGGAGAACCTTGCGCCTCAGGACATGAGCGAGGCGCAGGTCGAGGAACTACGCAAGGCCTACGGTCTGGACCGGCCCGTATACATCCAATACCTGCGCTTCATGGGCCATTTGGCGAGAGGCGATCTGGGCATCTCGTTTCTCTCGGGAGAACCGGCGCTCAAGCTGATTTTGCAGCGTTTTCCCACGACGCTCAAACTGGTGCTCGTAGCCCTCTTCATAGCCGTCTTGTTCGGGCTGCCCATGGGGGTGGCGGCGGCCATCCGCGCTGATACTTTTACCGACCGAATGCTGCGCTTTCTCTCGGTGCTGGGCATTTCGGCGCCAACCTTCTGGATCGGTATCATGCTGATCCTCATCTTTTCGGTAAACCTCGGCTGGCTGCCTTCGTCGGGGCTTTCTAGCTGGAAACACTACCTGATGCCCGCCTTTACGCTTTCGCTCTACCGCATCGCCCTTTTTTTGCGCATGGTGCGCTCGACGATGCTAGACGTGCTGAACCAGGATTTCATCCGCACCGCCCGGGCCAAGGGCCTGACCGAGAGGGTGGTCGTCTACAAGCACGCCCTGCGCAACGCTTTGATTCCCTTCATTACCGTCGCCGGATTGCAGTTCGGCCACCTGATGGCGGGCGCCGTGGTCACCGAAAAGATCTTCGCCATACCGGGAATGAACCGCCTGGCGCTCGACGCCCTCTACTCCGACGACCGGCCAGTTATCATCGCTTTCATCATCGTGGTGGCGGTGCTGTTTGCGGTCGTCAACCTGGTCGTCGACCTGCTCTACGCGATCATCGATCCGAGGGTTCGTTATGCTTAAAAAGCTGCCCTGGTTCCCCATCTTCGTGTTGCTGGCCTTCGTGCTGGCCGCGATCTTCGCGCCTTACCTGGCGCCCCACGACCCAATGCAGGGCGACTTGATGATCTCGCAGACGCCACCGGCCTGGGTACCGGGGGGCGATCCAGCCTACCCGCTGGGCACCGACGAGCAGGGGCGTGACGTGCTCTCCATTCTGCTCTTCGGCCTGCGCGTCAGCCTGGCCGTGGGGTTCGCGGCGGTGCTGCTCAGCGTGGCCCTCGGTACGCCGCTGGGGTTGCTCGCCGGGTACACCGGGGGGCGCCTGGGCGAGCTAATCATGAGATTGGCCGACATTCAGCTGGCCGTGCCCACCTTTTTGGTGGCGCTGGTGGTGCTGGCGCTCACAGGGGGCGGCAGCGTGCTCAAGCTGATCCTCGTCATCGGAGTGGTGGGCTGGGCCAACTACGCCCGGCTGGTTCGGGGCGCGGTCCTCAGCGAGAAGGAGCGGGAGTACGTGCTCGCGGCCGAGGCGCTGGGGATGAGCCGCGGCCGCATCATGTTTCGCCACATCCTGCCCAACGTGCTTTCGGTCATCCTGGTGCAGATGTCGGTGGACGTGCCGCGGGTCATTCTGCTCGAGGCCACCCTCTCGTTCCTGGGAGTAGGTGTCTCCATCGAGACCCCGGCGATAGGGCTGATGATTCAGCGCGGCCTCGACTACATCTACTCGGGCGTGTGGTGGACCACCGTGCTACCCGGTTTGGTGCTGGCCACGCTGGTGCTGGCCACCAATCTGATCGGCGACTGGATGCGCGACGCCTTCGACCCGCGCAGAAGGGCGACCTAGTTTGGATCCTGTCACCGCCTTCGCCCGGCGCCTGGTGAGAACGCCCAGCCCCTCGCAGGACGAAGCCGAACTCGCCAACCTAGTCGCAGCTGAAATGAAGGCCCTTGGCTACGACGAGGCCTACGTGGACGCCGCCGGCAACGCCGTAGGCCGGATCCACGGCCGGGAAGAAGGCCCCGGCTGGCTGCTGCTCACCCATCTAGACCACGTGGACGTAGGTGACGAGGCCAACTGGCCCCATCCGCCATTCTCGGGCCACGTCGACGAAAAGGGACGGCTTTGGGGGCGCGGTGCGGTTGACATCAAGGGGCCGCTTGCGGCCACCGTCTACGGTGCGGCTGCGGCGCGCAAGGGCGGCCCGCCGCCGCGCGACGTATGGGTGGCCAGTACCGTTCAGGAGGAGCTAGGCGGAGCCGGTGCGGCGCGGCTGGTGCCCGAATTGAAGGAGCGGGTGGCGGCCGCAGTGATCGCCGAGCCTTCGAGCCTGCAGGTAATCTACGGCCACCGCGGGGTGGCGCGGGTGCGCCTGGTCTTCGCAGGTTCGCCCCACCACGCCGCCCTTTCGCGCAGCGCCGACAACCCCAATTACGCCCTGGCCCGCTTCCTGGAGCGCCTGGCCGTGGCGCGGCGGAACCGCGACCCGGTGCTGGGGGCCTCGTCGATCACCCCTACCATCCTGCACGCAGACACCAGCAGCGCCAACCGCACGCCCGGGAAAGTGACGCTGATCCTCGACTGGCGCACGACGGGGGAGAGCCCGGAGGAAATGCGCGAGCTGCTGGAATACCTCACCCGCGGCATGAACGTCGGCATCGAGGTGCCGCCCTTGTGGGAGCACGGCGAGCTGGAGAACACTCCGGGCGTGCGCACGGACCCCGACCACCCGCTGGTGCGGCAGCTGGAGGCCGTTCGCCGGCGCGTCATCGGCCCCGGCCCGCGCCCCGGCCTCTGGGCCTTCGCCACCGACGGCCGCTACACCCACGCCGCGGGACTGCCAACGGTGGGTTTCGGCCCCGGCGACCCGACCCTGGCCCACACCGAGCACGAGTACGTCGAGGTCGAAGAACTCCTCGCAGGCGCTCGCTACTACGCGGCGCTGGTGCAAGAAGAGCCGGCCGTCTAAGCCAGCATCGCAAGTTGCGAGACGAGCTAAGTTTCGTATTCTCGGGCGAGAGAACCCAGGGCCGCGGGAATCTCAAGTTATAATTTTCA
>Ga0256835_1002504_pt1 | contig 10047 bp, 6 predicted proteins | sample PIR30metaG_FD_185972 | JGI IMG/M metagenome (GOLD analysis project Ga0256835, IMG submission 185972) | Hydrothermal vent microbial communities from East Pacific Rise, Pacific Ocean - PIR-30 | ecosystem: Environmental > Aquatic > Marine > Hydrothermal vents | place: Pacific Ocean: East Pacific...
TATGATCAAGGACGCCATTCTGCACGAGGGGTTTTCGGTGGTCGAAATCCTGACCCAGTGCCCCACCTACTTTGGCCGCAAGAACCGCCTGGGAAGCGCCGTGGACATGGTGGAGCGCTACAAGAAGATTACGACCCCCATCGGCTCCAAGGCCAAACAGGAAAACCCTGATCTCATCGAGCGGGGCGTTTTCGTACAGAGGGATCTGCCGGAGTACTGCAGCGAGTATGACAAAATCATCGAAAAGGCGATGAAAGGAAACGCATAGAGATGGAAAGATGCCGCATCGTATTTTCGGGATCCGGCGGTCAGGGCGTCATCACCGCCGCCATCATCCTGGCCGAAGCCGCCGTGATGTACGAGGGCCTCAACGCCGTACAGTCCCAGTCCTACGGGCCGGAGGCCCGTGGAGGAGCCACCCGTTCGGACGTCATCATTTCCGATTCGGAAATCTTCTTTCCCAAGGTGTTCCAGCCAAACGTGTTGATCTGCCTCACCCAAGCGGCTTACATCAAGTTCTACCCCATCATCCGTCCGGGCGGCCTGCTGATCTGTGACAGCCGTTTCGTGAGGACCGAACGCAAGGTGGACGCCCGCCAAGTGGAACTGCCCATGTACGCCACGGTCATGGAGAAAATCGGCAAACCCATCGTTTTCAACATCTGCATGCTGGGGGCCCTGCTGAGCCTCACCGAACTGGTCACGCCGCCATCAGTGGAGAAGGTGCTTGCCGACCGCATCCCACCCGAATTTCTGGACATGAACCGCAAGGCCCTGCAGCTGGGCATCGATCTGGGAAAGAAGGCCGGTGGCGCCATCAGCCGCTAATCACTACCCATCAGGATGTCAATCTCCACCCGCCGGTTAAAGCGCCGTGTTTTCTCGGCGGCGTTGGACTTCAGCGGGTTGATAGGGCCCATGCCCATCGATTGGATCCTGCCGGGATCCGTTCCCTTGCCCACCAGGTAGCTTTTGACCATGTTGGCCCTGAATTCGGAGAGTTTCTTGTTGTAACTGTATACCCCCGAAGAATCGGTGTAGCCCCGGATCACCAGGCGCGCATTGGGGTGGCGCCGCATGAACACCGACAGTGCGTCCAGCTTGGCAAAGGTGTTCTGCTGCATTTCGTTGGAATTGCGGCCGAAGTATATTATCAGCCGCCTGTCATGCGCCAACCGCCGAATCTCCCTTTCCTGCGGGGTTTCCGCCGGTGATGCTTCGGCGTCCGCCTCCGCAGCCTGCGGAGGCGACGACGCCGAGCCCTGTACCAGGGCCTTCGCCTGGCCGGCTTCGGCCGCCGGGGCCTCCCGCCCGGGTGCGGAAGCCGGCAAATTGTTGACCACGGCCGCCTTTTCGGCCTTGGCCTGCTGCGGCGTTTCGGCGGGTTCACGCTGCACGGTGGCCGCCGGCACTTCCGACAGCGGCTCCGTTGCCGCCTTGGCGCTCTCCGACGGCGGTTCACCGGCCGCGGTTTCCTCCATGCCTGCAGCAGGCACGGCGTCCCTTTCGTCCGCAGGCTGCACGGCGGTGCCGGATGTGGCGCTGGCGGTATCAACAGAAGGGACCGCCGTTTGCGGAGCGCTTTCGGGTGCCACCGCCGCCGTTGTTTCCGGTTCGGCGGGCTGCCCCCCGCTGGTGCCCGCAGGCGCCGTGGATACCGCCGGCTGCGATTCCCCTGCCCCGGTGCCGGGGGACCCGCCCGCCATTCTGGAAAGGAAGTCGAGGCCTCCCGGCATGAAATACAGCACCGCCCCCAGGGCCAGCGCCAGAAGACAGGCCACGTATAGGCCGGTGCGCCGGGCCGGCCTGCGCGACGGCATACGGGCCTGCTGCTTGACCACCCTGACCGGCCGCTTCTCTTCCGATGCCCGGGATGCCGCCTGCCGCGCCGGAGATGGCACGCGCCGCTCCGCGGCGGAAACAGGAGTCGTTTCGGGCCGATCGGCCGTTGCCGCCAGGACCGCAGGGGCCGGCGCAAGAGCCCCTTCCTCGGCCGGCGGTGTCACAGGCCATTCCCAGGGAATATGCAATTCGCGTGCGCACTCATCGATGATCGCCGGCATGATCACCCGTGCGCCTTTAACGTACCCCGTCACCAGGCCGTAGTCGCACAGCACGTTGATCAGGCGTGGGTAGCCGCCGGTGTATGTGGCCACCTTGCGGATGGCCTCAGGGTGAAATATCTGGTGGTCGGCACCAGCCACCTTGAGCCGGTGGGTGATATACTCGCCGGTTTCGTCGGCCGTCAGGGGTCTGATGTTGTAGTTGATGGTGATGCGCTGGCGCAGGGCACGGTTCTCGGGGCGCCGCAGGGTGTCGTTGAATTCGTTCTGGCCGACGAAGAAAATGTTGATCAGCTTGGTTTCCTGGCGCTCGATGTTGGACAGCAGCCGGATCACCTCCAGTCGTTCCTGGTTCAGACGCTGGGCCTCGTCAATGATCAGCAGAATCTTCTTGCCCTCTTCGTGGGCCTCGTTTAAAAATCGTCGGAAATGAATCAGGAACTCGCCCTTGCTGGAAAAGGTGCGGTCCAGCCCGTAAAGGTCGGCGATGACGTTGAACAGGTCCAGCTCGTCCAGCCCGGGGTCCGGTACGGTGGCCACCAGCACACTGTCGTCCAGGCTTTCAAGCAGGGCGTTGATTAGGGTGGTCTTGCCGGTTCCCACGTCACCGGTCAGCAGCAGGAACCACTTGTTGTCCAGAATGCCGTACTTGAGAATGGACAGCCCTTCCTTGTGCTTCTCCCCCAGCCAGAGGAAACGCGGGTCGGTGGTAATCTGAAAAGGCTTTTCTTTCAGTCGGTAAAAGGAACGGTACATGCTTGAATCGTGTCCTGACGGGTCCCTGCAGGGGACCCTTGTGGCTCGGTCCGGGGAAGCAACGGAGCCGCCTCGCCCTCTTCAGCGCAGGCGCTGCAGCGGCTGCGGCAACGGCTCTCAGGCCGAAGCGATTTTCTTGATAAACCCCAGGTCGCGGTTCTGGGTGTTCTTGGTACCGATGACCAGCACTTCGATGCGCTGGTCGCCACGCCTGCGGAAGTAGAGGCGCCCGTTGTAGGCGAAAATCACCTCCAGCACCGTTTCCATCCCCTTTCGCCCGAACACCTTGCGCTTGATGGGGACCTGGTCGGGGTTCTCGTTGAGCTGATGGATAATCTCCTCCGCCTTGATGCGCATGTCGTCAGTGAGCTCGACGTACCCCTCCACCGCCCTGGCGTTCACGGTGAGCTTTTTGTAAAGCGTCCGGAAGCGTTTTCCGGCGGCCTCCACCGCCCGCACTTTCTGTTTTCCTTCACTCCTGCGGGCCTTTTCGTAATGCCGAATCTGCTCCCGCAGCGCATCGATCTCCTCCTGCTGGGACTGCTGCATGGAGAGGTTCTCCTGGATACGCTTCTCCAGGGACTCGATTTCCTCGAGCATCTGGTCCTCGTTGCGGCTGGCCTTGTGCTTCTCCTGTTCGATGCGCTGCTGGAGCCGCTCAAACTCCGACGTCAGCCGCTGCCTTTCGGCTTTCAGGCTCTCCAGGCTGCGGGTGGTGTTGCGCTTGGCGTCTTCCAGCCGCGCCATCTCCTGACGGCTCGCCAACTCCTGCTGGCGCACCCGGTGAACCCCCCGACGGTAATAGCCGTACAACACCAGCCCGAAAACCAGCACGTAGAGCGCCAGAATGATGTTGGTCAACAGGGTGTTGTATTCCAGGGTGACGCGCACCTTCACCAGCAGCCCCTGGCGCAGCAGCCGGTAGTTCTCGGCGGCGATGTCCATGGGTTCCACCACCATGGACGGAGTGCTTTCCTCCTCGAACAGCGGCGGATACAGGATCCGGCCGGCGCGGGTGGTGACGGTGACTTCCACCTTGGCGCCCATGCGTATCAACCGGCGGCTCTTCAGGTAGGCGTCGATATTCCTGGCAATGGCGTCCTTCAGGCGAATATTTCCCCTGAACAGCGGTTCGGTGTCACCTATATAGATCTGCTCAATGTCGTCAAAGTACCGCCGGTTGAGCTCCTTTTCCAGCAGCTGAACGGTGTAAATATAGAGCAGCGGCGGCAGCAGGATGCACAGCAGCAGTATTTTGAAGGAGAAGAATTTCATGGCATCGCGACATTCCGTCCCAGGCGTCAGCGGCCTTCAGGAGGACTTCAGTTCAGCCAGTGCCTTGCGGGCATCATCCGCCCCTTCGAAACTGCCGCTGAGCTCCAGCGCCTTGGTGAGCTGCTCCCGGGCGGCATCCTTGTCACCCTTTTTCAGGTAAGCCATACCCAGGTGGTACCGCACCAGCGGATTGCGGGGGAGCTTTGCCAGGCTGTCCCGCAACTCGGAAATAGCGCTGTCATAGAGCCCTTTCTTGTAGTAAACCCATCCCAGGGTATCCCCGATGCTGGGGTCATCGGGAAGCAGGCCCTTGGCTTTCTGGGCCAGGGACAGGGCCTCTTCCATATCCTTGTTCCTGCTGGCCAGCAGAAAAGCCAGGTTGTTGGCCGCCGGCGCAAAGTCTGGGTTGAGCTCCAGTGCCGCGCGATAGTGCTTCTCGGCCAGGTCATACTTCCTCTGCGCATCGTAGATGGTGCCCAGCAGCATGTGCGGTGTAACCTGCTTGGGATTCTCCTTGAGCAGCGCCTTGTACTGCGCAATGGCCTGGTCCTGTTTTCGCTCCGCCAGGTAAATACGGCCCAGTGCGTAATAAGGCGGCGGAAAAGTGGGATTGGCGGAGATGGCTTTTTTAAACATGGCCTCGGCATTGGCCAAATCTTTTCGCGAGAGGTAGACGTTTCCCATCAGGTCGTAGATCACGGCCTGTGCCGCCGGCGAATTCTTGACGACTTCCAGTTGATGCCGGCAGCGTTTCAGCGCCTCGTCGCTCTTGTTCTGAGCCACCAGGACTGCCACCATATTGCTGAAGACGTCGACCAGCTTGGGGTTCAGAGCCAGGGCTTTCTGAAAATACTGCAGCGCCTGGTCGTTTTTTTTCTGCGTCCGGTAAAGCACCCCCATGCGATAGTATGCCGCCGGATTGCCGGGCGCCGTTTCAATGAGCTGCTGATAAGACCTGGCGGCTTCGTCGAACTTCTTCTGGAAGGCGAGTGCGTTTCCCAGCATCAGGCGAGCCTGGTAATTGCGAGGGTCTTTTTCGAGCACCTGCCGGCACTGCTTTTCCGCCATCTCGAAATCACGTTCGCCCATGTATATTTCCGCCATCGTCAATCGTGCTCTGATGTTGGCGGGATTCAGTTCGATGGCCTTGGCCAGCGCCGTCTTGGCCAGCCGCTTTTCCCCTTTTTTCAGGTGGGCCAGCGCCTTTAAGTAATGGGCCCGGGCGGAGTTGGGTTCCTCCTTGATAAGCTGCTCGAAAAGCGCGATGGCCTCGTCGGCCTTTCCCGTGGCCAGCAGGATCTCCCCCTTGAGCATGCGTGCCGGGAAGTAGTTGGGGCGTTTTTCCAGGATTTCGTCCACGGTTTTACGGGCCTTGTCGATTTCCCGCGTCTTGAAGTAGTGCCGCGCGATGGTGTTCTTGATGCGCACGTCGTCGGGTTTCAGGGACAGGGCCTTCTGGTACATGGCCAGCGCCTTGTCCCGGCTGCCGGTGGCGTCATAAAAGCCGGCAATCACCATGTAGGGCTTGATGTTCTCGGGGTCCTTCTGGATAGCCTCCTGGTAGACCTTTTCAGCGTCTTTCAGGCGTTTCTGTCGAAAATAAAAATTGCCCAGTACAAAATACAGGTCGACTTTCGACGGATTGGCAGCGATGGTCTTTTTGATTTCCGCCTCGGCCTTTTTATACTGCCTGCGCGCCACATAGAAACTGAACAGGGCCATGTGTGGCTGGATGTTGGTGGGATCCACGGCCACAGCCTGCCGCAGTTCCTTTTCGGCATCGTCGAACTTGCCCTGGCGTGCCAGCACCCGCGCCAGCCCAAGGTAGGCACGGGTCTGCTTGCTGTCGATCTCCAGGATCTTGCGGAAAGTTGCGGCCGAGTCGAAGAGATTGTTCTCGATGCTCAGGATGCCGGCGTGCAGATAGAGTGCCTCGGTGTTCTGGGGGTCTTTCTTCAGCACCAGGTCGACTCGCTTGCGGGCCTCGTCGATTTTCTTGCCCAGCAGGTAAAAAGTAGCCAGCTTCAGCTGGGCGTCCACATCGTCGGGCTTCAGCTTAACTACCTGGGAATAGGCTTGAAAAGCCCCCTGGGCGTTGCCCAGCTTCAGGAAGGATTCGCCGAGCATGCTGTACGCTTCCACATATTTGGGATCGATCTGCACGGCGTTTTTGAGTTCCAGTACGGCGCTTTTATACTCTCCCTGCTCGAAATACTGTTTCCCCTTCTGGTAATGCTCCACCTTCTTGTCTTCTTCGGAAGAGCAGCCGTAACCGACCAGGCTGAAAACCAGCATCAGGAGAAAAAGCCGCTTGAGTACACCCATCTGTACAACCTCCCTTTTGAAAACCCGAAAAGCCGTTCCCAGTACACAAACCCGTTCATGGGCGGCACCGCCACCGGATCCGCAGGCATTCCGACGGCTTCTGATAAACCTGTTATAATAGGTTGTTTTCGGTCATTTCTACCAGAATCATAAATAAAGATCAAACCGCGGCCGCGGAAGTCCCCGGCACGGTCGGCGATACGGCGTCCAGGACGTGCGCCGGCGGACTATTTCTGGATTTCGAGCAGGCCGGGGCTGATGGTGACGGGATAGGAGCTGTCCGCCTCGGGACGCTTGTACCGGGAATCCAACTGCTGCATGTTTTCGGTGGCCTGCCGGCGAATGTCCACCAGGGGCATTTCGGGTCCGAGGGGCTTTCCGGCGCGCATGACGGGCACCATCAGCGGGTCGGCGCCGGAAACTTTTTCGTCTCTGAGCCCGATGATGTCCTCCCGACATTTCCCCTGTTCGTCGTAACGACGAAACACCTGTTTGGCCCCGGCCAGGGTGGCCTTTCCCGGGCTGAGTTTGCGCACGTTGCGGCCGTTGAAGCGGACCATCTTGTAGACGATGTCCAGATAGGGCGCATCCGCCGAAACGCCCATGCGGGTGCCCACGCCGAACGCGTCGATGCAGGCCCCCTCCCCGCGCAGCCGGGCGATGGAGAACTCGTCCAGGCCGCTGCTGGCGAAGATCTTGACCCCGGGGAACCCGGCGTCGTCCAGAATGCGGCGCACGGCCACGCTCAACGATACCATGTCGCCGCTGTCCAGGCGTACGCCCACCAGTGACGCACCCCTGTCCCGCAGATAGCGGGCAACCCGCACGGCGTTGCGGGCCCCCTCCAGGGTGTCGTAGGTGTCGATGAGCAGCACGCACTTTTCCGGGAAAGCATCCGCATAGGCCCTGAAGGCGTCGATTTCCCTCTCGAAAGCCGTGACAAAGGAATGCGCCATGGTGCCGGAGACCGGAATGCCGTACAGTTTGCCGGCCAGCACGTTGCTGGTGGCCTCGAAACCGGCGAGGTAGCTGCTGCGGGCAACCTTCAGCCCGGCGTCGTGCCCCTGGGTGCGGCGCAGGGAAAAATCGATCACCGGACGTCCCCCGGCGGCATGCACGCAGCGTGCCGCCTTGGTGGCGATCAGGGTCTGGAAGCCGATGGTGTTGAGCAGATAGGTCTCCAGCAACTGGGCCTGATCGATGGGTGCATCGATTTCCATAATGGGCTCGTTGGCGAAAAACACCGTGCCTTCGGGAAGCGCATACACGTCGCCGGAAAAGCGCATGTCGGATAGATACGCTATGAAATCCGTGGCAAATAGACCGGTCTGGCGAAGATAATCGAGTTCGCCGGGATTGAACCGGAAATCCGCCAGTTCGCGGAGGACCTCCCCTAGTCCGGCCATGAGGTAGAAGCTGCGCTGGCGGTGATAATCGCGAATGAACAGGGAAAAAGTGGCACGCCCGGTTATCCGGTGGCGGAAATAGCCCGCCGCCATGGTCAACTCGTAAAGATCGGTAAAGAGGGGACCCGTACGATGTATCATCATGCGGCCGTCCCTGCCCGGCGTCCTCTGCTGGGAAAAAATGGAAGGCGGCAGCGGCCGGCAACAGGGCACCGTTCCGGTACCCACCGGTACGCTCCGGGTTTGGCGATCATGGCTTCACGGCTGTCAGGCATATCCCCTCCGGCGGCGCCATGCGGTCCGGCGCCGGGCAGTTGCTGAAAATGGTATTGCGCTCTCCACTCGATTATCGGTCCAAAATAGGACCGAAGGCTCGAATTTTCAAGGCTAAATTTTGGTTTCAGGGCCTGCTGGCCCTTGGCTCGGGCCTTCCCACATCGTTTTTGGAGGTTGACATTTTTTTCAAAAAAAGGTTAGCTAGTGGACTTTATGAATTATTTCTAAATTTTACCACAGGTGCTGCGGCACACGCCTATCGCCGCCGCCTGCGCCAAACTACAGAAACCGAAAAGAACCGCATGGCAAAAATAGAAGTCCGCAACGTCAGTGTTCAGTTCGGGGGGCTGCTGGCGCTGTCCGATCTGAGCTTCGAACTCCGTTCGGGAACCATTCTGGGCCTTATCGGTCCCAACGGCGCAGGCAAGACTACGGTCTTCAACGTGCTCACCGGCGTGTACCAGGCCTCGGAAGGAGACGTGCGCTTCGAGGGCACCAGCATCTTGGGCAAGCGCCCCCACCAGATCCTGTCCATGGGCATGGCACGGACCTTCCAGAACATCCGCCTGTTCGCCAATATGACGGCCCTGGAAAACGCCATGGTGGCGCTGCACTCTCGCTACCGGAGCGGAGTGGTGGGCGCCATGCTGCGGTCGCGCTCCCAGCGTGAGGAAGAGAAAAAAATTCGCGAGGAGGCCTACGAAGCCCTTACGTTCATGGGGGTCGAAGACTACGCCGACAGCACCGCCGCCAATCTGCCTTACGGCCTGCAGCGCCGGCTGGAGATCGCACGTGCCCTGGCCTCGCGTCCCAAAGTGCTGCTGCTGGACGAACCGGCCGCCGGCATGAACCCCGCCGAGAGCCAGGAACTGATCGAGGATATCAGCCGCATCTGCAACGCGGGGGTGGACATCCTGCTGGTGGAACACGACATGAAAGTGATTATGGGGGTGTGTCACTATATCATCTGCATCGATCACGGCGTCAAGATCGCCGAGGGGATTCCGGAGGAGATCCAGCGGAATCCCAAGGTGCTCGAAGCGTACCTGGGTCAACCGGCAGAACAAACTTCAACTTAAGCGAGGAGGTAGCCCATGAAAAAAAGGACCTTGACCATTCTATTAACGGCTCTGCTGATCGTCCCCTTCCTGGTGTGCGGCGCATCGGCCAAGACCCTGAAAATCGGATCCATGAGCCCGCTCACCGGGCCCTACGCCGCCGACGGCAACGATATCAAGAACGGCGTGCTGACGGCCATCGAGGTCTTTCAGCAGGAAGGCGGCATTCCCGGCTTCGACAAGATCGAGCTCTTCGCCCAGGATACGGCCTGTGACCCCAAACAGGCCGTGGCCGCCGCCAACAAGCTGATCAACCAGGGTGTTGTGGGCGTCATCGGGGCCTACTGCTCCTCGTCCACCATTCCGGCTTCCGAGGCCCTGGCCGAGGAGGACATCCCCATGATCACCCCGGCCTCCACCAACGAGAAAGTTACCGAACGCGGATTGCCCTACATGTTCCGCATGTGCGGACGCGACGACGACCAGTCCAAAGTGGCGGCCAAGTTCATCAAGGATGAACTCAAGGCCAAGACCATCTTCATTGTCGACGATAAGACCACCTATTCCCAGGGTCTGGCCGACGGCGTGCGCAAGCAGTGCGAGAAACTGGGCATCAAGGTGCTGGCCCACGACCATGTCAACCAGGGCGACAAGGATTTTTCGGCCGTGCTGACCAAGGCCAAGAAGGACAACGCAGACGTTTTTTACATGTGCCTGCAGAACCACTCTTCGGGCAGCCTGATGGCCATCCAGGCCAGGCGCGCCGGCCTCAAAAGCACCATCGTCAGCCAGGACGCCATGTACCACCCCAACTTCATCAACGTGGCCAAGGATGCCGCCAATGGTATCTACGTGACGTTCGGCTATGTCGACAAGTCCACGCCCAGC
>Ga0256835_1002505_pt1 | contig 10045 bp, 8 predicted proteins | sample PIR30metaG_FD_185972 | JGI IMG/M metagenome (GOLD analysis project Ga0256835, IMG submission 185972) | Hydrothermal vent microbial communities from East Pacific Rise, Pacific Ocean - PIR-30 | ecosystem: Environmental > Aquatic > Marine > Hydrothermal vents | place: Pacific Ocean: East Pacific...
GCCGTCCGTATCAAGTTCGCCAAGGTATTTTTCAACCTTTTTAATCAATTCGGCATCGTGTGCCCTGTTTTTGTCAAGCCAGAAGATTGCGGGCATTCCGCTAACCCTTGCCCTATGAACGGCAAGTTGAACCCAGTCTTTAATCGCAACATCTTTTGCCTGAAAGGCTCTCCAGATATCGTCCTTTTCAACCTTATGCTCGGTTAAAACGTTTCCGCTTTCGTCAACAATTCTGAAAATTCCCTCTTCCGGAGCAAAGAATGTTTTGTCATGGGAACCGTATTCTTCCGCTTTCATTGCCATTAAACCGATATTCTGGACAGTGCCTATGGTTGACCTGTCAAACTTGCCCTTTTCCTTGCAGTCTTCAACAATCTCTTTGTACATTGTTGCGTATGTTCTGTCGGGAATCATAGCCTTGGTGTCTTTCAAATCCCCGTTTTTGTCCCACATTCTTCCGCCTTCCCTGATTACGACAGGCATTGAGGCGTCAACAATTATAAGGTTTGGCGCGTGAAGGTTTGTAATACCCTTGTCTGAATCAACCATTGCAAGGTCTGGATTCTTTTCGTAAACTTCTTCAATCGCCTTTTTAATCTCTTCCTGCTTTTCTTCGGGAAGTTTTTCAATCTTTTTGTAAAGGTCAACAAGCCCGTTGTTGGGGTTAACGCCTATTTCCTTAAACTCTTTGTCAAACTTTTCAAAAACATCTTTGAAAAATGTTTTAACCGCATAACCGAAAATAGGCGGGTCAGAAACCTTCATCATTGTCGCTTTAAGATGAAGGGAAAGAAGTTGGTCTTTGTCCTTAGCGTCCTTTATGTTTTCTTCAAAGTATTTTTTCAACTCTTCAACACTCATAAATGTTGAACTTAAAACCTCTCCTTCAAGAAGTTTCAACTCTTTTAACACCTTTGCGTTTCCGTCTTTGCCCACAAACTCAATTCTTACAGTCTGCTCTTTATCGGAAGTAAAAGATTTTTCGTTTTCAAAGAAGTCCCCTTTATTCATGTGGGCAACTTCCGCTTTGGAATTTGCGCTCCAATCTTTAAGAGGCAAACCAGCCGCTTTGGGGTTTTTCTTAACGTATTCTTTCAAAGCCTTTGGCGCCCTTCTGTCGGAATTACCCTGCCTTAAAACCGGGTTTACGGCACTTCCCAAACATTTTGCATATCTTTCCTGAATCTTTTTTTCTTCTTCCGTTTTAGGCTCTTCCGGATAATCGGGCACCTTGTATCCCTTTTTCTGCAACTCTTCAATAGCCTCTTTCAACTGCACAACGGAAGCGCTTATGTTCGGAAGTTTTATAATCTTTGTTCCGGGCTTTTCAACCAATTCCCCCAATTCAGCCAAATCGTCGGGAACCCTCTGGGATTCTTCAAGGTAATCCGGGAATGTTGCAAGTATTCTTCCAGCAAGGGAAATATCCTTTAAATCAACCTCAATTCCGCCCTTTTTCAAAAAGCCCCTAACAACAGGCAACAGCGCAAACGTTGCAAGATAGGGAGCCTCGTCGGTTTTTGTCCAGATAATCTTATTCACTTATCCCTCCTAATTTGAAATTCTTTTTTTATTTAACGAAGTTTAAGCGCACTTCAATTTTTTTCAATCTTAAATATCTTACTACAAAAAAAATCAATAATGAACAACAATTCACTAATATTTTTGTAAAAATTAAAAGAAAAAAATCAAAACAGCCACCTTTGCGGAATAAACAGTTTTTCAAAGGTGTTTATGGCAAACGTGTCGGTCATACCCGCAATAAAATCGGCAACAATTCTGTCTATGGGGTCGTTTCTTTTAAAGTAAAAGTCCGGGATTTTTTCAGTATGCTTGGTAAAATATTCAAAAAGAAATTCAAGCACCCTCTCGGATTTGACAAATTCCCTTTTTACCTTCTGGTTTGAGTATATGTTGTCGTACATGTAATCCTTAAAAATCAAAAAAGCCTCTTTTATTTCGGGGCTCATTCCCACTTCTTTATAGTCGTTTTCAATCGTATGGAAAATTATGTCCTTAACAAGGGTGTCAATTCTTTCCCTTGTGGAATTTCCTATTCTGTTTCTAACAATTTCGGGCAAATCGCTGTTTTTCACAACAAAAGCCCTGACTGCGTCGTCAAAATCATGGTTTAAATAGGCAACCATGTCCGAAATTCTTACAACCCTTGCCTCATAAGTCAGAATATTCAGGCTTTTTCCTTCAAGGTCTCCGCTTCTTCCCTTTGAATGCTTCCCTATTCCGTCAATAACTTCTTCGGTGAGGTTTAATCCTTCACCTTTTTTTTCAAGGAATTTTACAACCCTTATGCTTTGAAGGTAATGCTTAAAACCCCCCTCAACAAGTTTGTCCAAAACGCTTTCCCCCGCATGGCCGAAGGGGGTATGTCCCAAATCGTGCCCCAAAGCAATGGCTTCGGTTAAGTCTTCGTTTAACCTCAAAGCCCTCGCAATTGTCCTTGCTATTTGGGAAACTTCCAAAGTATGGGTAAGCCTCGTTCTGTAATGGTCTCCCAAGGGAGCAAGGAAAACTTGCGTTTTATGTTTAAGCCTTCTGAAAGACTTTGAGTGAATAATTCTGTCCCTGTCCCTTTGAAAACACGTTCTTACCGAGCATTCCTCTTCACGTCTTTCCCTTCCCCTGCTTTTTGAAGACAGTGCGGCAAATGGGGAAAGTATCTTTTCCTCAATATCTTGGTATTTTTCCCTTAAAGTCTTGGTCATTTCAGACAACCAACTCCCTTTCCTCTTTTCCCGTCAACCTTGAAACAATCATTCCCGCAATCAAGGAAAGAAAAAATCCCGGTATAAGTTCGTAAAGCGAGCCGCTTAAAGCGGGAATGTTTTTCCAAACAATTACAACAACGGGGCCCACTATGAGATTTGCAAGCGCTCCCCATTTGTTAAACCTTTTATCGTAAAGCAAAAGAAGGACAAGTGGCGAAAACGCCGCTCCCAATGCCCCCCATGCATATAACACAAAGGAGTAAATAACCTTTACATCGTTTAAGGCTATAACAAGGGCTATTAAAGTCATTGCAACAATGACAAGCCTTGTGATTATTACAAGTTTCTTTCTGTCAATTTCCTTGTCCTTTAATTTCAGCCACAAATCGTTTACAAGAGACGTTGCCGCATACATCAATTGGGAATCCGCAGTTGACATAATTGCCGCCGTTATTGCCGACAGAACAATGCCTGCAAGAACGGGGTGCAAATAGGTTGCGGTAAATTTAGGCAATGCGTGTTCAGGGTCTGGCAATTCGGGGAAAAGCGCCCTTGCGGCAATTCCAAGAGAAACGGAACCGAAAAGAACAAATATTCCCCACAGTGTGGCAATCATTCCGGATTTCTTTCCCTCTTCTTCGTCTTTCACCGTAATATACCTGACAACAACATGGGGCATTCCCTGATAACCAAGCCCAATTCCCAACTGTCCCAAAATAAAGCCTATGCTTCCCCAAAGGCCTGCGCCCTTTAAAGTCCAAAAAGTGTCAATATTTGCGGCATGCAAAGCGGAAACTATATTTGCAATTCCACCTGCCTGAAATACCGCATAAATCGGAAGAATTACAAGAATGAAAACCATTAAAAATCCCTGCAAAGCGTCTGTCCAGCACACTGCGGCATAACCGCCCATTAAAATGTATGCGCCGATAATTCCTGCGCCGATTATTACACCAAGGGTGTATTCCGAAACGGTAAACGAATTTCCCACAAAGTTTTGAATAGAGGAAATTATATTCGGGGGAATTATCTGCATACCCTGAAATGTTTTCCCGGCACCAACAAACTGGGAAACAACATAGGCACCCATAAAGAAAACAATAATCAAACTTCCGATAACTCTCAAAACCTTTTTTCTGTCTCCCAAAGCATCTTCAATCATGTCTGCAAGAGTAAGCGAGTTTAACCTACCGGACAATCTTCTTACAGGCACAATTACAAAAAGCCAGTTTACGGCAAAGCCTAAAACGCATCCGATTGCCGCCCAGTATGCGGCAAGCCCCATTTTATAGCCAAGTCCCGAAAGCCCAAGCATTACCCATGCGCTTTCGGAAGATGCGGAAGCAGACAAAGCGGTAACAATTGCTCCCAACGATTTGCCTGCGGCAACAAAATCCTCGTAGGATTTGGAAAATTTTTTATCTCCCCAATACCCGATAAAAAGCAAAGCTATCAAATAAATAACAAAGGTTATAAAAACCGCTCCTCCGTGAACTCCCATATTCCCTCCGAAAAGTAAAATTTTGATTTTATTTTATCACAAAAAAATACCAATTTACTGAATTCATAAGGGATTACGGCAACAAATTTGACAATTGACACCATGTTAACCCACCTGAAAAAATTAAGATTTTTGCTTTTTTGAAAAATTTTAAAAAAATGTAAAAAATTCTCTTGCAAAAAGTTTATTTTTGAGTAAAATATTGTTTGCGAGGAAAAAAATTTTTAATAAAAATAAATTATTGTTTAAGGAGGAAAAAATGGCAGATTTAAAAGACGCAGTTTTAAAGGCAATGGAAGATGCAGGCAAACCTGTAAGGCCGGGAGACGTGGCAAAAATACTCAACGTTGACAGTAAAGAGGTTTCAAAGGCTATTAAAGAATTGAAGCAAGAAGGCAAAGTTATTTCGCCAAAAAGGTGCTACTACGCACCTAACAAATAATTTAAGGAGGTTTTATAATGAGTTTAATAGGAAAACAAGCACCTGATTTTAAAGCAATGGCTGTAATGCCGGACAATACTTTTAAAGAAATTTCATTGAAGGATTATGAAGGAAAGTACGTGGTTTTATTCTTCTACCCGCTTGATTTTACATTTGTATGTCCGACAGAAATAATCGCTTTTGACCACAGGCTTGAAGAGTTTAAAAAGAGAAACGCGGAAGTTTTAGGCGTTTCAATTGATTCACAATTTACCCACCTTGCATGGAAAAACACTCCCGTTGAAAAGGGCGGAATAGGCAATATTCAGTATCCTTTAATTGCAGACGTATCAAAGCAGATTTCAAGAGACTACGACGTTTTGTTCAACGACAGCGTCGCTTTGAGAGGGCTTTTCATCATCGGCAAAGACGGAATTGTAAAACACTGCACAATAAACTTCCTTGATTTCGGAAGAAATATTGACGAAGTTTTAAGAACGCTTGACGCAATTCAGTTTGTTGACGAGCACGGGGAAGCGTGTCCCGCAAACTGGAAACCGGGCAAACCGGGTATGAAACCTACTCCCGAGGGCGTGGCGGAATACCTTGCAAAACACGCTGACGAACTTTAAACAAAAGAAGAAGGAGGATATTATGAAAAGAGGAAACGTATATAAATGCGAAGTATGCGGAAACATTGTTGAAGTCTTGGTTGTAGGCGGCGGAACGCTTGTGTGCTGCGGACAGGATATGAAACTTCTTGAAGAAAAAACCGCAGACAGTTCAACCGAAAAACACGTGCCTGTAATTGAAAAAATTGACGGCGGATACAGGGTTTACGTAGGCTCAACATTGCATCCTATGGAAGAAAAACATTATATTGAATGGATTGAGTTAATTGCCGACGGGATTACCCACAGAGCATACCTTAAACCGGGGGACAAACCGGAAGCAATCTTTATGATTGGAGAAGCAAAGGAAGTTTCAGCCAGAGAGCACTGCAATCTTCACGGATTATGGAAGGCTTAACAGTCTTAACCTTCTAAACCCTCTCTAAGGACAAGGGGCGCTTTATGCGTCCCTTATTTTTTTGGCAAAGTTTTTCAGCAGAGATTCCAATTCGTCAAGCGAATAGGGTTTGGGTAAAGCGCCGTCAAACCCGAATTCGTGAAATTTTGAAACTATGGGGTCTCTTGAATAACCGCTTGAAACAACGGCAATAATTTCGGAATCAATTTCTTTGATTTCGTCAATCACATCTTTTCCGCCTAATCCCCCTTTAACAGTCAGGTCAAGAATGGCAATATCGTATTTTGTTCCTCTTTTAACTGAATTTTTAATAGCCTGAACAAGGTCTTCACCTTTGGAAAAGATATCGCAATTGACACCTAAAAAATCCATTAAATCGTATATTGTTTCCTGCATCGGGACTTCGTCTTCAAGAACCGCAACTTTCAAGAAAGAAAGGTCAACATCTTTTTCATCCGTTAAACTAACTCTGTCAACACTTTCCTGTTCGGATTTTTCAAAGACTTTTACCGCAGGTAGATAGATAAAAAACGACGTTCCTTCACCAACTTTTGACTCAACATCAAGGCAACCGCCGTGAGAATCAATAATGTTTTTAACAATGGCGAGACCCAAACCGAAACCCTCTTTTTTGTAACCGACAAAAAACTCAAATATACTTTTTAACTTATCCTCTGGTATTCCGGGTCCATTATCAGAAATCTTTATCAACACATAATCTCCCTTTTTACAGTGAGAAGTGGGCTTTACTCCTTCAACACTCAAAACTTTCACATCTATTTTTCCTCTGTTTTTTAGCACGTCTCTTGCATTACTAAAAAGATTTAAAATTATTTGTGCAATCTGCGTTTTGTCTCCCTTGATAGCAAACAATTTATCTTCAATATCAACCCTGACATTAATAGAAGTGCCGGAAAAAACAAAATCGGCAAGGTCATCAATAATTTGCTTCAATGTGGATTTTTCAATATTGCGAATTAAAGGCTTTCCGCTTTTTGAAAATGTTAGAAACTGCGTTGCAAGAGCCCTTGCGATGTTTATGTTTCGTATAATTTTAGCCATATCCCTTGCAATTTTGGTGTCCTTTGCTTCTTTTTCAAGTATGGAAACCCTACCTAAAATACTTCCCAAAAGGTTGTTTAAATCGTGGGCAAGGGAAGCGGCAACCTTGTTTAAAAGCCTTATGTTTTGGCTTTTAACGATTTCTTCGGTAAATTTTTCTTTATGGGTTATATCCTCAACAACAAAAACATAACCGGAAAAATCCGTTGTTTTTTGCAGTTTTCTCAATTCAAAATTTAAAATAATCTCCGCATCCTTGAAAGCAATACGGTATTTTTTATTTTCACCTACAACATAAGGAAAGTTTTCCAAATCAAGAGATTCGTCAAACCCCTCAACATTCAAACCTTTTAGAAAAGTAACTATGTTTTTTTCCTTCAATGTTTTCACTCTGAAAATTTGCCTGAAACTTTCATTGGTGAAAACAATGTTAAAATTTCCGTCAAGAAGGGCAACTCCTTCGCTTAAAGCATTTATAGTGTTTAAAAGTTTGCTTTTTTCTATTTCAATTTCTTCTTCAAGCCTTTTCAGTTTTGTTATGTCCTGCAACCAACCGCTTCTTTTCCACTTTCCATTGTCGTTGAATTTTTTATCGCTTTCAAAATACAGGTATCTCAAAGCATTTTTTTCCGGCAGAATTACTCTATACGTGCCGGCAATAGGCTTGAAATCATCAAACTCGGTTTCAATAATTTTTCTTATTTTCTCTTTGTCTTCTTCCACAATATAGAAAAGCAATTCCTCTTTCGGCAACACATTTTTCCCCATTGCCTTAGAGAAAAAAGAGGATTTAATCAAAAATTCGTCCGTATCAAATTTGTATTCCCAATATCCCACTTGCGCAATAGTCTGCGTCCTTTCAAGAAGTTCTATTTGTTTCTGCAATTTTTCCTCAACCTCTTTTAAATCTGTAACGTCTTTCAAAACACCTTCAACCCTTATTACACTTCCGTTTTCGTCCAAAACCGGCTCGCCTTTGGAAATAATGTTTTTAATCCTTCCCACTCTATCCCTAACTCTAAAACTTCCCTCATAGACTCTCTTGTTTTTAATAGGCTCCATTGTAATTCTAAAAGCAACACTCATATCCTCTTCAACCACACGGGAATTTACAACTGACAGGTCTATCATTCCGTCATCGGTTAAATCAACATCGTAAATTTTAAAAGCCTCTTTACTTGCCCAAAATTTCTTTTTCTCAGGATAGTAAATCCAGTTTCCGACCTTTGCCATATCTTCCGCTTTTTCAAATTGTGAAGTTAGAAATTTAAGGCGTTCAAGAATCTTTTGTTTATCGGTAATATCCGCGATAGTACAAATAATTTTGTCTCCGTCTTCAAGCCTGAGACGAGTAAAGGACAATTCTATAATTTTCTCGGTTTTGTTTACGGTAATCTTTTTTATTTGAGGTTCAACCGTTTCCACATCCATAATAAGAAATTTTTCAATCATACTTGAAATGGTTCTTTTTTCCTCATCGGGAAAGAATTGAAGAAAATTCGCGCCCTCAATAAAATCCGGGAAACAACCGAAAATTTCGCAGAATTTTTTGTTTGCAAACTCTATTCTGAAAATTCTATCAAGCACGACAACACCATTGTTAATGTATTTGGCAAGTTTTACAAATTTTTCATTTGACTCTTCAAGAAGCATATTTGTTTTACGAAGTTCAACATTTTTGTTTTTTATTTCAAGAAGACTTTTTTTAACTTTTTCCGCAAAAGAAATTGTCTCGCTAAAATTCAAATCGCCACTATTAAAACTCTCAATTTCGGAAGAAGAATATTGGTCAAAATTATCAAAAAGTTTATTGATTTTGGAAAAATCAAATTGAATTCTGTCCCCGATTAACATAAACAGCAAACCAAGGTCAAGAATCAGAATAACAAAAATAAGAAATCCGACTTTTAAAATATTGGAATAAAACATATGCTTGCTTCCGGTGTAAATTGGCAGAAAACTTTGCTCTATATCATCAAGGTAAATTCCCGCCCCGATTATCCATTTCAATTGAGGATTAAATTTTATGTACGAAATTTTCCTGCTGACGGTTTTCAAATCCGGTTTATACCAAGTGTACTCAACAAAACCGCCTCTATTGTTTCTTGCTTTTTCAAGTATCAATTTTTCAGTCTCTTCGCCAAATCTTTCAGACATATCCGAAATTTTCACATTCATAAGTTTGTGAGCGGACAAAAGAATAATTCCTTTACTATCCACAATGAAAAGATAACCCGAATAATTGAAAGAAATATCCTTGAAAAGCCCAAGCAAATGATTTTTTATTAACTCTTGGAAATCTTTTTTTAAAACAAAAAGATAAAATTTTTCTCTGTTACCGAATAAAGAAACTGTTTTTAAAATTTCAAAATTATCTTTTTGCTTAAAAAAGTCCGAATCAATCGGCAAAGAAGAAAAAATCCTTTTGTTTCCTTTGAAAAATGCATAGTTAATTACCGGATTTTCATTTTTTACAAAACGGCAGATTTTTTGTAAATCTCTGATTTTTTTTGTATTTAATGAAAAAAAAGCCACCATACTTATCTGTCGTTCAAGAATACTTCTTTCATATTTGATATTCAAAAGCAAATGCTGATAAAATTGCTCAACAATTGTTTTTAAAGCCTGCTTTTTGCTTTCAATATAAATTCTTTTCGATTCAGCAACAGCCTTATTAAATCGTCTGTGCTCATACTTTACCCAAATAAAATAAAACACGCATATAAAAAGCACAGATACAACAAAAATATTTATGGCAAAAAATTGTAAAACAGTCGGTTTTCTTTTTTTATTACCCAAAACACCCCCGAAAAATCAAGAATAAACCGCTATTGCCTCAATTTCAACAAGCACGTTTTTAGGCAATGTTTTTACCGCAACGGCAGCCCTCGCAGGCTTGTGTCCGTTAAACATTCTTTCGTAAACTTCGTTCATTTCGCCGAAAGTTGACATATCGGCAAGAAAAACGGATGTTTTTACAACTTTGTCAAAATTTGAACCGGCGGCTTTCAACACCTCAAACAGGTTTTTAAGACATTGTTCAGTCTGCTCTTTTACCGTGTTGCCAACAATCTCCCCGCTTTTCGGGTCAATCGCAATCTGTCCCGAGCAAAAAACAAAGCCGTTTGCCTTAACCGCCTGAGAATAAGGCCCTATCGCCTTCGGCGCATTATCGGTATGAACAAAATCCATTCTATCCCTCCTTTTTTGATATTGTTAATCTAACTTTTTTTCCAAAAAAATAATGGTGGGTAAAATTTCCAAACCCTATTTTTGTCAATTCGTTTTCCCAATTGTGGGTTATAA
>Ga0256835_1002506_pt1 | contig 10043 bp, 8 predicted proteins | sample PIR30metaG_FD_185972 | JGI IMG/M metagenome (GOLD analysis project Ga0256835, IMG submission 185972) | Hydrothermal vent microbial communities from East Pacific Rise, Pacific Ocean - PIR-30 | ecosystem: Environmental > Aquatic > Marine > Hydrothermal vents | place: Pacific Ocean: East Pacific...
TCATCCGTAGGATGGAGGGAGACCTTGGGATTCCGTGCTGGAACAGCGCTACCGTTTTTTCAGTATGATGCCGAAGCCGGTAGAGCTTTGGACCTCTTGGAAATCCCTCTTGTCGTGATGGATGGCCATGTGATGGCGAAAGGGCAAGAAGATGCTGTTCGTGAAGTATTGGACGTAGCCGCAGTTGTGAAGGAAGTGGGTGGCGTGTTGGTGCTTGATTGGCACACAGAATCGTATTGCAATCAATGGCGTTTTGAGGGTTATCGTGACACCTTGGAGAAGGTACTAAAAAGACTTCTCGGGGATGATTCCGTTTGGGTCGCAACTCCTACCGAGGTGCAAAGTTGGTGGCGTGCCAGATCGCAGTACCAAGGATGACCAACTATGTTTTGGAACCCGCGGGAAATTGGCAAGCGAATGGAATTCGGAACTTTCTAGGTCAAACCATGTTGGTCGGGAGATGAAGAAGACTCAAGGTCCGGGGTTCCATTGATTATGTTGCGGAATTGATCGTGGTAAGGAACGATTCAATAATGGCGCAGCCAAGGCGCGATGAGCCCCTTCTTGTGAGAGGACCGCTTGTCTGGATGGGGATCTCAGCTGCTATTGTCATGTCGGTATCCTACTGCGTGGCAAAGTGTTGGAATGTTCCATTGGTAGTTGTGTTAATTTCTTTGGGTTCAATGTGGTTGCTGTCGGGTTGGGTGACAGAGGCGTATTGGCACAAATACCCTCAGCGATACGGTTCGTACCTCCTGGCGTCCAGATTGAAGATGGCCGTTCTGTTGACTATTCTCCTTGGGATCGCAGGAGTCGTTGCGGGTGGAGTCGCAGTATCCAAGGCGCTCATCACGGCAGGATGGCTTGCGATTGGGGTTGAGCTCTTGTTTTCTCTCCCTCGCCGTCAAATCAAGTCAAACAATCGTGATACGGCTTCGGCCCCAATGGAAATGACCGAAACCCTCGACAAGGAGTTCTCGGCCGTAGACGCCGACCGGCGACAGGTTGAAGAGGCGTTAATGGGGAAAGGCCGAGCGGGAGTTCCTCGTGGGGTCAAGGACTTCATTCTTGGGTATCTTGGAGGTGGAGATGTTGTTTCGGGCGTCGTCAGGGTCCTAGATGACGATAGGATAGAAAATCCCCAGGAGTCAGCTGGTTTGTTGATTCAGACAAAATCTTTCAACTCAATCCGGCGACTCAACCTGTTCCTGGAGGTACTTCCAGCCGCGGTCAAGATGGGTGGGTATTTTGTCTTCAGATACCGGCCACTCGAGGAAGAGTTGGAAGAACTTCGATGCAATCATTCCGGCTTGACATTGCCGATTGCCTACGCAGGTCATTTCATTTGGTTTCGAGCTTTGCCGAAGATCCCGATTCTCGAAAAGGCCGTTTTCTGGAAGCCTCTAAGTTTCTTGGATGAGCTGCATTTCAAAATAGCTGGAGAGAGAAGGAGAGTACTTGCCCGAGCCGAAGCGTGGGGTCGGATGGCATATTGGGGTTTTGAAGTTGTGGCGGAGGAGAAGATTGGCGTTGACTACTGGGTCGTCGCCCGCCGAATCGCCTTTCCAGAGAAAGAGCGGAAACCCTCATTCTTTCTGGTGGTCGCTCTTCACAAGGTTGGACTTGATGGCGAGCCCCTCATGCTGCACAAGCTCAGGACGATGTATCCATTCAGCGAATTTATCCAAGCAAAGCTTTACCGGGACCATGGACTTTCGACGACTGGAAAGTTCAAGGATGATTTTCGGCTGACGGATTACGGGAAATTCCTGAGGAAATACTGGCTGGACGAGATCCCGCAGATTTGGGATTGGCTTCGGGGTGACATCAAACTCGTTGGAATGCGAGCAACAAGCGCACACTTTCTGAGTTTGTATCCAAGGGAAATCTATGATCTCTATATTCAGATAAAACCTGGACTGATTCCACCTATCTTTGATGAAAATACGCAGGGTTTCGATGATATTGTACGGATTGAAATGGAATACCTGGAAGAATACCGTGAGCAACCCATCATGACAGATATCCGGTATTTTCTTCGAACGTTCAACGATATCGTGTTTCGAGGAGTTCGAAGTAAGTGAAGGCTGGTGTATTCTGGGTGGGTGCGGGAGTCTGACGGATGTGCGGCATTTTTGGCGTTGCGTTCCAGTGCGGCGCGGGTTTGTCGTCGAAACTTCTCGGGAGGGCGATTCAACAGGTCGCACGTGATGCCGAGAGTCGGGGTAAGGATTCTTCCGGCCTGGGTCTTCGGGATCCGGCTGGGGCGGGGTTGAGCGTGTACAAGGGCAATCTCCGTGTCTCTGAGTTGCTGTCGAACCGTGAGGTTGCTGACGCCATGAGCAGTTTCAAGCGGCAACACGATCTGGCGACCCATGGGGTTTCGGTCGCCATGGGTCACTCCCGTCTCGTAACCAACGGGAGCCAGCTTCACGAATACAATAACCAGCCGGTCATCAAAGGACCGGTTCTCGGTATTCACAACGGGATCATCACGAACGAGGAAGACATCTGGCGCCAACATCCCAGTATGAGGAAAGAATTCGAGATCGATACAGAATCCATGCTTGCGTTGATAGGATCCTTCCAGAAGGAAAGAGCGACTGTTTCGGACGCCATAGAACGTGCAGGGGCAATGTGCGAAGGAACCTACTCGCTGGCCCTGTTGTTCCGGAACCTGCCCGTGTTGGCTCTGACCACGAACAACGGGTCTTTGTACTACCTGAGTGATGGCGGCTCGTGGTTGGTATTCGCTTCTGAAGCGTGGCCTTTGCAAAAGCTGAGAAGCGACTTGCCTACAGAGCTGAGGAAAGGCGCTGCGTTGGAGAAGGTGGTTCCTGGTGCTTGCGTTGAGGTCGATCTCATTGATTTTTCCCTCCGGAATTCACGCATGGCTTCAGTTTCCGTGACGAAAGATCCTCCAAGGATGGCTCCAGAGGAGGATTGGACTGAGATCTCCGTGGTCCCCATCGATGGGAAGAATCCAAATCAGGAGCTCGTACTCGACACCGTGGAGATCGCACGTGCGCCTGCTGCAGGGAGCGAATCCAGACTCTTGGAATACAACGTGGATCGAATACGATCCCTCAAACGGTGCACCCGTTGCATTCTCCCTGAGACCTTTCCATTCATTTCGTTCGATTCTCAGGGCGTCTGTAATTTTTGTCGGAATTACCGTCTCAGGAATCAACCACGACCGTTGGACGAGCTCCTGGCGCTGGTCGAACCATACCGGAGATCCGATGGAAAGCCGGATTGTATCGTTCCGTTCAGTGGCGGCCGGGACAGCACCTTCGCGCTTCATGTCATCGTGACAGAGCTCGGTTTGAACCCGATTGCGTTTACGTATGATTGGGGAATGGTGACTGACCTGGCGAGAAGAAACATCGCGAGAGTCTGTGGTAAGTTGGGGATTGAGAACATCATCGTCGCTGCAGATATTCACCGTAAACGAGATAACATTCGTAGGAATGTGCTGGCGTGGTTGAAGAAGCCGCACCTCGGAATGGTCCCATTGTTCATGGCGGGAGATAAGTATTTCTACTACTACACATCTAAGGTGTCTCGCCAGACAGGGGCGAGGCTCAATATCTGGGGGATCAACCCGCTGGAAAACACGGATTTCAAAGTGGGGTTTCTGGGGGTTCCGCCGGATTTCGAGAAGAAACATATTTACTCCCTATCTTCGATGAGGAAGCTCCGATTGTTTGCGAACGTCTTCCGGCAACTGTTGAGGAACCCGGCCTTCGTCAACAGATCCGTCGTCGATTCGTTCGGTGGCTTCCTGTCACGATCTGTGATGCCCCATACTGATTATTACCATCTCTACGATTACAAGAAATGGGACGAGGAAGAGATCGAAGATGTCCTTTTTGGGACCTACGGGTGGGAGCGAGCGGTGGATACGAAGACGACGTGGCGGATCGGAGATGGAACTGCGGCATTTTACAACTACATCTACTGTACGGTGGCGGGGTTCTCGGAACACGATACATTTCGAAGCAACCAGATCAGAGAAGGACAACTTTCGCGAGAAAGGGCACTGACCCTCGCTGAACGCGACAACGAACCTCGCTATCCGACCATCAAGTGGTACCTCAGCATTATTGGTGTTGACTACGAGAGTGCGATCCGTACGATCAATGCGATTCCAAAACTCTACTGACACGGATCACGGGCCGTCGATGAACATCTGGCTCATCTCCAAGTACGCGGGGCTTCCTTGGTACGGTACCGCCGGGGCACGGCTTTACCACCTCGCAAGGCATTTTGCGCAGCACGGGCATCGCGTCGTGCTTCTGACATCAGACGCCAATCACCTTGCCACTTTTCCCGAAACCCGACAGAGATACAACCGTGAGGAGCGCGATGGCGTTCAGACTTGTTGGATCAAGACCCGGAAATACAAGACGACGGCATCCGTGGGACGGATCTTGAGCTGGATTGATTTCGAACGGTGGTTGTTCCGGATGCCGACGGCTGATTTCCCAGCCCCGGATGTTGTCATCGTTTCATCGCTTTCTCTTCTGACTGTTGTGTATGGTGGGTATCTCAAGAAGAAGTACGGCGCGAAGCTGGTTTTCGAGGTCCGGGATATCTGGCCCCTGACGATGGTTGCGGAGGGCGGATTTCCCCGCTGGCATCCGTTGGTGCGCCTTCTGGGTTGGATTGAACGGTACGGGTACCGCAAAGCCGATCTCGTCGTGGGTACGATGCCACGGTTGGATCTCCATGTGCGGGAAGTCCTGGGCCATGAAGTGCCTTTTCATTGCTGCCCTCTTGGATACGCCCAAGAAGATCTCCAAGGGGCTACCGAAATTCCGTCCGTGATTCCAACAGAGAGCTTTCCAGAGGGCAAGTTTACTGTCGGTTACGCTGGCAGCATCGGCCTGACGAATGCACTGGACCCACTGGTGGAGAGTATCGAACGCCTTTCCGGCCGGAAGGACATCCACTTTGTGATTCTTGGCGATGGGGACAAGAAGAAGGAATACATGGGGAGGTTGGCCGGACGCACGAACGTGGCGTTCATTCCAAGGGTGGCGAAGTCTGACGTCCCAAGTATCCTCGCCAGATGTGATGTGCTCTACCTCTCGACCTTCGATTCCCCGGTGTGGCGATTCGGACAGTCGATGAACAAGGTAGTGGAATACATGCTTGCCGGAAAACCTGTGGTTGCATCGTATTCCGGATACCGGTCGATGCTGAACGAGGCGGAATGCGGCGTATTTGTGCCTTCTGGAGACGCGGACCAGCTTGTGGAGGCATTTCTGATGTTTGCCGATATGCCCCGTGAGACGCGAGAGGCGATGGGTCGGAGGGGCCGGGAATGGATACTCAGGAACAGGTCCTACGGTGTGCTTGCCGAGGCATATTTGAACGCCATCCGAAGTTTACCTCCAACCGGGTAAACGACGGAAATGGTTGTTGACGCCGAGGTCATTATGTACCACAGGTGGAAGGGGATGTTTGACCTCGTTCTCGTGGTTTCTTGTTCTTTCTTCTGGCTCCCTGTGCTCCTCATTGTGGCGGGTCTTGTGAGATTGAATTCCGGCAGGCCGGTGTTCTTTCGTCAGCTACGCCCCGGGCTCGGAGGGCGCCCTTTTGAGTTGCTGAAGTTTCGGACGATGACGGACGAGAAGAATGAAGAGGGACAGCTGCTTCCGGACGAGAAGAGACTGACAGGGTTTGGGAAGTTCCTGCGGCGGACAAGCTTGGACGAGCTGCCGGAGTTGATCAACGTGCTCCGGGGCGAGATGAGCCTGGTGGGGCCCAGGCCGTTGCTGACGGAGTACCTCGGCCGGTACACTCCGGAGCAGGCTCGGCGTCACGAAGTCAAACCGGGGATAACGGGGTGGGCCCAGGTCAATGGCCGGAATGCGATTACGTGGGAAGAAAAATTCGAGCTGGACGTTTGGTACGTGGACCATATGGGCTTCTGGTTGGATATCAAGATCCTCGCGATGACTGTGTGGAAGGTGCTGAGGGGAGAGGGGATCAGCCAGTCGGGATGTGCGACCATGGAGAAGTTCATGGGAACAGGACGAGCCGATGACTAGAAGACTCGTGGTGCTTGGGGCCGGTGGCCATGCAAAGGTCGTTCTTGCCACGGCAATCGCGGCTGGATTCGAGGTCGTAGGTGTCTTGGATGACGACCCTGCCAAGTGGGAACAAACCGTGCTGGGTGTCCCTGTGACAGGGCCGATTCGGAAGGTGACAAGTGAAGAAGTTTCCGTAGTGTTGGGAGTCGGCGACAACCAATCCAGAGAGCGTCTTGCCGGGCTTGGACTGAGATGGACTTCGGTTATCCATCCTTCCGCATTGGTTCACCCGTCGGTCGAGATCGGGAGTGGAACAGTTGTTTTCGCCGGTGCCGTGATCCAACCCGATGTAGTGATCGGTGAGCATTCGATCATAAACACTGGTGCGACGGTGGATCACGATTGTGTTCTGGGGGCGTTTGTCCACGTCGCTCCGGGGGTTCACCTGTCGGGAGGTGTCAAGTTGGGGAATGGTGTTTTTCTCGGAATTGGAAGTGCCGCGATACCGGGTGTGACAGTTGGTGATTGGACCGTGGTTGGAGCGGGTGGAATCGTAGTGGAGGACCTTCCGCCAGGAGTGACCGCCGTTGGTGTCCCTGCCAAGACCCTTTACCCCCGGGAGAGTGGGGATTGACCAAGTTATACCTTTCCCCACCCCACATGTCGGGTGAAGAGCTGGAGCTTCTTCAGGATGCGTTCGCCTCAAACTGGATCGCCCCCCTCGGGCCCCACGTGGATGCCTTCGAGCGGGAGTTCGCGGATACCGTGGGTGTGGGGCATGCAGCGGCGCTCTCCTCGGGAACGGCGGCCCTCCACCTGGCCTTGCTGTTGCTCGGGGTAGGACCGGATGACGAGGTGTTCTGCTCGGATCTCACCTTCGCGGCCACGGCCTTCGCCATCACCTACGTGGGGGCGCGACCGGTCTTCATCGACGCCGATTGCGGAACGTGGAACATGGATCCGGGGCTTCTGAACGAGGCACTGGTGGACAGGGCGCGCAGGGGGAGGCTCCCGGCAGCGGTGCTGGTGGTGGATCTCTACGGCCAGAGCGCGGACTGGGAACCCATCCTGGTGGCCTGCGGGCGGTACGGGGTGCCGGTGATCGAGGACGCGGCGGAGGCACTGGGAGCCACCTGCCATGGCCGCCCCGTGGGGGGGGTTGGCCGCTTCGGAATCTTCTCCTTCAACGGCAACAAGATCATCACCACCTCCGGTGGCGGGATGCTGGTATCGGACGACGGGGAGGCCATCACGAGGGCGCGTTTCCTGGCGAGCCAGGCGCGGGATCCGGCGCCCCACTACCAGCACTCCACCATCGGCTACAACTACCGGATGTCGAACCTGCTGGCAGCCGTCGGGAGGGGGCAACTCCGGGTGCTCGAGGAGCGCGTTGCAGCCAGGCGGCAGGTGTTCTCGTGGTACAAGGAGCTTCTGTGTGACCTGCCCGGACTCGAGTTCATGCCGGAGGCGGAGTATGGCCGCTCGACGCGATGGCTGACCTGCCTGACGGTGGAGCCCGGGGAGTTCGGCGCAACACGGGAGGACATCCGGCTTGCCCTGGAGGAGGAGGATATCGAATCCCGCCCCGTCTGGAAGCCCATGCACCTGCAGCCCGTGTTCGAGGGGTGCGAGGTGATCGGCGGTGGTGTGTCGGAAGGTCTGTTCGAGCAGGGGTTGTGCCTTCCGTCGGGTTCTGCGTTGAGCAGAGACGACGTGGAGAGGATCGCCGGGATCGTGAGGCACCAGTGCCGGAATTGCTGAAGATTCGCCATGGCCGAAGCCACCTTGGCCGGTGTGACCGGCTGGTATAGAGTCCATTCGAGATGATGGAACCCATCACTGATTCCACAGAGATGAGCGGCGAGCAACGGCAGTACGCTGGCTGGGGCCGGCTCATGAGCCGCGGGATGCAGTTTGCACTTGATATTGCAGTGCTTGCGGCGGCCTTCGTGATGGCGTACCTGCTGCGCTTCGAGTTCGTGCTCACCGCGGACCAGCTGCGGAACCTCACCATCCAGCTGCCCCTGGTGCTCATGGTGCAGTTCTCGGCCCTCTTCGTGGCGGGGGTCTACGCCTTCATCTGGCGCTATGTGGGGCTGGCCGAGCTCAAGGCCTTCGTGAAGGCGGCGTTCTGGTCCGGATTGATTCTCATTGTCCTCCGCCTGACGCTGCCGGATGCCCTCCAGCACTGGCGGATCCCGCTGTCGATCATCCTGATGGACACGGTGCTGGCCTTCGCGGGAATCCTCGGACTCAGGGTCGCCCGCCGGCTGGTGTACGAGCGCTACGAGAAGCAGCGCCACTTGGGGGCCAACGGGTGCAACGGGAAGCGGAAGCCGGTGCTGCTGGTGGGTGCCGGGCGGGCGGGGGTGCTGGCGGCCAGGGAGATCCAGGGCCGGGGCGACATGGCACTGAAGATCCTGGGCTTCGTGGACGACGACCCGGAGAAGCAGGGTGCCGTGATCCAGGGGGTGAGAGTGCTGGGGACCACCCGGTCCCTGCCGCGGCTGGCCGCGGAGCTCGGGGTGGACCACGTGATCATCACCATCGCCCAGGCCACCCGCCGGGAGCTCCGGAGGATCATCGGGATCTGTGAACGTTGCAACATGCGGACGCGGATCATCCCCGGGCTCTATGAGATCCTGGACGGGCGGGTGGAGATCTCGGCCATCCGGGACGTGCAGATCGAGGACCTGCTGGGGCGGGAGCCGGTGACGCTGGAGGAGGAGGAGGTCGCGGCCTTCATCCGGGGCAGGGCCGTGATGGTGACGGGCGCGGGCGGCTCCATCGGGTCGGAGATGGCGCGGCAGGTGGCCCGCTTCGAGCCGTCGAGTCTGTTGCTGGTGGAGCGGGCGGAGTTCGCGCTCTTTGCCATCGACCGGGAGCTGCGGCAGGCGTGGTCGGAGCGGGTGATTGTACCGCTGGTGGGGGACGTGTGCGACGAGCCGAGGATGCGGCATCTCATGGAGACCCACCGGCCCGCGGTGGTCTTCCACGCGGCGGCCCACAAGCACGTGCCCATGATGGAGACGAACCCCACCGAGGCCGTGAAGAACAACGTGCTGGGGACCTGGACGGCCGGGGTGGCCGCGGCCGAGGCGGGCGCCGAGGCCTTCGTGCTGATCTCCACGGACAAGGCGGTGCGGCCCACCTCGGTGATGGGGGCCTCCAAGAGGGTGGCGGAGCTGGTGGTGCAGGACCTCGACGGGCGGTATCCCACACGCTTCCTGGCGGTCCGCTTCGGCAACGTGATGGGCTCGGCGGGCTCGGTGATCCCCATCTTCCGGGAGCAGATCAGGCGGGGCGGGCCGGTGACGGTGACCCACCCGGACATGGTGCGGTACTTCATGACCATCCCCGAGGCATCCCAGCTGGTGCTCCAGGCGGGCGCCATGGGGGAGGGCGGGGAGATCTTCATCCTGGACATGGGAGAGCCCGTGCGGATCCTCGACCTGGCCAAGGACATGATCACCCTGTCGGGGCTCAGGCCCTACGAGGACATTGACATCGTGTTCTCCGGGGTGCGCCCGGGGGAGAAGCTCTTCGAGGAGCTGGAGACCGTGGGCGAGAACATCGCCAAGACCCGGCACCCCAAGATCTTCATCGGGAAGCTCAACGGGTATCCCGCCGAAGAGATGGAGGAGGCCCTCCACGTGATGCGGAGCCTGTCGGTCACCGGCAACGAGGAGGCGGTTCGGACCTTCCTGGACCGCTTCCTTCCGGAGGCGAGGCTGGTGATGGGAGGCTAGGGGAGCGGGCAGGCACCGTGCAGGGCACAGGGGTGGAGACGCGGCTTCAGGGCCGCGTTTGGTGTCTTGTACCGGATCTACAAGGACCTGCAGGAGATTGAACGCTCCTGGAGGACGCTCAAGTCCGCCATCAAGATCCGGCCGCCCGACTTTGACACCTGGCGGGAGAATTTTGGGGTACGGTGGCGGTGGTGATTGATTCTTTGGGTGGGGATGGTGGGGAGTGCGTGTAGTACCGGAACCTGTATTGACA
>Ga0256835_1002507_pt1 | contig 10040 bp, 5 predicted proteins | sample PIR30metaG_FD_185972 | JGI IMG/M metagenome (GOLD analysis project Ga0256835, IMG submission 185972) | Hydrothermal vent microbial communities from East Pacific Rise, Pacific Ocean - PIR-30 | ecosystem: Environmental > Aquatic > Marine > Hydrothermal vents | place: Pacific Ocean: East Pacific...
TTACTCGTTGATCACGTCGCCGCTCTGGCCGCCGTGCTTGCGCACCAGGCGGATGTTGGTGATGCGCATGGTTTTTTCCGCGGCTTTGGCCATATCATAAATGGTCAGCGCCGCGACGGAAACCGCGGTGAGGGCTTCCATTTCGACGCCGGTTTGGGCGGTGGTGCGCGCGGTGGCGGTGATTTCCACGCCGGGCAGGTCGTCGCGCAGCGTGATTTCCACCACGACCTGGGAAAGCGGCAAGGGATGGCACAGCGGGATCAGGTCGCTGGTGCGTTTGGCGGCCATGATGCCTGCGGTTTCAGCCACGGTGAGCACATCGCCTTTTTTGATGGCGCCCGTGCGAATGAGCGTTAGGGTTTCCGCACGCATGTGCACTTCGCCCTTGGCTACGGCCACGCGCTCGGTGGCGGGCTTGTGGCCGACGTCCACCATGCGGGCGCGACCCTGGCTATCCAGATGGGTGAGTTGGTTCTTTTCGGGCATGAGAGAATTATAACATTGCCTTCGGGCGTCAAGAACGCAGATGACCGCAGATGACGGCAGATGAAACCGCAGATTTCGCAGATTTGTAGGGGCGAGGCGCTACCTCGCCCTGGTTTTGTCCACCGATACACACCGATTTTCACCGATGGGGAGGAAAGAGCGCAGATTTCCGCAGATGAAGGCAGATGTGCGCAGATAAGAAAATTGCAAATTGCGAATGAAGGAATTGCGAATGGCGAGCCGTCTTGCAACGACTAAACGACCAAGCGACCACCCGACTAAACGACGAAACCGCAGATTGCACAGATTTGTAGGGGCGACCGGCTGGTCGCCCGGTTTCATCCACCGATGACACCGATTTTCACCGATGAGGGAGGGAGAACGCAGATGGCCGCAGATAAAAGCAGATGTACGCAGATGGCAGAATTGCGAATGAAGGAAGTGCGCATGGCGAGCCGTCTTACAACGATTAAACGGCCAAACGACGACCCGACTAAACGACGAAACCACAGATTTTCTTTGCGTCTTTGCGCCCTTTGTGTTCCCCTTGGCGGCCTTGGCGTTCTCTCTTGGCGCTCTTGGCGTTAAAATGTTGACACTGAGCGGGCTTTTGCATATAATCTCCCCTGCGTTCCTCGGTAGCTCAATCGGCAGAGCGGGCGGCTGTTAACCGCTAGGTTGCAGGTTCGAGTCCTGCCCGAGGAGCCACAGAAAACACCCCCGGCGATGGTCGGGGGTGTTGCTTTTAGTTCGGCAGCGTTGACTACTGCGTGTATAGCGTATCGGCGATGGCGGGAGTGTTGAAAAGGGAAAGTTAGTATTCCCATTCCTCATACGCCAACGGTGCAGCGTTAAGGACGGCACGGTAGTGGCGCCAGTTGGGCATAAATTCTGTCATCAGTGTTTGAAAACGTTCATTATGATGGCGTTCCAGTAAATGAACCATTTCGTGTACCAACACGTATTCCAGGCAGACGGGCGGTTTTTTGACCAGTTCTAGATTTAGCCAAATACGTTGCGCTTGGGCGTTACACGATCCCCAGCGGGTCTTCATGCGTTTGACGCCCCATGCTGCTATTTGGACGCCAATGATGGTTTCCCATTTAGTGATGAGCGGTGGAATTGCTTCTTTTAAACGAGAGCGATACCAGCGGTAAAGTGCTGCTTCGCGCTGGTCGCGATTTGAACCAGGGCGTACGTATAATGCCAACGTGCGGTTGCCTCGCAAACGAACATGAGGGGGAACATTTTTTTCTATGACTTCCAGTAAATAGCGTTGTCCCCAATAGTAGTGGCTTTCTCCGCTGACCATTTCGCGTTGAGATTGTCGTGCCTGGGCCTGGAATTTTTCTTGTTGGCGACGAATCCAGCCCATTTTCGTGATGACGGCCATCCGCACAGCCTCTTGAGTCATGTAAATCGGTGCGGAGACACGCACCTGTCCGTCCGGAGGATAGACCGACAGATGAAGATTTTTGATAGACTTATGTTGCACTGCAACTTGTAAACCTTGAATTTCCAGCGTGTAATGTTTAGTATTCATGTTGCTCCCGTGCCAAATCCAGAAGACGTTGTGCTTCTGCAAGCAGCGCCTTTGTGTCACCATGATATTGTGTTAACGGATCAGGCTCTCGCATTATTGTTGAGTGCGTTCCCGGACCATGCTTTGCACTCACGAGTGCTTCGGCAATGCCGCGCAAGATATTGCGTTCTTTCATTGGATTGCCTCGCCAGGCATCTTCCCGCGTAGCGAGAATGGCAGCGTCAACTCGCAGAGCCAAGTCGGCGTCTTGCCCAAGATTGTCGTACAGGGCGCGTTGGGCATCTGTGGTTAGCTCTGGGGGATACCCGCCCTCAGTTGCAGGATTAGTAACCTGCCGCGCTAATTTCTGCAGACGTTTTAGATACTCTCGATATTCTAATGCCTGTGCCCGACGTTGGGCAATCAGTTCATCCAGAAGCTGAGACATCTTTTCGTAATACTTCGGGTTGACAGGTTGCTCGTCGATGATTAAACGGCGGATGTTGTTCTCGATGGCTTCGGTCATTGCTTCCGGGTTCTTGGCTAAGGATGAAGGCAAGCTCAATTCCAGCGCCTGAATGCCGCCATTGACAAACAAATCAACCAGTCCTTGGTCGTCGAACGAAGCGACCACCTGGCTGTCCTCTGCCTGAATGTAAGTATCCAGCAAGTGGCGCATGGCGGGTTCGTAGAGTTTCATATCAACATAATCGCCGCTGGCCAGTTTAACTTCTTCGCGTACTTTTTCGAAAAAGCCCACTTCTTCGCGAATGGCGCGGGCTTCCTCTTCGGTGTAACCGGCTTCGGGCATTTCGTTGGCAACGTTGGCGTAGGCGCGAACCAAGCGAGAAACTGCTTTGTACAAGGCAACGCGTTTAGGTTCGTTGTCTTTCAATGCCTCTTTGTCGCCTGTGTCAGCGGCGCAGAAGTAATGCAGATAAGCGGCGCTATCGCGCGGCGGGGGCACCGGTTCGCAGATGGCGCGTACTTGTTCCTGTGTTTCTTCCAGGCGTTGGCGGGCTTTTTCCAGTCGGTTGGTGAGTAATCCTTCCACGTCCTCAGGATTGTAAGCGTCGAATGCGCCGCCTGTGTAATCACTGACCGCGCTTTGTAAGGACTGGAACAGGTCTTTGTAGTCGATGATGTAACCATATTCTTTGTCTTCGGTATCGAGGCGATTGACGCGGCAAATGGCTTGGAAGAGGCCGTGGTCGCGCATTTGTTTGTCAATATACAGATAGGTGGCGGGCGGAGCGTCGAAACCTGTCAGCAGTTTATCCACGACAATGAGTAATTTCATTCGCCCGGGTTCGTAGACGAACCATTCCTTGACGCGCTGCTCGAATTCGTCCACGCGGCGCATTGCTGTGTCTTCGTCTTGTTCGAAGAAATCAGCCAGCATCCGACGGTAAATTTCGTATTGTCGCAAACGCTCGGTCAACCCCTCGCCGGTTTCCTCACCTTTAATGTCAGTGATACTGGGGCGATAACTGGTAATGATGGCGCATTTGCCTTTGAGCGAGGTCTTGGAAAAGAGTTCGTAAAACTTGCATGCCTGATAGATACTGCTGCATACCAGCATGGCGTTACCGCGGTCGTTCATCAGGCGGTCACGGGTCTCCATATCCAGCAAGATGTCGGCGACGATTTTCTCCAGTCGAGATTGGGCGCTAAGCACTTCCTGCATGGTGCCCCACCGGCGCTTGATTTGGGCACGGGCATAGTCTGAGAGTCCTCGCGTTTTGGCCTCGAACCATCGGTCTACTCTGTCAGGGGAAGTCAGGCGCTGGTCAATGTCACGGGCTTCATAAACCAGATCGAGCACGACGCCGTCCGCGACGGCTTCGTCGTATTTGTAGGTGTGGATATAAGGGCCGAAGACTTCGACGCTTTTTTGCTTGTCGGCTTTCAAAAGCGGGGTGCCGGTGAAGCCTATCAGCATGGCGTTAGGCAAGATGGTTTTCATGGCGCGGTGGAGTTTGCCGCTTTGGGTGCGATGGGCTTCGTCTACGAAAACGAAGATTTCGCCTTTGGGCTGGAAGTCGTCGGGAAGGCTCCGTTCCAAATCGGCAATGTATTCATTCAGCGCGGCTGCCTCGCCCCGGCCGAATTTGTGGATGAGGGAGCACATCAGCCATTCTTCACTATGGTTAAGGACGTTCAGCAAGTCTGCGCCACTGCTTGTGCGATGGATCTCTTCGTCTACTCCCACAAAGACGCCTTCGATTTGTTCATCCAGTTCGATGCGGTCGGTCACAATGAGCACTCGGCTGTTGGGAATGTTTTCCCGAATCCATTTGGCCAGCCAGACCATGGTCAGGGATTTGCCACTGCCCTGCGTGTGCCAAATGATGCCACCTTCGCGGCGTCGGATGCGCTCCTGAGCGGCTTTGACCGCGAAATACTGGTTGTGACGGGCAATTTTCTTTACGCCGCCATCGAAGGCGATGAAATCGTGCATCAGTTCTAAAAAGCGCGCCTTGTTCAGTAGACGTAACAGGGCGCAATCGAGGGCATTTTCACCGTCGGTGCAGGTGTTCTTGGAAAGATATTTTTTCTTGGGTGGGTCGCCGGGTTTCCAGTCCGGATTTTCCTCACGCCACTCGCGAAAGTATTTCTCACGGGTTTCAATGACGCCGTAGCGCAAGCCTTCAGTGTCGTTACCCGCCATTATCAGTTGCACGGTGGTAAAGAAATTGCGGATGAAAACCTTGTTCTGATTGGCCAGGTTCTGACGGATACCTTCGCTGACGGCTACCGTGGAGCGTTTGAGTTCCAACACGCCGAAGGCAATGCCGTTGACGTAGAGCACGATGTCGGGACGTTTGGTGTGCTCACCGTGAACGGTAACTTCTTCGGCGATGGCGAAATCATTGGTTTCGGGATGTTGCCAGTCGACAAGCCAGAGGGTTTGATGGTGTTCGCCAGGAGCAGGTTGCACTTTGACGCCGTAGCGCAACAGGCGGTAGACGGCTTTGTTGGCTTCGTAAAGGCTTTTGCCTTGCCCTAAAGCGGCGGCCTGCTCTAACTGATAGATGGCGCGGTCAATCAGCGGTTTGGCATACCCTTGTCTTTCCAGCCAGGCGCGCAGAATTTTGGGTTCGACGTTGCGATTGTCAAGACGGTGTTCCCAATTGCCCAGGTAGCGGTAGCCGAGTTGCTTTTGAAACAGACGCACGACGCGGTTTTGGGTGGCGCGTTCGATTTGACCGATTTTGCTCATGTGTCTTTTCCCCTTGGGGTGCCAAACAGCGTTTGAAGTTTGATGATAGCCCTGGCGATGTTCGCATCCGAGAAGGTGGATCGTTTTAGTTTGGAACGCCATTCCGGTTCATTGCGAATGACGTCTTTCACTGTCGCCACATTGATATTGCCCCCTGCCTTTTTGAGCATAAGTATCGCCATATCCACAGTTGTGAATAATTCGAGTTCCTCGTTATTCATATATTTGATTTGTTGTAACCAACGGATTGCTTTCGCTCCATACCAGCGCTTGAAATATTGTTCGGCTTCTTGTATTCTATCGCCTGCAATAAATCCTATAAAGCCCCCCGCTTTGTGATGTTGCACATAGCCTTTGTTCAAAGCGATGCGCTCTGCGCCACCGTATTTGACTTTGGGATTGTACGGGCCCATCGCTTTGGGAAGATAGTCATCCACTGGTTCACCTGCATAGCGATGTAATAGATAGGCATATTTCGTGCGCCGTTTCCGCCCAATAGGATATCTTTTGTTACTAAAAAGGTGCGTCACCATTGATAGAACAATGGCTTCGTTAAAGGCCTGACTATGTTGTCTGCGCGGACGGCGCACTATCCGTATTCTTCCTGTCAACAGTTCCTGCATCATGCCTTGCTTGAGCGCGGCAACTTTGGAGCGCTGCCGCTCCAGAGCCTCAATTTCGGCATCCATATCAGAGAGGATGGTGGCGATGGCGCGTTGTTCAGGAAGAGAAGGAATTCGAATACGTAAATTAGCAACATCTTGGCGTGAGACTTCCAAAAAAGTTGAGCCAACCCCCAGGCTTACAAGCTCGGATTTTAAAATTTGTAGAGCGTAATACAGAAACTCGTTGTTTACTTTATCAGCATGTACTACTAGCGACTTAAACCCCTGATTTGTTGCTGTTGGTTGTTTTGCTATTTTCACGTCTCCAATTGTAGCGCGTGTACATAACAGTAGAGCCCCTGGGGGCAACAACGTCGCCGAGCTATTTTGTAATCCCTCTCTTGTTATTAATCGCTCGGTTTTCGTTAGGTATTTGCCCCGACAGGATGTAATATCAGTGGGCGTACACCAAGGAATGTGCCCATCCCAGTATCCTGGGACTTCGGTTCGAGGTGTTCCTCCACTTACGATCTTTGCTAAAAAACCAAGAGGCTTCACTTCCCAATCTACCGGTATCATTCCTACTTCCGTGTGCTTAAAGCCTTGCTCGCGTTGGAATCCCGGCAAGCGAACGCGCCCCGTCAGCAAATCCTGCATGGTTGCGGTTTTGACGGCGCGCTTCTTGGCGATGAGTTTGTCCAGCGCGGCGAGGTAGGCGTCTACGTCTGAAAGCACTTCGGCAATGGCGCGCTGTTCAGGGAGAGGAGGAAGAGGAATAGGGATTGCACCAATATTTCTCAAATTAATTTTCTTAGGAGTTGCATTTAGAAGTGCCCTGTTTTCAATATCTGCCACAAATTGTTGTGATTTGGAATAACAGTATAAGTAAGTTGGGTCAATAGCACTGCTTACTTTCAATAGAGCTAAACTAACATAGAAACTTGCTTCAATATCCCAATCGATGAGTTTGGTTTTGCCTAAGGAACCAATACGAGTTAAAAAAATATCTCCTTTTTCCGGTTTGCATCTTTGACTGAGTCTTTTATGTTCCTGTGGGGATATAAATTTTGTATCTGTAATATTATTCGTTGTAATATTTTCAACACTAAAAAATGGTACACCATCTAATACATAGGTTGGTGTTTGGTGGGTCCCGTCATAAATTCCAACACAGATGTCATCCAATTTTTTTACTTCCCAGTCTTCCGGTATCACACCGACCTCGGTGCGCTTGTATCCTTTGGGAACAGGCGCATGGGGGCTTTTTTGTGGGGTCATGGTGCCTGCTCCTCGCCTGTGCGCGATGGCGTCTCTCCGGGGGCCTCCAAAATGTGCAGGATTTCGTCTGCCCGGTACACGCGATTGCGCGTTCTGCCGGTGATCTCGCTCAGAATGCCCGCTTCCACCAGCCGGTCCACGTAACGCTTGGCAGTAGAGAAATTGACCCCTAACGCCTCTGCCATTTGGCGGGTTTGAAACACAGGGCGCTCGAAAAGCCAATCCGCCACCTGTAACAGGCGCGCGGCAGCATGGGAGACGCCTAAAGCGCGATGATAGGTTTCCCGTAAGTTTTGCAAGGCGCGGATCCGCACCACGGCATCTTTCCCCTGCGTTGCCGCGGCCTGCAAAAAGAAGATCAGCCAAGATTCCCAATCCCCTCGCTGGCTTACCCGCAAGAGCAAGTCGTAATAAGTCTGGCGGTGAGTTTCAAAGTAAGGGCTGAGGTAAAGCAACGGGGCAGGCAACACGTCCCAGGCGCAGAGCAGTAGCGTGGTGAGCAACCGCCCCACCCGCCCGTTGCCGTCCAGGAAGGGATGAATGGCCTCGAATTGGTAATGGATCAAGCCAACTCGCACCAGAGGCGGCAGGTCGGAAGGCGCGTGCAGGAATTTTTCCAATGCGTCCAGCGCCGCGTGCATTTCGTCCACCGGTGGCGGCACGAATGTGGCCTGGTTGAGTGTCGCACCGGCGGGGCCAATCCAGTTCTGAGTGCGCCGGAATTCCCCCGGCGCCCGTTCCTGCCCGCGTACGCCTTCCATGAGCACGGCGTGGATTTTACGAATCAGCCGCAGGCTGATGGGCAAGGTCTCCATGCGTTCCAGACCATACTCCAGGGCGCGAACATAATTGTGAACTTCGCGGACATCGTTGGGCAGGTCGAAAAGGGTCAGTTGCCCAGATTCGTAGGCATACAAATCGGAAAGCGAAGCGCGCGTGCCCTCGATGCGGGAGGAGAATACGGCTTCGCGGCGCATGAAAGGATGAATGAGCAAATGAGGGTTGGGCATAAAGCGCCCCAGCCCTGCCAGCTCACCGATGGCTCGGTCAGCCTGTGAGAGGGCGGCGATGAGTTCTCCCGACCATGTAATAGCAGGCGGCAGAGGGTTGGGAACGAAAGCCCAATAGTCGCGACGGGTGCGAATGATGCGGCCAGGGGCGTTTTTTTGGAAGTCGGAGCGCCTCATAGGTGATACCTTTGCAGTTTTGTAATATCGCGCATCGGTGAAAATAGTGGCGTTATTTGCAGGGATGCAAATAACACGTTTTATATTATCACTTTTAGCAAAAAATGCAAATAACAGGCGGCGCGAATTATTCCAATAGCGGGAAGCCCATCTTGTCCAGATGCGCGATGACTTTGGCCCGCAGTTCGGCGACCTCATGTTCAATTTGGGGTAAGGGTTCGGCATAGCGTTCCGCCAGTTCGGTCACCCGCGCTGCGAGCGTTTGCGCAACGCGAGCGATTTCTTCTTCCACGGCATCTTCCAGCGCAGCCAGCCATTTATCGTCGATGACCAGTGTTTTGATTTCCTCTTCAGTCAAGGTCTTATAGCGTGCCAGCACAGCTTTGTCCAGCGCTTTTTGGGCTTTCTTCAAAGCGCTTTCAGCTCCGGCTTTGGCTTCCAGCAAGGCGCGGGCGTGTGTCAAGGCCGCGAGTTCTTCATCATCAGTGGCTTCCTTATGAAGTTCGCGCAAGCGCTCAATCAGGCGGGTTTTGCTCAAGGTGCCCTTGTCCGTCAACACCTCGGCCAGAGGGCCGTCTTCCCCGCTGTTTTCCTCCACAAAAGCTTCCAGCTCCGCCGTTGCAGTATCAACTTGGGCGCGCAGTGTGTCCAGACGCATCAGTTCCGCAGCAAAGAAACGCTGCGCTACCACATCAGGTGGAAGCAAGTCCATTTTATACTTCGTGCGTGCCACGATGAGATCGGGAGATTCCTTGATAGCGCTTTGGCTCTCTTTGGTCAGTATCCGCGGACGGGCAGCCTCCAGCCATCCGTTTTGGGCAATCAGGTAAACGTCATCTTGCAAGGTTTCGTCCCAATAGTCCATCAGGCGCTGATAGACGTCATAGGGGTCAAGCAAGGGCGCATCGGCATAGTGCGCCAGCAGGTCCTCCGAAAGGGCACGAATGAGCCCCTTGATTTCCGGAGGGCATAATTCTCGCTTGAGTGCCATCAGGCGCGGCCGATGTGTTTCTCGCCAGGCGTCGAAACGCGCCCGCATTTTTGTTCGAAAGGCGTCAAAATCGGAATGCTGCGAAATGTGCGCCTTGATTTCACGGGGAGAGAGACGGACTTCCAGGGCGTGAGGGCGGCTTGCCGGAACAAAAAGGGTTTTCCGTAGGCCAGGCAAGGCTTCCCAATAGGCTCCCATGGCATCAACATCTTGCACAGGAATACCACCGTACAAGTGCCCGGCCAAGTCCTGCTTGTCTTCTGTATCGCCGCTCTCGATATAACGCGGAATGTTCAAATTGTAGTCGTTGGCTTCAATTTCACTAAATGGCACTAAGCGACTGTAGCCGGGAATTTCCCGCATCGTTTCGAAGGTGGTGACGATTTTGTGGATGTCACGCGCTCGCAGGCGGTTTTTGGCGCCGTCTTTGCGGAAGCCTTTGGAGGCGTCGATGATGAAAATGCCACGACGCGCATGGGCGTTTTTCTTGTCGAGCACGATGATTGCCGCGGGGATGCCTGTGCCATAGAACAGGTTGGGGGGCAACCCGATGATGCCTTGAATGAAACCGCGGCGCACCAATTCGCGCCGAATGTGGGCTTCGGCATTGCCGCGGAAGAGAACCCCGTGGGGTAAAATGACCGCCGCCCTGCCAGTGCTTTTCATTGAAGCCAGAATGTGTAGCAGGAAAGCATAATCGCCATTTTTGGCAGGGGGCACCCCGTAAACGAAGCGCCCAAAACGATCA